>Ga0073928_10005902_pt1 | contig 16850 bp, 12 predicted proteins | sample PaiPotPPA55metaG_FD_76969 | JGI IMG/M metagenome (GOLD analysis project Ga0073928, IMG submission 76969) | Iron sulfur acid spring bacterial and archeal communities from Banff, Canada, to study Microbial Dark Matter (Phase II) - Paint Pots PPA... ... | reverse complement strand
GCGACCGAGCGAAGCAGCTCGACATAGGCGTCGATCGTATCCTCCCAACGGAATCGCGCCGCATGGGCGAGGCCGCGCTCAGCCAGCTCGCTCCGCAGAGCCGGTTCCTGCACCAGTTGTCGAACCGCGGTGACAATCGCGTCGACGTCACCATCGGGTACCAGGATCCCGCCGTCACCGACGACCTCGGGCAGTGAGCTGTTGGTGAACGCAACGACAGGAGTGCCACAAGCCATCGCCTCGAGCGCTGGGAGCCCGAAGCCCTCACATCGACTCGTCATCAGCAATGCAGTTGCGCCCCGGTACGTGGCGGGCAGATCGTCAACGTAGCCGGCGATGTGCACCCGGTCAGGCCGTGGGCTGGCTGCGACTGCCGCGCGCACCTTAGCCAGCATCCACTGATCCTGCGGGCCAGCCAGGACCAGCCGATGGGGAGAGCCGTTCTCGGCGAGGCGGGCGATGACCGAAAGCGCCTCCGTGAAGCCCTTGTGCGGTCCCCACGCGGCGACGTGCAGGAGGTACGGGGCGTCGCTCGCTGGTGTTCCGCCAGGATGGAAGATGGCCGGGTCGACGCCATGAGGAATCACCTCCACGACGTGCGGATCGAGGCGGAGCTGGCGGATCGCCTCGTCCGCTGAAAAGTGAGATACCGCTACGACGGCGGCTGCCTGTCGTAACCGTGGCCCGACCCGCAGCCACCGACGGCGATCACGTGCGAGCAGCGGGTGTGGCCTCGTCAGCGGGGTCAGGTCGTGGAGCGTTTGGACCCATGGGACCGGGCATCGGCGTGGGGGTTGCTGGGCAGGGCTGTGGAACACGTCGCTTGTCTGTCCATCCAGCTGGGCGGGCAACCTGAGGTCGTGCTCCAAGGCGCGAAAGCGCTGCGGAGCGCGTAGGCGCAACCCGAGCGTCTCGACGCCTTCGGGAAGCGGCGCGCCGCGATCTACGAGCACCTTGACCGACAGCTCTGGCCGCTCGCCCAGTCCCGCGATCACCCGCTTGAGGTAGGTCCCGATTCCGCGTAGCTGTGAGCCGTCTGACAGCGCGTAGCCGTCGATCAGAACGGTCGTCAAGGTCGGACCGGCACCAGCATTACTCTAGAGTAGCGGGCCTGTTTTGGGAGACGACTGAACCGACTCACGGCGGAGTAGATCGATGCGGGTCGGACTATTTGCACATCGACTAGCCCAGAGGGGTCCGACCGGCATATCGCGCTACGTTCGCGAGTTGGTTCGCGCGCTTGGTGAAGCTGCCGGCAGCCAGGTTGAGCTCGTGCTCGCCTCGACGCGCGAGGCCGAGCCCGCGAACTGGATTCCCCCCAGCGTGCGGACGCACGTCTTACCGTGGCCACGGCGCTCTGTCCAGGCGGCATGGTGCCTTGGTGCGGGTCCGCGACTCGAGCGGAGCCTCGGACGAGTCGACGTGGCTCACCTGATTACAACCTTCCCGCCGGTCAAGACCGCAGCGCCCCAGCTCGTGACAGTGCACGACGTGATGCCATTCGAGCACCCCGAGTGGTATCCGCGCTTGGAGCGGTTGATCTTCCGGCGCGATGCGGAACTGGTGTTGCGCCGCGCACGGCGGATCGTGGTTCCTTCTGTGTACGTGGCAGACCGACTCGTGGCACTGCTAGGTGCCGACTCCGCACGCATCGAGACGGTTCCACATGGCGTAAGCGGCACGTTCACCGGTGCACAGCGAGAGCACGACATAGCGGCCACTTGCGCTCGGTTCGGCGTCGCACCGGGGCGGTTCGCCGTGTGCGTTGGTTGGGTGGCGACACGCAAGAACTTGATCCCGGTGATCCGCGCGATCGCGCAGCTTCGAGGCCAGCGCATCCCGCTCGTGCTGGTCGGTCCCGATGGCCACGGGGCCGAAACCGTCGATGCCGAGATCGCGCGTCTCGACGGCACCGTGCGCGTCCTCCGAACCGGTTTCCTATCGGACGAGGAGACTGCTGCCCTCGTCCGCGGTGCCGGGGTCCTCCTGCACCCCTCGCTGGGGGAAGGGTTCGGTCTTGTGCCGCTCGAGGCGATGGCGGTTGGCACGGCCGTGATCGCCGCTCGCGCGTCGTCGGTCCCCGAGGTCGTGGGCGACGCCGCCGTCCTGATCGATCAGCCGCTGGAGCCAAAGGCCTGGGGAGATGCGCTGATGGATGTAATGGGCAGCACCGAACGCCGGGCGGAGCTAGCGGCGGCGGGAGAGCAATGGGCGGCCACGTTCAGCTGGGAGCGCGCCGCGAGAACGATGCTCCAGATCTACGACGACGTTGCCCGAGACTGAGCGTGCGCCGCGTCTAGCCGATGAGGCGGCGCTTGAAGTGATCATCATCAACGACTTCGCGGCAGTCGTTGGGGGAGTGGAGAAGATCGCGATTATCGAAGCCGCCGGACTCGCCGAGCGAGGCCATCGGGTCACGATGGTCGTGGGGCATGGTGAACCGGCATCGGAGCTTGCCGAGGCGGGTGTCAGTGTGAGAGACACCGGGCAGCTCACCACGTTGGGTGACCCGAATCGCCTGCGCGCCGCGGCACGAGGCATTTGGAACCGAAAGTCAGCCGCCCTGGTGCGAGAACTCGCTGGTCGGGCCGATTCGGAGCGCGCCGTCGTACATGTGCACGGATTCACCAAGGTCCTTTCCGCGAGTGTGATCCGGGCGGCCGTGGATTCGGGTCTGCCGGTGGTGGCCACGCTGCACGACTACTTCGCCACTTGTCCCAACGGCGCCTTTTTCATCTACCCGCGTGGCGAGATCTGGCATCTCACACCGCTCTCGGCACGATGCGTCGCCACTAACTGCGATGCCCGCGGGTATTCGCACAAGCTTTGGCGCGTCGCTCGGTCGGCCGTGCAGCAGCGCTTCGGGGCGATGCCAGCGCGCCTCAGCGATTTCATCACTCCGTCGCGCTTCGCCGCTGACATTCTGAAGCCGTTTCTTCCCGCTCACGCACGCGTGCACATCCTCCCGAATCCGGTTCCCGAGCCCAAGATGACTCCCGTTGAAGTGTCCCGCAACGGCGCCTTCGTGTTCGTCGGTCGCCTCCAGCGCGACAAGGGTCCTGTCACCTTCGCTCAGGCTGCTCGTGCAGCACAGGTGCCGGCCGTATTCGTGGGCGCAGGAGAGGAGGCTGGCGCGGTCAGTCGAGCCTATCCTGACGCCGAGCTGATGGGGTGGCTCAATTCCGCAGGAGTGCGCTCAACGATTCGCACCGCTCGCGCGGTGATAAGCGCATCCCTGTTGTACGAAACCCAAGGATTGACTCCGCTAGAGGCTGCCGCACATGGTGTCCCGGCGGTCGTTTCGGATGTCAGCGCCGCCCGAGAGACAGTAGTCGACGGCGTGACGGGAATGTGGTTTCGTAGCGGCGACGTGGACGATCTCGCCGAAAAACTCACCACGCTCGATCGAGAGCCGGAGCTCGCAAGCCGTCTCGGAGGCGCCGCGTACCAACGATTTTGGTCAGCGCAATGGGACTTGCCCACACACCTGGACCAGCTCGAGGGCATCTACCGAGCCGCGTTGAGGTTGTGAACTGCGCAGTGGCGATCGCAGCGGTCATGGCTACCGCCAAACGCTGGTGCTACGTTGCGTGCCATGCCGACGATAGGGCCTTGGCGCACTGGGGTCGCCGTTGCCAATGTCCCTGTCGGGAGTCGTCCGTCGGATGTGGGTCATCCGGGGGTTCGGCCGTTGGCATTGCTGCGGGATGCAGGCTTCGAGGTACATGCTGTGACCCGCGGAACCGCAAGTGAGCGACGCGATCTAGATGGCGTCACGGCTTGGGTAGAGCCTGGCACTGTCCGCACGGTCCGTCGCATGGTCGCACTGCGACCTGAGCTGCTATTCGTCGACTCGAGCACCTATGGCGTGTTGCTAGGCACGCTTGCTGCGCGAAGCTGGATTCGTAATCCGTTACCGGCCGCACATCCTCGCTTGCATCAGCTGCAGCGTGTAGCGCTACGCGGGTTCGATGCCGTGTCCTTCACGAATCCGTTTGACAGAAGCCGTTGGGCGGTTAGGGACACCAGGGAGGTCGATCTCCCATACCCGGTTGACGTGCGATATTGGAGCGCCTCCGTTCCGCGCCGCGAATCCTGGTGGACGGAGAGGGGATGGTCTGTGCCGCAAGGTCACGTCCTTGTTTCCAACGCGGCGTACACACGCAACAAGCGGCTGGTCGAGCTGCTCGATGCGCTCGCGCCGTTCCTTGCAGCCAACCCCTCCGATGTACTCATCCTTGCCGGTCATCGGTCCGTCGAGCCCGATGTAACGGAGATGATCGGTCGTCGCCCCGCTGAGCTCGGTATAGGCGAGCAGGTAATGCTGACCGGATGGATCTCACGAGCTGAAATTCGCGAGCTGCTGGCCTGGGCATCCGTCACCATCATCAATTCGAGATTGGAGACCCAGTGCATGGCGGTATACGAGGCACTCGCGGCCGGAGTGCCGACGTTGATATCGGCGATCCCCGTCCTCACGTCCCAGTTTCCAAGCCTTCCCGCGCACGCCGATGACCAAGAGCTTCGCTCCAACCTCAAACGCGTCCTCGCCGATCCGCCGTTCGCTCGCAGCCTGATCGAGTCTTCGCGCGAGCAAGTCGCTTGGGCTGACATGACGCGGCACGACGAGATGTTTCACAGCACGCTGCAACGACTACTTGGTCGAGTCCCAGCCTAAGGCCTGGTGTAGCGATGCGCGTGTTGTGGGTCACTGCGATCGCGCCTTCTTACGACGCGGGCGGCGGGGGTGAGATCAGACAGGCTCACCTCCTCGATGCGCTGGCCGATCGCTTTGAGGTGCACTTGCTGCTGGCGGGAAATCTGCACGACGAACGCGTCCGCGCCCGGCTGAGCTCGGTACGAGAGGTGCCGGTCAAGCTCGCGGATGATCCGCCGGGAGACTGGAGGCGGCGCCTGCGTGACATCCGCTGGCTGGTCGTCGAGCGCCGATCTGACGAGGTCGCTCGTCATACGAAAATCCGTCGGGCGCTGAGTCCCCTTCTAACCGTGCCGCCCGAGCCCGACATCGTATGCATCGAGTACATTGGTCTGGCGGCCCTGCTGCCCCCCCGGCGACACGGCTTCTGGGCGCTGACCCTTCACAATCTGACCTCCGAGATGGCTCGTCACAATGCGGTCATCGCGCCCGGCCGCCGTCAGCGGATGATGCTCGGGGTCGAGGAGCGAAACTCCAGGCGGCTCGAGCATTGGGCTGTCCGTGCATACGACCTCGTGGTCACCGTTTCACGCGAGGACGCGGCGATGCTCCCTGATGGCGCGGTGGTGGTTCCAAACGGGGTGGACGTTGCGCGCTTTCGGCCATCACCGCCCCCTCCGGCGCCGCGTGTGGTCTTCACTGGCGCTCTTCACACTCCGCCCAACCGCGACGGGATCCACTGGTTCTGCGCAGAGGTCTGGCCGGCGATCAGGGCCCGCGTGCCGGATGCCATCCTCGACATCGTTGGTGCGCGACCGCCTCCTGATGTCCTCGCACTCGGCAACAGCGACGGGGTTGCTGTTCACGCCGATGTGCCGGATGTTGTGCCTTTTCTCGAGCGCGCACGCGTTGCGGTCGTCCCGCTGCGAATCGGCAGTGGCTCCCGTCTGAAAGTGCTCGAGGCGATGGCCGCCGGACGGCCGGTCGTCGGAACGGCGATCGGCGTCGGCGGACTGGAAGCGCGGCCTGGGCAGGATTTGATCGTTGCCGTGGATGCTGGCGAATTTGCGGACCAAGTGGCCCGGTGCTTGGCTGATCATGAGCTGGCGATGCGCTTAGGCCGGCAAGGGCGCGCGCTTGTCGAAGAGCGCTACTCGTGGGACCGGATAGGCGCGGAATATGCGGCGCTGCTTGAAAGGCGAGCTGCAGCATGACCCGCAATCCAGCGCAGATCCAGTTCCGATTCTCTGTGACTACCTTAGCCCGGGTCACCGGGGCATGGAAATCCCTCACAAATGGGCTCGAACCGCATAGATGTCGACATCCCTGTTCCGATAGACGAGGTTCGCGAGCTGGCCCAGTCGCGGGCTCGCCGTGCCGTTCACCTTGTCAACGAGGAGATATCGAATTTGTCCTTCGGTAGCCAGCTCAGCGAGGGCCCTTGGCGACGCGAGCTGGAAGACCTTGCTGTTGAGTGTCTGTCGGTCACGGACCGAATGCAGTTCTTGCGGGCCACGAACCTCGACGGTCTCCAACCATCCCTCGAAGTACACCTGCCGCTCCGAGAGCGCGGAATAGAACATGTAGTAGTGGCCTTGCGGGTCGATCGGACCAAGCGAGGCGTTGTTCACGGCCAGAACCGCCATCGGGCTGGTGTGCTGGCGGATCCAGTCGAGTCCGGCGACGAGGCCGCCAGGGACGATGCCCCAATCGTTTGCATAAACGGGCTCGGGCCCACGCTCGACCAGCTCGGGAACGGCCTGCAAAGGGACGTCGAGCGCGCCGTAGACCAAGACCGGCAATAGCGCGACTACAGTAATCCTCCGACCTCGGGGCGTGAATGAGGAGGAGAACCACGCGACCGCGATCGCGGCCACGATCATTCCCCACGAGGCGTAGCCGAGGCCGCGACTGAAATTATGCGAGTAGCCCAGGTAGCTGAGCAGCGCCGCGGCGATTGCGGTTCCAGCGACTGGTACTGCCAGTCGGGCGATGGCGGCGCGACTCCGTGTGACGAGCGATCGACCGAGCACACACAGACCTTGGGCCGACAAGAAGGCGCCCGCGACGACTCCGTACGAGGTGAACCACGTCTGGCTGCCGCCGGGAGCGGAGGTGAAGAACCATGGGAAAAGCCCGGCGATGAGGACCGCCATCAGCAGCACAGTTGTCGGGCTGGCCCGCAGGTCCCGGTCCCGGAGAACCCAGATCAGCCCGATCAGCTGAGCTGTGACTGCAACCAGCAACTCGATCGCGTTTCCGGTGAGCCAGAACAGAGCTGATACGCCCGGAACATGGGCGAACGGTCCGCGCAGGCGAGCGAACGCCGCGAATAAGGTTGCCGTTCCGTGAATTGTGAGATGGACTCCCTCGCTCTCGCCTCCGTAGATGAGCCAATACGAGGCGACAAACATCAGTCCAATCAGACCGACCAGCCACCCAACCGCATGATCGATCTGGTGGCGTCGAATCAGGCACGCTCCCCCGTAGAGCACGAGCCCCCCAGCGAGCACGGGCAGGATTGCCGCTTTTGCCCCAGCGCAGCCCACGAGCAGAAGCGCGAGGACGATCCAGCGGCGCCTCCCATCGGTGCGTTGCACCACTTGTGCCTGCTCGGCACAAAGGACCAGCGCAGGAATGAACATGGTCATCCCGAGCAGGAACGTGGGGCTGAACGCCAGCCCCACCAGGTTGGGAGCGTGGCCGTCGGTCAGGACCGGGTCGACCGTCCCGATCAGCACGACCAGGATCGCCGCGATCGGGCCACTCCATGCCTCGCCCGTCAGGCGCCGGCCGGCCCAGCTCAGCTGCAGCATGAGCAGCACCAAGAGGGGCGGCACATAAAGACGCAGCAGCACGACCGGAAGGCGAATCCCAGTGACCTGCGCGATCGAGGCCATGTGCACGTACGCAAACGGCTGGTATGGCAACGGCGTTCCCGAGAGCTCGGGACTGGACAGCGGCCAGTGATGGAGTAAGTGAGCGGCAAGGTCGAGGTCAAACGTGAGGTCGGGCTCCCAGCCGGCAAAGCCCGATCTGCTCGGCAGCGGGGTCTGCGCGAAGTACGTCGTGGCGACGTACACGAGCCCAACGGCGAGCACCGCCGCGACTGCCCAGACCCACGGTGCATCCCGCGTGCGCGAGCCGTTGGCTCGCTGCGGCGGCTGCGCCGTGCGCCGCATCATCAGGAGCGATGCGCAGATGCCCAACAACGGGTAGAGCGGGAACCACCCCCGCAGCCCCAGCGAGGCCGTCAGCGCGAACGCCAGGATCTCGACCACGTGGCCGAGCGCCCAACCCACTGACACCTCGCGAAGGAATGAGTGCCGCTGCCCGCTGAGGGCTACATAAAGCAGCCACCCCGGGACCAGCAGAAACAGGACTTCGTACCCCAGGAAGAGGGCGATGTCGGACGCACTGACGCCGAACCCGAGCCACAAACCGACCGTCAGGACGAGGACCGCGGCCGCGGGTCTGCAGCGTCTCATCCAGTCAAGGTCCCGACTCTCCATCACGCTTGTTCTCAGTACACCGCAGGGCTATCCCGGTCGACATCGTCCGGTCTAGCTCTGATCTAGCTGAGTGCTAGCTGGCTTCCCGTCATCCTCCAGATAACCGGCATAGCGCGTATCTCGGAATAGTTCCATGACCTCTTCGAAGTTCGTAACCATCTCGCGCACGCCGCGAGGCGCGACCTTGACGAGGCCGCTACTCACCGGGGCGGAGTCCATGCCCAAGTAGCGACACACGCGGTCGACGGTGTCCTGATGGCACGCAGGATCGAGCAGATCGTCCTCATAAGTAAGTCGAAGGTAGGGCACCGCGCCGATCGTCTCTATGAGAGCGGTCGTCTCAGCCTCGCGAACCCAGGTGAACGCCATCAGCGTCACCGGATCGACCTCGGTCGGAGTGAACGCTGTCCTGTCTCCTCGGTAGTGGTGGAATTGCGTTTGTTCAGCCCTGATCGAAGACATCGCCTGCGCCACTAGGTTCCGTCTCGCCAGCAGGATCAGCCGATAGCCCATGGCATCGAGACGAGCGGGGTAAGTGTCAGGATCACCGATCCCGCGCACGGTCCCACTCGGATTCCGGTACTGGCTGAGCAGGAGCTTCCAGCCATAGGCCTCCATTCCGCGCAGACCGGCCATGCCGGCGCGCGCTTCGACGTACTGGGTGGGGAAAGTCCTTCCCTCTTTCAGCAGTTCGCCGGCGCATACGATCCGCGGGTGTGAGTCAAGCAGCGAGGCCAACAGCTCACTACCGGTCCGCCCAGTCGTGAGGATCACGAAGCGACGCGGAGCGCACCAGCGAGAGATGAGCGCTGGACCGTATGTCCTGAGGCCGCGAATCACCTTTCCACTGAGATTGAGCTGCGTTGCTCGCCAACGGTAATTGCGACCCGGTGCATGGTGATGGGGGAAAGTACAGGTCTGGAGGGCTTGGACACAGTGGGGGTGACCTATGCGGCTCTGCTTGGCGAGCTAGACGCTGGGTGACGCGCGTCCTCACGTTCGAGCAACTCGGACACCATCGCAACAAATTGGCTGCCGATGCGATCCCAGCCGAAGTGGCGCTCGACGTGAGCTCGTCCCGACTTCGCGAGTGGTCGGGCGATGTCGTCGCGGGTCAAGGTTTCTACCACCGCGGACGCAAACGCTTCTGGGTCATCGGCGACCCGTACGCCGGTTCCGTCTACGGCTCCGATCCCATCTAGCCCGATTCTCGTTCCCACCACAGGCCGGCCTGCGGCCATTGCCTCGAGCGCCTTCAGGCGGGTGCCCGTTCCCACTCGCAACGGCACCACCACGAGCCGCGTCGATTCGAAGTAGGGCACCATCGACGGGACGTCGGCGTGGATGCTCACTCCGGGAAGCCGCGCGAGATCGAGGACCTCGTCGACCGGCGAGCGGCCGGCGAGCACCAGCGTCGCCTCTGGTACCGAGGCTCGGATCGAAGGCCAGACCTCCGCGCAGAACCACACAGCTCCGTCCACGTTTGGCCCCCAACCCAGGGTGCCCGGAAGCAGGATTCGGGGCTGGCGTGGGACGGGGCTAGGGTTGAACGCGGCGAGGTCAACACCGTTGGGGACGACCGCTATTCGATCGCGGCCATCCTGGTCGCCAAGCGCGCCCAGCGCGACGGCGTCCTGGCTGGAGCAGACGACGCAGCGGGCATACCTACGCAGCGCGCGCTGCTCGAGCCGTCGGGCCTTGCGGAGGTCCCGCAGCCGGAACCATCGCTGACGGCGACCTGGCGCCAGACCGAGCTCTGTCTCGATCATCCTGGAGAGGAGATGGTGAAACGTGATGATCCACGGTTGAGCCTGGGATCGGGGGACCAGCGGAGCGAGCGCCTCGTGCTCTACGCAGACGAGGTCGTATTGCGTTTGCCGCGCGCTGATCGCACGCCCCAGCGCGCGGCGACCGGGGTAAGCCGGATACGCCGGCATCGGGTATCGCGAGCCAAGTGTGATCGCAAGCTCGAGCGCCCGGCGCCCGATGGGATGCTCGCTCCACAGCGCACGCCGTTTCGGCAGCTCTGTGATGCTCACCGCTTGCGAAGTCACGTGCTCGTCCGTCACCGGGCCAACCACAAGCAGATCCGTCGGGACGACGGACGCAAGCGCCTGGAACAGGTAGGACTGACGTATGTTGCCTCCACCAAGTCTGCGGTCGGGTGGCTCCTCGGTGACCCACAGCACGCGGGCGTGATCCTGGCGTCCTTGCATTGGCCGATCCTAGTCTTCGGCTGCGCGCCCGCCGTGTCGCCACCGATCGATGGCGTGACGGTATGACTCGAGCGCGAGGTCTGCCACATGTCCCGGGTCGCTGATCGCTGTAATCCTCGCGGCTCCGGCTTGGCCCATCTTCCCGGCGCGTTGCTGGTCGCGCAGAAGTTCGATGAGCGCTCCCGCCCACGCTTCATCGTTTTCGTCAGCGACGATGCACCCAGTAACGCCATCCTCGACGAGGTCGCGGAACGGAGGAATGGACGACACCACGACCGGTCTGCCGACAGCCTGCGCTTCTGCGACAACGTAGCCGAAGCTCTCCCAGCGCGAGGGTGCCACGCACACGGTTGTGCGCCCGAGTTCGCGTAGCACCGCCTCCCGACCGAACTGTTCGCGCACCTCAATCGCGTGTGCTACGCCGAGTCGGTCGGCCTCGCGTCGAAGCCAGGCTGCCGAGGAAGGGGCGCCTGGTTCGGTCGCGTCACGCCCGACGAACGCGAAGCGTGCAGCAGGGACAGCAGCAAGCACTCGTGGCGCCGCTCGCATTATGACCTCGGGGCCCTTGCGCGCCTCAAACCGCCCAAGAAACGTCACTCGAGGCGATTCCGGATCGGGCATTGGACTCAATGACGGGAGTCGGACCGGATACGAGATCACATGCAGCGCGCTTTCGTCGAGATGTAGCCGCGTTGCCGCCTCGGCAAGGTTCGAACTGGTGCTGACGACTACGTTGGCGCGACGCGCAGATACCTCCTCGAGCCGCGCCGCAAGCCGCCCGTCGAGCCCGCGCCACTCACGTCCCTGACGGGTATACGGAAACAGCTGTCGGGCGCTGGAGTGCAGCCGGACAACGAGCGGCCATCGCTGCTTCAGGCCTAGCACGAAGCCCTCGGCCATCCACTCCGGACACTCAATCACGGTCGGTTCGAGCCCCAGCCGGGGGATAAAGCGCGCGACGGTCGTGGCTAGCCACAGCCGTCGCCACGACTCAGGTGGCAGGCGATCAGAGGCCCGGACGCGCGGCAGAGCCTCGCGGTGGACGGTCACGCTACCCATCACCTTCGTGCTCGGCTGCTGTCCGCCGACCACGGAGAGCACATGAACCTCGAAGCCCTTTGCGGCGAGCGCTTGGGTCATTACGTCGACGTACGTCCCGATCCCGCCCCAGCCCGTCTCTGGTGGAAGCTCCTGGGAGACGAACAGAACCTTCATCCGCCTTCACGAGATCGAGCAGTCCCGATCCCGGCCGGTACCGAGCGCAGAATCTCCTCGACCGTGAGCTCGGCGAAGCGCGCCGCGGTGTACTGCGCAGCCGTCTGGCGGCCCCCCTCTCGCAGCCGTGAGCGCAACGTCTCTTCCCAGGCGAGACGCTCCACACAGCGAGCCAGCGCCGCTGCGTCATCGGCGGGGAATACCAACGCGTTCGAACCGTCGCGAACGAATTCCGCCGTACCTCCTCGTGCCGTTGTGACGACCGGTAGCCCAACTCCCATCGCCTCGAGCGGAACTAGTCCAAACGGCTCGTTCCAGCGAACGGGGAACACAACAACGTCGGCGGCCGCGTAGACCGATCGCAATTCCTCCGTGCTGGCGAAGCCTTCAAACCTGACTCGCTCCCCGACGCCGAGGCGATCGGAGAGGGCCTTCATCTCGGCGATGTAGGAATCGTCGCCGCTGCCCCAGATGCTTAATGTGGCCTCCGGCGGCAGGTGGCGAAGCGCCGCCACAGCAGTGTCGATTCCCTTCTGGCGATCGATGCGTCCCACGTACACCAGGCGCCAGCGCCACGGTTTCGGCGTGGCCGGCTCGAGGAAGCGCTCATCGATCCCGGGATGCACGACGCTCGTCCGGGCCTCGAGGAGGCGAACCTCCCGTGCGCGCTCGAGCGTATAACGCGAATTGAAAACGAACGGGCCGGCCCGGTTGACATCGACATCGGCAGGCACGCCGCACACGCGCTCGACGATTGGGACAAGCCGGCGGCGCCGCCTCCCTTGCCACGTGCGGATCCATTGATCGTGCTCCCAACCGTAGATGAGCCAGTCGTCGTGCACGATGAATATCGCTGGAATCCCGGCGCGTCTGACCTGCTCGATGAGTGACAGTGACATGCATCCCATCGGCCACCATGCGACGAGATCCGGCCTGAAGTCCGCGATCTGGCGCCGAAGTTCGGCGGCGTTGTGGCGCTCAAGCCGCAGGCGCTCGCCCAGGTTGAGACGCGGGAACTCGTACCGCTCGAGATCCCAGTACCACCGCAGGGTGCGGTGCACGTCCCGGTCCTCCTCTTCCCGGTCGGCATTTTCGCGGTAGTCAGAGGCAAGCACGCGGATCCGGTGTCCGAGTGCCTGCGCGTGGCGCATCGCACTCTGCCAGGCGAGCTCGTAACCGCCAACATGCTGAGGTGGATACAGGTTTCCGATCGCGAGAATCCGTACCGGGGCAGCAGCCGGAGAGCCCGGTCGAGCAGAATCAAGTGACTCGGTCGCGGCGCCGCCGTCCACCCGCACCAGTGTATGTGCTTGCGCCCTTGCAGCGGACAGGGCCCAACCCCCCGGTTCGGCGCTACATTGGCCGCGAATGACACTCTCGGCGATCGTTCCTACCCACGACCGCCCAGTCGTGCTGCGGAAGTGTCTCGAGACACTTCAGGCGCAGGATGTGAGCGCCTCGGAGCTCGAGGTGGTAGTCGTCGACGATGGCTCTCTGCTCGACATCGGCGCAGTTGTGGCCGCGGTGTCGGCCGACGGCTCGATCCCGATGCGATATGAGCGGCAGGAGCTCACGGGGCTGAACGGTGCGCGGAACCGAGGCGCCTCGGTGGCGCGCGGCGACGTTCTGGCGTTCCTGGACGACGACACCCTGGTGTCCCCGGGTTGGGCCAGAGCACTGCTGCGGGCGTTCGACAGCCATCCGTGCGCAGGGGTCGGCGGCCGGGTCGAGCTGAGCTTGGCGGCTCCGGAGCCGGATTGGCTTGGGGAACGGAGGTACTACCTCGCCGAGTACGACCTCGGCACCGACGCTCGCTGGCTCGAGGACGATCCGGACCCGGTAGGTGCCAACTGCGCAGTCCGCCGCAGCGATTTTGATCGTCTGGGCGGATTTCGGCTTGGACTCGACAGGATCGCCAAGTCACTTGTGTCCAACGGCGATACGGAATTCTTTCGCCGCCTGCGCGCGGCCGGCGGCAGGCTGCGCTACGAGCCCGAGGCTAGCGTGCTGCATTGTGTCCCGGAGGAGCGGCTGACCGTCCGGTACTTCATCAAGCGTGACTACGCGCAGGGAATCAGCGACGAGCTTCTTCTAAGGCTTGAAGGTCACGCTCCGACTCTGGGTCACAGGATTGGCTTGGCCCGAGAGCTCGCAACGCTCTGGAAGCCGCTGTGCAGCGACGTCCTCCACGGCAGGGGCACGGTGCTGACACGGCTTCTTGCCAGCTACTGGTTAGGCCGCCTGTCCGCACTCCGGATGGTTCTGCCGGGTACCGGCGCCGAGACCGAGCTCGAGGACGCCAGCAGATCCTCGTAGACCGCAGCGGTCGATCGGGCCATCAAGCGCACGTCGAACGACGCGACTAGAACTTCGTGCGCGGCACGGGCGAGCGATTCGCGCATCCCCGGATCCTGGAGCAGCGTCACGATCGCGTCGGCGGTTGCGCGCGCGTCGTCGGGTGCGACCACGAGGCCGCTGACGCCGTGCTCGATCACGTCGCGGTTGCCCGCCACATCGGTGACGATCACCGGGGTGCGGGCGCGCATCGCCTCGAGTGGGGTGTATGGGGCGCCCTCGAAGCGGGACGCGAGCACGTACACGTCGAGCTCGGCGAGCGCCGCTGCGGCGTTCCTCAGCGAAGGAATGTGATGGAAGCGCTCCGACAAGCGGCTGTCCGCGACGGCCAGCTCGAGTGCGCTGCGCATCGGGCCCGAGCCGATCAGCACGAAATGGGCGCGGGGCTCTCGCGAGCTGGCGATCGCGCACGCGGAGACATACACCTCCGGCGCCTTTTGCCAGGTGAGGCGACCAACGCAGCCTACGAGTGGCACGTCGTCCCCGAGTGCAAGCATGGTGCGCAGCGGCGGGTCAAGCATCGGTGGGCGCTCGAGATCGATGCCGTTGGGGATCACCGCCAAGCGGTCAGGGCTAGTCACGCGTTGGGTGATCGCAAACTCGCCCTCGCTGCGCGACACCGCGATGAACCGGTCGGTCCGCCGCCGAAGCGCACGCTCCATGGTCAGCGCCCACCAAGACCGGCTCAGCGCGTGGGGTGTGTAGACGACAGCGCTGCCGCTCCCGACGGATGCCAGCCGCGCGAGCGCGCCGCCGATGGAGCTGTGCCCATGGACGATGTCTGGTTGGAGACGAGTGACAAGCCGGCGCAAAGCCATTAAAGCCGCAGCGTTGGCAGGCGGGGCGGGAGAGCGCGTCATCCCGACGTCCACGACCGTTGCCCCCGCGCTCGCGATGGAGGCAGCTGCGAGCGCTGTGCTCCTGCCGTGGTGATGCGACGGTACAGCGACCACGTGCTCGAACCCGTTGACGTGTCGCACGATGTCGACGAGGTGGCGCTCGGTGCCCCCGGCGAAGGCTTCCAGCACGTGCAGCACCGTCGGTCTCACTGGTCCTCGATGTGACGGGGCCCCGAGGTCGTTGGGAGCAATACGCCTATGTTCGCAGACGTGAGTTGCCCATCGGCGGTCCGTCTAAACGACGGCGACGACGTGCAAAATGCTTGGCACGCTCAGCGACGCAGTCAAGTCCTCGATCTGTACATGGACCTTGAACCTGTTTCGTCGCGCGAGCCGGCGTAGGGCAGGGGGAAGCTTCAGATTCACCGTGCGCTGCGTGCCTCCTCGGAGGGAATAGTGCTGTGCTTTCAGCGAGCGCTTCCGGCGGAGCAATGCAAAGTACGAGTGGAGCTGCGGGAGGATGCTCGCGCTCAGCACACCAGAGCATTTCTGATGGACGCGCTGACACTTGAGCGTCACGCGGTCGGTTTCACTTCGAGCAAGCCAGCGCGCCGAGAGGATAATCGCAGGAGTGCGAGAACCGCCCCCAGTGCCGCCGTTGCCGTCGCCAGGCTTCGCCGTGAGCGCCTTGATTGCCTCCAGGTAGGCGGTTCCCTCAAGTGTGGGAGTGCCGTCCGAGTTGAACATGCCGAAGTAGTCGGGGACCGCGTGGTCGGTTGCCCACGCGTACGGCATGAACTCGGTCACGCCCTCGTTTGAAGCGGCCAGATCGTCGATCAACTGGGTCAGCTGCTGCGCGCGGTAGCTGTCGGCGACTCCTCCGTTGGATTCGGTGGTCCAGCCGACTTCAGTGATCTCGATCGGAACGTTCTCGTCTCCGACCGAGTTCAGATATGTCCGCAGCGTGGCGATCGCCTGCATTGAGCTCGCCGCCGTCTGACCCTCGTCCTGCGGATAGGGGTGAAGTCCAATCGCGTCGATCTGGCCCTTTGCGTCGGGGCGGTGCTGATACATGCGCGCGATGTAGCTGGTGTAGCTGCCGGGGCCGTCCCCGAGCCCTCCGACGACCACCTTCGCCGAGGGGTCGACCGAGCGAATCGCGCCGCGCGCGGCCAGGTAGAGGTCGATGTACCGGCCGGGATCGTACCCCGTCTGCCAGTACACGCCGGTGTAATTCTCTTCATTCCAGATCTCCCATTGCTCGACCGGGAGATAAGGCAGCTCGGGGTGCTCCTGCCAGAAGACGCCGTTGGCACCGTAGCGCTGCGCGAGCGCATTGGCGTAGTGCGCGTAATCGCTGTCGTTCCTGGGCGGCGCGTAGGGGTCGTGGTATATCGCCGACGCCCACCAAGCGGAGTAATCGATGATCGGAAACCAGGTCAGCTGATGGCTGGCGAGCGCAGCGACGAGTGCGTCGAACTGGGACCAGTCGTAGGTGTGCACGCCTCCCACCGGCGGCGTCGACTCTGCCATTCCCCAGTCTGCATCCGTGCGCACGAACCTGACACCTCCGTTCTGCATCTCAGTCAGCTGCGCGGGCCACTGCGACTGCGGCGTCGAGAAGAGCACCTCGTCATTGACGCCGAAGAAGCTCGCCGGCAAGTGAGCCGCGCTCGCGCAGCCCGCTCCCCAAGCCACGCCCAACACGAGTATCACCCCGAGCGCACGCACGAGACGACAGAGCCTAAGGCGTACGAACTGCGCCATACCGGCGATTCGGCGGGTCGCCCTAAGTCTCTGCAGTGCGGTCAGCGTCCTTGGACGGATAGCGGAGCTCACGGGGCGTGCGCGCGGTGCCACTCGATCGTCCGCCGAAGGCCCTCTTCCAAATCGACGCGCGGCTGCCAGCCCGTGAGCTGCCGCAGCTTCGAGTAGTCGACCCACTGGCGGTCGATCTCGCCGCTCGGCGTTCCCGCACCGCGGATCTCCGGCTCGACGTCGGTACCTGATAGCCGGCAGATCAGCTCCACGACGTCGAGCACCCGATGTGGCTTGC
>Ga0073928_10005900_pt1 | contig 16851 bp, 13 predicted proteins | sample PaiPotPPA55metaG_FD_76969 | JGI IMG/M metagenome (GOLD analysis project Ga0073928, IMG submission 76969) | Iron sulfur acid spring bacterial and archeal communities from Banff, Canada, to study Microbial Dark Matter (Phase II) - Paint Pots PPA... ... | reverse complement strand
GCTGCTTGGATTAGGCCAGACCATGCGATTTCCGATCGAGGGCCTGCACACCGAAACCGGCCCCGGGGTTCTCGAAGCCGCCCTCACCTACTGCGATGCCCTCGAGGCCGCCGATCGCGCGGCGCTCTTCAAGACCTATGCCAAGGTGCTCGCGCAGCGCCACGGTCTGATGGCGACGTTCATGGCCAAGTGGTCCCAGAACGTTCCGGGTCAAAGCGGCCATCTGCACATTTCGCTGCGCTCCACCGCCGGCGAGAGCGTGTTCCACGACGCCTCGAAGCCGCATGAGATGTCGGACGCCATGCGCTGGTTCGTCGGCGGCCAGCAGGCGCTGATGCCCGAGTTCCTCGCCATGGTTGCGGGCACCGTGAACAGCTACTCGCGCCTCGTGCCGGGCTATTGGGCACCGACCTCGGCGACCTGGGGGATCGAGAACCGCACGACCGCGCTGCGCGTGATCCGCGGCGGTCCGTCGAGCCAGCGCGTCGAGTACCGGATTGCAGCCGCGGATATCAATCCGTACATCGCGCTCGCCGCAGCCATCGGCTCCGGGCTTTGGGGCATCGAGCATCGCATCGAGCCGGATGCGGCCATCGAGGGGAACGCCTACGACCGCGAACATCCGCCGCACCGGCGCCTGCCCGCGACGCTCTATGAGGCCGCCGAACGTCTGGCCGCCTCGACGCCGGCGCGCACGATGTTCGGCGACGCCTTCGTCGAGCACTACGCCGCTACCCGGCAGTGGGAAGAACGAGAATTCCGCAAGGCGATCACTGATTGGGAGCTGGCGCGATATTTCGAGATCATTTGAGCAAGAGACATGACTGACACACTAAAGACCATCAGCCCCGTCGATGGCCGGGTCTACGTCGAACGAGCCCTCGAGACCCCCGCCGGCATCGATCGCGCGCTCGATTCCGCCCGCGCCGCGCAGCGCGGGTGGGGCTCTCTACCTTTGTCGGACCGCTGCCGGATTCTGAGCAAGGCCGTCGATGCCTTCGTCGCCAAGGCAAACGACATCGCCGTCGAAATCACCTGGCAGATGGGGCGCCCGATTCGTCATTCACCCGGTGAGATCCGCGGCTTCGAAGAACGCGCGCGGTATATGCTCAACATCGCACCCGAGGCGCTCGCCGCGGTGCAACCCGGCGACAAGGCCGGCTTTCAGCGCCAGATCAAGCGGGTGCCGCTGGGGCTGATCGTGGTCGTGGCGCCGTGGAACTACCCCTACTTGACGGCCGTCAATGCGGTGTTGCCGGCGCTGATAGCGGGCAACGCGGTGGTGCTTAAAGCTTCGCACCAGACGCCGCTCTGCGCCGAGCGCTTCCTCGAGGCCTTCGCGAGCGCCGGCGTACCGGCCGGCGTATTCCAATACCTGCACCTGTCGCATGCGAATACCGCCCGCCTCATGGGCGACTCGCGGGTCGCTAACGTGTGTTTCACGGGCTCGGTGTCGGGAGGGCGTGCCGTCGTTGAGGCAACGGCCGCCGGATTCGCAACCTCAGGGCTCGAGTTGGGCGGCAAGGATCCGGCGTACGTACGCGCCGATGCCAACCTCGCACACGCCATCGACACCTTGACCGACGGCGCCTTCTACAACGCGGGCCAGTCCTGCTGCGGCATCAAGCGGATTTACGTGGCGGCATCGCGCTACGAGGAATTCGTCGCCGGCGTCGTTGATCTCACGAAGAAGTACCGGCTCGGGTCCCCGCTCGATCCGGAAACCACGATCGGTCCTGTCGTGCGCACCTCCGCCGCGGACGCCGTTCGCTCGCAAGTGCGGGAAGCCATCGCCCACGGGGCCCGCCAACTCATCGACGAGGCAGGGTTCGCGGCCTCCGCCCGGGGTACCCCGTACCTCGCGCCCCAAGTGCTGGTCGACGTCGACCACTCGATGGCGATCATGCGCGAGGAGACCTTCGGGCCCGCGGTCGGCATCATGAAGGTCGCCTCGGACGAGGAAGCCGTGCGCTTGATGAACGACAGCGAGTTTGGCCTCACGGCCGCGATTTTTTCGGCGGATGCGGCGCGCGCCGAGACGCTCGGCGATGCGCTCGAGACGGGCACCGTGTTCCTGAACCGCTGCGACTATCTCGATCCCGCGCTCGCCTGGACCGGCGTCAAGAATTCAGGGCGCGGCTGCACCTTGTCGCGCGTCGGATTTGAGCAGCTGACGCGGCCGAAGTCCTATCACTTCAGGACCACCCTATGAGCACCATTCTGCGCGGCAATTGGAATTATCCGACCACCATCTGGGCAGGTCCCGGCCGCATCGCCGAGCTCGCCAAGGCGTGCTCCACGGCCGGCATCACGCGGCCGCTCATCGTCACCGACGAAGGACTCATCGGCGCCCCCATGATCAGGAACGCACTGGCCGTGCTCAAGGGCGCGGCCGTGTTCGGCGGCGTCCGCGGAAACCCCGCCTTGAGTCACGTCGAGGCGGGCCTGCGCGCGTATCGCGCCGGGGACCACGACGGGGTCGTCGCGTTTGGCGGAGGATCGGCGCTCGACGCGGGCAAGGTCGTGGCGTTCATGTCGGGACAGACTCGCCCGTTGTGGGACTTCGAGGACGTCGGCGACTGGTGGACTCGGGCGGACCCCGCCGGCATCGCGCCGGTGGTCGCGGTCCCAACCACCGCGGGCACGGGCTCCGAAGTGGGCCGCGCCGGCGTCATTCTCAACGAGGAGACGCACCAGAAAAAGATCATCTTTCACCCGCAGATGATGCCTCGCGTCGTCATCTCCGACCCGGAATTGACCGTCGGGCTGCCGCGTGCGGTGACCGCGGCCACCGGCATCGACGCCTTCGTCCACTGCTTCGAGGCGTTCTGCGCGCCGGGATTTCATCCGCTCGCCGACGGGGTCGCACTCGAAGGCATGCGGCTCATCCATCAGTACCTGCCGCGCGCCTGTGCGGACGGTACGGACATCGAGGCACGCGCGCACATGCTCGCCGCCGCATCCATGGGCGCCACGGCCTTCCAGAAGGGACTCGGCGGCGTGCATGCGATCGCGCACCCCGTGGGGTCGTGGTTCAACACCCATCATGGGCTGACCAATGCGGTCATTCTTCCCTATGTCATGACGTTCAACCGAAGCGCGATCGAGGGCAAGACCGAGGTGATCGCGCGCGTACTCAACCTGCCCGCCCCCGGCTTCGATGGCTTTTTCGACTGGGTGCTCAAGATGCGCCGTGACCTCGGAATACCGCATTCGCTGGCGGATCTAGGAGTCAGTACCGACAAGGCCGCGATCATCGGACGCGAGGCAGCGATAGACCCGTCGGCCGGCGGCAACCCCATCCCGGTCGACGCCGCGCAGCTGGAACGTATATTCCGGGCCGCGGTGGATGGAAGGCTCTCGGCAGTGAACGGCGCCGCGTGAAAGGTCCGCGGATCCTGATCGTCGACGGCAATGTTGCCGAGATTCGCGCGCGGCAAGTCGCAGCGCTCGGATATGACTCGGGAACCGGCTACGCGCGGGTACTGCACGGCCTTGATCCTTCGCTTCGCATCGATATTCTGGCTGCCGCGGACGGCGCTGTGCTCGCCGAGGGAGTCAGCCTCGAGAGCTACGACGGCGTCACCATGACGGGATCGGCACTCAACATCTACAACGGCGGCGCTCCCGTGACCCGCCAGATCGACCTCGCCAAAGCCGTCTTCGCTGCCGGCGTTCCATTCTTCGGCAGCTGCTGGGGTCTGCAGGTCGCCGTAACCGCCGCAGGCGGCGAGGTACGCGCGAATCCGCGAGGCCGTGAGTTCGGGTTTGCCCGGCGCATTCTGCTGACCGACGCCGGCCGGGAACATCCTTTGTTCGCCGGCAAGCCGGTCGCGTTCGAGGCACCTGCCATTCATCGCGATGAGATCGCCTCGCTCCCAGCCGGTGCCGCGATGCTGGCCGCCAATGACTTCGGCGTGCAAGCAGCGTCGTTCACCCACGGACGGGGCACGTTCTGGGGCGTGCAGTACCACCCGGAATACGACTATGTCGACATTGCCGCGGCGGCCGAACGCTACGGCGAGACGCTGGTGAAGGAAGGAATGTTCCGCGACGCGACGGCGCTTGCCGCGTTCGCCGGCGAACTTCGCGCCCTGCAGGCGAACCCATCCGATACGACGCTGCTCTGGAAGCACGGGCTGGGTCCCGCCATGCGCACCGCGGCGCTGCGCCTGCTCGAAATCCGCAACTGGCTGCATGCCCACGTGCTACCTCGCATGACACGAAATGCCTGAAGCCACGCAGCCCTCGAGAGCACACAGCTAACTCTTGCGCACCGCTAAGTGTTCCTTCGAATATTGCGCGGCCCTCCGACACCTCGACCAAGTTGATCTTCAGTGTCTCTCCGATGGGAGGTTGACGCTTGGCCGCAATCCACGCCTGAAGTTGCTCGAGCCCGCTTGCGTTGCTGCTCTCGTCGAGCATGCTCATGACCGCCCCGGCTTGGCGCGCCGTCCCATCGCTTAGACCTGCGCGAAACCGCCGTCCACGAAGAGTTCGATACCAGCGATGTAGCTGCTGTCCTCAGAGGCGAGGAACACGACCGCTTTCGCGATCTCATCGGGGGTGCCGAGCCTGCCCAGCGGAATGCTGCTGGAAACCATCTTCAACCGTTGCTGGCCCTCCTCGCTGGTACCCAGAAGTTCGCTCAATCCGGGCGTGTCGGTGGAACCAGGGCTCACTGCGTTCACGCGGATGCGGCGATTCTTCAAGTCCGTCGTCCATGTGCGCGCAAATGAACGCACCGCCGCCTTGGTGGCGGCATAGACGCTGTTCGCCGGCAGCCCCTTGGTGCCGACGATGGACGCGTTCAGGATGATCGAGGCACCATCCGGCATCAGGGGCAACGCCTTCTGCACCGTAAATAGCAGACCCTTGACGTTGACGCTGAAGATCGATTCGTAGAACTCCTCGGTGATCGTGCCGAAAGGGGCAAGCTTTGCAACGCCGGCGTTCGCGAACAGCACATCGAGCCGGCCCTTGTCCTGCTTGATTCGCGCGAAGAGACGATCGAGATCGGCGAGGTTCGATACGTCGCCCGGGACGCCTGCGACGTTCTTGCCGATCTCCCTTGCCGCCGCATCCAACTCCGCTTCACGGCGTCCCGTGATGAACACGTACGCACCCTCGTTCACGAAGCGCTTCGCCGTCGCGAGGCCGATGCCGCTATTCGCGCCCGTGACCAAAGCAATCTTTCCGTCGAGTTTTCCCATGCGTCATTCCTTCCTCGTGCCATATCCCGCCGCAGCTGCAGCGGAGAATTCGAACAAAATGGCACCGTTCATATGAAATCCTGTGAAATCGGACTACGTCAGCACCTTCGCGAAACTCACTTCGAGGAATTGGTCGAGCGGCGCGCGATTCTTGTCGACTCTGGCGCGCAACAAGGCTCCTTCCCATCCGTTGAGAAAGAAACCCGCAAGGGTCTTGGGCGAGAAGTCCTTGGACATGTCGCCCGCGGCTTGTGATTCCGCGATGACGTTCGCGATCAGTTTGGACCACTCATCGAACGCCCCTGCCAAGCGCTCACGAATCAGCGGGCTTTGATCCGAGAGCTCCGCACCGAAATTTCCCAGCAAGCAACCGTGAGAACAGTTGTTCTTCGCGAACATCTGGTTCATCCCCTCGAAGTATTTTCTCAAGCGAGAAAGCGGCGCCATGTTGGGGTCGCGAAGGATGGCAAGATGTGCTTTGCGGTTCTGCATGAACCTCTGGACCACTTCCGCACCCAATGCCTCCTTGCTCTCGAAATGGTTGTAGAAGGATCCCTTCGGGACGCCCGCGGCATCCGTGATGTCTTGCACGCTGGTGGCGTTGAAGCCGTGCCGATGCAGCGTGTCCACACCGGCAGCCAGAATTTCCTCGCGGACATTGGGTTTGGGCATGGCTCTAATATGACCGGTCGTCTTAACTTTGTCAATCCTGCGGCGCGAGCGATTCGCCGCGCCCGCCACGGGTCATTGCAACGCGTTGCGCAGAGCGGACAGGCCCCGGATCATCTCAGGCAGGTCCACGGATCCATAGCCGAAAATCAGGCCCGCCCGCGTCTGACGCCCAAGGAAGTATCGACTGAACGAATGTATTTTCACGTTGTTCTGCAGTAAGCCTCCGCCACAACATCGAGATCCACTGACGGCCGTGCAACGGCGGCGACATGCATGCCGTAGCACGACGGAATTGGGTCCAGCCATTCACCGAGCTCTTGCTGAAGGTAATTCAGCAAGAGCTGGCGGCGCCGCTTGTAAATGTCGCGCATTTTGCGGACATGGTGCGCCAAGTGACCCTCAGCGATGAATCCCGCGACCCCCACCTGAACCGGCATAGGGCAATGCCAGTCCAGGCAGTTCTTCGCCGCGACCAGGGTCCGCATCGCCCACTCCGGCGCAATGATGAACCCCAGCCGCAGCGCCGATAGCATGCACTTCGAGAAGGTGCCGACGTAGAACACGACGTCGGCGGCGTCAGCGGTTCGCAGCGCCTCCAGAGGGCTGCCCTCATAGCGAAATTCGCCGTCATAGTCGTCCTCGATGAGGACGGCGTCATGACTTCGTGCGAATTCGATCAGCGCCTTGCGCCGGCGCATCGACATCGTCACCCCCAGGGGAAATTGATGCGACGGGCAGACGCAGATGACGTTCACGCCCGGCGGCAGCTGCTCCACGATGAGCCCTTCGTCATCGACTCCAACGGCTGCGAGCCGCGCGCCTGCGGCGGCGAAGGCCACGCGCATCGGAGGATAGCCGGGGTCCTCGAGGGCGACGACGGTTTCGTTGGGTGTGACCAGCGCTCTAGCAAGCAGGTCGAACGCCTGCTGCGCCCCCGAGGTGACGAGGACGTCCTCCGGCTGGCAGACCACCGCGCGCGTCAGCGCGATGTGTTTGATGATGGCGTCGCGAAGGTAGTAGTTGCCTTGATTGCCCTGCGGGCTTTTGAAGCTGGCGGGTCGTCTCTCCAGTCCTCGCAATTGCTTGGCGATGACGCGGCGAAAGACGTCAAAGGGAAAGAGGCGGGAGTCGACCAAGGCCGGACGAAAATCGATCTGTGGACCCAGGGACGGCGCAGAGGAGCGTTCCGGCCGATCGCGCCAAAAGCTCATGGCCGCCGTCACGTCGGGACGCAGCCAAAACTCATTTAGACGGTGATCGGGCGAGCCGGCCCCGCGCTGTGAGGGACGAGACGGAGACGCAGGAAGCCTGTCGGCGACAAAGGTGCCGGAGCCGTGCCGGGTGACCACGTAGCCTTCATTCAGAAGCCTTTCATAGACCTCGATCGCGGTATTTCGCGATATTCCGAAGTAGGCATCGGATTTCCGTGTGGGCGGCAGTTTGGCGCCCGCCGTGAGGCGGCGGTCAAGAATGGCCGCTTTCAGTTGACCGTACAGGTTCCGGGAAGATTCGCGCGAACCCTTGGCCGCGAGATCAAGTTCGATTTCGAACAAGGGATCCATTGCACCCGTTCGCGTTGGTTGAGAGTGGCCCAGCTGATTTTCCCTCAAGTGGCTCTTCATAGACTGGTTGCCGCTGCCACAACATCTCGCCCACCGACGGCGCGGCTCGGCAAGTGGCCGCGCCTGCCGGACGTCTCGCAACAGCCGGAGAGTAAGCATGTTACATCAGCCAATCGGGCTTCCCGTGACCCGGGTGGACGAAGCGAATCCAGGCGCCGACTGGCCTAAAGGCCTTCTCGCCTGCGCGGCCATGGCGCTCCTCACGACCAGTCTGCCGTTGAGCAAGGCCCTGCCTGCCGAACTTCCGAGGGACGCCATTGCCGCTGCGATCGTCGATCCATCGCGTCCGGCGACCGACACGGTGCGTGACGCCAATCGCAAGCCGGCAGAGACGCTGGCGTTTGCAGGCGTCAAGCCCGGCGACAAGATCGCCGACTATGCCGCCGGTGCCGGCTACTTCACCCGGCTGTTCGCCGACGTAGCAGGTCCCAAGGGCCACGTCTATGCCAGCGTGCCGAGCGCCTTGTTGAGATACCCCAACATCGTCAAGGGTATTGCCGAGGTGCAGGCCTTCGCCGTCACCCATCCGAATGTCACCGTAACCTTCGCCTCGGCGCTGGACGCCGCCACGTACCCCGAAAAGCTCGACGTGTTCTGGATTTCCCAGAACTACCACGACCTGCACGACAGCTTCATGGGGCCGGTGGACATGGCCGCGTTCAACCGGATGGTCTATTCAGCACTCAAACCCGGCGGAATCTACATCGTGCTGGATCACGTTGCGGCGAGAGGATCGCCGGCCGATGTGACCGACACCCTGCACCGCATCGAGCCCTCCACCGTTCGCCGCGAAGTTGAGGCGGCGGGTTTCAAGTTCGAAGGCGAAAGCACCATCCTCGCCAATCCCTCGGATCCGCACACGGCCGGGGTCTTCGACCCCTCGATTCAGGGGCGGACCGATCAATTCATTCTCAAATTCAGGCGGCCACGCTCATCGTGATGAGGCGGCGGCGGCGGCATGCGACCGCGCAGCGCGCCGCCGGAATCATCACGTCCATCAGAAGCTGTCTCCCGGTGACATCGTACGACGCTCCGCAGTCGCCTGAACCGCAGTCGCTGCCGTTTGGACAAGACGTGAGTCGACGCATGTGATCTTGTCAACGCTTACCTTGACGACGTCGGTCGTGTGCGCGGCTTCAGCGGTGTCAAAGTATTGATGGTCCACCGTGATAGTGCGGCTAGCGCCTGGCAACACCGTATAGTTGACCTGCTTGGCCTCTCGGCGTGTCGTGCCGTCCTCGGTCTTCCAGTCCACTCGGTAGCTGATGACGCCGTCGCAGCCGTTTGAGGCGAATCGCCCGGCATTCAACCCGAACGCGATGCGGAACTCGTCTTTGTTGAGACGCATGACGAGCGGCTCTTGGGTCAGTGAAACGGAGCTCTCCGAGGCCGATGCAGCGGCGGCGCTCGCTCCATGACCCAAGATCATCCTTCGCGCCGATTCCTGAGGGTCCTCGTAAGTACCACTGCGCCCCGTCGACACCGCCGGCGCCGTGTTCATTTTCGGCTCGAGAGCGGCCGCTCGACCGTGGCTGTCATCGGCGTTCGGCTTGCCCAAAATGAGCTGCCGCGCTTGTTCCTGAGGATCAAGGCTCGACGCCCGATGGCCGTCAGCCGGATTCGCCGGCGATTCGTCAACCGTTTTGGCCCGGCCCCCGACCGTACCGGACAGCAGGTCTCGCGCCTGCATCTGAGCGTCGACCGCGGACTCCGCGGCGAGCGCGTTATCCGGATGAAACAAAAATACTGCGGAAATCAGCACCAAACCATGGCCAATTATCTTGGCAGGACTGAGTGAGTTCATCGTAATTCTCCAATCGTGAGTGAGAACAAATATGTATCTGTATATACAGATACATGCAGAAAGAAGATCGAATACAAAGAACGTTTCATATGCGCTTACACTGAGGTTCGCAGACAACCCGGCGGCGGCCTAATTCGCCGTCAACTTGGCTGCGGCAAGATAGGCGGCGTTCTTGAGTGCCGCTGCTTCAGCACGCCCAATTTGCCTTTCAAATGCTTGCTGCGCCGCCGCCCACGCCGGCCTCATCTTTCGAACCACCGTTTCACCTGCGGGAGTCAAGGCCCAGCGCCGCTCGCGACGGTCATCGCCGGGCACATTCGCGACCAAACGGCCTTTTTTGATGAGAGCCAATGTCCGCGTCGCGGTCGTCTGGTCGATGCCGATCGCATCGGCAAGCTCGGTCGTGGTGAGGTTCGGAGCTTCGTCCAGCACCTGCAGCACAGTGTACTGAGTAGGGTGCAGGCCGCTGTCAGCGAGGACCGACTCGTAGAGTGTGGTCACGGACCGCGCGGCTTGCCGAAGCGTCGCGCAATAGCAGGGAAGCGCTAGTAATTTCATTGAAGCCACCTCGGGACATAGAATACATGTATATGCATGCATTGTCAACTATTTTGGAGTACCCCCCGAATTGGCAGCCCCGGCGCCGGCGGAGCAGTCTCGGTTCATCAAGCAGACATGAACGAATCTTACCGTGCGGCTTGCGCCATGCGCCACGGCGATCGGTCGCGCCAGCCCTTCAACGCTTCGGTTGCCCATGCCGTCGTCTTGTCTGCGTGGCACAGGTTGCACGCGTTCGGGATCTTCAACGCATCGGATTGCGCAGGCGTGATGAACTTGAAGGTATGCGCCCGCACATTGACGTCCGCGATCGTCTGCTCAATTTTGGGCATGTGGCAGGCCACACACTGGCTGCCGGCGCTGCCCGCTGCATGGTGCGTATGCGCCTCGATGGTCGGAGCATGCGGGCCGTTCTGTGTGTTGGGCCCATGACAGCTAGAACAGATCTCCGTGACGGGCTTTATCAGCATCGCGTCGTTATCGGATCCGTGCGGATCATGGCAGCTGGCGCAGGTGACGCCCCGCGTGTACATCAAGCTTTGCACGAAGTCATTGCCCTGCATGCGGTTCTTGTGCGCCGTTCCATCGGGAAAATGGGTAAACGACAGTTCGCCCAACTTGTGGTCCTCCAGCTTCCAGAAATCGACGAGCTTTTTGCCCATATGAAAGCCGACCGGCCAGTCGTAATACTTGCCCTTGATGGGATTGGTGAGCGGCTGACCTTGTGAATGGCACTGAATGCACGTGTCATTGGCCTGCACGTAGTCGAGCTTGGCCGGATTGATGATATTCGGCTGTCCTTGATGCTGAACGTGATCACTGCCGGGGCCGTGGCACCTCTCGCAGCCGACGTTCCACTCCGTGACTTTCTTGGTGTCGATGTCGTAGTTCACCGAGTGGCATCCATCGCATAAGGGCCCCGTCGGCCGTTGCATGTTGTCGGGAGGATAGAGCGGCGCCCACCAGTCGCTGCCGTTCTTCACGAAGTACGGCCGCCATAGCTTGTGGATGACATCCCACTGCGCGGGAAACACAAAGTAGTCATCGCCCACTTGTTTGAAATAGCGCTGCTTCCATTTGCTGCCGTAGGTCAGCGCAATTTCATCCTTGGTAAAGGTGACCAGTGGATCGGGTTTTGAAAGATCGGGAATGATCGCATTCGGATGGACGCGCGGATCCTGGACCACGTTCGCCATGCGGGTCTTCTTCCAGCGATCGTAGATCTCGGCATGACAATCCTTGCAGGCCGCCGATCCCACGTAATGAGCTGTGCCGGCGGTTGCCGATTGCGCAGCCGCCGTCTGCGGCGACAAGGCGGCGACCCTGGGCAAATTGCGCAGATAGGCTGTCACCTGCCACAGCTTCCGATCGGGAAGCGCCCACGCGGGCATGCCCGTGTGCCGGATACCGTTCTTGAGATGATAGAAGAGCTCGCCATCGCTCATGCGCTGCACATCAGCGCCGCGCAGATCCGGCGGCCGCGGATATTGGCCGCTGCCGATTTCCGTCTTTCCACCACCGTCGTACGCGTGGCAAATCTCGCACTTCTGGCGGTAAATCTCATGGCCCGCTTCGACGTCTGCGCTCCCCGCCCCGACATCCAGCGGATTCCTAGTCGCTCTGAATCCCGCCGGAACAGTGTAATGCAGCAACCACTGTGCGACGTTGGTCTCGAGAACCGGCGCATCCTCCCGCGCACTCGACCCCTCCCAGACGATCAGTGCACCCAAGCCGACACATAAGGCGATGATGACAGCGACAATCCATGCGGTGGTCTTCAACGCCTTGTTGGAACTCATCTTTGACGCCTCACTTTTCGCCTAACACCGATTGAACGCCGAGAGTCTAGACGAATCGATTCGCGTCGCCTCGCGGCCGGCCCGCGGCCCAGTGCCGTTTGCTCGATGCTTTAGTGTATGTACCTTCATTGCCCGACGAGGAGTCATCCCTCCGGCAGCCGCCTGAAACTTAATACTTGGTACGCCGCTCTAACGTCGGTCCCCAGGTCCGGCCTCAACCAGGCCTTGTCGTGCATTTTTTACAAAGCAGTGATTTCGTAAGGAGAAAACTTGCAGATTCCGAGCAGATTGATTGCCATTAGTGCCGCGACGCTATTGAGCTTGATTCTCAGCGTCCATGCCGTGGCCGGTCAGGAACCCCTAGAGCTGATCAAGAACATACCGCTTCCGGAGGTCAACGGCGGCGACTTCGATCATTTCGCGGTAGACCTCCATGAGAACCGCCTCTATGTTCCTGCCGAGGTCTATGCCTCGATCGAGGTCTTCAACTTGAAAACCGGAGAGCACTTGAGGAGCGCTACCGGCCTGGTGAAGAGTCCGCATATGCTGGCCTTGATGCCCGATAAAAAGGAGCTGTTTGTAGCCGATGCTCACGACGCTTCATGCGACGTGCTTGATGCCGCCGATTTGCATCTGCTCAAGCGGATTGCGCTGGAGCCGGGGCCTGACTTCGGCGTCTACGATGATGCCTCAAGAATTCTGTATCTCGGCAACGGGGGCAAAGGTGCCAAAGCCGATTTCTCGTACATCAGCCTGGTCTCGGTAGACCGCCAAGAAGTGATCGACCGGATCCGAGTCGACGCAGCGACCCTGAAGGGCATGCGCATCGATCATCGGGCGAACCGGCTATACGTGAATATGCGCGACAAGAACACCGTCGGTGTCATCGACCTTGGCAGCCGGGCGGTCATCCATACCTGGACTTTTCCGGGCTTGAACTCGAATGCCGCGATGGGTTTCGACGAAGGCAATCACCGCCTGTTCATCGGATCGCGCAATCCCGGCGTGCTCTACGTCCTCGATTCGAACAGCGGCAAACTCGTCGCGACCTTGAAGACCGTGAATATCTCCGACGACATGACCTTCGACGCGGCACATCGCCGCCTGATCGTCTCCGGTGCGGATGGCGTGGATGTGTTTGCGCAGGACAACCCCGACAGCTACCGGCTGGTTCAGCATGTCGATACTCTGGGCGGCAAGACGTCCGTGTATGTGCCGACGCTGAAGCAGTTCTATGTCGTCCACACCAAGGGTGAACAAGCCGCCGAAGCCGGACTGCAAATTTTCAAAGTGAACGACTGAGGGGCACCCCGACGAAAGCGGGTGCGCCGTCAGTACGGACGCGCCGTGCAAACTCCTAGTTGGTAGTTGGCGCGGCGGCCGAAGCGGTGGCGTGCTGCGGCTTGTGCGCCAGTCAATGCCGCCCCAAGCGTATCGTGTCGTCGCTGCGCCATGGAATCGTCAACACAGCGCAACACTTCTCGGCCAACCTGTGGCGCGCCGATCGGGGACATCGGAATCCGTTACCCCGGCGGACGGGGCGGCGCTCTCGCGCCTCTCCATATTCAATTCGAACTAGGAGGGATCACCATGCACAAGTATCTCTTGGCGTTGTCGGCGACCATGGCGCTGGCAGCCGGCCAGGCGCTGGCGGACGAGCACGACGGCGGCGTTCCGGCTCTTGACCACGTGTTCGTTCTCGTCCTCGAAAATCACAATGCGTTCACGAGCTTCGGTTCGCCGGGCATCCTCGACAATCCTGCGGCGCCGCACATCAGCGCGTTGGCAAAGCAGTACAATTTTGCCTCCAACTACAACGGCGTTTGGCACCCGAGCTTGCCGAACTACCTGGCGATGATCACCGGCGACTGGATCGGCACCGATGTGGTTGGGGCGCCTCATTCGTACCCAGTCGGGAGTATTGTAGGCATCAGCGACGATGATTCGCCGTCGGTAGCCACCGATTACCCCGTCCCGCCGGCCAATGCATCGACACACCGCTGGAAGGTCCAGCTGCCCTCGCTCGCCGGTCAGCTTGTCAGCCACGGCAAGGACTGGCGGGCGTATCTGCAGAACCTCCCGGTAGCCGGCACAACCCTGGCGAACTGGCCCGGCGACAACAACACCGCCAAACTCTATGCGGTGAAGCACAATCCTTTCCCGTACGTCGAAGAAGTCCAGAACGACCCGGCGCAATTCGCCAAGCAGGTACCGATGGAGCAGCTGTTCAGCGACATCGCCAGCGGCAACGCGCCCGCTCTGTCGTACATCGTGCCCGACCAGTGCCGCGACATGCATGGGCTCGGCAACGTGCTTGCCCCGTGTGGCGCCGTCAACGACACGGACGCCAACGACGTCAAGCGCGGGGATGACGAGACCTTCTGGATCGTGAATGCGATTACCGGCAGCCGGATGTGGAACAGGGGTCGCAACGCTTTGTTCGTCGTATTCGACGAGGGCAACGGTCCCTTGACTTGCAACTACGATCCGGACACGAAGACCGATGTCGCGTCGCCGAATTCACTGCTGCCGGGGGCCGACTGCTACGACCCGAAGAATTTCAACGACAAGGTGGTGTTCATTGCGATCACGAACTACGGCGTGAAGGGCGTGGTCGACGGCACCTTCTACTCGCATTACTCGCTGCTGAAGACCATCGAAGCGGCGTTTGATCTGCCTTTCATCGGGCACGCGAAGGATGCCGGCACGAAGACGCTCGCGCCGCTGCTCGCCCCCGCGGACTGATCGGACGAGCCGATAAGGGGGCCCCGCCGCTCGAGCGGCGGGGCCCTGCGATGTCGAGTCGACGGACGCCGTCCAGAATCTCGCCTGCGGCGCGATTCCGGACCACAGGACTCACTTGGCGGGCTTGAACAGCGCCGCCGCGTTGGGAATTTTCTTGGCAAGGTCGTCGCGAATCGCGAGCGCGGCCTTGTGCATTTTTACCTCATCGTCCCCGGCCGTATACTTGAACACCGCGCTCATGGAGCCGATGGTCTTGCCTGAGGCGTCGTGCAGCGGTGCCGCCACTTCGAATTTGGTGGGGTCCTTCATGTTGGGTGCGAGAATCGTTTTTCGCTCGTGTGCGACCGCAAGGTCGTCTTCATCGTCCTTCTTCCCGATCCGGTCCAAATTGGACGCGATCATGGTCTCTTCCTTGTTGCCGGGCTTCAAGGCATGCAAGCCGATGACGACGATTTCGGGATGGTTGGCCATCACTTCGTTGGCGAGTGTTTGCGCGTAGATGGCATTGTCCGCGGCCTTGCCGAGCTTCTCCTCGGCCGACGCGGGCGTCAATGCCATGCAGCCGATCAACGCCATCAGGCCAACTTGAATCTTCGATTCTATGAACATAGCGATACACCCTCGTTGAATGAAATCAGAAAGTGACCGATACCGTGGCGTAGATCAGCCGGCCGATCGGCGAGAAGGTCGAGACATCGGCGTTGTTGTCCAGAAACGCCCGGGGCGCCAGCGGCGGCATCCTGTCCGCAATGTTGTTGATTCCGAGCGCGAACGTCATGATCCTCGTGTCGTTGCCGCTGAAGTGCCAATCGTAGGCGGCCCGGGCGTCCCATGTCACATAGCTGCTGACGGGTATCGTCGGCGTCGATATGCCGTTCACTCCCGTGTCCACCGTGCTCGACGCGTAGGTGTTGCTCACCGTCAGGTCAACGTCGTGGTAAGTCCAATCCAGGGTGGTGAAGAAGCGGTACTTGGGCAGCGTTCCGCCGAAACCGCCGCTGCCGCCTGCATTGTTGGTCGTACCCGCGTATTGAATATAGACGGTGCCGGGCAGGGCTTGAAAATTGAAGTCCGTGAAGATCGCGCCCACCGTGGACAGCGTGAAGTTACCTGCACGTTCCGTGGGTATGGCGTACGAGGCATTGATGCTGTAGGCATGCTCGGTCAACGTGGCCAGATTCCTGAATTGATCGATGACATACAGACGATTCGCCTGGGTCGGATCGCCCTTGCCCGTGACCGCATTGGTCAAGAATGCCTTCAAGGCGCCGGGATTGACGAAGGGTTGCGATGCGCCCGCACCGCCGACGAAATTGTCGACGGCTAGATTGTTGAAGTACGGCGAAGCCGCACCCAGCGAATTGATGCTCGCCAGAATGGTATTGAATCCGATGCCGCCCGCGAAGCCTTGAAGGCTGATCGACGAGAAGTCAGCCGCTATCTTCAGTCCTTCGATGGCATTGGGCTGTATCAGGATGCCGATGGAACGCGACGTCGAGGTCGCCGGCTGCAATTTCGGGTTGTTGCCGTCCTCGCCATTGAACGGCAGTCCCGTGTAGTTCGCGCCGAAAACCCCCTGGATCACCCCCGCCCCCACCTGCCGAGTATCGGTGGGGCCGTACTCCGCGTAAAGACTGGGCGCGCTGAAGGACTTCGAGTAGTCGCCGTGCAGAGTGACTTGCTTGTCGAACGGCTGCCACCGGAATCCATATTTCGGCACCGTGGAGCGCCCGGCGTCGCTGTACTTCTCGCCGCGTACCGCGGCGATCAAGTCGAGTTCGGCGAAGCCGGGAATGCCGGTGGACTGTCTCGTGATCGGAGCCCGGGTCTCGGCAAACAGTGCCTCGATGTCCCGATGCCTCTTGAACGGATCGGCATAGGTGCCGCCCAGCCATTGCTGCGCGTTGCCCGTCACGGAGCCGGTGACCGGATCCGTGACCCGGCCATTCGCATCGGCGCTGCCCGAGAGGGTCTCGCGGCGCACGCTTGCCCCGACCGCAAGGGCGACCGCTCCGGCGGGAAGATCGACGACCGATCCGGTGACGCGTCCATCCAGGGAAATCAATTCGCTCTTTGCCTGGATGGCTTCGGTTCCGTAAAGATTCGCAAGGGCTGCCTGATTCAGCGCGGCGCCGCGGGCGAAGGGATCGAGCGCCGGCTGTATGACCCTCGGTCCGGTCAGGGAGTAGCCGCTGTAGACGCTGCTGTAAGCACCACCGGCCACCGGATTGCCGCCCGAGTCGAACCCACCGGCGATGGCCAACGGGATATTGGGCTTGTACAAAAGATTGGACTGGCGCTGCTGGAGTTCGCTCTGGCTGTAGACGAACCCCGTCTCCCAGGTCCAGCTCTCGACGATGTCGCCGCGCAATCCGATGGTCGCCCGAATCGCGTCCACCTTGTTATCGAAGTCCTTGGTTCTGCCCAGATCATCGAAG
>Ga0073928_10005898_pt1 | contig 16856 bp, 13 predicted proteins | sample PaiPotPPA55metaG_FD_76969 | JGI IMG/M metagenome (GOLD analysis project Ga0073928, IMG submission 76969) | Iron sulfur acid spring bacterial and archeal communities from Banff, Canada, to study Microbial Dark Matter (Phase II) - Paint Pots PPA... ... | reverse complement strand
GCGACTCGACTTGGCCCTGGGAGAGCGCGAGCGGGCACTCGACAAACTTGAGCCGCTCATGCACGGGCACTATTGGCTGTCCCCCGCCTGGCTCAAGATCGATCCGAACTTCGCCTCGCTCCACAGCGACCCACGCTTCGAGCGGCTCGTCGCCGGTAACTAGTCCGCGCGGACCTCGATAGCCGATCTTCAGTCCGGGAGCTTGCGCAGCAGCTCGGGCGTGAGCAGCCAGTGTAGCTCCGCGGTGCCCGCGTCTGCGCTGCCGGGCAGCTCGAGCGCGCACACGCCGCCCTTGCCAATATGAATCCGCGATTCCCGCTGGCCACACAGCAGCCAGGTGGCGACCTCGCCCAAGTCGGGCTCATGGCCGACAACGGCGATAGAGGCCTCCGAGCGCTGGCCACGCAGCCATGCCCGAAACTCCTCCGGACTCTTGCCTGGCACTAGCGCAGGTATCCGCACGATGTCGATCCCGCCGTACTCCTTGGCGATGATTTCCGCCGTTTGCATGGCGCGGAGCAGAGGGCTCGACCCGAGCACGTCGATAGACCGCAAGACACGCCGCAGCACGGCCGCGGCATGCTTCAATTTTTTTCGGCCTACAGGCGTGAGCGGGCGGAGCGCGTCATCCTTTTCCGTCTTCGCAAAATCGTCTCTGTCTTCGGCGATGCCGTGACGAATCAAGAAGAGCTTCGTGCGTCCCTCCTAACTCCTTGTTGACCGCCGGCGTTAGCGCGGGGTCGTAGCCGCGGAATCCTTCGCCGCCGCGTGCGCCGAATCGCGCTGGGCCTCTTTCTTCGGCTTCTTGGTCGCGTTGCTCAGTCGCTCAGCGTCCCGGTGCGTCTCGTTACGCGTATTCTTTCCAGCACGCTGAAGCTCGTGCCCAGTGTCGCTGCCCGCCTTGCTCACAGTATTCTTGGTGTCCTTACCTGCCTTCTTCACCGCTGTGCCGACGTTGTGGGCAACAGTATGACCGTGTTTTTTCGTAGCAGCCACGTCGCCCGACGCGGTGTCTTTGTGAGCGGTCGAGTCTTGGGCCGCGGCCTTTGCAGCAGCCCCACTTAGCAGCGCCGCCACGAGGGCGGCAAAAGGCATTATTGCGCGAGGGGACATTGGTACACTCAGATGATGAAGGGTGACTGCTCCCTCCATCGCAACTACCGTACGCGGCGGCCGGATGCGCCCGGCTGACCACCCTCAAAGCAATGTCTTCGCTCGCCTTAGCAGTGCCGGGCTCGCTCGAGGGTACTTCGGGGCCATGCTCTGGAGAGTCGCCCGGAGAACCTCGGCTACCATGTAGTTCCGCTTGGCCTTGTCGTCCGCGGGAACGACATACCACGGAGCCCAGCGAGTGCTGCAGCGCGCGAGCGCATCTCTATACGCCCGGGTGTATGCATCCCAAAGCTGATAGTCGGTAATATCGCTCTCGCTGAGCTTCCAGTTCTTATGCGGATCCGCAAGCCGCTTGGCCAACCGCCGACGCTGCTCGCTATGCGAGATGTGCAGGAAAAACTTGACGATCGTCACCCCGCATTCGCTCAGCATGCGTTCGAACTCGTTGATCTGCCGGTAGCGCGGACGCCACTCGGCGGGCGGCACTAGGCGGTGCACGCGCGCTGCGAGCACGTCTTCGTAGTGCGACCGATTGAACACGCCGACTTTCCCGCGCGGCGGCACGGCTGCGTGAACGCGCCAGAGATAGTCGTGCACGAGCTCTTGCTTCGTCGGCACTCCAAATGCCGCGATGACCGTCCCCTGCGGGTTGAACGCTCGGCAGACGTGCCGGATCGTCCCGTCCTTACCGGCCGTGTCGCGACCTTGTAGTACTACCAGCAGGGCGCGACGCCCTTCAGCATATAGGGCCTCTTGAAGACCCGTCAGCTTGTCCAGTGCCTCCTTGGTCGCCGCGTCGAGGTCGCGCGGAAGACCAGGGGGGGCCTTTGCGTCACGCGCCGCGAGACGCGGGCGACTTCCGGGTGGTACGGGAACTAGTAGCATCGTACGGCCGCTCTTAGCGTTGGAGACTCCGATGCTTCCGAAACGTGCCAATCGGTCTCAAGGCAGTAGGATAAGTGTCCATGGATAGTCTGCAGGAAAAGCTCCAGGCGGCTTTAGGCGACTCGTATCGCATCGACCGTGAGCTCCCGGGAGGCGGTATGAGCCGTCTCTTCATCGCCACGGAGCGCTCGCTCGACCGCACGGTAGTGGTAAAGGTTCTCCCGCCGGAGCTCGCGAGCGAGGTCTCGGCTGCGCGCTTTCAACGCGAGATGTCGGTCACCGCGCACCTGCAACACCCGCACATCCTCCCCATCCTCACGGCGGGAAGTCATGACCGCCTGCTCTACTACATCGCTCCGTACGTTGCCGGCGAATCGCTGCGTGAGCGCCTCAAGCGCGATGGCGCTCTGCCTATACCGTTCGCGCTCCGCACTCTGAATGATGTAGCCGACGCGCTCGCGTTTGCCCACGCACAGGGCGTCGTACACCGGGACGTGAAGCCCGAGAATATTCTCCTCGCGGGCGATCGCGCCGTACTCGCCGACTTCGGTATCGCACGTGCGGTAGACGCGGGGCGCACCGCCGAGCGCGTGACGGCCGTGGGGACGAGCGTGGGAACGCCCGGCTACATGGCGCCGGAGCAAATCGTCGGCGACTCGGAGGTTGATGCCCGCGCCGACGTATACGCGCTGGGCGTGATCGGGTATGAGATGCTCGCGGGCACGCCTCCATACTCGGGCGCCACATCGCGCGACTTGCTGGCCGCTCAGATGGGGGTGAGCCCACCGCCCATTTCGTCTCTCCGGACGGACACGCCGGCCCGCGTCAGCTCGGCGATCACACGGGCACTCGCCAGCGACCCTGCGCTCCGTCCTGGCACAGCTGGCGAGTTCCACAAGATGTTGCAGGACGACAGCGTCAGCGCCGCTCGCCCCGCGGGCAGCCCGCGGGCCGCACGTCTGGCCGGGGCAGTCGGCGTTGCGACGCTGGTCGCGGCTGCGGCCGCGTGGATGCTCTGGGCTCGCTCGCACGCGCCGCGGATCGTGGCGGCGCCAGGAGGGAAGCGTATGGTCGCCGTCCTTCCGTTCTCGCTCGCAGGCCGCGCTGAAGACCAATTCCTCGGTCCCGGCATGGTGGATCTGTTGAGTACGACGCTCGATGGGGCAGGCGATCTACACACGGCCAGTCCACCCGCAGTGCTAGCGGCCGCCAACCGCGAAGCAAAGGGTCGCCCGCTAGATCCGGCTACCGCGCGTGTAATCGCCAATCGACTGGGGGCAGGGCTATACGTGCTCGGGGGCGTTGTCGATGTCGGCGGCCACCTGCGAGTCAACGCCGGACTGTACGACGCTAGCGGTAACGAGCCAATCGTATCCGCGGTTGCCGATGGTGATACGACGGACTTGTTCGGATTGGTAGATCGACTCAGTGCCCAGCTTATCACCGGCGAGGCCCACGGGCCAAGCGGCCGTATTACGCAACTGGCATCGGTCACGACTCAGTCGCTACCCGCGTTGAAGGCCTACCTCGAAGGGGAGGCTGCATTTCGCGCCAATAAGTTTGACGTCGCGCGAGACGCATTCCAGCGCGCGGTCGCGGCCGACTCGGCGTTCGCGCTCGCATACTATCGATTGAGCATTGCGGCCGAATGGCTGACGCAGGTGGATCTCTCGGAACGCGCGTCCGAGCGTGCCGTACGCTTCAGCGACCGCTTATCGGCGCACGACCGCCAGCTGCTCGCGGCCATGCTCGCCGAGCGCCGCGGGGAAGCTGCAGAGTCGGAACGCATCTATCGCTCGCTCATCGCTACGTATCCCGATGACATCGAGTCGTGGTGGCAGCTCGGAGAGATACTGTTCCATGTCGCGCCACTGCGCGGCGCTCCGCTGAGTGACGCGTACGCTCCTTTTGCGCGCGTGCTGGCGCTGGACCCTACGTCCACTCCTGCACTCGTACATCTCGCCCGAGTGGCGGCCGCTGCGGGCGATCGTGTTGCTGTCGACTCGCTGGTGGCACGCGCCCTCGCGCTCGCTCCGGCCGGCGAGCGCGCGTACGAGATGCGGGTGCTGCGCGCGGCAGCCGACGGCGACTCGACGAGCTTTGCAGGACTTGTCCAGGAGTTTGGCGCAGCCGACGATTTCCAAACCTGGTTGTCCGGCTGGTCTCTCGCCATCTACGTCCATCGGAGCGACCTCAGCCGCGCCATACTAGCACGCTTGACGGAGCCATCGCGCGCCGCCGAGGTGCGCGCACGTGGTCACACGTCACTTGCCGCCCTTGACGTTATGCACGGCCGACTGCACGATGCCGAGTCGGAGCTAACCCAGGCCGACGTCCTGGCACCGGGACTGGGTCTCGAGTACCGCGGGCTCGTTGCGATGCTGCCGTTTCGACCGATTGATGCGAACCGCGTTCGTGCGATCCGTGGATTGCTGGAATCCTGGAACGCCGCAGCCATGCCAGTCGTCGCTGCCCCGAGCGTGGCGTTCAACGCGAACAATGGCATCCACGCGTTGATACGCGGCTATCTGCTTGGTCTATGTGATGCCCAGCTCGGCGACCTGCTAGGTGCTCAGCGGGAAGTTGCCAGTCTCCCGCATGCTTTCGGCGCCACGGCCGCACCGAATCTGACCCAAAGCTTCCAAACCGCGATTACAGCCGAGGGGCTCGCGCTGAGCGGTCACCAAGCGGAGGCCGAATCGATGCTGGCCGCCAATCAAGTGGAAGGCTACTACGAGTGGTTTATCGGGAGCGTCTTTCGCTCAGGAGGTCGCGAGCGCTTTCGGCATGCACAGGCCTTAGCCGCCGTGAAACAGGACACGAGCGCCATACGATGGTTTTCCTCGTTCCAAGCATCGTCTTCTGACGATCTCATGTACCTCGCCCCCTCGTATCTCGAAAGGGCTCGGCTCGAGGAACGACTTGGCCGACCGGTGCAGGCCGCGAGCGACTACCACGAGTTCCTTCAGCTGTGGCCGAACCCAGATCCCGAGCTGCGGCCATTAATAGACGATGCCCAGCATCGCTTAGCCGCGCTGGGCTCGCAAAAGAACTGAGACCTTCCGCTCCCCACATCCGCCGCGTGATCGCAGTCACGTCGGCCGATACGCGACCATGAATATCCGTCGGAAAGGAAAAAGCACACGGCCGTCCGTTCGGCTCGCGTACGCCGGGCGAATCTGTTCGAGGTAGTCGGCGGCGAATCGCTCACGGTCTGCCTCAGTGGGCAGCGCCTGCAGGAACGGCCTCAAGCCCGTTCCTTTATACCAATCCACGATCGCCTGAGGCCCGGGCAGTACGTGTACGTATTCAGTCTCCCACAGATCCACGCGCTCTGCGTGCGGCGCCAGCGCATCGTAATAGTAGGGCGCGTCGTGCACGTGCCATTCGCGCACGCCGTCTGAAGGGAAACGATCGCGCCACGCCGACGACGCGGCCAGCTCGCGCATCAAGCGGTGCGCGATTCCATCGTAGTTACCAGGCATCTGGACCGCGAGCGCGCCGCCCGCTGCAACGTGGGTCATCAGGCGACCAAGCACCTCGGCATGGTTCTCCACCCACTGCAACGCGGCGTTGGAGAAGACGACATCGTAAAGCCCATCATCACCCTCGGCCCAGGTCGTGATGTCGCCCACAATCCAGCGGGCGCTCTGCCCCGCTTGTCGCGCGGCGTCGATCATGTCGACGGAGCTGTCGAGCCCCGTGAGCTCGGCTTCCGGCCACCGCTCTGCCAATACAATGGTGCTGTTCCCAGGCCCGCATCCCAAGTCGATCGCGCGGCGAACGGGCGTCACGGAGATGCGCTCGGCGAGATCGCGGCAGGGACGCGTGCGCTCGCCGGCGAACTTCAGATACTGATCTGCATTCCACGTCGCCATGCCGAAACGTCGCGTACCTTACACGCAGGTCAACCGCAACCGTCGGCCTTTCTCACATCGCCCACGAGATCCCTATGGCCACCATTGTGATGCCTCCCGCAGTGCCGCGCGGGTCGAGTCCGCACTTCAACATCATATCCGCACTCGTTTTTCTCGCCTTTGTAGTCGGCGGACTGGTTGCAACCGCGGCGACCATCAACCCTGCGTGGCTCGTGGCCGGTTTCGTCTTCGGCGTCATCGCTTCGCTCGCCCCCAAGATCGCGGCCCAGTGGGAGCGCGCCGTCGTTCTACGTCTTGGCCGCTATCGAGGGCTTCGCGGGCCGGGGCTGTTCTGGATCATCCCGTTCATCGACAGCGTGACTAGCTGGATCGATCAACGCGTCATGACGACCAGTTTTGCCGCGGAAGAGACCCTGACGTCCGACACTGTCCCCGTTAACGTTGACGCGGTCCTGTTCTGGATGGTGCACGACCCGGAGAAAGCGGCGCTCGAAGTCCAAGATTACGCTCAGGCCGTAAGTTGGGCCGCGCAGACTGCGCTGCGCGACATCATCGGTCGCACTTCGCTGGCCGACTTGCTCCGCGGCCGCGAGCGGATCGAAGCCGAGTTGCAAGTGCTAATCGACCAGCGCTCCATGCCGTGGGGGGTTACGGTGCAGTCGGTCGAGATGCGCGACGTCATTATCCCAACCTCACTGCAGGACGCGATGTCACGCGAAGCACAGGCGTCCCGCGAAAAGTCAGCCCGCATCATACTGGGGCAAGCCGAGGTGGAAATCGCCCAGCTGTTCGCCCAGGCTGCGGTCGTGTACCAAGGAAACACGACCGCGCTGCACCTTCGCGCGATGAATATCCTCTACGAAGGCCTCAAAGAAAAAGGCGCTCTCATGATTGTGCCAAGCACCGCGGTCGAATCGATGGGCTTGGGCGGTCTCCTGGGCGCAGCCGCCGCAGACCAACGGGCCCTCGCCGGCGCAGCGCCGCCGGCATCGCCAACCACACCCAAGTGACCTCGTCGTGCCCGGCTTTGGGGGCCTGACCGCCCGCTCAGCCAGAGCCAGCAGGCAGGTTCACGCAATACCTCGGCGGCTCGCCGCGCTCGACGCGCTGGATGTTGTCCGCCACCACCCGCGCCATGCCCTCGTAACTCTGCCGCGTCACGCCGCCCACGTGCGGGGTGGCGAATACGTTCAGCATCGATAGCAGCGGGCTGTCAGACGGCAGCGGCTCCTGCGCAAACACGTCGAGACCCGCGCCCGCGATCGTGCCGCTGCGAAGCGCCTCGATCAGGTCACCTTCGTTTACAACCGCGCCGCGTGATACGTTGATCACGATCGCCGTTCGCTTCATGGCGCGGAACACAGCCTTATCCAATAGGCCGCGCGACTCAGCGGTCACCGACGCCGTGGACACGACAAAGTCGGCGTCAGCCGCCATTGCTATGAGATCCGCCGGGCTGCCACATCGCGTTAGACCATGCTGCCGCGCCTCGGCAGCGTCCGGGTGCCGACGAATCGCCGCCACGCGCATCCCCATTGCAGTGAGCCGCGGCGCCAGCGCGCGACCCACGCGACCAAACCCTACGATCAAAGCAGTATTACCGAACAGACCCTCGCCCATCGGCGCGCCCCAGCGGCCCTTGCTGAACGATTGGAAGCACTCTCCAATGCGTCGAGCAACCCCCAGCATGAGAAACAGCGCGTGCTCTGCAGTCGATTCCCCGTTCGCCGTCACATCACTCGGCACATTGCACGCCGGAATGCCACGGGCCGTCGCGGCGGCGATATCCACGCCTTCCAGCCCGACACCCCATTGATTGATCAGCTTCGCCGACGATGCACGCGCGATCAGCTCTGAATCGATTCGCATCAAGAGCGGGATCAGGACGTCCATGTCCCGCACCTTGTCGCGCACCTGATCGTGCGGACAAGACACGATCGCGGCAGTCGGTAGGACCTTTCTCAGCTCAATGGGCGCGGATGGAGCCTCCGTCCCACAAAAAAGCACTCTCATGGATTGCCGGACCTACCCAGCCCGGTCGCGGCGCTGCTTAAATTCTCGAAAGGCCGTGATACGGAGCACGTCAATGGTGCCGCGCATCAAGTGGATCGACCGCCAATTCAACTTTGGGCTCCCCGCGGAGGCCGCCCCTGAGCTCATCGAGCGAATGCGTGGCACGCCCGCTCGCGCGCGCGAACGCACGGACCGGCTCGACAAACGCACGCTCACGGCGGCCGCCCCCAACGGCGGCTGGTCCATTCAGGAACATGTGGGACATCTGTTCGACCTCGACCTGTTGTTCGACGGACGCCTAGACGACTACGCGGCCGCGCGCCCAATCCTGCACGCAGCGGACATGACCAATCGTGCAACCAGCGAAGCGCATCATAACGAGCGCCCGTTGTCAGAGATTCTACGCAATTTCGAACGAAGGCGTGCCGCTGTGGTCGCCCGGTTGGACGCGCTAGACGCCCGAGATCTCCGTCGCTCCGCCCAGCACCCGCGTCTAAAGGTGCCGATGCAGCTCGTAGATATGATCTTCTTTCAGGCGGAGCACGATGATTACCACCTGACGTCCATCACCGAGCTGCGACGCAAACTGTCTCCAGACGCGACGTAGGGCGGCTTACGTACGCGCCGATCTACCAAATCTCGGCGCGAAGCGAATCAGGCCGCACCAGCGGGTCGCCCGCGCGACAGCCAAATGCTTGGGCGAACTCCGGGATGTTCGCCAGTGGGCCGTTGACGCGCCACTTGCCAGGCGAGTGTACGTCGGTTTGGAGCTGCGAGCGAAGGGCCTCAGGGCGATTGACCTCGCGCCACACCTGCGCAAAGGCGATGAAAAAGCGCTGCTCGGGCGTCAGTCCGTCGATCAGCGGCCGCCGATGCCCGGCAAGACCGCGCTCCATCGCCGCATAAGCAATCCGCAACCCCCCTAGGTCGGCGATGTTCTCGCCCAACGTCTGCTTCCCGTGTATGTGCAGCGTATCGACGACCAAATGCGTCAAACTGCTTCACGACCAGACTCGCGCGCTGTGTATAGCTCGAAGCGTCTGACGGTGTCCACCAGTCGCGCAGGTTCCCCTCCGCGTCGAACTGGCGCCCGCGATCGTCGAAGCCGTGCGTCATCTCGTGCCCGATTACGGCACCCATCGCGCCATAGTTGGACGCATCGTCGGCGGCCGGATCGAAGAATGGCGGCTGCAGGATCCCGGCGGGAAAGACGATCTCGTTGCGATTGGAGTTGTAGTACGCGTTGACCGTCGGCGGCGTCATGGTCCACTCGTTTCTGTCCAGGGGGCGTCCGATCTTGGCGAGCTGCCGCGCCGTCTCGAATTCCGTGCTCGCGACTACGTTGTCCACGAACGGACCGTCGCGCACGACCAGCCGCGAATAGTCGCGCCAATGCTCGGGATAGCCGATCTTGTTCCTGAACGCGGCCAGCTTCACCAGCGCCTGCCGCCTAGTGCTGTCGTTCATCCACGCGAGAGTGCGCAATTTGTCCGTGAGCACACCCTCGAGATTGCGCACAAGCGCAAGTGCTTTCTCCTTCGCTTCCAAGGGAAACGCGACGCGCGTATAGGCCTGGCCCAAAGCCTCGCCCAGCCCGCGATCCGTCTGAGCGATACAGCGCTTCCAGCGCGGGCGTTTGGCGGTCGCACCGGTCAAACGAGAAGCGAAACCAAAATCTTCATTTACGAAGTCGCTGCTAAGCCACGGCGCCATCGTCGACGTGTACGACCAGCGCAAATAGCTCTTCCAATCGGCGAGAGGCACCGACGTCACCAGCCCATTGACGGTCGAGAAGAAAGCCGGCTGCTGAACGTTGACGGTTTGCACGTCGGGCCGTCCGACGTCGCGGAAGTACGTGGGCCACGCGAGCTCGGGTGCGAGCGACGTCAGTTCGGCGATCGTCATCTTGTGGTACACCGCCTGGGGATCTCGCCGCTCCGTCAGGGTCATGGACACACGCGCTAACTGGGTCTCGATCGCCATGATGCGTGTCGCCGCATCTACCACGGCGTCGTGTGCAACACCGGTCAGCTCGAGCGTGCGCGCCACGTGGGCGATGTACGCGTCCCGCATTGCCGCTGACGTGGAGTCCGTGCGCAGGTAGAAGTCTCGCTCGGGCAATCCCAGCCCGCCCTGCCGGGCGTCGCCGATTATCTCCCTGCTGTGCTTGGCATCCTGGGCCGATGAGAATCCAAACAGTGCATCCACCCCCATGCGATGCAGCCGGGCCACTTCGGCCCGAAGTGCGCCGACAGAGGCGATTGCATCAATTCGCGCGAGCTCCGCTGCGAGTGGCTTGGCTCCGTCAGCGTCCGCGCGCACGGAGTCCATGCATGTGGCGTAATAGTGCGCAACCTTCCAGTCGTTCGTACCAGGAAGAGTCCGCGCCAAGCTCAAAGAGTCGAGCAGGTGATGCAGCGTGGCGAGATTCCGTTCAGCCAGCTCCGAGAAGTTGCCCCATCGGCCGCGATCGGCAGGCATCGACGCCGTGTCGGTCCACCCGCCGTTCGCGTACTGATAGAAGTCGCGGCAAGGAGCGCACGTGGTGTCCCGGTACGCCACTATGATGCCATGCCGCTGAGTGGCCGTGTCGGACGTGGCAGACTGTGCCTCAGCCCGCCCGGACCATATAAGTGCAGCTTCCGCGAGCACGACCCCGGTGGCCAACAGCCGACCGACACCAATGAGATGGTTGCGCATGCGAGCCCAAAAATTACCCCAACTGCAGCGTATGGTTGCCGGCCGTTCTTGAAACCCCGTCCTATCAGGGGTGGGGGCCTCTGGGCCGCGCCGAGTGACGACAGCTTTCTCCGCGCGTCGGTCTTCCGTATGCCCCCGTTAATCCGCCGCCGGTCGTCCGAGTGGGCTGAACTCCACACCTTTCTGGCACGGCACCCGGAGTCAACCAACCCGGTAGAGGAACTGTTGTCGGATGAGCGTATCCGGGAGGAGAGGCTCCTCAACCGAGTGCGGGCCGCGGTTCTTGTCGTGTTGGGTGGCGCAGCGCTGGTGTACGGTCCGCGCATTACGCCCAGCCTCTCCGCCGTCAACGCCGCCGTATTGCTGCCGATGCTGGTGTGGACGGTCGCTCAGCAGGTCCTCTACCACCGGCGCCGATCGGGCAATTCCCGCTGGTCGCCGCACGCACTCGGCGCAATCAACGCCACGGTCGATATCACTGCCCTCACGCTGCTGCAAGCCGGATATGCCGCTTTCGGAACGGCGGAGCTCGCGGTGCGCTCACCGACGTTTCTGGTCTATTTCGTCGTGCTCGCCAGCCGCCCGTTCACCGGCTCCGCTCGGCACGCGGCCGCCGTCACCCTGCTCGCCGCAGGCGGATACACCGCCCTTGTGGCCGAGCTCGTCATGACCGGCCGACTCGCTCTCGTGGCAAGCCCACTGGCGGCGCTTTCGGGGTCCGGCACGTCACTCCTGGATGAGGGAGCAAAGGTGGTCCTGCTCCTCACGGTCGGTGCGATCTCCACATATGCCACCGCGTGGAACGAACGCGCTGTGCGTCGAGCGCTCGCGGTTCAGCTCGTGCGGGAGACCGAAGCCCGCACTGTCTCGACGAGGCTGCAGGAGGCGGACAAGCTCGCGGCAATCGGAACGCTCGCCGCAGCCACCGTCCACGAGGTGCGAAACCCGCTCACCGCTATCGGGCTCCAGGCTGAGCTGCTGTTGGCTACCCCGTTGACTGAACAGCAGCGCAGCGATGTGGCTGCCATCGCCGCGGATGCACGTCGCACCGCGTCCTTTCTGACCGACCTGCTGCGGGTGGCTCGATCCGCAGGCACTGGGGACGCCGAGGTGGGGCCCGTCTGCCTGACCGACGTCGTCGACGGAGCCATAACGACTGCACGCCCGTTACTGCGTGAGCAGCACGTCGACGTCTCGGTCGACAGTGCCAGGGAGCTCCCAGACCTCGTTGGCTCTGCGCCTAGGCTCGAACGGGCGCTACTCAACCTCGTAATGAACGCAGTTCAGGCCATGGAGGGACAGCAGCGCCCAAAAGCTGTGTCGATTCGCGTGCGCGCCGAAGCAGCTCCTCTCAATGCGAATGGGTCCCACTCGAATGGCGGCGGGTCAAACGGGGCGGCACCAAACGGCGCCGCATCCAACGGACACATGCCTGCTCGGATTACTCTCGACGTCGAAGATACCGGTCCGGGCTTTCCACCCGGCGCGGAAGCGCAGGCATTCGAGCAGTTCTTCACAACCAAGCCCGCCGGACGAGGGACAGGCCTCGGGCTCTGGATCGTGCGCGAAACGGTTGCGACCTTCGGCGGCACTGTCGCCGCCGACCGCGGCGCAGAAGGAGGCGCAGTGGTGCGCCTCTCCTTCCCAGTCGAGAGCAGCTAGCGCTTAGAAGTTCCTGCCGGACAACCTAGCTTCAGCTTGTGCCTGATATCGGCGCGGCCGCGGCCCACTCTCTACGCATGGCGTTCGCCATGTTCTGGGAGATTCTGTGGGCTCTGATTCTTGGCTTCGCCATTTCGGCTGCGATCCAAGCGGTGGTGTCCACGAAGGAAATGGCAAGGTTGCTCGGCGACGATCGGCCCAAGACGCTGGCCGTCGCGTGCGGCCTCGGCGCCGCCTCGTCCTCCTGCTCCTACGCGGCTGTCGCCATCGCGCGCGCGCTCTTTCGAAAGGGCGCCAATTTTACCGCGGCCATGGCGTTCGAGCTTTCCTCGACCAATCTCGTCGTCGAGCTGTGCGCCATCATGATAGTCTTGCTTGGGTGGCAGTTCGCGGCGGCAGAATTCCTGGGCGCGCCAATCATGATCGCACTGCTCGCACTCATGTTCCGACGCTTTCTCTCCCAGCGCCTAGTGAGTGAGGCCAAACGCCAGGCCGACAAAGGTCTTGCCGGCCGTATGGAAGGACACGCCGCCATGCACATGGCGGTGACCGAAGGACCACTCCTCAAGCGGGCGCTTTCACCACAAGGACGTACCGCCATCAGTCACTATTTCGTGATGGATTGGGCGTCGGTGTGGGTTGACGTAGTCGTCGGCCTTTTGATCGCCGGCGCGCTCGGCACACTCGTCCCTCGCGGTTTCTGGGACGCGTTCTTTCTGTCCGGGCACCCCGCGTTGGCCAAGCTTTGGGGTCCTGTCGTGGGACCCATCGTTGCGGTCGTATCCTTCGTATGCTCTATCGGTAACGTGCCGCTCGCCGCAGCTCTCTGGAATGGCGGCATCAGCTTCGGCGGCGTCATTGCGTTCATCTTCGCGGATCTGATCATCATCCCGATTCTGGATATCTACCGGCGGTATTATGGCATGCGTATGGCGTGGTTCCTCGCGGTCACCTCCTACGTCGCCATGGCCGCAGCCGCACTTGTCGTCGAGCTCATATTCGGCGCCCTGGGCTTAGTCCCCACAGCGCGCTCGGCACGCGCGCTCGAAACCGCCATCACTTGGAACTACACGACGATGCTCAACATTGTGTTCCTCGCGTTGGCGGCGCTGCTGCTCATCCGCTTTTTCCGAACCGGCGGGCCGGCGATGCTACGAGCGATGAATGCGCCGGCAGATCACGGCACACATTCGCACACCCACTCGCACCCCCACTCACATACGCGCTAGCAGGCCGATGAAAAGATGAATACATCGTCCACTCGCGACACGGACGTCCTGATCGTCGGCGCGGGCCCGACCGGTTTGGTGTTGGCGCTATGGTTGACTCGACTGGGCGTGCGCGTGAGGATAGTTGACAAGACGGCGGAGCCAGGGACGACGTCTCGCGCGGTTGCCGTGCAAGCGCGCACGCTCGAGTTGTATAGACAAATTGGCCTGGCTAACGCTGTCGTCGAACGTGGACGGAAGCTCGTCGCGGCGAATATCTGGGCCCGCGGCAACAAAGTAGGCCGCATTGTCTTGGTCGACTTGGGGGCAGGCCTCAGTCCTTTTCCTTACGCGTTGGTCTTTCCGCAAGACGAGCACGAGCGTCTGTTGATCGATCGCCTTGCCGAGGCAGGCGTCATGGTCGAGCGCCAGACAGAGCTCCTGGACTTCGAGGACTCGGCCCGTCACGTGCTCGCGCGCCTAAAGCGGCCGGACGGATCCTCGGAGGCGTGTGAGGCAGCCTACGTTGCTGGGTGCGACGGCGCGCATTCCTCCGTGCGCCAGAAGCTGGAGATCGGATTCCCGGGCGGGACGTACGATCACCTCTTCTATGTCGCCGACGTGCAAGGAGGAGGAGAGGCGCTGAACGGCGAGGTGCACGTCGCTCTGGACACGACCGATTTTCTCGCCGTCTTCCCGCTGGTAGGCGAGGGACGCGCCCGGCTCGTCGGCACAGTGCGCGAGGATGCCCCACAGCAGCACGATAACCTGGCGTGGAACGACGTGAGCAAGCGCGTGATCGAGTGGATGCGTATCGACGTCGATCGCGTGAACTGGTTCTCGACCTACCGCGTGCATCATCGAGTGGCCGGGCATTTCCGCAACGGCCGTGCGTTCCTGCTAGGCGACGCCGCTCACATCCACAGTCCGGTGGGTGGGCAGGGCATGAACACCGGCATCGGCGACGCAGTGAACCTCGCCTGGAAACTCGCCGCCGTCCTTCACGGACGGGCGAGTGCGTCGCTGCCGGACAGCTATGAGCCGGAACGGATCGCCTTCGCCCGGCGCCTGGTCGCGACGACGGATCGTGTCTTCACAGGCGTGACGAGTACAGGCGCGCTGGCCCGGCTGGTGCGCCTAGACATCGTGCCCCTACTGGTGCCGTCTCTTTTCAAGCTGGCGGCGGTGCGGCGCTTCATGTTCCGCACGGTCTCACAGATAGAAGTGAACTACCGTGGCAGCAGCCTAAGTGAGGGACAGGCGGGAGCAGTTCACGGCGGTGACCGTTTGCCCTGGGTCAAGACGGACTCGAGCGGGATCGACCAGGACAACTTCACGTCACTGACTTCACTCGACTGGCAGCTCCATGTGTACGGCGACACCACGCTCGAGCTGCAGGCAATGTGTGGAAGCCGAAAATTGCCGCTGCACGTCTTTCGGTGGCGTACGGAGATGGGTCGGACCGGGCTGCGGCGCAACGCCGCGTATCTCGTACGACCTGACGGCTATGTGGCTTTCGCTGATCCCGAGGGCAGCGCCACGGCAGTGGCTTCGTATCTCGACGCGCGTAAGCTCTCGCCGCGCGAGGCAGCAGCTATGCAGCCGAGCTAATGATGCCCGAACAGGCTCTTGATTTTGCTCACCGCCGCGCCAGGCAAGTTGACCGGACGCTTACCGGTGGCGGGCTGCCCGGGTTGTGAGCCCGACAATAGGTTGCCGTTCGCCGCATCAACGTAGTACGCCTGATACGTCGCGCTCGCCGGAATGATGGTCCATGTCGCCTGTCCCGCGGGGGCGCCGGATCCCGACGCGCTAAGTGTCGCGCGCTTGAGCGGGGCCGACATTCCGCCCGCCACACGCGCCACTTTCACAGCTGTCGGCAGCTCGACGAATGTGCCGGGAAGTGGATGCACAGCGGTGGTCGATCCAGGGATACTCTTTCGATAGAGGCTGCCCCCCTGCGTGCCCGCCCACGCCAGACGAGTCTTGGAGCCCGGCGACGTGAAGGTGAATTCAACGCGGTAGGGTCCGGGTCCACCAGGCAGCGGCTCGGATTGGATCTGCGTGAGCACTGCATCTTTTTGCCACTTTTTTGCGCTGTCCAGCACGATCGGCGAGAACTGTTCCAGCTCCGTCGGCAATTGCGCGTCGCTGTTCGAGATCTCCGCCTGGGCAGATGCTACGGCCGGCGCTTGAGCCGACGCGCCAGGAGCGTGCGACGAGAGCGCGGCGCGGATAACCAACCCGGCCACCAGCGCTGCGGCCACCGAGGCACCAGCCCATTTCCCCCACGGCGGCAGCGTAAGCCCGCGAAGACTGCCGGGACCACCAGGCCCAGCGTCGCGCCCTAGCACCTCGATCAATCGCGCAACGTCGTCCTTCCATCTGAGGTCGCTCAGCTCGAATGCGTTGCGACGAGTGAGACTTCTGAGATCCTCTGGCAACGACGCCGGGCTCGGCATCGTCGCTCCGTGCACCAGCACCGGGATGATTCTCAGCCCTTCTCGCTTGAGTCCGGCCGCGACTTCCATGCGAACGAAATCACCGGCATCGTCGATTCGACGCGCCCCACCGTCCCCGGGCCCCACCCACCGCTTCCCCATCACCACTAGCAGCACGGAGCATCGCGTCACGGCATCGTCCAGCACTTGGACGAAGTCCTGCCCGACGCCAATGTGGTCGATGTCGAAGAACAACCGCTGCGATCCGAATCGGGCGATGAGAGCGTCGTACAGGCGCCCGACGTGGCCCCCGCTGTCATCTCGGCGGTAGCTGATGAAGAACATCGGCGGCGGCGTGACTGGCGGCATGGCTCCTCAGCTCAACCGAGCGACGGGCCCTTGAGACGGACGAACACGCGCCAGTTGAGCACCTCCTCTCCCATCACTTCCGCGGCGGCTTCCGCCATGTCGCCGAGTTCCTCGATGCCCTGCGGCGTGGCACCTGTCGCGCTTACCGTACTGAGTGGACGAAGCTCCTCAGCCATCCGCTTCGAGCGACGGGCAAGATTGGAGAAGTCGCCCAGCCCCAAAAAGCCGTGCACCGCGGCGGCGGCCGCTGGCAGAAGGATCGCCGCCGCGGCCGCGGCCTCGAGCACCCAGTGACGCGAGGTCGTATTAATCACCAGGCGCACCGTGGCCAGAACAAGCGCAGCCCAGAATAACGCCAGCGCAATGCCGTGAAGCCTTCGCTGCACAGTTTGGAATCTCTTTACGGTCCGGTTGTGGTAGGCCCATTGCGGGGCTATGAATCGCTCGATCAACATCGCTCGGCATTCCGTGAGTCGTTCCGGTGTGAAGACGCACGGGAACAGTCCCGCTTCACGAGCCACCGCGCGCGCGTACCACCCGATCCAAGCAAACTGTGGAGCCTCGCTCGCGCTCTCACCCCGAATTCG
>Ga0073928_10005895_pt1 | contig 16859 bp, 18 predicted proteins | sample PaiPotPPA55metaG_FD_76969 | JGI IMG/M metagenome (GOLD analysis project Ga0073928, IMG submission 76969) | Iron sulfur acid spring bacterial and archeal communities from Banff, Canada, to study Microbial Dark Matter (Phase II) - Paint Pots PPA... ... | reverse complement strand
TTTAGGTAGTCCCAAGTCGAGAACAACGGCGTCGTAGCGTTCATCGTGTCCGAGAAGGTCAGCGCGTTCGCCGTCGGCCGCATGGCCCCCAGCGTAGCCCGCACGGCGAAGCGCGGCGGTGAGCTGCCTGGCTAGAAACGCCTCGTCTTCCACGACAAGCACCCACATGCTTTCCCTTTTACGCGAGGAGACGAGAACCGAGCTGAACGTCACCTGAACAGCGCATTCAGACGCCATTCAGACGCGGCTCAATATGGTGTGAATGTGATTGAACTGCAAGCGCTCAGCAACGCCTACTATACGCCGACCAAAGACGACGTCTCGGTTCGGATCCACTATTTTCGGCAACTTCGAAGAAAAGAAAAAGGAGGAAATCAAATGAAAGCAATCCGTCGAACGATGGTTCTCTTTTTTGTGCTGGGCCTCACCGCCGTGGCACAGACGTCAGCAGCTGGTAAGGAACAAGCGTCCTCGGGCGCCATGATGCCGCACCCTTCCCATACCAATGGCGCGGCTCTGACGTATGCGGAACTGAAGAACACGGCGGCCGCGTTAGAACAAGCCAGACAAGCAACGGCAAAATACCAGGACGTGCATACGGCTGAAGCCGACGGATATCAGATGGTTGGAGGTGATATGCCGGGAATGGGTATTCACTATGTTCTGACGATGGAACCGACCCGTTTTGATATAGAGAAGCCTCCCATTTTGCTCTATGTGAAGAACTCGGCCCAACCGGGGGAATACTCTCTGGCCGGCGTTGGTTATTTTTGGAATGCGCCCGAAGGGCCTGACGGCCAGCCCTTGAACTCGCCCTTTCCAAAATCGTTAGCGGTCTGGCACCGCCATGAAAATATTTGCGTACTACCGCACCTGGAAAACCCCCACGGATTGAGTGAGAGCCAATGCCGCGAACAAGGAGGCCACTTCATCGCTAGGACTCAATGGTTGGTCCATGCCTGGATTTGGAAAGATAATCCCACAGGCATATTCAGCCCAGAGAATCCGGCTTTGCGGTGATCGAGAGATTGAGAGACTGAGAAGAGCATAGCGTGGCTCAGATCGTGAATTCCTGAAGCGTCTGGCGGTGCGGGACTTTCTCGACAAGGGATAGTCGAATACTCGTCGAAGTGACGCAGCCACAGGCGCTTTGCTGCAGCCTCATAGAATTGCGCCCAAGTAACGGGCAACTGTTCCACTCTTTACTATCCGGGAGCCTGGAAGGGTTCTTCCGAAATGCGTGTCACATGATTTCTGGTGCACCTTAAACCAGGTGGCTCGATCGCAGGTCCCCCTGAACTGTTGTCCATTGGTACTTCAAAACGCATAGGGACACACGGAGCCGCCGGTAAACGACTGAACGGCGAGTATCGCGCCAAGGAACCGGCGTCTGTGACTTCCGCCAAGAATTGGCGTGGTCCCGATTATGCTTCGCGCGAGTCGTGATCACGTAATTTCCGGATGTCAGCCATACTATCGAGCAAGATGTCGATCCCAGCCGTGATATTGCCCGGCGCGTCAACCGCGGAAACCAGCGCAACCCCATCAAGGCTAGCGCGACCTTTCGTGAAGGAACTGCGGCGGACGCCTTCGCAAACGCCTTCTCGGCGCCTGTATAATCTCCCATCGCCAGCTGGTCGCGGCCTTGCTTCACTGATACTTTTGACTCAGCCAGAGCAATTTCTCTCCTGACAAGGACGGCCTCCCTGCCGGCTGGATCCAAAATCTCCAGGAGCCTCCGGAGCGCGTTTATCGCGTGAGGGATAATAACATCCTGATTGTAGGTAAGGCTCTCCGAATGGACTCTCCGCTTGCCGAGGACCCGCCGGATGTAGGCCATCTTGCCACCACCGTACAAAAACTTCAGCCAGTAGTGATAGTCTTCGAGCAATCGTAAGGCTTCATCAAAAAAACCTACTTTCAGAACCGTCTGTCTTCGCAAAAGGGAAAAAGAAGCAAAGGCTCCACCGTGGGTCGGCAGAACCTTGTCAAAGGTCACTGGATCTTCGATAGAATCCAGTGACTGCCACGACCTCCCCTCCAAATTCCGTGTTGCCAAAGTAAATGCAATCCGTGCACGCCATATCCAAAGACGGATTTTGCGCAAAGAATTTCAATTGTTCCGCCAAGAAGTCGGGAAGCCAAATGTCATCACTGTCGAGAAAAGCAAGGAATTCGCACCAGACCCCGGGTACGCTACCAGGAAGCGGTCGTCAGGTAATTTTGCAACGTTCGACCGGCTATGTCGCGGCTCAAGACGTAGTTCAGAACATAGCCAATCCGGATCAGTATGCCCATTTTCGAGTCCTTCTGCAGTGCCAAGGACGCATGATAGCCTTGACGGTCCGCAAATGAAGACGCATTCTATCAAAAGCCCGGGTGCCGGACTAAGCGCAAATGAGGCCTCAAATCAGCCTATCCGCTTGACCTTGGGCGGCCATTTCGGAGACACAATTACCTGCAGGACCGGTCTGAAGAAGTTCTTTGCTCTTTCGCGAAATATCACTTTAGAATGCTTGTGCAATGAATAGAGCGTGGGCGGCCATTTACGTCGTACTGCTCGGACTCGTCTCGGTCCATTTGTACCGTTCTCCGGTTTATCCATTGGATACTCTTGGGTACATGGGAAACGCTCTGCTGATGAAGCATCTGGACTCGGCAAAGATTCACGAGTTGGTGTACGCCGAAGTCGATCAAATGTCCGAGGCAGCGAAGCAGGACATTCTCGGAATCCAGGTAACCACAGACTCAACCGCGGACGCCTCGCGGCGGGTGCGCGCCAACAATGTTGACAGCTCCACTGAGTTCTTGCCTTGCTTCGCCATTCGCCCTCTTTACATTCAATTACTTTACGTCCTATCGCTATTGGTAGGGCTTCGGCGGGCTGCTGTTCTCCTCTCGGTTGGCTCGTACTTTCTACTCGGGCTCCTGGTGTTCTTCTGGTGCCAGAGATATGTGCGCAGTCACTTCGCTGGCGCTTTCTCCACGGTGTTAATGTTGACGTCGCCAGTTACTCTGTTAGGTCGCAGTACTCTACCGGACGCCCTTTCCACTTTGCTGGGCCTCAGTGCATTGTTTCTGATCTTCGAAGTTGAAAAGCTGCTCCCGGGACTTCTCCTGTTGCTAGGTTCAATTTTTGTGCGGACGGATAATGTGGTGCTGGTAGCACCCGTGCTCGCGGCTTTGTGGTTCACTACCCGATTGGATTTCTGGAAGGGCGCTTCGCTTGGCCTGCTGTCTGTTCTTTCAGTGATGCTTATTAATCACTTCGCTGGGGATTACGGGATTGCCATGCTCTATTACCGGAATTTTGTTGGCACGCCCAGTTTCCCGGCTGAGATGAACCTGCACATGTCAGCACAAGGCTATGTCTCTGGCTTCCGATTGGGAATTTGGCGGATGCTGCAGAGCCCGCTGCTGGAATTCATTCTTCTCGGACTCGTCGGCCTCTATCGAAAATCTCACCTAGTGCCGATTTCGGCGATCACGATAACCTATGCCATGTTCCACTTCCTGGTGTTGCCGAATTGGATGGACCGATGGTTTGTGCTGACCTATTTAACGCTGGCACTTCCATCAATCTGCGTCCGGTCCAGGGTTCCGCTCGTACATTCCCCGCCGTCCTTTGAGCGGCCACGGGATTTGTGATCCAGCCCGAGAGCGAATCTCCGGCAGAATCGAAGATCAGGAAGGCGGATTTGCCGTGAGACGAAAGGAATGTAACCGCGAGCGACCGCTTAGCAGTCTGGGCTATCGCACGCCTAGCTATAGCTAAGCTAAGCTAGCGAGTTCGCCGAAACGTTGAGATCCTCACTTCCATATGGATCAGAAAATCGAGGCAGGTCCCAATTTACCCCATCCTTAGGTCCAGCGGGATATTGCCCAGCGAGTCCATTGCGGAGCCCAGCGCAGCCCTAGCAGCGCGAATGTGACTTTTCTTGAATCGACTGCAGCCTGGGCCTTGGTAAAGGACTCCCGGGCCCCTTGGTAATCGCCCGCCGCCAGTCGGCGCCTGCCCTCCTTCAAGGCCAATCGTGACTGAGAGAAAGCAATTTCCCTGCGTACGAGGCGAGCCTCCCTCCCTGTTGGGTTCAAGATTGCCTCAAATTTCTCGAGTGCCTTGATAGCGTGAGGAATGATCACGTCCTGATTGTAGGTTAAACTTTCGGAATGAAGTCTTCGCTTCCCGAGAATCTTCCGCAGGTAGCCCATTTTGCCCCCGCAATACAAGAGTCTCAGCCAGTAGTGATAGTCCTCGAACAGGCGCAGTTGCTCGTCAAAGAAACCGACCTTCAAAGCGGTCTCTCTCCGGAGAAGGACAAAGGACGCGAAGGCGCCGCCGTGAGTCGGCAGAATCTTCTCGAGTGTCACCGTACCTTCGATAGGGTCGAGTGACTGCCAGGACTTGCCCTCCAAGTCGGGGTCGCCGAAATAGACGCAATCTGCACATGCCATATCTAAAGAGGGGTTCTCTTCAAGAAACTTCAATTGATCGGCCAAGAAATCCGGCAGCCAAATATCATCACTGTCAGGAAAGGCCAGGAATTCCCCTCGCGCAAGCCGAATGCCGGTGTTCCGGGCGGCTGACGGCCCCTGATTCTCCTGTTTGATATAGCGAATTTGATTCTGGTATTTCACGAGCACTCTTTCCAGTTCCGGGGTATCCGGTGAGCCGTCGTTGACCACAATGACTTCATATTCCCGGAAGGTCTGGGCGAGGACAGAATCCAGCGTTTCTGCGATGTAACGAGCGGTGTTATATGTGGGGACAATCACGCTAACCACAGGAATTCGATTTCCTCAGGATCTTAGATGTTTTGATGAAGTCTCCAATGCTCTCTAAGCGCTTCCATCGAGGGAGCTTATTCGACCGAGCACATAATCCAAGAACACAGTTTAACCGTCCCTATCTTGCTTTTCAAAACTCACGAGATCAGACAATGCCCAGCCAAGGTTGTCCTCACCCGGTCTCTGGCTTGCACCCTCCGCCCTCCCGGCTGCCGCAGAATATCCCAAGGCAGCCATCAGCGGACCCCAGGTCGACTCTATTTCATGAACGCTCGAAGCTGGCAAAATCGTTCCCCATTTTCCTGGTCGCTCGGGCGACCCCTCGGTTGCATTTGCCCGGCTTACTTCAATGGCGGCCCGAATCTTCTCCCCAGAGGAACCAAGTTTCAGGAATTCTGCGATTCTTCGAAGCACAGTTTCAGGATCGGAGAAAAGATCCTCGTAGCGAAGCGTAAGCAGGCCTTGAGGATCGGCTCCACGCGCGCCCAGCCAACTCATGACATTTTCTCCCCAGGAAGCCGGCGTTCCCAGGAATTCTTCCTTCAGGCGGCTGCGGTAAAAGAATCCCTTGTTTTTCTTTATTGCTCCTGAAAAATCTTCGGCCCAGCCGCCCTGGAACGCATCCGTTTCCATGAGGTCGGTGGAAACGAATTGTTCCATGGCCAGGGAAGCTTGAATGCCATTACCCCTACGCCGCTGTTGGTAGATTGATACGGCGACGTCCCGAGGATCTCGGACCAGGTAAACCACATTGTTGCGGCAATCCGCGTCGAAGCACTCGTGGCTGAATATCACGCGCGGGCGAGCTATCTTGTCGAACCCACGGCGAGAAACATGGTACAAGTCCGGCACTCTCCGCATGACGTCTGTCTCTGTCACCGGATGTTCCGGGTCCATGAGATTTGCGACAAGCCTGCGCAGCCACTGCCCGCCAGAGCCTGGGTAGGCCACCAGAAAAATGTCATCTGGAAGCTTGGAAACGGTTCGGCCCGCAATATCCCATCCTAGAGCGTAATTGACAATGTAGCCTAACCGCGTCAGCATAGCGCCTTACTCGGCGATGAGGGTCAGCCCGCAACAGCCAACTGATTGTAGCAAAGGGCCAAAAACCGCATGTTCAAAGTTCAGATGGTGTAGAAAGGCGCACCTTGTCTGGCGTGTGATTCGTCTAACGTGTAAGAACTCTGCACCAGTGAGAAGTCAATGCCATCGCACTTAAGAACCGGCAGCGTCGGTGTTGCGCTTCCTCCGAGCCGCCGCTAAATAGCCAAGGGACAGGCGTAGATTGAGTTCTTGCCAGAGTGCTTCCTTCCGGTTTCCTATTACGACGTTGAAGAGCGTGTTCCAGAGATTCTGCAGAAGGAGCCGGTATCTCCACCTCGGGACCCCGAAGATCCTCGGCGTGCGTTCCGGCAAATCGAGGTCACGCATGTAGCCCCATTCGCCAAGCCGGTAATAGACCCTGCGCAGGTATGGCTTGGAAAATCGTTGTGGCGCCGGGCAGTGGTACACCAAGGCTCCTGGACAGTAGATCACTCGTTCCCCACGTTTCTTGAGCCGCTGGAACATTTCGGCGTCTTCGCCCATTGACAGATCAGCGCCATTTCTCCCCAAGTCAGTTCGGAACAGGCCGTACTTCTCAAATGCAGAGCGCCGGAAGCTCATGTTCGCCCCGATGCCCATCAGGACATGATCGGTTCGCCCTGCGACGATGACCGAGTCTCCCCGATCAAACTTCCCTACCGCTCCATCGCAGCGTTCATCCCACCATGTTGGTTTCGTCAGGTTGTCCTCCAGCAGCACCTTTCCCCCTACGCACATGGCGTCTAGCTCGTCAAACGCCTTCTTTACGTGGGGCAGGTAAGTGGGAGATACGATCACGTCATCATCGGTGAAGATAATGATTTCTCCTCGAGCCTCGCGAAGTCCACGATTCCTCGCCTCGGACAGGCCGCGCTTTCCTTCAAAAATGTAGCGAACGTCTAATTTCGAGGCTGTGATGAAGCTCTCAACGACCTGCTTAGTTTCATCTGTTGAGTCGTTATCGATGACAAGCAGTTCCCACGACAACCCGTCAGGGGTAGATTGCAGAAAGCTTGACAGGGTCCTGCCCAGACTAGCCGAGCGGTTGTAGGTGCAAACGATTACACTGAGGTCCATTCCAAACCCTCCGCGCCAGAAGACTCGACCTGGCACGACGTTGAATACGGCAAACAGGACGAACACTGGAGTTCAGCTGGGCGCCCACCACGGCAACTGTTCGATGATCATCGACTCTTCAATGCTTGGCCAGCGTCGGGACATAAATTTTAAGAGTGCCACCTGCTGTGGATCCACGCCTTGATCCTCGACAGAAATTTGAATTGCAGGTTCCGGAATGCAAGCAAAGTATTGGCGACAGCAAGTAGCCTAAACTGCGACACCTTTTGCAAATCCGACAGTAGCTGCTCACGTTCCTGATAGAGAAGCGATATAACCAGGTTCCGCTCGATTATTTCATCATTGAACATTTCTTCGGGAACTGTACCTCGCTTTAATGTTTCGCGAGAATCAGATTGGCCGGCAGGCCAGGCGCCTCGGTCATAGGACAGAGTCTCGAAATCCGCCTGATACAGCGAATACACCTTGTCAGCCAGGCTTCTGTTATAGACATCGCCGTCAGGACCGCGAGAGACGTTTCTTGAGTTGGATACAAGAGCCTGGGAAAGGCCCAGATGCCGCTCGAATCGTCGCAAACCCTCGGCCATATCCTCTATCTTGCCGACGAAGGAGAAATCCAATGCCGAAAAGAAGATATGGTCGGACTGACGTCGCCAATGGGGATTGCAAGTCCGCAAGTCACAGCAGGTCGCTACATACTCGACGAATTGATCGGAAGAGATCAAAGACTTCTCATGCAATGCTGGCAGATCGCCCTTAATCTGGAGGTATACCTGCTCGCATCCTGGTTCACACAGCATCACCTTATTCCTCCATGCCGAAATAAGGCGAGTGTATGGATTCCGAACGAAGGTCATGCGCAGGAAGTCGGGGGATTCAAGGACCTGTCTTTGCGTCTTCTCGTCGAGGTCCACTAGCGAAGGCAGCGGCACGTTCTTCCGGGCGTGGATAAACATGTCTCGACGAGTTTCTATGTTGCCTACCAATAATTCGATGGGCGGCGCGTTTTCCAGTGTCCACAACAGTTCCTTCATCTTGGTGCAAGCGGCCTTCGGGACCTCAAAATACATGTATCGTTTGGGGACACTAATGAAGGTGGAATAGCGAAGCCGTTTGGTTACATCCTCAGGTGTCAAATACTCATAGCGGTCCAAAATCTTCCGCACCGCGTAGGGATAAATCATGATTGCTTCCTGACCGTTCTCTCTGCCATGCGTGCATTCTACAAACCACCCGGTGGATCACACCATCCCCGAAATAATCCGCCCTCTAAGCTTCGAGTTGCTCGATAAGACCACGCTGAAGCTTGTAGCCCAAAAACTGCATGAGGTGACCCCAGTTGGACTCGATCTCCGCTACTGCGGAAGCCGACAGACTCTCTTGCCACTGTCCCGACTTCGCTTCCCGAACAAAGTTAATATCCTTGCGACCTTCTTTAGTCGCGCCCCATTGGTCGCTCTGCTTCTGCTCGAGCCGTCTCATCTTATCCGCCGTGCTCAACTCAACGGCACCGGCAATTCTTTCCGGCGAAGCACTTATACCCAAGAAGTCTGCGACCTTGCTCAGCTCATGCTCGGTGTTGTCGATCAGGTCTTCGTACCGCAACAGTAGAATTTTGCGGCCGTGCCCTCGAGCTCCCAACCAATGCGCCTGGTCCTCGTCCGTTGCCCCAAACGCCTTACGCGGAAACTTTTTGGGATGAGCCATCTGCAACACATTCAACGAATTTACCAGCCAACTTCCTGTGTGCTCGCCCCAGTTTCCGTATGTGTGGCCGCGTTTCAGAAACATTGTCGAAACATAGGTTTCGAGGGGAAGCGAGTCCTCAATGTGCCGCCCCTTCCTGGCGAAATGATACGAGGACACGGCAACGTCCCGCGGGTCGCGAATGATATAAATGATGCGCCGGTACCTGGGGTCGAATGGTTCATGACTCTTCCAGACCCGAGGGGACGGAATGTTCCTGATATCCTTCCGCGTCGCCCCGTAAATATCGGGCACAATTCGGTCGACGTTGGCGAAGGTTACCGGTTCTTCTGGGTGGGTTAGATTGCCGATCAGAAAGCGTGTCCAGGTGTTGCCGGATTTGGGAAAGGAAACTAGGAAAACAGCATCAGGCGAAACCTCTGCCATCCTTCCGGCTACGTTCCTGCAGAGAAGGTACTTGGCCGAAAACGCAAGTTTATTCCACATGATCCACGATCTGGTTCCTTTCCATGAGGCTCTCACGTGCCCGGCGCAAACGCAGGAGTGGCCCTAGCGTTCGGATCAGAAGCTGGCTCTCACGTGTGTCAAACACGGTGACCGCCAAGGGTAACCCGTAGAGGATCGCCGTTATAGCCCCCAACATAATCAGTCCCCAATAACTGCGTACGGCAAATTTTAGTATCAATAGAAACGGAATGACACAGCTCCACCCGCCGCAGCACGTGTGCGAGTTTGCTCGAATCGAAAATGCTTCCCACGATTAACTCAAACATGGCTGCCGACCCGATCGGGCTTTTCGCAAAGTAATGATTTGTCATATCCGATTGCACGGCGACGATAAGCGGCACCAGTCCCGTCAGTCCCACTCCAACGACTCGAACGTTCTTATTATTCATGGAGATGGGTATTCCCCTCACTCAGGTAGCCTCTACAGATTGTGGTTTGCCTTTGGTTTTCCCTGAGGTTGGGTGAACGATCCGGTAGTAAGTCACGGGATCGACGGCCACGGTTCGCTGCGCGAGGCGAAAGAAGAGCTTGCCCCGGCTCTTGGATCGCCGGCGATTGAAGCGGAACGTGAACTCATGCAGATAGTAGTCGAGGCGCTTATGGCTGACCGCTCCTTGGTGTGTCCCAATCAGCCAGCGTTTGAACAGGGAGATCACGCGGTGAACCCGCGGCATCAGCTCCGATGCAGTCTTCTTCTTCCCTTTGAAAAAGGTAACCTCGTGCTCAAAGCCTTCTCTGTCCAAGGGAAGGTATCCCAGCCAGCCATCGGTATGGACTACGCTGCCTGGTTCCACTGAGTCCTGCACAAAAGGCAACAGGTTTGCGGCCGAAGCGTCTAGAATGTGGCGCATGCGAATCCGCCCGATCCCCGGCCCATCTTCTTGAGCGGCAACGACAATGAGTGCTTTCTGCGAATTGAGCCGACCTGGCAAGCCCTCCTCCAACCCGCCGATATAGCATTCATCCACCTCGACTCTGCCCGCGAGCAATTCACGTCCCGGCCTCACCATGGCGCGGCGCAACTTATGCAGCAGCGTCCAAGCGGTCTCATACTTTTTAAGCCCCAGCACTCGTTGCATTCCTAAGGCACTGGCCCCGTTCTTTTGCGCGGTCACCCACCACCTGGCACGAAACCACAAGGTCGACGGAATCCGGGTGTCTTGAAAGATCGTTCCTGCGGTGACCGAAGTCTGGCGCCCACACCCGGCACACTCCCACCGATCTCGCACGGACCACGCCTTGTCCGAACCGCAGCGCGGACAGCGGAAACCTGTCGGCCACCGGAGGCGCGCCAGGTACGCTCGACACGCTTCTTCCGTAGCAAAGCTCGCCTCTAACTCCATTACATTCCGCGGATACTCTTCTGCCCCCCATCCCGGCATACTAGATATTGGGCCTACTTGAGTCAAGGGGATACCCATCTAGGGGATACCCATCCAGGCCGATTCTTATACATCAAGCAGCGAAATCAAGGCTTTTCGGCGGCACGCAATGTAGCGATCCAGCGTTCGCGCGGCGAGTTGCTGGCATTTCTGAACGCCGATGATGTTTGGCTGCCGCGATATCTCGACGTGCAAGTAAATTTCCTCAATAAACATCCGGGCACCGTTGTCGTAATCTCAGATGTCCTACGCTTCGGAGAATCGGCACCAAAGCCTCCTGAACGTCGTATGCTGAGCCCGGCTGCCAACAATCCTTTGAGTTTTGATAACGTGCTCCGAAGGAGAGGGGGACAACTCCCGTCGGCGACTGTGGTTCGTCGTGCTAATGCCCTTGCGGCAGGATTGTTTGACGAAAACCTTCGTGCGGGCGAGGACATTGACTTCTGTATCAGAGTCTGTTTCCCTGACGGAACCATCGGATACACAGGACAGCTATTGGTGAAGTACAGGTTTCACAGCGCCGGGGCTGGCACTACGCTCACTGCCCGCCAAGTAAAGGAAAATGAAGCCGAATGTCTTCGCCGTATCGGCAGAAAACTACCGTTGACGGTCGCACAGCGTTGCTTGCTGACAAAAGAAGTTGCCGCCTTGGAAGCCGAGCTGGCAATCATGAATGCGTGCGAAAATCTCAATGCACGAATCCTTCCGCGATTCAAAACTGCAATTCTAAACGCATCTGAGAACCGTCATGAATATCGGTCCGTTTGATATACTGGAGCGGCCCGCGGTCAGAACCCATACCTGCGAGCAATTTCGAGGCCGCCAAACCTATTGCCGTCCTCGGAATTGAACGCGCAGTAAAAAAATTGAAACGATTACAGGTTATCCTGGGGATTGCAGCTCTCGACTAACAATAGCGCAACGGCGTTTTCGTGGTCCGCCAACAATACCTTGACCCCCGCCCGTCACGCGGCTCTGGCATAGCAGATGGCTAGAGTTGGAAGAAAGCTTGCTCTCGGGTCGTCCTTCAATTCGGGGTACCTCTTAGCCACCGCCGCTGCTTCCTTTCTGGTAACTCCATTTCTCGTACACCGGTTAGGCGACCATCGTTTTGGCGTCTGGACGCTGGTTGTAGTTTTTACTGAAAGCTACAACGTTCTCGAGTTAGGACTATCGTCGGCTGTTGGCCGGTTCATGGCAGGAGCGCTGGGGACCGGGGATGAGGAGCGCAGCAATGCAATCTTCAACACGTCTCTATTCGTTTTTAGCGCGGGCGGAGTTCTGGCTTTACTGGTCAGCATCGCAGCCGCTGGGTTTACTCCCATCATCGTGCACAACGGGCAGGATGCAGTCGTTTTCAGAAGGGCTGTACTGATTCTCGGGCTGAATATGGCCCTCAACTTTCCTCTTCGAGTCTGCCGCTCAGTCCTACAGGCTCACTTGCACTTTGTTACCGTTGTAGGCATCGATCTGGTTTACCTCTTTTTAAGGACATCTCTAGCGGTCGGCTTTGTTCTGTTGGGTTACAGAGTAGTGGGCCTAGCTCTGGCTACGCTGGTGGCCATAACCCCGTCGCTGTTCCTGTACCCCTACCTCGTTTCGAGGGATCTACCCTTCCTGAAATTGTCCTTCCAGCAATGGCAGCCGGCGTTGGCGAAGGATCTGTTCTCGTACGGTCTGTATACTTTTCTGGGCTTTCTAGGTGGCTTCCTCCGGTCTAAGAGCACCCCCTTCATTGTTGCTTCATTCCTGGGCGTCACCATGGTTACGCATCTCCGATTTGCCGGAATGGCGGCCACCTACTACGGAGAATTGGTGAGTGCACTGATCGGCGTTTTTCAGCCTCTATTGAGCCAGCAAGAAGGAGCTGGAAACCTCTTAGCAATGCGCAAAACGACGATCTTTGCCACTAAGATTGCGCTCTGCATTGCGGCATTTTTTGCCTTCGGAGTGATCGGTTTCGGCAAGGTGATTCTGACCCGCTGGGTTGGGCAGGCCTATCTAGATGCCTATCCTTGCTTGGTGTTGTTAGTGGTTGCCCAAGCGCTTGCGGTCTCTCAACGGCCTTCCACCTATGCGATTTTTGCCGTGGCGCGCCATCAGTTTTTTGGGTTGCTGGTCGTGATGGAGGGTGCAGCCAACGTTGTCTTTTCGCTGCTACTTGTGCGGCATTGGGGCCTGACAGGGGTGGGCTGGGCGGTTTTGATCCCCATTGCCTTCAGCAAGCTTATCGTTCAACCGATATACGCTTGTCGCGTTACCGGGATTAGCTACCCACACTACATACAGACTTTTGCAGTAACCTCGGTCAAAGTGTTGTTGGCACTTGTGGTTCCGACGCTGATCGTGTTCAAAATGGCCAGACCCAACTACATATCCATGCTCTTCCTGGGAACAGTATGCCTGATCCTGTACAGCGTCCCGGTGATTGCGACAGTATTGAATCGCAGCGAGAGCCAACTTCTAATGCGGTCGATCCTGCCAGCCTGGGCGGCCCGAGGAATCGATTAGCGCTGCGAACTCGGCTCCTGATTTTGCCGAGGAAGTCCATGCGTTTCCTGCGTGGAGCTGTGAACCATATTCGTGAACTCACGCGTTTTTCGTCGATCTTCTTGACGGACGACGGGAATTAAGTTGTCTGGCGACTACCAACGGCGAGCGGGAGCACCACCATCCACATGGAGCACCTCGCCGCATACATGACCCGCCTGTGCCATGTAGAGAACGGCGTCGACATCGTTTTTTACGGTTGCGATTTTTCTCATTGACGAGGTCTTCGGATCATCCTGACGCATTGGTGTGTCGACAACGCCGGGCGCATTCTGACGATTCGGAGGCCGCGACCCCGCAAGCGCAGCTTCCCAACTGATTGATTTGAAATGGTAGGCGCGGCAGGATTCGAACCTGCAACCGCCGGATTAGAAATCCGATGCTCTATCCGTTTGAGCTACGCGCCCAGCGAAGGATTACTATCATCCAACCCATTCATTCTACATTTAGTTAGGACGAACAGCGCTCTTCAAAAGCTGTTCAACCGTTGCAACGTTTTCGGTGCATTCTCTGCCCGTTCTGCCCGAACTCTGCCCAGAGCTCAAAAACGCAGCGGACTTTCGGTCGAGCGCAGCCGCCGCTTCCCGCAAGTCTGCCTGTTCAACGATGTCGTGTCGCTTAAAGACATTTGCGGTTTTGTGCCCTGATACTTTCATGGCTACTGACTCAGCGACTCCCACTCGCCGAAGGTTTCTGACTCCGGTTCTGCGCAAGTCGTGAAACAGCAACCCGTCATATTTGCGCCTGCGACTTCCACAGGCGCGGTCGTGCGGGAACACCTTCGACGATGGGCGTCGATACTACTACGCGCGTGCCTTGCTGCTTTGCTGTGAGCGCCACGAAGGAAGGATAACTCTGGCGTCAATGATTGCGCGATGACGACTTTTTTGACAACGAGTGTAATGGCCTGATCGCCAAAACGATGGCAGTCTGTGCGGGTGTGCGGGGAACGGATACTACTTTCATTTCGAGCGGAAACTGATTTCCACAGCCATCTTTGACTCCACAGGAGTTCCCTCTTCCAGAGCGGGCGCAAACTTCCATGATTGAACCGCTTCAACGGCTTTCTCGTCTAAGCCATGACCAAGTCCATTCAATACCTTGACTTCATGCACATGCCCATCTGTGCCGATGGTTATTGCCAGAGTTACAGTTCCCTGAACTCCGGTGCGGCGAGCCTCCTCGGTATATTCGGGTTGAGGATTGTAAATAGGCTGAGCCCGCACTTTACCGGTCTTAGGTCGGAACGCACTGCAATCCCGAGTATATGGTTCGGATGGGATTGGGAAATCGAGCGGCACGAATCGATTCTTATTCTGTGATACCGAAGTCACGCCGATGTATCGCTCGCCACCGTCAGTTGACTTGATCTTGAGCCAAGGTCCCTTGCGCCCTAGCACCTCGACTTTTTCTCCACAGCTCAAACTCTCCACTGGCTTAGGTATGCAAGGATCAGAATAAACGGGGGTAGGCACCGGCTTATCGCGCGATAGGCAGTCTATATAGCCAACCTTGGGAGCGTCATCTCCGACTAACGGGATAGCGCACAACACGACCAGCAACCCACATCGCAACATTCGCATAACGCGACAATTGTCAGCGATACGGCAGAATACGTCAACGCTCGTGGCGTCGCTCGGTAGTTGTCGAAATATCGCCATTTCCCCCGTTCGTACGGCAAAAAGGCGAGACTCAAGTTTTTTGCTGGCGTCGCCGGTAACGTTTCTTGTCGATCACCCGAAAAAACGTTTTCTCTTCGACCGTTGGACAATGCCCTTCTAAGTCGAAAATTTCTGCCCGAACTCTGCCAGACCGACCGACTTCGACCGCATTCGAAGGGCACAGACGGCCACTTTGAAAAAAGGTAAACGTGTGAAAACACTGATGGATAGCGGGTTTGCGAATGAATGGGTTGGGTTTAGAAATCCGATGCTCTATCCGTTTGAGCTACGCGCCCGCACTAGTGTTTTCATCAGTTTACCAGCTTTGGTTGCTCCGGAAGCTGTACAGAACCTGGACATGCCTCAAAAGCTTGAGCCAACTGGCGCATCGCATGCTCAACTTTTATGTTGCGTACCTTGACGTAGCTCTTCCGGGTCGTGCCTACATTGCCGTGACGCAATATCCGCTGTATTACGAGATCATCGATGCCCAGTTCCTTTAGATTGCTCGCGAGTCCCTTCCGATAGGCGTGCCAGCCATACCATTTCAACCCTGCCTTTCCCAAAGCTGGCTTGATGACACGGTCAGAGAGATTGGTCAAGTCGATGGGTCGCCCCTTCAGCGACAATCGGGAATGGCGTTGCAGCGAGTGCGTCTACACGTCTACAACCCCAGCCGCACGCGGGTGAGGAGCGCACGCCCTATGGTTTCGGAGGGCGGGGCGTGGATGGTATCGGAGGACGAGGATTTGGTCGTGTTTCCTCTGACGCTAATCTTTCGTGGCTTCCATCACGCTCCGGGCGGTCGCCTCGCGCTTCGCCCTTTTCCTTTGTTGGAAGTCCCACTGCTGTCGGTGCGCACTGTAGAGATGGGCGTCCCATTGCTTAAAAATCGAAGCTTTGAGAACTGCCACCGTTTTCGGATCAACCACGTTGCATTTCCCGGAAAATTTCGCTTTGCAAACAGAATATTCAAAATCCTGAAACGGCGCTCCTCCGAAAGGGACTTTTCACGGACTATCAGAACCTCATATTGAAGACGCAAATCGACGCAGTGCCTCGAACGGCTGTTGAACGATTTGTGGTAAATACTTGGAAAATCGATGCCTGACCAAAATTGCGAACCCGGAATTTCGGGGCAAGAGCCGTTGTTTCGTTGTTTCGTAGGAGGAAATAAAAAAATGAACGCAAGACCACAAGTCAGAGAGATTCTAATCGCCCGCAAGCTTCAACGATGGTCACTGATTGCCCGGTGAAGGCTCATCGAGCCGTCTTTTCCACGCGCCCGCGCACGCAAGAGCTACTGGCGCTTGTTCCATCGTTATAGAGAAATCGCGGAGAGGATTGGCCTGCACGAGTGGTCGGTGTATTAACCGCGCTAGGAATTTCCCCCGCGCCGAGTAAAACTCATCCCATCTGATTACATCAACGGACATTCCAGAGTAAAATCTAGTCTCGTTTCCGGGAGTTGCGCAAAATGAGCGTTCGGCTATACCTCGCCAGCATTCTGGTAGTGGTCGCTTCGCCTGCATGGGTTGCTCGCGCACAACAATCATTCCAAACAGGTGCACTCATGACAGACCGCGGCAAAGCCGGGCTTCAAGGTCCCGTTAAGACAGTGCTGAATGAGCAGACGTCTTCGGGTGCCGACGGTCAGCAGTTCCTCATGTCTACGACAACGGAGTACGCACCCGATGGCAGGATTCTGGAACAGCGAATTGGAAACTCGGATGGCTCGATATGGGTAATGAGCTACATCTATTACGCCGATGGACGTCTCCTCAAGACCGTCTCCGGTAACGTGGGGTCTGCCGCCGATTCCCAGACGTCCTATCTGTACGATGACGCACGCAGGCTGGTCGGAGTGGAGTCGGGCGACAACGTTAAAATGAGCTACCAGTACGACGACGCGGGGCGCAAGTCCGCCATTGAAAGTTACGATTCTAAGCCCTTACCCCCGAACACCGCCTATGGAGCACACTGGGAAGGAACGGACTTGGGGTTTGCGCCTTCTCCCGGCGGCACGCTCACAACGTCGTACAACGGTCAGGGGGTGGCGACGGGTGCGGACCTCCATGATGCTGACGGCACCCTCGTGGGCCAC
>Ga0073928_10005893_pt1 | contig 16861 bp, 19 predicted proteins | sample PaiPotPPA55metaG_FD_76969 | JGI IMG/M metagenome (GOLD analysis project Ga0073928, IMG submission 76969) | Iron sulfur acid spring bacterial and archeal communities from Banff, Canada, to study Microbial Dark Matter (Phase II) - Paint Pots PPA... ... | reverse complement strand
CTCCAGACTGGCCGAAAGTGGCCGTTTGGTCCGCCGCATGAGCCATCACGTCGATCCGGCCGCGATTGCCGAAGAAGCTCGAACCGTGCGGTTGGATGCCGTTCTCGGGCCTCCCCGATGGTCCGTTCCGGTGGGGGATAGTTCAACGCTGGCAGGACGGGATCAGCGTCCTGACCAGAAATCACCCGGCATTAGCGCTTGAAACCATGAGAGCATCCTCGGCCTCCGCGGATCGCCGCTGTCAAAGGAATGTCATAAACAACTCAAACGCAAGCAACGGGACTAAGCGACCCTGTAAAGCTCGAAAAGCCTCTTCGTGCGGGACGGCAAATGTGAACGGGCACGAGTTCAACGCTCGTCGTCGTGCGTTCTCGTTACTTTCGTGACGTTCATGCAGATCGCCCGCGGTCATAATAGGGTTAATGTCTCAATTTGAGTTTCTGCTTCCCACCCGGGCCCGCTGTCCGCCAGAGTCGTCGTGAATGGGTCTGGATTTGATCTTTCTGCTGTTGGCGCATTGGCAAAAAGCGCGAGGGTCAGCCGCCGCCAACGTCTCCGACATGCCGGGGCGACGCCGTCATCACCATGCTGGCGAACGATTATGCCGTGGAGCGTCGTCCTGGGAAGGGCATCATCGCCAACGGCGCAGCAAACGCGCCGACGCGCTAATCGCCGGCGCCTATTTTGCCGGTACCAACAAGCGCCGGGTGCGCCGGGCGCTCGCGGCTTTATTCGGCGGCGCCGCGGGGAAGGACACGGGCAGCCGGTTTGGCGCAAGGCGAAGGGCGTTTGGGACACTTGGAATGGCCGGGTTCGAGTCGCAGGATATCTCCCTCGAATTTACCGGCGTCTGGTGACCGCCGTTCGACGCTCGAGCGAAGCCGGCGCAACGCCTTCGTAAAAAGCCTGCGAAGTCAGAGCGACGTCAGGCGCGTTGGGATGTCCTTAAGGATATCGTTCACAATGTAATACCATTGCCGCGGCAACACCCCGGCGGTCACTTGCTGCCCGCCGTCGAGATTTCCGTTTCTCATGAGCGGCACGATCACAATCTGGTTCCGCTTCGCTTGAGAATGCTTTACGGCGCCCGCCAGTTGACTGCCGAGACGGTCGACATAGCCGAGGAGCTCCTTCCAATTGGCATGCCTGGGATTGCCGCCATTCGTCTTGGACGCATAGTCCTGATCGATGTAATTGGCCTGTCCCGGAGTCGGATGAAAATAGATGATGACGTTCGTAAAGTCCGTGATGCCGTCCGGGACCGCAACCCCAAACCAGTTGGGCGAGAACTGGTTGCCGTCAACCGAGTTGTTCTGCAGGTCGACGAGTTCGTAAAGCAGTGTCGCAAAGGATAGCCCAGGCGGACCATCGTGAAGAAACTCGAAATCGCCGGCGTCGGTCACGGGCACGGCGGCGGTGTTGAGAAGATGTTTGTTGTTGACCTGCTGGTGCCCCGTCCCGCGCGTGAACTCTGCAAGGGCGCTGTCTTCGCTGGCAAAATCGGCGGGGTTGAGCGGCTTGAATCGGACAGTGAACTGCTGTGGGACTCGTGGCGTCACCTGGGGGGACGGACGGGAAGCCTCTTTATTTGCGGCCGCAGCATCGAGGAACATGAAGTCGCGAATGAGATGATGGGTATACCCCCCACCGGCTGCGGGTGCCGTGGGTGGCGTTCTGCGCGGCTCATCATGCCCATCGCGTTGTGTATCCGTATTGCTGTTTGTCCGTTCGGGAGGCAAAGGGGGCACCTCCTTGGGAGCGGTCGATGCACGTTCGACATAGCTGCGCCAGCGACCAGCCTGCGCATGGATCAGGATTGAGCCGGTGGGCGCGCCCGCAGGGAGGGTATTCCCTTGATAATACGCTCTAATTGGCTTCCCCATCATCTTAGACGGGTCAATCCTCGAACTCGGAGGACTGGCGATATCACTATCGAAGTCCCACACTTCGGCCAGCAGCGAAGCCAGAACGCGAAGGCCGGTCGCCGACTTCTCGGCGTCGCAGAAGGCATTGGCATAGGCACCCCAGTCGCTGAGGCCCGCGATCACGACCCGCCCTACGGTTGTCAGAACACTGCTCGAGCTTGACGAACTGCTGGAGCTCGAGAAGCCGCTGCTCGAGCTCGAAGGACTGCTGCTCGAACTCGAAAGGCGGCTGGACGAACTGCTCGAGCTTGATGGACTGCTTGCGCGACTGCTGCTTGAGCTCGGCGAACTGCTACTCGCACTCGACGGACTGCTGCTCGAACTTGCCGGACTGCTGCTGGAGCTTGAGGGGCTGCTGCTGGAACTTGAGGGGCTGCGGCTGGAACTTGAGGGGCTGCTGCTGGAACTGGATGAACTTCCCTTCGGGCTCGAAGAACTGCTGCTTGAATAGGGAGGCGGAGGGGGTGGGCCGCAGGGGGGAGGCGGAGGGGGTGGGCCGCAGGGCACCTGTGGCGGCGCTGGCGGGCAGGGCGGATAAGGTGGAAACGGCGGAAAGGGCGGAAAGGGCGGAAACGGAGGGTAAGGTGGGTAAGGTGGGTAAGGTGGGTAAGGTGGGTAAGGTGGGGCAGATGCCGCCTGCAGCCCACAACCGGCCGCGCTCGACCGTTGCTCGTAGCAGCATTCGACCTCGCAGGCCAAGCGGTCCAGCTGCTTCCGCAACTCCTCGAGAGAACGTTCGAGCTCGGCTTGCGCCCAGCCATTGCCACACCATGCCAGCACGGCGTCGCTTAGGCGGCGCACTTCCTCCCGCAACTCCTCCTCCTCCCGCTCTCGGGCCTGCGGCCGTTCGCGCGTGCGGGGGCGCTCCTCTCGCCATTCGTGCAGGTCGCGTTTCAGGCCTTCCAGGTCGCACTGCAGCCGGTGAAGGTTGCGACGCAATTCGCGGTCGCGCCAGCTGTCATCTTCATCCTCGCAATCGCGAAGGTCGCGCCGCGGTGGCTCACAGCTTTGGGCGGCGTCGTTCCGAAGGCGCTCCACCTCATTCATCAGCTTGCGGAGCTCGCGCCGCAGGTCGGGTTCGGACCAGAAGTTCTTCTCGGACATGCTGTCACTCCCAGTGATGGCGACCGTCGTTGCTACCAGAGATTAAAGGAACTGCGAGCTCCCCGGCATGGCGCTCGGGGCCGACGCCGGGCTTGGCGCGGACGGCAGGGGTGCAACGGCGGGGACGCACGGGCTCGGCCCGGGCGAACAGGGCGGCGGTGAGGCGACGGGCGGAAAGGGTGGGAACGGCGGATAGGGTGGGAACGGCGGATAGGGTGGGAACGGCGGATAAGGGGGAAATGGTGGATAAGGGGGAAACGGCGGATACGGCGGAGATGGCGAAGAACAAGTCGCGTACCGGTGTCGGTGGAAGCATTCGTGCTCAAACTTGTATTTGTGGCAGTCATCGCAGCGGACCCTGCACTCACGCCAGTCACGGTCACGCCGCAACCGTTCGAGCTCACATTTGAGGCGTTCGAGTTCACGTCGGAGCGAGTCCTCGCTCTTCTCCTCCTCGCACGCCGCTTGCCGTTCGTGCCATTCGTGAAGCTCGTGCCTTAGCTGCTCAAACCTTTGCCTCAGATTGTTGATCTCTTCCCGTAGCTCGCGCTTGTACGACTCATCCTCGTCGTCACATTGCTTCGGTTCACGCCGCTCCTGAAGCTTGCACCTCAATCGATCGAATTCATGTCTCAGTCTGCGGATCTCGTCCCCGAGTTCGGAGTCACATGACCTCTCCCGTTTGAACGACCACTCGCGCTCGCACACATCGTCTCGCCACCCGCTCAAGGTTTCGAGATCACGTCTGAGCATTTTAACTGCACGCCACGCCTGTTCCCAGGACCAAAGCTCGTTCCTCTCTGACATGGACAGCTCTCCTTTTCGGGGCTAGCCGAAGGGGCCACGACGATATGGCCCCCCCAGCTCTTCCCTCGAAATCGGCCGCTAAATTGACTCTCTCATCCTAAAAGTTAGCTCGACAAGAAAAGCTCACAGCTCTTATATGGCGTGGCATCCAAAACAGTTTCCCATAGGGCCGAGATAGGTTTCGGGTCCGCTTCCAATGCTAGTGTATTGTTGGCCTGGAGCTAGCTCCCCTAATGATCTCCGCGGCTGCGATGCTGAAAGACGGCAGAAATTACGCCTTTTTTGTCGCCCTGGCTAGAGGATGATGAGACTGAAGCCTATCCTGCGTTTCTTAGGGAGTTTTTGCATTCTTCGGGCGAGATCGCCGCGTCCCGCGCCTACTTGCGCCGCCTGTACCATGTCGAGCGGCTGACACTCTCCGCAAGCCACGGCTGCTGCAGCGAACGTAAACGCGACCCCCTTTTCGCCGCCGACAAGCACATCTGACCTGCGTTCAATCGGTTTGACGAGCCTGTCGACCGAGTAATACCGCTTCGCCCGGCTTGAGAAGAATGCATAGCTATAAGGTTTGAACGACCGGCCAGGAGGTCCGCCGGCGATGTCCAAGTAGTCCCCGACATAATCGTCCAACGACCCCCCTCAGCATCTGTTGATCGCACCGATGGCAACTGCGAGCGCCTATCGCGTAAATCCCTCTGCCCTCGGACCTGAACAGGGGTAGTTGTCTCCTACGAAGTCAACTAATAAATTTTTTTGCTGCATCCGGTCGTCGCTGGCGTACCGCTCGACAACCGTCCAACCCACCGGAACCTTTGCACTGAAAAGGTTCTGCCGCGCCTTGTAGTCCTCCGCCATGGACGGCGATGCGCCCAAGGACAGCAATAAGAAAAAACACGGCGCTGTGCATACCTGGAATATGCGCATTTTCCCTTCGCCGGTATATTCTTAATCTGTCGCGGAGTTTCCCGTTCGCGGTCCTCGTTAATGGTATCGTCGTCCTTTGGACCAAGGGCGAGCGCGCGGTCGTAGTCGGAGATAGCCTGGTCAAGGTCCGCTTTAATAGCCCGGGCGATGTCCGCTTTGTCCGGGCCATTTTCGAGATACGACTCTGACAGACCACGCTCAGTGGCCCGGTTCACGTAAGCCCGACCACGAAAATGGTACATGAGTTCGTCGCGTGGAAAAAATTCTATCGCGCGCGCATAGTCGGCAATAGTTTGGTCATCGTGACCTCTGGTCTGGTTCGCAAGCGCCCGTTCGCGGTACGCCGGCCCATACTGCGGATCGAGATCAAGGGCCCCGGGTAAGGTCGGCAATTGCGCTGTCAAGCTCTTGCGACGCCCTTGGATCGTCGTGAGCTTTTTCTAGGTGCATTTTCCCCCTTTCAAAATAAGCGCGCACGGTCCGCCAATCGATGTCCAACGCGCGACAAAAATCAGACTCGGCCAGTGCATAATATGCCGATGCTTTTCCAAGTAACATAGGCAATGAACCCATCGTGACTCAGTTTGGCCCCCGCGATTCACATATGCTTCGACATATCCGGGATCGACAGAGATTGCCGTACTATAATCTCTGAGCGCACTTTCAGCCTGATTGAGATTCTCTTGTGCGAGGCCACGCTTGTTATAGGCCCAAGCAACGCTTTTCGAGCCCGGTTCATGAGCAATCACGGCGGAACAAGCTCGCACTACAAGGGCCCAGTCCTGTGAATGCCCGCAATCCTGTGCGTCATCCGCGCGCGTTTGGGCACTCGCGGTCAACAACGCTCCCAGCAGCAGTGCTGCAAGAAACAACCGTGGTGGGCCGCTTCCTAACGATCTGCGTCTCGGCATTCCCGCTCCGTCGTTGTGAATGGCGCGGCAGGCTACAGACACTATAGTAGCCACCTCGCGGCTTGTCTGCCGCCGCTAACGACCTCCTCTAGCCGACATCCACCGGATGACAGCATTGGCGACGGTGAAGTTGCCGCTTTTTAAGGATTTTGGCAATCCCAAATCCTCGACATGAGGGCTCCCATGCACCCACGCCGGTGACATCGGCGCGCCTAGCGCCGGAAATGCGGGTTTCGTTGTCATCCAGCGCCGTCGCCAAGAGGGACGACGCGAGATTTCCAGCAACCACGCGCGTCGCAGCAAGGCAGCGCGCTGGCGCGGTGGATGAAATGGTGGTAGGGATAGGCTTCCCAATGTGGCGGCTCTCGTCCGCCTGCAACAACGACGCAAGGCCGGCTTCGCGGCATGCCCGGCCGGACCTCGACCGCCGCCGCCAGATGCATCAGAAGCGTCACTGGGCACAGGACGCCTTGGGCGGTGCGGTGCACTTAGACACTGGGACGCGCAACCGTCGTGCGCTCGAATGCATCCCATTCGCTCCGCATCAGGGGATGAATTGCTTTTAAGTAAGCAATTGTTTCTAATTTCGGCCGGTATGCCCGGAACCACGACCCCACACTCATCAGGGGTTGGAAAGTAATGCCACACAGATGGCAGCAGTACGAGATATAGCAGTCTTCCCCAAAGAAGACATGCCGGCCCTCAAGAAATCCCATCGAGCGCAAGGAGCCAGTTGCATCACGCCCGAGCCCATATAATCCGCCTTGCATGTGAGTTACGTAAGTCGTTCGCGCAACATTGTAACCCGCGTATTTTGCTAGCATCCAAAACGAAACAACATCTTTCATTGGACGCGTCTCCAGCGTGCCGGCAATCGTGCCAGGGTTTGTCAGCAAGATTCGTGAGATCTCGTGGTACCAGGTCGGATCTAGCAAGAGCGTATCGGTATCGAGCTTAATAACGTAATCGTAGGCTTGGCCAAGTTCGCAGATCGCTTTCCAAATGAACTTGTTGTATCCAGATAAATCGCCTTGCGCATCCTCCCAACTACCATGGCGAGGTCGCTCCCGAAGACGATAGGTGAATCCGTTTCGCTCGCAGAATGACCGTACCAGCTCGCTTTCGCCGGCTTCGAAGTTGTCGTCATAAATGAATGTGTCCAGTTCAGATAAGAGATTGCTTCGACCATCAAAATTCTCGTATAGACGAGCGCTGTCGCGAAAAGTCGGAATGAATGCACAGCCTTTAGCGCTAGGCGACGGTTGCTCAGCCCGTGCTCGCCAGATACTGCCGCCCAGTAGCTCAACTCGATCATGAAATATTTCCTGGACTGCGTGCCGGACACCTTCGCGAAAAGTGTAGTCGTGACCGCAAAGGCAACTGTGGTCCTTCAGCTTTGGTAGCCAAGCATGGATATCGCGTTTGACGGCTTCGTAATTGTGATCGGCATCAAGAAAGAGCAAATCCACCGATCGGTCAGCAAATCTCCCAGCTGCTCGCGCAGAATCGTCGCGTATCACCTCAACGGTCGAGGTATGACCGAGTCGCTCAAGATTTTTCAGGAAAATTGCATAAATATCGGTGTCGCGCGCCTCCGCATAATCGGGATCGTCCGCTGGCGGGTTCCAGTTATCAATCGCAAATACGCGATTGTTGTTCTCCCGACAGAGATCGAGAATAGCTTGCAGAGATCGACCCTGCCAAACCCCAACTTCAACGATGATGCCACCGCGAATTTGTTGAACGAGGCTACGATATATCTGAGCCTCTTCATCGGAGAACCACCCGCTCGGCTGAAACGGGGGGGCCGACATTTGATGCTGCATGCTGGCGAGATCTTCGCCAGCGCCGCGCCGCGCCGCATCATTGATCATCACGCCGAGCGGCCCGATATCGGCGACGTGCCATCCTTGCTGCCGAATGGCTTCGCACAGGAAAACGTCATCATTTCTCTTGATCATTCGCCTATCGGGCCAATCGAGCGCCCGGATCACCGAAGTCCGAATGAACCAACAACCGCCTGTAATAAAGAACCAGCGTCCATCACCGACCCCCCGTCCTTCGAAATCGTATTCGTCCTTCCCACCCCGCTCCCATGAGGGCGGATTTCGGCCGCGATACCAAGGCGCCGACCGCACAAAGCCGACAACGTCAGTACCGTAGCTGAAATCTTTCTCGTCACCGAAGAAGAATTCGTGACCCCATATTACAGTCGATGGAGATGCGGTTCGCGCGATTGCTAGACGTTGCGACAGCGCCTGCGTATCGATGATATTGGAATCATCATCAAACCACCAGATAAACTCTGAGTCGATGTCCTGAAACATTCGCCTCATCATAGGGCATTTGTTTATGTTGATCTCGCTTTCGTACAAAGCGTCTATGGATCCAATACTTACGAGCGTATTCAGGTAATCACGAGTATGATGATTTACTGAATTTGCGCCCACTACTAGACGATAGTGATTTCTGTCACAGTTAGATACAATGGAGTTGATACATCGCCTCGCTAGTTCCGGGTAATCACCATAGGTGAGAACGCAGATCGTAACAGGTCGGGTCATGCGATATTCGGGCTCCAACGGGACGATCAGTGTTTCATCGTAACCTGAGAATGCTAATCACTTAAAGGTTTTTAGGTAACTATGTACTTGACAACGGAGATTTTATGTCCGATTCGTCAGACGGACAGGCCGGCGATGAAGCGCCCGCTTCTGACGAAGCTGGGCGTCTTCTGGTTGCTTGGCCTAAGATGATTGAGGCGGGGTTTCTGGTCCTTTGTCAGTCTGGGCGAGTGGATGATTGCTCGGAGGGGGATAAACCACTGGTTGTTGAAATATGGGAATCCATGGATCGAGTGCGCTGCCGGGAACTTGGAGTTCCTTTACTGTATTAAAGACCGAAAAAGCATGTATAGAGCCTGTTACAAAATCAGACTTTTTAATAAAGGAATTAAGGTCTGGAATTGAAATTTTTTTGCTTTCACCTATCTATTAGGCGGAACTAGTGTTTCGATTTCCTTGTTAAGTTCAGATGTGGTAAGGATGCGAGACGCCGTCCAATGAATTATCTCATTTCTTGTGTCGTCTAGTTGATATATTAGCTTGAATAAGCCGTGTTTGCCTCCTGGTTTCCCTTCTCCATGCCAATAAATTCTATATTTATTTCCGTATTCGATTTTTATTAAATTCTCAAAAATTTTATTCCGGCCGCTTGCGTTGGTAATCTTATAGAAGACAGCGCTAGCTTTTGGCATCGTTGTGCCTAAAAGGTCGCATAAGAAAATCGATAGAGACTGTTCGAAGCGTGCGTAAGCTTCGATAGCCGCTGCCCTGGCGATTTGTAGCTTGCCTGCTTTCCCGACTGCGTTAATATCGACAGTTGTGACCTTCAAAATCGGTCTCCTTGATGAGTGCTAATCGGGCAGACGAGCACGCGAAAAAACCGAACTTAGACGAAACTACGCTTCAAATTGCCAAGCGCATCTTAAGCACGCCGCCAAAGCCTCATTCGGAAATGAAGCTTGGCAAGGGCAATCCCACACCCAAGGAATCCAAAACTCGCCCGGCAAGCAAGGGCAGGGTTCATAAAGGAAAGACGCACAGTTAATGTCTTTGGCTCCCACTGATATCATCCTCGCCTCATCAGAGAAAGGGACGGAGATGCAGAGGGACATGGATTTAGTTCGGAAGATCATGCTAGAGGTGCAATCTAGAGGTGATGTTTTCCCTAGAACGGTGAAGATTGATAGCGTTGAGGACGAAATGCTGGGGCGCCACGTTGAAATGCTGTTTGACGCAGGATTCTTGGATGGGTCGAAAATGCAGAGCGTCTCACGTAGCTACCATATTGTGCTTGTTAGAGACCTATCCTGGGAGGGACATGATTTCATAGATGCGATTTCCAAGGATGGGGTTTGGCAAAAGCTAAAAGAGAGATTTAGTCCAGCTGAAATAAGCACGCTGCCACTAAAGGTAATCAAAGATGCGGCAATTGCGGTGCTTACATCAATTGTTAAGGCGAGGCTTGGCCTTTAGGCGGCTGTCCTCGCCTTTTTCTCCCTCCAACGCAGAAAATCGCGCGCCTTCTGCTTACGTGCGCGGCTTCGTTAGTCGGCCGGTACGTGAGACGCTTGCCCTCGATACCCTTGAGGGCCGTTGCCGCACGTTCCCCATCCGTCATCCCATTCCGCTAGGTAGCGCGGCAAATGGGCTTCGCTGATCGAATGATGCGTGCCAAACACCGCGCGCTTCATGAGACTGAAACGGCACTCGGCCGTATTCACGTGAATGAAACCGCCAAGGCGCACATATTCGTCGGCTGAATGGTTGACTGTGCCGTGGCCAGAAAACTCTTTGCCGATCTTCTCGTAGCTCGCCAGTTCGTCGGTTGCGAGATATGACTTGCGGCTTGCCACTTTGACGATGGTTTCACGAAGGGTCTTGGCCTTCACGTTGGCAACATGAAACGAATGGCTGTCACCGTCGCGATCGACCAGTGTTAGAACCGTATGCTTCTTTAGGTTCTTTTTTCGCAAAGGCGCGATTCTTTTTCTTGCCGCCGATCAGCGTTTCATCGGCTTCGATCACGCGGTTCTGTCCGCCGATTGGCCCGATGGTCTTAGGCGTCATCGCTTCGCGAATGCGATGGCATAGAAACCACGCCGATTTGTAGGTGACACCGAGCATGCGCGACAGTTGCAGCGCACTCATGCCTTTTTTAGAGGCGCCGAGGAGATGCATCGCGAATAGCCATTTTGAGAGCGGTATTTTGGTGTCTTCCATCACAGTTCCGATTGTCACCGTGAATTGGCCGTTGCAGCTAGCGCAGTAGTAGAGGCCGGCGCGCGCGGTTTTGCCGAGGCCTTTGGCGATCTTTTCTTGATCGGCGTTGCCGCAATGCGGGCAATATGGGCCATCAGGCCAGCGAATCGCCTCAAGCGTCTCGCGGGCTTTGTCATCGTCAGTGAATGCAGGATTTTGAAGATCGGACTTGGCCATGACTAGCTCCTATGACGCTACTATGGCCCATCTCGCTTCCGTTGTCAAGTACATAGTTACCGGTTTTTAACAAGTATAACCTCGGATGCGGGTATTATATTTTGCTCCATATGAGGAGTAGGGCCTACGCCCTCGCGAACCTGCGCCACCACTCCTCCGGCTCGGAGAGGTAAGCAACCGCGCCACCCTCGAAATATGTCTCCACGGCGCGGATCACGTCGGCCGCGGTAATCATGTGCATGCAGCGCGGCAAATCCGCGACAACATCGGAACAGCAATTTTCTGGAAGGTCCTTTTCGTCGCCATCGCCAAGCGGGACGACGCGAGATTTCCAGCAACCACGCGCGTCGCAGCAAGGCAGCGCGCCGGCGCGGTGAATGAATTGGTGATAGGGATAAGCTTCCCAGTGCGGCGGTTCGCGCCCTCCGGCGACGACCACGCATGGCCGGCTCCTCGGCATCCCCGACCGAACCTCCACTGCCGCTGCCAAATGCATCAGCAGAGTGACTGGACACAGGATTCCCTGCGCATGGTAGACAAGTCGGATCAATTGACGCAGATCGGTCTTCCCCCGCAGATCGATCAAGTTTCGGAGTGGCGGATGCACGTGCCCGGACTCTCCGACCTGCACGAACAGGATTCGCCGGAGAAAATGATCGACGACTTCCTGATATCGAAGTTGGCTCCACCACTTGATGGTGAAATCTTGCTTCCCACCGGCAACAATGATCCAGAACGGTTTTGGTTCTCCGACAATCTCTTCGACCTGGGAAAACCAGGTCTTCTCAAGATCGGAGATGTATATGTCGCCTCGGAACACGGTCGGCCGGATCCGCAGGCCAAGTTTCTCATTAAGATACTCCGTGAACCCGTGGATGAAGTGGTACGGGGCCTCGGCGCTCCGATTGATTAACGGGTAATGGCAGTCGACGACTTCGACGCCGTCGCCCTCCTCTAGGGGCGTGATATAGGGGTTGTTCTCCCAGATTGCTGGGCATGGCGTGCGAACGTCAGTGACGAACTCGTTCGGATAAGTACGGTGCAGGTCGCGGACGGCTGCCGTCAGCATGACGATGTCGCCAGGAGATTGATGGTTCCGCAGAATCAGCCGTCGCATCCGATCTTTCCCGACACGTCATGGCCGCCAACAATAATGCGCGGATCTATGCCAAGGCAATGCCCGCTTTTCCTATCAGGGGGCGCGCCAAGGCAAGTGCGTCACACCGCGTCAATTTCTATCGGCGCGCAAATTCTCCGTACCGAAACGCATTCGACCGCCGCGACGACGGAGGGAAATTCCAAAAGCACGCCATCGCGCATCGTCTTGACGAGCCGCACGTCATGCGCCGCGCGGGCGGCTGCGGGTACTCCGTCTCCCTAATGATAGGCGCATCTTGTCGTGTAGCACGTCAGGAAGTGAACGTCAGCAGCCGCACCCCCCATTTTGGCTATCCCGACCGGACCGACAGCCCAAAAATCCCGAACGCCGGCAACGTGTGCCACACCGACAAATCGACGGAATGGGCCACGGACGCCCTGATCCACTTGAAGAATCGCCCGCCCGGCGCATCGGGCGGCTAAAGGCTCGGCAAGGTCTCACAGTGCGTGGACGTCATGAGTTTATCGTTCGCCCACAAATGGTTTCGGCGGAGGCAATGCCGAAATAAGCATGATAAAGCGTACTCGCGGGCATCGTCTTGCTGATGGGATTATCATCGGCGTCGACATGATCGACCCATCCGCCAGCGAGCCGATCGAGGCAGTAGACCGCTCGAAGGCGGGTAAGAATTGACGCGATCATCGCGGAATAATCCTGGCTTCCGTTTCTTGTTTCCTCCGTCAGCGCCTTCACTGCCTCCCCATGCGGCCAAAATCGGCTTGAAGCGGAACGGACCCCACCATCCTCCCCGATTTCATCCACGACGCGGCCGCGCGCCACCTCCAGGCCCGTTCGTAGCCCTGCATCAATTAGACCGGAAATCGGGTGGTCCTGGTTCAGTCCAGTCGCCACCTCAAATCGGCGCAGCAACCAAGCCCATTCGAACAAGTGCCCGGGTTCGACTCTGCCGGCTCCAGGCGCGGGATAAACGATCCAGTGGTTGTCGAAATATTCGCGGATCGCGCCTGACGAGGGATTATAGAACCGCCTGAGCGCGAGTTCGTGTAGTTTTTGACATAGCTCCAGCACATCGTCGCGACGGGTCGTCTCATAAAGCGCGAGATACGCCTCGAACAAATGCATATGTGGGTTCTGGCGCCGCAGGGGGTCTGGACGCGGGACGCAATCCCAATATCCGCCGCTCACGCCGTCCGCTAGACAACGTTCAAGAAAACCGAGCGTGCCGGCCAAGGCGGCTTCGAACCTCCGGTCTCGATCCAGCCGCATCGCCCAGGCCAGAGCGGAGATCGCGAAGGCGTGCGCGTAAAGGTCACGCTTGGCGTCGACGAGGCGGCCGGAGCGATCCGAGGAGAACGCCCAACCCTGCGCTCCGTCGCGCTCAAAAAAGGTGTTGATCATTGAGCGCGCCGCCCGCAACGAAAGCGCCGCGCCTTCGGGAAAGGCGCCAGAGAGAGCGGCGGCCGCATAAACCGAAACCTGACGAGCCTGCACCATAAGGCGGCGCGCGACGCCCATCACTGGCGAGCCGAAAAAGTCGAGTTGCTCTTCAAATGCGTTATGCCGTTCGTCAAATCCGCGCGTAGACCACAATGGCAAAGCGCAGTCGCGCAACCATCGCGAAGCGTCGGCGATCGCATCAGACAAGTGCCGCATCGCGTTCGATTCAGGCGAGGGGTGCGCTGCCGCGCGTACAAGAGGCTCAACGGTACGCATCAGAGGTCTCGAGGTAATCTCGAACATACAGCCGAAGGCCGTCCTCGAGGCTGGTCACCGGTTGTGCAAAACCGGCCGCCCGCAGTTTGTCCATATTAGCACAGGTAAAATATTGGTACTTGCCGCGCAGAGTGGCGGGGAGATCCACGAACTCGACGTTCGGCTCGACGCCAATCTCCGCGAACATGATATTGGCTTTATCCAAAAAGGTCCTCGCAGTTCCGGAGCCGACATTATAGAGGCCGGACGGCGCGCTCTCTTCTTGGAGCGCCCAGAGAGCGATCCGAACGCAATCGTCAACCCAGACGAAATCGCGCATTTGGCCGCCATCAGCATAATTGGGATTATCAGAACGAAACAGACGCACTCGACTCCGCTCACGGATCTGCTCATGTAATTGAACCGCAACCGATCGCTGCCCGCCTTTGTGATATTCGTTAGGTCCATAGACATTGAAAAATTTTAGTCCCGCCCATCGCGGTGGTTGGGGACCGCCTATCTCGATCGCGCGCAAGACCCAGCGATCGAACATGTTTTTGCTCCATCCATAGGCGTTAAGCGGTCGCAGCTGAGATAAATAGTCGGCTTCGAATCGATCGAGGAAGCCCTGGCTGCCATCGCCATAGGTCGCCGCTGAGGACGCGTAGACCAGAGAGATATTTTCACGGGCACAATAGGTCCACAGATCGATCGAGAGGCGAATGTTGTTACGCACGATCGAGTCGACGTCCGCCTCTACTGTAGTGGAAATCGCTCCCATGTGAACAACCCCGGCGATTTTCCCGCGACGGGATTCAAGAAACACACCTGTCGCTTCTGGCGGGATGATGTCGAAAAGGCGCCGCTTGGCGATATTGCGCCACCTCAAATCGTCCACACCGATCCAATCGCTGATAACGATGTCGGCGCCGGTAGCGTCAAGGGCCGCAGCAATATTCGAGCCGATGAACCCGGCCCCGCCAGTAATCACGTACACGCAAAGTCCCCGCCATTCTGCTCCGCGAACGGTGCGCACGTGCGCCGCGCGGCCTCAAGGAAATCCGCAGCCGCGCCCTCGACACCCGAACTGCCCGCTGGCGCAATCCTAATCCCTCGGACGCCCGCCGCCGCTGCGGCCTCCATGTCCGCGACGCCGTCGCCAATGAGGACTGCCTCATTGGGGCCAAAGCCGAGATCGCGCATAGCGCTTCTCACCATGCCTGGCGCCGGTTTTCGGCAATCGCAGTGATCGTCGGGCGCATGCGGACAATAGTAGATCGCCTCCAGTCGTAGGCCATCCGCCGCCAGCAAGCATTGAAGCCGCGCGTGAATCTGCTCAAGCGTCGCCGCATCAAACAGACCGCGGGCGATGCCCGATTGATTTGTGATCAACACGAGCGAGAACCCAGCGTCACGCAGCAACCGCAACCCTTCGATTGCGCCCGGCGCAAACTCGATCTCGCCTGGATCACTGAGGTAGACCTTGTCGACAAGAATCGTTCCATCACGATCAAGAAGCGCGAATCGTTTCGGCGGAGCCTTTTCATTCATCGGGTCGCAGCGGCGTTAGCGCGAGCAATGATCGATGTCGTACTGTGGTCGCGCTCGAGCGGAATCAAGATGACTTTGCCTCCGTACGAGCGGACCAGGTCGGCTCCGACGACGGTGCTGAGCGTGTAGTCTGCGCCCTTTATGAGATAATCGGGTTTTAGCAATTCGATGAGTCGTATCGGCGTGTCTTCGCCAAACTGCGTCACTAGATCGACGCAGTCTATCGCCGCCACGACGATGGATCGCGCATGTTCGTTTTGCAACGGCCTCGTTTCGCCCTTGAGTCGACGAACCGAAGCGTCGGTGTTCAGCGCGACGACGAGGCGGTCGCAGGCGGCACGAGACCGCTTCAAGAGTTCGACATGACCCGGATGGAGAAGATCGAAGCAGCCGTTCGTAAACCCTACGTTTAGCCCGTGCGCCTTCCAATCGGCGACGATCGCACCTGCGGCCTCGTCGTCGACGATCTTTGGGTCGCCGGCTCTGGCGCCGCCGAGAGCGGCTGATAGCTCACCGGCATGCACGACTGCGGTGCCACGTTTGCCGACGGCTATGCCCGCCGCGGCGTTGCCGATCCGTGCTGCAGTCGTGACGGAAGCACCGCACGCCAGCGCCAAGGCCAGGGTCGCGATAACCGTGTCACCGGCGCCGGAAACATCGAATACCTCCGAGGCGTGAGTCGGGATGTGCGCGACCGTCTCCTCGGATTCGAGAGGATTGAAAACCGTCATGCCGTGCGCGCCACGTGTGAGCACAATCGCATCGACCTTGGCTCGCTCCTGCAGGATTTTCGCCGCGGTCTCCGCGTCGGCGTCGTCCGCACAGTCGACGCCAGTGATTATCGCGGCCTCATGAGCATTGGGCGTCAGCACCGTCGCGCCCGCGAAGCGCGCGACGTCACGCGTTTTCGGATCGACGACAACCGGAATGCGCCGCGCTTGCGCGATTTCAACCACGCGGCGGATGACCTCGGGATTGAGGACTCCCTTCGCGTAATCGGACAGAACAATCGCAGCGACACTGTGTGCAGCTTCGAGAAGCCAGCCGCAAATCGCTTCGATGTCCCGCGCGCGAAGCTCAAGCGTCCGCTCGATGTCGAGACGCATGATCTGCTGACCCCCCGAGACGTAGCGGACCTTCGTAGTCGTCGGGTGGCCGGCCGCGCGGACGAACCGACCCTCGATCCTATCCACTACGATCAGAGTGCCAGCGATGAGGTCACCCTCAGGGTCATCGCCAAGCGCGCCGACCAATAGGGCTTCGCCGCCAAGCGCGGTGATATTGCGTGCCACATTAGCCGCCCCGCCAAGCATAGCTTTTTCAGATTGATGATGAAGGACAGGGATCGGCGCTTCCGGCGAAATCCGTTCGACGTGGCCGTAGACGTATTTGTCGAGCATGACGTCGCCAAGAATGAAGACTCTCGACCCGCGCCACTTAGCAATCCACGACGCATTCATTCAACGATCTCAAAAGAACAAAGTCTGCTCGCCCGCCAGCGCAACGCCGACAAAATAACCACGTCGAGCGCATTGAAACAAGGTGGCCTGCGCGGGCGCGCACGTCCATTTCAAATTCAATGGCGGCATGCTTTCAAGCGGTGCAGAACGTCCTCAGGGGAGAGCGAGCGTCGGTCGCACAAAGATCCTTCCATCCCGGGCATATCGGCGATGACGCGCGCGGCGCCGCAAATCGCTTCGAGGCGGGCCAGGATGCCCGCTGCCTTTCAAAGTGGTAACTAACACCGGTGGAAGGCTTCCCTCTCATATGCTCACTATACCTGGGGTTAGGTATGGCATGTACCAAGCCATTTCGGGACCGTCGGCG
>Ga0073928_10005892_pt1 | contig 16864 bp, 16 predicted proteins | sample PaiPotPPA55metaG_FD_76969 | JGI IMG/M metagenome (GOLD analysis project Ga0073928, IMG submission 76969) | Iron sulfur acid spring bacterial and archeal communities from Banff, Canada, to study Microbial Dark Matter (Phase II) - Paint Pots PPA... ... | reverse complement strand
GGGGCGTATCCGCGATTATGTAACAGCCCGCGGGCGGGAGCGCAATACCTTACACGCGCCTAACATGACGATTTTTGTGGATACAACTACCAGCGGCGTTGCAAGCGGGTGAAATGTTGCGGCGCGACAAAGAACCAGTAGTAAGTTCCAAGTGCCAGACCTGCCGCCACCGTTGCGATTGCGACCATGATGTAGCGGCGCAACTTCCTGCGTTTTCTCCCCTGGGACGCGGCAGGTACTGTGATTGCGGTGTTGGGCTCCCTCCGAATGGCTCCCAAGGTATGACCGTCGAGCTGATCGTCGGGGGCGCCAGAGCGCGTGATGCCCGTGACAAGCCGAGTGTCATGATTGTTCATAGCCCGCATCCTGGTCGGGGTTTCAGTCTCTAGTAGATTCCTCTTATTCCCGAGCGATTTCCGTACCAATTCGCTTTATAAGCGTTAAGATGTTTATGGATAGGTTTTTATGATATGAGCGTCGATGGCATGCGATCGGACGAAATGTTAAACGTGCGAATCTTCGTATCTGCTATTGGTCCAAAAATCGTTCCACGCGACGGCAGAGTGACGTTGCTACCAGCGCCCCAGAATGAGGCGTGCGTAGAACAGGAAAAGGACGAAAAGCCCGAAGATCAGAAGGAGCGTGTTCATGACTACCTCGATTCCTGGTGCGAGCCCCACCGAAGTTGTTTTGCCGCCCACGCCGACTGTCGACGAGCGGCAGGGCCCAACGGCCGGCTACCGCGCTTCAAGCACGGCACTGGCGACCGCGGGGCTCGCGGCCGGCAACTCCGACCGGGGCAGGAGCGGCGCGACCAGCACCGCGGCAACGCTCGAACTTTGCGGGCCGTAATGGCCGCCATCGTCCCCCAACAGTTGGCGGGCAGGTGAGAAGCGATGGGTGTGGAGCTTCGCGTACTCCGCGGCCCCGGACCGCGCGGGCCGAACGAAGCCGCCGTGGCCGGCTGCCTCCCCGTGGACCCCATCCACGGTCCCAAATAGGAACGTGCCGATCGCCAGCACCAGCGTGTCCCGGTCGCTGCAGAACACGTCCGCGCGGCCGCGGACGTGCCGCAGCGCCCGGGTCAGGTCGTAAGTACGGGACAGCGCGGGCGCCATCAGCGCGACCCCGTCAACGTGGGTGCCCGGCGGCAGGTCCTCCAAGGCATGAACGACCAGCCCGGCCCCGGCGCTGTGGGCCGCCAAGACGATCGGGGAAGACGGCGACTCAGCCCGGAGGCGGCGAATGCGGATAGCGATCTGCCGTGCTTCCACTCGCTGGCGTTCATGGCCCCAGAGCGCGTCAAGCGGCCCGAGCCGGCTGGACCAGTCGCACACCTCGATTCTCCCGTCATATCCGCCGGCCCGGAGCCCGCGCGTCCACTCGGCGTCCGAGCGCCCGCACCCCCCGATTCCGGGGACGTAGATCAGCGTGGTGTCGCGTCCAAAGGGTGTGACCGGGCCCATCCGCCGCGTTGAAATGGGGGCGATACATCCCCCGATCAGGAGGGCGATCAACCCAACGGCAATCGAAATCGCGTCACGCAGGGGTCGAGATGTCGGGTAACGGTTCATCGCGTCCGCGGATTAAGGCCGCTCCCGTGGGCAGTAGGCTTCGAGCTCGCTGATGAACTCATGGAGCGCAGTTGCGCAGTTGTGATCCGCATCGTCGCCCGCATGCAGGAGCGTGAAGTTCGCCCCCAGAGACTCGCATGCCAACTGCTGAAGCGCGGGCCGGTAACGACTTCCGGAAAGCCACTCGTGATATTGGCCGCGGAAGACCTCATATTCGCGGGGATGGGCTACGAACCATTCCCACAGGTCGCGCGGAGGGCCCAGGTGAGGCAGGACGTGATCGACCGAACGCCACACTTGCAGGTCTTTGGTCAACCCGATGGGCTCGACCCACAGCCGGGGTCCGTCATCCGACTCAATCCGCTCCAGGAAGTGCTTTGCCTTGATCATGGTCTGGCTCCTGTCATGTGAATCCACCAGAAACAGACAATCCGCGATTCAAAGAACGATTGGCGTGCCAGCCCCGTTTAAGGCGCTTAGTCCATTGCTGACAACATCTTGTCAGCATTCAGGCTATCGGTTGTGTGTGGACGATATTTCGGCCGTGCGAATACCCGTACCAATTGCAGGTGGAAAACTCGTCTCACGTGGACTATGAGCAGAGCATGGAACCCGACGCTGTTATCCGCGTTGATCCCGATTTTGCCATCGGTCTCCTGTTGGAAATCGCCCAGGAGCGCTCGCTGGGGCAGTTGTTGCAAAAGCTGGTTCGCCGGGCATTGGAGCGGCCTGAGACCGCGCGCATCGTGATCTGGCTGATTGATCGGGGGGACAGGTGCGCCACCTGCGTGCGGCGGCCGGAATGTCCTGACCAGACCCGCTGCCTGCATGCGGTGGCCGACGGTGCTAACCTGATCGCCGGCCCGGGACAGGAATGTGACGGGATCGCGGATTGTTTTGCGCGAATTCCGCTGAACGTTGGACTGGTCGGCAGAATTGCGGCGACGGGACAGCAGGCCACGTTGAGCGATCTGGACAAGGAGCCGGGAGACCTGGCCGCCCTTGATTGGCTCCAATCGGAGCAAATCCGCGGATTCAATGGCGTGCCAATCATTTATAAAGACGAGGTACTCGGAGTGCTGGCGGCGTTCAGCCGGGCAAACGTCTCGGACGAATCCCGCCGGTGGGGACGCGTGTTCGCCGACCATATTGCCGGCGCCATCGCCAACGCGCGTGCCTTTGAAGAAATCGAACGGCTCAAGGCGGAGCTCGAGCAGCAAAACGCCTATCTCCGGGAAGAGGTCGTGCAAGCCAAGGCGTTTGGCGATCTCGTCGGCCAGAGCGGGGCGCTCGGGCAAGTCGTCAGCCAGATCGACCTGGTCGCGCCGACCGACGCCTCCGTCCTCATTCTCGGAGAAACCGGCACCGGCAAGGAATTGGTCGCGCATGAAATCCATCATCGCGGCAGGCGCAAGGACAGACCGCTGATCCGGGTGAACTGCGCCTCGATCCCAAAAGAGTTGTACGAGAGCGAATTCTTTGGGCACGCGAAGGGCGCCTTTACCGGGGCCGTCAGGGACCGGGTCGGACGTTTTGAGACAGCCGAAGGCGGGACTTTGTTCCTCGACGAAATCGGGGAAGTGCCTTTGGAGGTCCAAAGCAAACTGCTCCGCGTGGTGCAGGAAAAGCGTTACGAACGGGTGGGCGAAGACCGGACGCGGCGGGCCGACGTGCGCATCATCGCGGCCACCAACCGCGACTTGAAGAAGGAGGTGGCGGCGGGCCGCTTTCGCGAGGACCTGTATTACCGGCTCAACGTCTTTCCGATTCAGGTCGCTCCGCTGCGCGAGCGCAAGGACGACGTCCCGCTGCTGGCGAAACATTTCATTCAACAGTCGGTCAGAGAGCTGTGCTGTCCCAAGCCCCGATTGACGCGGGCGGGGATTCTTCGACTTCAGAGCTATGACTGGCCCGGTAACATCCGCGAACTCCGAAACGTGATCGAGCGCGCCGTCATCCTGGCGCGGGGCGGCGTGCTCGAATTCGACCTCCCGATCCGCGATCCGCCGCCCGCCGCACGATCCGACAGGCCCCACGCAGACGACGGCGTCACCACTGAATTCCTCACGGAAATCGAATTGCGGCAGCGCGAGCGCGAAAACCTTATGGTCGTCCTCGAAAAAACCGGCTGGAAAATTAAAGGCGCGGATGGCGCGGCGGAACTTTTGGGCGTGAAGGCGACCACATTGCTTTCACGAATAAAAACCATGGAGCTAAAGCGGCCGAAGTGAAGGCGGCGACAACCCGGTGCTCCGAGGCGGCTGCTGCACAATGGGTTCATTCCGACGTCGCATTTCCGTCCGATGACTCGGGGGGCGGGGCTGGGTTGCGGGGGGCCGACCCTGTCTTCTCCGACTCCTCGGCGTCGATCTTGGCCATGGCGACGAGGTTGTCGCCGTCGTCGAGCTTGATGAGTCGGACGCCGGCCGCATTTCTTCCGGTTTCGCGGATTTCGCTGACGCGGGTGCGGATGAGGATGCCGCGTCCGGTGATGAGCATCAGCTCGTCATCGGGCCCGACGAGCTTGAGGCCGACGACGTCGCCGTTGCGTTCGTTGGCGTCGATGTTGATGACGCCGCGGGTGCCGCGGCCTTTGACGGGATAGTCCTGGAGCGGCGTGCGTTTGCCGTAGCCGTGAACGCAGGCCGTGAGCAGGTGCCAGCCGGCGTTCTGGCCGGCGGGGATGACGATCATGCTGACGACCTCGTCGCCTTCGCGCTTGAAGCGTGCGCCGGTGACGCCGCCGGCAGGGCGGCCCATGGCCCGCACGTCGGATTCCTCGAAGCGAATGGCCAAGCCGCTCTTGGTGCCGAGCACGATGTGGTCTTTGCCGCTGGTGATCTCGACGCCGATCAGCTCGTCGTTGTCCTCGAGCTTGATGGCGATGATGCCGCGGCTGAGGATGTTGGCGTAGGCGCCGAGGGCCGTCTTTTTCACCACGCCGTTCTTGGTGGCGAACATCAGGAACTGCTCTTCCTTGCCGAAGTCGCGGATCGCCAGGACGTTGGCAATCTTCTCGCTGGGCTGGAAGCTCAGCAGGTTGGCGATCGAGCGGCCCTGACTGGTGCGGCTCATCTCCGGCACGTCGTATACGCGCCGCTCGTACACCCGGCCCTGGTTGGTGAAGAACAGCAGGTAATCGTGCGTGTTGGCAACGAACAGGTGCTCGACGAAGTCCCCCTCCTTGCTTTCAGTCCCTCTGATTCCACGGCCGCCTCGGACCTGGGCGCGGTAGGTGTCGGTGGGGAGCCGCTTGATGTATCCCTCGTGCGATACGGTGACGACCACGTCCTCCCGCGGGACTAGCGCCTCCATGTTGAACTGGCTGACCGCGCCGGTGATTTCGGTCCGCCGGTCGTCGCCGTACTTCTCCTTCATCTCGTACGTGTCTTCGCGGATGATGTCCATCAGGTATTCCTCGTCGGCCAGGATCCGCTCGTACTCCTCAATTTGCTCGGCGACCTCCTTGTACTCGGCGACCAGCCGCTCGATCTCGAGCCCGACCAGTTGAATGAGCTGGAGCCGGCCGATCGCTTCCGCCTGTGCCCGCGTCACCCGGAATGGCGGCACCGGCGCGCCCGGCTCGAGGGCGAAGATCTCCGGATGCCGCAGGATGATCCGCTCCGGAAACTTCCGGGAAAGCTCGCTTTTGGGATCGATGCGGAACCCCTGCGCCATCAGCTTCTCGATTGCTTCCTCGCGCGTCTTGCTGCTGCGGATCAGGCGGATGACCTCGTCGATGTCGGCGACGGCAAAGATCGTCCCCTCGAGGATGTGCTCGCGCTGCTGGGCCTTCTTGAGCTGGAAGCGCGTGCGGCGCGTGATGACCTCGCGTCGGTGGTCGATGAAGTGCTGGATCAGCTCCTTGATCCCCATCGTCCGCGGCTGGCGGTTCACCAGCGCGATGTTGATCATGCTCACGGTGATCTGGCACGGGGTGTATTGATAGAGCTGGTTGATGACGACGTTGGGATCGGCGTCGCGCTTGAGGTCGATGACGATTCGAACCGCATGGTGCCGGCCCGATTCGTCGTTCACCGCCGCCACGTCCTTGATCAGATCGCGTTTCACGCAGTCCGCCACGGACTCGACGATGGTCTTGCGAATCACGCCGTAAGGCATCTCGTCCACGACGATGGTGGACCTGCCGCCTTTCTGCTCCTCGACGTGGAGCTTGGCGCGGAGAGTGACGCGGCCGCGGCCGCTGGTGTACCCTTCGATGATTCCGTCGCGGCCGCAGATCACGCCGCCCGTCGGGAAATCGGGGCCGGGTACGATCTCCAGCAGTTCTTTGAGTGAGATGTCGGGCTTGTCGATCACTTTCACGATCGCGTCGCAGATTTCGCGGATATTGTGCGGCAGCAGGTTGCAGGCCATGCCGACGGCGATGCCCGTCGACCCATTCACCAGGAGATTGGGGAACTTGGCGGGGAGTACGGTGGGCTCCGTCAGCCGGTCGTCGTAGTTCGGCTGGAAGTCGACGGTGTCCAGCTCCAGGTCCGCCATCAGATCGACTGTGGGGTGGGCCATTCGCGCTTCGGTGTAGCGCATCTGGGCGGGGGGGTCGCCGTCGGTCGAGCCGAAGTTTCCCTGGCCGTCGATCAGCGGGTAGCGCATGCTCCAGGGCTGGGCCATGCGGACCAGGGTCGGGTAGATGACCGCTTCGCCGTGCGGGTGATAGTTGCCGCTGGTATCACCGGCGACCTTGGCACACTTCATGTGCTTGCGGCTGGGCGTGAGGTTCAGGTCGTTTAGCGCGACCAGCACGCGGCGCTGCGACGGCTTGAGCCCGTCACGGACATCGGGCAGCGCCCGGTCCATGATCGTGCTCATGGCATAGGTGAGGTAACTGTCCTGGAGTTCCTGCTCGATCTGAAGGTCTTCGATTCGATCAATGGGTGGAGTCGGTTCAGCCATGGTTTTCCTTCAACACCGGCGGCCGTCTGCTTGCCCCAAAAGGCAAGAATCCGATGGCCTCCGACTTATACGTAAGTCTCGCCAGAACGGGCGACGAGAACTCCCTTGTGCCCGTAAGTAGTACGTCCGTGCGCACGCCCCGGTTGGGTTGCGGTGACGCCAATTCTATCGGAAATGGAGCCTAAAGAATACTCAACCGCCCTCCATCGGCGATCAACGTCGCATATTTGCAGAACAGAAAGGTCCCCTTCAGGTTCACCGCCAGCACCCGGTCCCAGTCGCGCTCCGGCAGGTCGACCACGGGGAGGAAAGTCATCGTCGCGGCGTTGTTCACCAGCACGTCGATCCTTCCCCAGCGTCCGACCGCCGCCTGGACGGCCGCCTGCACCTCGGCCGAATCGGCCACGTCGCGTTTCGCGAACGCCGCCTGCCCGCCTGTCGAGGTGATCGATTCCACGGTCTGGCCGCCGTGCTCGGGGCCCTGGCCGACAACCAGGACCTTACCGCCCTCGGCGGCGAACTGCTGGCACGCAGCCCGCCCGATCCCCGATCCGCCCCCCGTCACAATGCAGACCAAATCCATGAACCGCATGAGTCGCTCCGGAGCATTCGTTGTAAGCCCAATCATCCAGCGCGGGGATGGGGAAAATGATCCGGCATGCCAGCCCGAATGCCATAAACCACAGAGGGCACTGAGGACCACAGAGGGCACCGAGGGAAGAGTGAAGCGCAGACTCCACCAGCTAATCTGTGTGAATCTGTGTCAATCTGTGGATCGTCATTTCCTGATCTTTTCTCCGTGTCCTCGGTGTACTCCGTGGTTAAACTTATCTGACCCTCGGACGGGGGCGGGGAGACGAGAAAGGTTGCCAGTGAACCTGAAGCGGCCTCGGATTTCGCTGCTGTCAACTATCTCGCTTCTGTTACTGATCTCGGTGCTCGTGCTCTGGCTGCGGAGCCGGCGGCACGGAGACATCGTCGGCTTTTACACGCCCGCCGGTCACCTTCAGGCGATGGCGTCCGACCGCGTCGGAGTCCTCGTCTTTCTGAGTGAGGTTCCGTCCGGCCGTGAGTATGGCCTGAGCGCCGATGCGATGTCCGTCTCGGCCGACGAGTTCAACCAGATCCACGACTGGCTCTACGACAAGACCGGGAAGAAGTGGCACTTCGCGGGCTTTCGCCTCGCGCGGGGGAAGCTGGACCTGACCGCGTCGTTGGCGCCCAAATACAGCGCCCTGATCGTGCCGTACTGGCTGCTGGTGGTGGTGCTGGCGGCGCCGCCGCCGACGACGGGAGCATCGTGATCGCCGCGGAGGATGAGCTTCCCAGGATTGTGAGGACATACGATGTCCGCGACGTGTTGGCGAGGCTGGCCCAGCCGGCAACGGGGGCGCGCCAGAACATATCCTTTGGCAACGTGCAAGTCGGCGACCCGCGGCGGCTGTCCCCGCAGCAGCAGTTGATCGAGCTGGCAATGGTCAACCGCCACGCGGAGTTCTGGATTCGCCCGCCCGGACTCAGGGACCCGGCCTGGTGCGCCGGCGGCAAGCTGGTCCTCCTCGAGACCCGCCGCCGGCACCGGGAGATCGTCCGAATCCTCCAGAGACTCAGGCAAATCGGACCGCCTTGGTCGCCTGCGTCTTAATTGGCCGTGCGCGATCATGCGCCACTGCGCAGAGAGAAGAATTGATCCACAGATTCACACCGATTTTCACAGATTGAATTCAGAATCTTCTAATCTGTGTAATCTGTGCAAATCTGTGGATCACCTTCTTCTTTGCGCGTCCTCCGTGCCCAGCGTGCTCGCCTTGTCGAAGAAGGGGAATAGCTTCATCAACTCCTCGCGGGTTGGCTTGCGGCCGTATTCGCAGATTTCGAATGCCTCTGCCAACTTGACCTTTCCGGCTTGCTCAGACGGATACCACTGGCCGAGTTCCTTTCGGAACCGCTCGGCGACGCCGCGGGACATCGCGGCGTGGCCGGCGCGCACGTCCGGTGATAGTCGTATGGCCGGTGGCTGAGGACTACGTCGGCTTTCCACTCGCGGATCAGGCGAATGATCTGCCGGCGGTTTTCCAGCGTCGGCATCAGCTCGCCGTCGTGGTTGTCGAGCACCGCGACGGTGGTGCCGAGGATCCGGGAGGCCTGCTGCACTTCCAGCGTGCGGCGGCGGGCCAGCGGCCCGCCGGCCTCGCGCCAGTGACCGATGTCCCCGTTGGTGACCGCGACGAACTTGACGGGGTGCCCTTGCGACGCCCACATCGCGCCGACCCCGCCGGCCAGAAGCTCGCAGTCATCGGGATGCGCCCCGAAGCAGATGATCCGCAGCTTCCCGTCATCGGGAACCTGCGCCAGACACAAGACCGACTGCTGGAACACCAGAAACCCGGCGAGGAGGAGTAGTTGTTTCATAGCAGAGAGGAGTTGGAGAAGGGGAATGGAAAAGGAGGAATGCCGGGCGTGTCAAAAGCCGAGGGTCCGCCCGCGTCAATGAGGGAGTGAAAGCATTGCAAAATGCAAATTGCAAATTGCAAATTGCAAATTGACAGGGAGCAACGAGCGCGTGTCTTAAATTTGCAACTTGATATTTGCATTTTGCAATTTGCAATGTGTCTCCAGCTTCGAGTGACTCTGCCGGCGCTCCAAGTTTCCAGGACCGACTCAGGCCATCAGAGCCGGGCTGTGTCAGCCCGGTCGAGCCCCGCAAATCGTCGGCTTGCGGCCCCTTCGCCAGGCGTGCTACGCTGCTCAAGGCATGGGACCCGGTCCTGTCAGGCTGCTGCCGGCCCGTTTCTTCGTCGGCCTCGGACTGGCCTGGTGGGAAAAGCTAGAACGCTGACGCCGCGCCCGGAACAGCAATGGCCGAGGAATCGATCCCGAGGCTCTGCCAGCGTCCGTCGGGGCGGGAAAACATTGCAAAGCTCGTGAAGTCAGTCCCACGTACCTCCTTCGCACGCCTACGCTGGCGCGTGTATATTGTCCGGCGTGAGCGCGCAACGGCCCAGGGTGTTGGTCTTGGCCCCGGACTGGCCTCAGCCCTCCGGGGGCGTCAGAAAAATGTATCGCCACGTTGACGTGCTCAACGCGAACGGCATTCCCGCCGCCATCATTCATCGACGAGCGGGGTTCCGCGTCACCTGGTTTGAGAACGCAACCGCCATCATGGACCTCTCCGGGGCGCGGCCCACCACGGACGATTTCATAATGGTTCCTGAGCAAATTGCGAGCCAGGTAACGACCCTATGGCCTGGCGTTCCCAAAGTGATCTTCAACCAGAACGCGTACGAGACATTCGCCGGACACGCCATCGGCCCCGGGGAGCTTGCAACTCCCTTGCGGCACCCCGATTTCATCGCGACGATCGTGGTGTCACAGGACAGCAAGCGCTATCTGGAATACGCATTCCCCGAGCATCCAACGTTTCGCATTCACTATGGCATCGACCCACGATTCTTCCACTACGAGCCGCACAAGACGATGCGGATTACTTATATGCCCAGGAAGAACCTCGCCCATATCCTGCAGGTGGTAAGCATTCTAAAGGCGCGGAGGGCGCTGGAAGGAGTTGAACTGTATGCGATCGATCGCGTCGCCGAGGCCGAAACCGCTCGCCTGCTTCGGCAGTCAGTCCTCTTCCTGAGCTTCGGTGGGCCCGAAGGCTTCGGTCTGCCGGCTGCCGAGGCCATGGCCTGTGGGTGTATCGTAGTCGGCTATGATGGCCAAGGCGGACGGGAGTTCATAACCCCGCAGTATGCCTTTCCTATCGATAGCGGTGACATCATCGGATTTGCCGCAACCGCCGAGCGAGTGATCCGGATGCTACGCGAGGACCCCCAGTCTCTGGCGGAGATGGCTCGCAGGGCTTCTGAATTCGTGCTGGGCACCTATACGCCCAAACGCGAAGAGGAGGACATTCTTCAGGTCTGGCGACATCTTCTGGCTCGCCCACGGGCGATACCGCCGCGTGCCTAACCCTCAGCAGCCTGCGGCGGGCTTTCGATTCGCCTGGCGTTGAAGACCGGGAAGCGAGAGGCCATGCCATTCGAGACATAGGCGACGGTCCCACGGTGGGCGCGCGTCGCGCAGGCAGCGAACACGACGAAATCCGGCTCCAGCAACCGGTCCATGGCTCGTCGATCCTGCTCGCAATGGTACTCAAGGTACAGGAAGTCCAAACGGGGCAGCCAGGGACGCAAGTCCTCGAGAATCGGTACTTCGCATCCCTCCGTATCGAGCTTGAGAATCGACACGTCCACCAGTCCCCGCTCAGTGAGTTCGGCGCCGGCCCGGCGGAGCGTCACCCACTCGAATGCATCGCCGGTTTCATTGTTTGGGATGACGCTATTCTGCATCCACTGATGCCGACCGACGTATAACCGCACCTCGCCATCGCGGTCGAGCAGGCCATAGGGAAAGACGTGAAACCGATTACTGAAAGCTAAGTTCTGTTGGAGAAACGCGAAATTGGTCGGCGACGGCTCATAGCAGTATACCTGCGCATCCGGATAGCCCGCGTGGAAGAACAAGGCAGACGCCCCGACATTGGCTCCAATGTCGATAATCACGGCTGGAGAATACCCCATGAGCCGAGGGATGCGATATTCCTCACCGGCCATGATTCGCTGTAACGACTGCCGCATGTCGGCTGAGTCGGGAAAGGTGAGTTCGACCGGCCGTCCCGCGATCGTGAGTCGGAGCCGACCGATCGCAGTCCCAGGTGTCGGGGTCGGTAAATGGTCGGTCATACCTTCAACAGCCGCAAACAAGACGGGCCGGATCGCCGGTCCGCCAATAGAATACCACAAGTTGGTCGGCACCCCGCGTGGGGCTCACGACCCAGCAGCAACTTGTCGATATCCCCGCCGCGCACGTTGGACTTCCCCTCAAACGGACGCTTGGCGGCGCCCAGTGCGATCTGGTACGGTTCATCCGTCATGGCGATCTCCACGGAAGGCAAGGCCCCATCTCAAGCCAAGCGGCGCCGCAAGTCGGCGGCGAAGCTCTCGCGGCTGCACAAGCCGGATCACATGTCGCTGGAGGCCTGGCAGATCGAGCTGCGCCGGCAGTTCGGGCAGGAACAGGACTTCCGGCTCAAGAACCTCACCGATCAACCCGTCTTCTCCGATTTCCAGGTCGCCAACCCGCAGAGCAAGAGCGTCTACCGCGTGGCGATCCGCGGGATGGGGCCGGGAGAGAGCTTTTGTTCCTGCCCGGATTTTGCCACCAATACGCTGGGAACGTGCAAGCACATCGAATTCACGCTCGCGCGGCTTCGACGGCAGAAGGGCGCCGCGGCGGCGCTGCGAAATGGGTTCCGCCCGCCTTACAGCGAGATCTACCTGCGGTACGGGGCGAAGCGCGAGGTTCGCTTGCGGCTGGCGGATGACTGCCCGCCGGCGTTCGCCCGGCTGGCGGAGAAATACTTCGGCTCCCAAGGGGCGATGCGGCCCGAGGCGTTCGCGCGGTTCGAGCATTTTCTGGCCGAGTCGTCACGGCTCGGTCACGACCTTCGGTGCTACGAAGACGTGCTGGGATTCGTCGCCGAGATGCGCGACGCCGAGCGCCGCCGCGAGCGGATCGGGGCGGCATTCCCGCGCGGGACCCACAGCCCCGCGTTCGACAAGCTGCTCCGCGTGCCGCTGTATGACTATCAGCGGCAGGGGGCGTTGTTCGCCGCCCGCGCCGGCCGCTGCCTCATCGCCGACGAGATGGGCCTGGGAAAGACGATCCAAGCCATCGCCGCCGTCGAGATCATGTCCGCACATCTGGGCATCGAGCGGGTGCTGATCGTCTGCCCCACGTCGCTCAAGCACCAGTGGCAACGCGAGATCGAGCGTTTTGCCGGCCGGCCGACAAAGGTGATCGGCGGCCTGCGGGCGGCACGCGAACGGCACTTCGCCACGCCTTCCTTCTACAAGCTCACCAACTACGACACCGTCCACCGCGACCTGGACTTGATCCGCGCCTGGTCCCCCGACCTAGTGATCCTCGACGAGGCGCAGCGGATCAAGAACTGGAACACCCGCGCCGCCAGATCGGTCAAGCAGGTCGCGTCCCCCTACGCGATCGTGCTCACCGGCACGCCCCTGGAGAACAGGCTGGAAGAGCTGGTGTCGATCGTGCAGTTTGTCGACCAGCACCGCCTGGGCCCGACCTTCCGCTTCCTGGCCGAGCATCAAATCCGCGACGAGGAATCAGGCCGGGTGATCGGCTACAAGCGACTGGATTCGATCGGAAAAACGCTCGAGCCGATCCTGCTCCGCCGCACGAAACAGCAGGTGCTCGACCAACTCCCCGGGCGGCTCGACAAACACTTGTTCGTGCCCATGACGCCGCAGCAGATGCTTCACCACGAGGAAAACCGCGAGGTCGTCGCCCGCATCGTGGCCAAGTGGCGGCGGTTCCACTTCCTCGCCGAGGCCGATCAGCGACGGCTCATGATCGCCCTGCAAAACATGCGGATGAGCTGCGACAGCACCTACCTGCTGGATCACAAGACCGACTTCGGCGTCAAGGCCGACGAGTTGGCGACATTGCTGGATGACGTGCTCGAGCAGCCCGACACGAAGGTCGTCGTCTTCAGCCAATGGCTGCGCATGCACGAGCTGCTGGTTCGGCGCCTCGATCGGAAGCAGTGGGGCCACGTGATGTTCCATGGCGGCGTGCCGGGGCCCCAGCGCAAGACACTAGTCGACCGCTTCCGCGAGGACGGCAAATGCCTCGCATTCCTCGCGACCGACGCCGGGGGCGTCGGACTGAACCTGCAGCACGCCTCGGTCGTCGTCAACATGGACCTGCCCTGGAACCCGGCGGTGCTGGAGCAGCGGATCGGCCGCGTTCACCGTCTCGGCCAGCGGCAGCCGGTCCGGGTCGTGAACTTCGTCGCCAAGGGCACGATCGAAGAGGGAATGCTCTCGGTCCTCAAGTTCAAAAAGTCCCTCTTCTCCGGCGCGCTGGACGGCGGGGAAACCGAAGTTTTCCTGGGAGGCAGTCGGCTTAACCGGTTCATGGAAACAGTGGAGAAGGCGACCGGGGCGATGGGTGAGCCGGCCATGCCGGACGTGCCCGAGTCATCGGAAAGTGGCGGCGCCGGCGAAGCCGCCGAGCCGGCGCCTGTCGACGGGGACGGGGAACAACGCGCCACCGCCGCCCAACCGGCCGGCGGGCAGCCCGCCGACCCGTGGGCGGGGCTGTTGCAAACCGGCCTGGCGGTGCTCGAGCAGTTGGCCTCCTCCGTTCGCCCCACCCCAACCCAACCGAAGGACGCCGCCGCCCCCGGACTCTCCTTCGTCGCCCGTGACGACCGCACCGGCGAAAACTATCTCAGGATCCCCATGCCAACCCCTGAAGTGCTCGACCGCGCGCTGGGGGCGATCGGCGCTTTACTGGAACGGTTCAAAAGGTGACGGCGGCACAGGACGAGCATCGAACTGCCAGATTCAATCACGCCCCCGCCATGCTCTTGGCTTTTTCCCGCACTTCTTCCAGGCCTCCGACGTAGAGGAAGGCTTGCTCGGGCAGGTCGTCGGCCTGGCCGTTGGCGATGGCGTCGAAACTGGCCAGCGTTTCCTTGATCGGCGTGTAGACGCCCTTTTTCCCGGTGAACTGCTCGGCGACGAAGAACGGCTGGCTGAAGAACCGTTCGATCTTGCGGGCCCGGCTGACGATCAGCTTGTCCTCTTCGCTCAGCTCGTCCACCCCCAGGATCGCGATGATGTCCTGAAGGTCACGGTATCGTTGCAGCATGCTCTGCACCTTGCGGGCGATGGCGAAATGCTCCTCGCCGACGATGTCGGCCGACAGCGCACGGCTGTTGGAGGCCAGCGGGTCGACCGCCGGATAAATGCCCTTGGCGGCAATGTTCCGCTCCAGATAGATGAACGCGTCCAGGTGGGTGAAGGCGTTGGCCGGGGCAGGGTCGGTCGGGTCGTCGGCGGGAACGTAGATCGCCTGCACCGACGTGATGGCGCCGCGTTTGGTGCTGGTGATGCGCTCCTGAAGCTGGCCCATTTCGGTGGCGAGGGTCGGCTGGTAGCCCACGGCGCTGGGCATGCGGCCCAGCAACGCCGAGACCTCGGCCCCGGCCTGAGTGAAACGGAAAATGTTGTCGATGAACAGCAGGGTATCGACGCCGGTATCATCCCGGAAGTACTCGGCCATGGTCAGCGCGCTGAGGCCCACGCGAAGGCGCGCGCCCGGCGGCTCGTTCATCTGCCCGAACACCATGACGGTCTGGTCGATGACGTGCTTGCCGGTATTGCCGATCTGGGCTTCCTGCATTTCGAGCCACAGGTCGGTGCCTTCGCGGGTCCTTTCGCCGACGCCGGCGAAGACGGAAAAACCGCCGTGCTGCTGAGCGATTCGGGCGATGAGTTCCTGGATGACGACGGTTTTGCCGAGGCCCGCCCCGCCGAACAGTCCGGCCTTGCCGCCACGGAGGAAAGGCGTCAGCAGGTCGATCACCTTGATGCCGGTCTCGAACACCTCGGCCTTGGGAGTCAGGTCGACGAAGGGAGGCGGCTCGCGGTGGATCGGGCGGCGCTCGTGGACCTCGACCGGGCCGCGATTGTCGATCGGCTCCCCCAGGACATTGAAGACGCGGCCGAGCGTCTCCTTCCCCACGGGGACAGTCACCGGCCCGCCCGTATCGTTGCAGTCCATTCCCCGGCGCAGCCCGTCGGTCGATCCCAGCGCGACGGCGCGAACTCGTCCCCCGCCCAGGTGCTGCTGCACTTCGCCGGTCAAATGGATCTTCATGCCGTCCAACTGGGAATCGACCTTGACGGCGTTATAGATCCTCGGAAGCTGGTCCTCAGGAAACTCGGCGTCGAAGGTCGAGCCGATCACCTGCGTGATCTTTCCGGTGGCGGGCATGGGGGTTCCTCGGTTGGCAGTTGCGGGTCAAAACGTCGCGACGCCCCGCCGCCCACGACGGTCGTGCGGCAAGGCGGAAAGATTGTATGATTGCTTCACAATGTGGCAAGTGGACATGGGACGGCTGATTGCATCGGGGCGTTGCCGCTCGCTTGTGGCGAGGCCTCACCCGTGGCACGGCCAAGTCGGCCGTGACACGACCCAGCCCACCGCAAACGAGCGGGACGCCCGTGAATCGTGGGCACAACGAGGAACACGAACGTCCTGGCTGAAGTCAGAGAAACGCCGCCGGCGAAAGCTTGAACCTCTTAGCCAGTTTACGGGCGTGATCGGCGGTAATGGGTCGGTCGCCGCTGAGGATCATCGATGCCGCGCTCGGGCCGACGCGCAGCAGGGCGGCCAATTCTGCCTGCTTGATCCCATTCTCCTCCACGAGCTGCCGAAGTACGTCGAGCCCTGATACGTCCGCAGAATCGATCGGACGCTGACGTTCCTCATACAAGGCGACGAGCAACGCGAGGGCTTCGACGTAATCCGACTCTCCCGGATCGACCTTCTCGCGGCCGAAGAGCCTGTCGAGGATCGCGGTCGCTGCATCGACATCGGACCGGGACCGGAGGGGGCGCAGGGGAAACCGCCGCACGAGCTCGAGATATCGCCGGGTCGGCCGACTTACGCTTTGGCGATCTCGCTGAGCCGTCACGCTCATAGTTGTTCCTTCCATTTGCCTTTATCGTACTCGGCGTGTGTGAGGAACCGCAGCACGTAAATCATCGACCACTTGTAATGAATCGCCAGGATTAGGCGATATTTATTGCCGCTTACGTTGAATACGGTAACGGTCCTTCCACTCCTAACGGAGACTGCATCGGCGTGAGGATACGCGCTCCGCACATCGCGGATACTGCTCCACTGTGCATTCCGGGCGACCTTCAGCCACGCGGCTAGCGCCAGGTCCGCGTCAGGATACGCCGTCCGAGACTCCCGTACGCGGGCCGGCTTCACGATTCGCATCAATGTACTTCACTATAAGTGAAGTCCAGGCGCTGGTCAACGCGGTGTCGCCGCCGATCCCGCTCGGCCCGTCTTCTTCCGCCGGGGCGAGCTTGCCGACGCCGAGCCGGCGGTGCCGGGCTGGCGAATGAAGGTCGATGACCTCTTCCGCTAATCTTGACCCCCTGCCGGCCCGCACTACAATTCTCCGCCTGTTCATCCGCGGGGCCATGGTCTAACGGGATGACGGCTGAATCGCATTCAGCAAATCGGGGTTCGATTCCCCGTGGCTCCATTCCGACGAAGTCGCAGTAGAGGGGAGAGCAGGAGAGAGTAGAAAGTAGAGCAGGCGGAGGCTGTCCATCCCATCGAACGGGCCTTGATGGCTGAGAATCGCTCTCCCCGCAGGGCCATCGCATTTGGAATATCACATTATTGCGCTTGCGCCTTCGGATCGTGCCTGTTAGGCTTCGCCTTGGTTTTGGAAGGCGAAGCTTCGCAGAGTT
>Ga0073928_10005889_pt1 | contig 16868 bp, 10 predicted proteins | sample PaiPotPPA55metaG_FD_76969 | JGI IMG/M metagenome (GOLD analysis project Ga0073928, IMG submission 76969) | Iron sulfur acid spring bacterial and archeal communities from Banff, Canada, to study Microbial Dark Matter (Phase II) - Paint Pots PPA... ... | reverse complement strand
GGCTTGCAGCAAGCGTTCCCGTGTACGCTCCGGATCACGGACCTTTCGCTTCCTCTCGTGAGCAATTAACATACAAACTAGTATGTATGTTAGACCATTTAAAAATCAACCGAAATGATCTGTCTGACTCTTTGCTGCTCGGGGTTCTCGAATTTCGTAACCTCTCGCCAGTTTGTATGAAAAGTTGGAGAACCAGTCGCACTGGTCGTTTGTGGGTCGCCCCAGGAAATTGTTAATCCGCCACTCGTCTTCGAACTTTCAAATATTGGGCCTGTTGTGTCACGTAATCGTCGTGAACGTGGAACACCACCTGCTTCCTCAGTTGTCGCTCAGTAGGGATTTGTGGAGTTGTGAGCCAATTTCTGCTCTCAACTGCTAGAGCGCCGAGTGGCACGTGACGTAAATCGCCAGTCATGTTGGCCCGGCGACTTTCATCGAAGGAAAAGAGGACACATGAACACGCTAAGACGGTTGCGGAATTTCTGGATGCCGTGGGTTGCGATGATTGTTCTGGGTTGCTTCAGTGATGCGGTCGCTCAAACGAGCTACAAAGTTATCGATTTGGGCGTTCTGAACAGCAAAGACAATCTCAGTTGTGCCATGGACCTCAATAATTTCGGCTGGACTATGACTATGAATGGCATCTTGGACCCGGTCTCGAATTTTAGCGGCGCACCAGTCCTAACAGGCCACGCGTCGATAAACATCGGCGAACTCAAGATCGACCTCGGCACGCTTGGAGGAACGAACAGTTGGATGAACTGGGGCGGGATCAACGACCTGGCGCAAGCCGTGGGTGAGGCCGAAACGGCTGTCCCTGACCCGAACGGCGAAGACTTTTGCGCTTTCGGCACACACCTTACGTGCCGCCCGTTTCTTTGGCAATTCGGCCACATGAGCGCTCTCCCGACGCTGGGCGGAAATAACGGAGGGGCCAGCGACATCAATAACCGCGGGCAAATCGTAGGAACTGCGCAAACGACTGTCACTGACTCCAGTTGCTCACCTTCCAAGCCTTCCCAGACTGCATTGCCGGTAATATGGGAAAACGGCAAAGTCCGAGCTCTTCCTACAGTCGATGGCGATCCAGACGGGATCGCATTCGCGATCAACAGTCGAGGCCACGCCGTAGGCGAAACGGGAATCTGCGCCGGTGCGATTCACGCAGTATCGTGGGAAAACGGCACCGCCATCCCGCTGCAAGACTTCGGAACTGGCGCTGCCGCCCAGGGCATCAACGACCGGGGCCAAATTGCTGGGATAGTCGGCAGTGCTGACAACACAACCGAATTTGGAGCGCTTTGGCAGAACGGCGCACTCACAAACCTCGGCACTCTGCCGGGAGATTTTGCCGCCATAGCCACCGGCATCAATAACCGGGGCCAAATAGTCGGAAGCACCCTGGACTCCGGCTTCAACTGGGCGCATGCCTTCATCTGGCAGGACGGCGTGATGACCGACCTTAACACGCTGTTTCCTGCAAGTTCCAACCTCTTCGCAACCATGGCTAACAAGATCAACGAGCGCGGACAAATCTCGGGCATGGCAACGGTGCTCAGCGGGCCGCATGCGGGCGACATCCACGCCTTTCTGGCAACCCCTGTAAACGAAAGAATAGGCACATCGGTTGCAGAGGTCGCACGTACATACCCAAAATCCAATTTGCCCGCGAATTTTAACAAACAGCTTTTGAAAAGATTCGTACTGGCCCGACTCGCGCAATAAAGGGTATTTTCGGCGCTTCCGCATTCCAGCCATATGCTGTGCGAAGGCGCAAGGCCGGAGATCGTGCGGGACAACCTGGGTCACGTCGATATTCGACGTGACCCAGGTGTTTACGGCAAGAGCTGCTGGGAAGAGCGAGTGGATGCGTTTGCCGCAACCCGGGCAGCCTAGCTGCGGCAGAAAAGGAAACGCGGTCTTCCAGCTCAGACTTCCGCAGTCGGTCAGTTTCCGATTACGACCTACCAGGCGTTACTAATTCTTTCGCTGCTGGACCCGAGCTGTTGACGGCGGAACCAGGCCCTTCAGCCGCATGTAAACGGCGAGGTTGCCGTAGTGCTCGTTATTGTGGGCGATGTTGTACATCAGCACGGCGCCCCGGACGGTATTGGTCGACCCCGTGCCAACAACATGCGCAATCTGCACCGGCTGAATGAAGTTAGCGTCGGTGGTCGCAGCGTACACCCGATCGCAATAGACGAGCGAATCGTTCAACGCCTTAACGAGTGCAGCCTTGTCAGAGATTTGCTCGTAGTCAGCGGTTGCTGGCGACTTTTCGCCCGCAGCTTGCGAACAGAAGAAGAAGTTCGCATCGACCACGTGACCGATAATCTGACCGAAGGTCCGGACCTGCGGCGTCGGTCGAAAGGCATATTCATCCGTAGGCATCTTCTCTGCCGCTTCCGCCAGGTCTCGGCGAATCATCGCGTGCATCGCCTTGGCACCGCCCGCCAGCGAGGGCGATAACTCATCGGGATAGCCAGCGTCCGTCGCTTGAGCGGAGGCCGCCGGCAAAGTCACATACGCAAAGACAAAAGCCAACATAAGCAGACGCAGCATCGGGACGTCTCCCTTCACCGTGCGAATCGTTTTGGCCAGCGCGGCTCACTTATAAACCGCGACAACAGAGTCTTGTCAAGTCTAATCGCCAAACTCCTTCCCCTCGATCATTGCCGGTCTCCTTTTGCGCCTCGAGCGCGTCGTTCACTGGGAGCGTATCGCATCCCGCTGGAGACCGGCCTTCTGGGAGTTAGGCCGAAAGATGTCGGAAGGGAACTTGCACTTGCGGTAATATGGCGTGTCTTTCGAACTTGGCGGCGACATGCGCACGAGTGTGATTCCGATTTTCCTGCTCGCAATCTGCATTCCTATTTCCGCGGGATTCTGCCTCGCGCAGCAACCAACTCCTTCACCCACGTCTGGGAATCCGAAAGATCAGCTCTGCACGGTTAGCGGCACAGTCTTAAGCGCGAACACAGGCGAACCGCTCAAGAAGGCACACGTCGTTCTCTATCAGGGAGCCGAGGGAGATCACCCAAATGCAGAGCCGCTAACCACGACCACCGATCCTGCCGGCCATTTCTCGATCGATAAAATTCCCGCAGGTAGTTACGAGCTGGTGGTTAATCGCACCAATTACTTGCCATCGCACTACGGCCAAGACCGGTTTGATAAACCCGGCGCGACCCTTAGTCTTGCAGCCGGACAAAAAATGATGGACCTGTTGTTCCGCTTGCATCGAATGGCAGTGATCACTGGGCGCGTACTAGATGAAGACGGGGAACCGCTCCGAGAAGTTTCCGTGGTGGCGCTGGTTCACACCACTGTGCGCGGTAAACCGAAAATTGAACCGAGCGGCGGTGGCACCACGAACGACTTGGGCGAGTACCGAATTATCGACCTGACGCCCGGCCGCTACTCGATTCTTGCAAATCTTGAAGCCGCGCACACGGATCCGGAGTATTCGCAACGAACTCAAGGTTATATTCCGACGTACTACCCGGGCACCTCGGAAAGCTCGCGGGCCTCGACTCTAGAGGTGAAGTCCGGGGATGAAATCTCCAGTATTGACTTTGTTCTTGCACCAAAATCCGCCATTCGAACCTTCGTCGTTCGCGGGCATGTTTTGAATTCGATCCCAGTAGATACGGAGACCAGCGTTTTCGTGATGGTCTTTCCTCGACGGAACCGAGAGGCACCATTTGCTGTTAACGAACGGAAGCAAGTGCAGGCTGACAAGAGAACAGGAGAGTTTGAAATCCAAGGATTAATCCCGGGCGAATATATCGCAGCAGCCTTCGCGGCCGGAGACGGAAAATTCTACACCGCTACGCAGAACGTGGATGTGAGCGGTAGCGATATTGATGGTGTTTCGCTGGTCGTGACAAAAGGGATCGACATACCTGGCCGAATCTCATTTGAGGGCGCGTCCGCTGCGTCTGCGGCAGACGTCGGCGTTTCGCTTGTTCTTGCCGAAGACGAGTCTATTTGGAGCTTCGGCGGAGGGCAGGCATCCGTAAAGGCCGATAGGTCATTTGTTCTAAAAGGAGTTAGCGACGGAACATATTCACTCAATGTTTCTTCCAAATGCCGGGAGTGCTATCTGAAATCCGCCAAGGCCAACGGCATTGACTTACTAGAGCAAGGCGTTCAGGTTGCTTCAGGCGCGGGCCCCGCTTCCATCGCCATTGTGTACAGCAGCAATTCCGCCACGCTCACTGGAGCCGTCACGAACAAAGATGATCTTCCCGCGCCGGGCGCTACAGTTGTCCTGATCCCGGAAGCTGGTTCCCATCAAAAGCCGGAACAATTCAAGACTTCGACGACCGATCAATACGGCCATTTCGAAATTCGCGGCGTGCCGCCGGGACACTACAAGGCGTTCGCATGGGAAAAGATAGACGCGGAGTCCTACGGCGATCCGGTTTTTTTAAAGCCTGTCGAAAACATGGCCGAATCGTTCGACATAGCTAGTAACGAGCAGAAGTCTGTGCAGCTCAAGATGATTCCCGCAACCGATTCAGCCAACTAAGCGAAGCCAACTCCTTCTATGAGAAGGCCGATCGATGTCAAGGCACACTGACTAACCGGGGCCCTAGGGCGGTTTTAGTCCGAGCAGTCCTAGTCAATCACGAGTCTTAGGACCAGGCTCGCAGTTTCCCAGTCTCGCGGGTTGGATACATGCGGGTACAGATGCCCCCGCGCGCACCAACACTTACTTCTTCTTTGGCGCGTATTGCGGACTTAATCTGGGATCTGCAATACGCGCACGGTAGAGTGCGCTCCGTCCGAGTCGGTGTAGGCGAAAAACTTCTCGCCGAGAAAGGCGAGCGAACTCCGGGAATAGGTCGGTAAATTCCGGTGCCAGACTTCCTTGCCATCACTCGTGCGAAGGACGTAGACGGCATCTCGGACGTTATAATCGCGCATCGCGGTGGTCTCGCTGATGGCAACGTATGCGCCATCCGGATCCACTTTGAGGGCGGTGATGCTGCGGCCCCGTAATGCTTTATGTGCGCCCCGCCCGTTGGCCAGCGACCAGGCGACTCGATAGCGTTCGCCTAGCTCCCGCGCGGCATCCCATGCAACCCAGCCGGAGCCCACACGCAATAAAGTAGTAAATTGCGCATTAACGCCTTGGGTGACAATCGAATCACCCTGCTGCTCGGAGCCAAGGCCGAGCATGGTCAGTGAGCTGCGCCGGGTGGTGTAATCATACTCGTAGAAGGTCAGCTCCTTGCGTTCCATATCTGCAGCAAGAAGTGTCCATTCCAAGACGCGCTGGTCGGGGATGTCCACTAGGTGCGCCCGCTCGTCGTCGAGCGATTGGACGACGGCGCGGCGACGTTTCGTGCCGGGGATCAACTCCATCCACGCCACCCAGTGCCCGTCATTCGACAAAACTGGCATGCCGAATATCATTGAGCCCTCAGGTAAGCCGGACAACGGCCGCAAAGATCCGTTGCCCATCCACCAGTGCGTTTGTCTCGTTTTGTTGTCCCCGTTCCTCATTAGGTAGACACCAGCCGGAGAAACAAAATCCAGATCAAGCTGGGTGGCGGCGTCCGGCTTTCTGATCAAACGAGTGTGGCAGCTGGGCATTGTCAGAACGACGTACTCCCCGTTCGCTCGCAACCAGGCTTGCCCAGCGCGAGCCAGCGATGTGTCAGGAGGAGACCGCACTTCAGCGACCTCCATATCGGGTACTGTGCATACTGTCTTCCAATCTCCCAGGTCGGATGTCGTGGCCCACTCGGTCGGGAATCTGGGGGGGAGTGCGCTCAAATATGTCCAGTTGGCGGCAGCTACAAACACCGGTGCGCAAACGGCGACCACAAGGATGCACACGCAGCCAGGCCGCACGAGTACCCAGGCAACCACGCGAATCCAACCACCCTTGTGACATGGGCAGTCGCAATCATGCCGCACTTTCATGCGTCACTTTTACCCCAGTCGGATGGATTTGTCAGTGAAAGTGTCGCGGTAGGGACGACCATCGCTGATCGCCCCCCGCACAGAACCGTACGAGCGCAATAGAGAGCTGCCTTGCGTGATGCTGCTGATTCATGATCCGCGTGCGCACCTGCACCATGCGGTGTCGATGCCAGGGCAATTGCCGTAGATTGCGATGCGGATTGCCCGGCAGCTTGAGAATGTGCATCTGACGCGCCGCGGAAAAGCCGCATAGATTGCAAGCTATGCTCGGAGGTAACTCTCGGGCCGGATCAGCAGTACAATTGGCATACCGTGGCTACTGAAGTGAAGCTCGAGTCAATCATCGAAGCGCTCGAAATGGTCGACGACACGATCTCGTCGTATCTGGACGTGGAAACAGGCGAAGTGTGCTCCATCACCGAAGAGGAGTTCGACCTTGCGGAGGATCTGCAGACAGTCTGCGAGGATTTGCCGGACTGGCAGCGTGAGGCGGTTAATTTAGCGCGGAGTGTCCGGGAGCAGGAGGGCAAACGATACCTCGCGTTACCTGACAAGTTCGATGTCCACGAGTGGGCCATCATGGACCGCTTCTCCAAGACACTGAAAGACGTGCAGACGCGGAATGATTTCCATGGTGGTATCCGCGGTGCAGGCGCCTTCCGCCTGTTCAAACATCTGCTTACCGAATACAACCTGTGGGACGCGTGGAATCGGTTCAAGCAAGTCGAACTCCGGCAAATGGCCATCGAATGGTGCGAAGAGAACGACATTGCGTTCCGTCAGGCCTAGCGGCCATTCAAGAGCAGCGATACGCTTCGGGTGAAACTTACTTGAACTCCGTTGTGGTTGCGACAGGCAGTTGTCCGACTTATAGGGACTTACGCCGATTTTCGATCTGCAATTAAGCGGTCTTGGATGTTTCATTCATACAAGACGACTTCGCTCAGCTGGTTGTAGATTGCTATTTTTCGACAATCTGGAGGCGTCATGATCAACCGGCGGACGTTTCTCATTGGTACGAGTTGCCTGGGTATCTGCTCCGGAGTTGCATCGGCACAAGTGACAAGATCAGAGTCTACAAAACAGACTCTTTCCGGAAAGAAACTGGTCCCGCCTGCTAACGGAATGATAAAGGTGGCCTGTGCACTTTCGAAAAACGTGACTCCAATCGATTGGGTTGGCCCTCAGACGGTTTTTGGTGCCTGGCTGTACGACGAGTCGCTCAAACGAGACCGGTCATTTTTTGAAGTGTTTACCGTAGGCGAAAGCCGAGAGCCCATCGATCAGTCCCTGATCCCGGACTATACTTACAAAGATGCGCCACAGGCCCAGGTGATCGTGGTACCAGGAGAGGCCGATTCTCCGGCGCTTTCCGAGTGGCTTAAGAAGGTGAACAAGAACGCAGATGTAACGATGTCAGTGTGTTATGGCGCTAGGCAGCTGGCGAAGATCGGATTGCTCGATGGCCAGGTTGCCACCACGCATCACGACTACATCAAGCCCTATATGGAAGAATTTCCCGGGGTCCATTGGGTCAGCGGCGTGCGCTTTGTAGAAGGTCCAAATGTCTCAACCAGCGCCGGCGTTACAGCCGGGATTGATCTGGCCATGCGCGTGTTGGAACGCTATTTCGGCAGGGCAAAGGCTCTGGCAGCAGCTCGGATGATTGAGTATCAGGGCACCAGCTGGATGGTTTAGCCCAAAAAGCGACTGTATCTGAAAAGAAGAAAACCCCGAATTCATGAGTTCTAATTTGCCTTAAATCAGCAAACGAAAGTTACCCGGTGAACAATGCACTAGTCGCTTCAGAATACGGTTCATGTGACTTTGATCGGCAAAGCCTGATTCTGAGGCTATTTCTCCGAGAGATCGTTCCGGATCCTGCATCAAGCGGCAGGCGCACTGCGCACGCAGATGCTGTAGATATTCTCCAGGGGTCATTCCAGTTTTCAATCGGAACAGTCGCGCGACATGTACCGGATGGATGCCAGCAGCACTGGCTAGGTCACGAGTCCGAATCGACTCTCGAAAACTCTCATGAATCTTTTCCTCCAGAAGCTTCCAGCGATGAAACGGAAGACGCGGACCTATTTGGCGCTCGCCACCAAGACCAGCAAGGATTTCTAAGATCAGGCTTTCAATCGTCAATGGGAATCGTGTCTCCCTATCGCGAAATTCGCGAAGAAGTCGAAGCATCTGCCAAAGAATCCTCTCGCCGTGCCAATCGAAAACCGAATTTGCCAGGACACCGATGTGCATGGATGCCATCCATGAAGGCTCCAGTTCCAGAGTAAAGAATTGGCATCCACGCTCATTGAGGAAACACGAATGTTGCGCGTTGGCTGGATGGAAGACTGCAGTAAAAGGAATGAAGTACGCCTCCCCACGAAGGTACGCCTCTCGATACCTTCCTTTTAGCAGAACTGCGACATACGGATACGAGTGTTCATGTGAGCGCATGAGGGTGGGATGCGTGTAAACAGTCTCAAACAGGGTAGCCCCCGCGAGATCAAGTCGATCCACATCTTGGCCACACATCCATCCAATCGATCGTTGACGACCTGACATGGCTATTAAACATAGAGACGGAGCCTGGACCCCGAGGTTAGCCCCAAGTTCCGATTAACGACTCATCAGCCAAGTTGAACCCATTAGAGAAAATGCAAAACGCGCGACCGGAAAACCCAGCGGCTGCATGCAGAAATGAGAAAGGCGAGTCCCTTGGCTGGCTCGCCCGTCCCTGCAAACCTTACTATGAAATCCTCGAACTATCGACCGCACAGCTTACGTCGGAAGGGTGCAGCAGGGCATCGAATCGCCCGATTCCTTTGGCGTTACGGGGTCAGATTTTGTTTCAGCATGATCCCCGACGTTTGCGCCTGTTGATCGGCTTGGATGAACAGCACAGTGTTGGGATCAGCCATGTAGAAAATTTCCTTCTGAGTCTGGGTGGTGCTTGCATTCAGCATAATCGAGAAGGTTCCCGTGAAACGTCCTTGTCCCGGATTCACCGCTGCCACAAACGCGCCGGTCAGCGGATCGCCGAGGGATAGATTCCCCGCGGTATTGAACAAGTCCACTGTCCCGGTAAAAGCTCCCAGGCCATCCGCCACAACCAAGCCGACGGAATCTTCTTCTTGGTACCCTAGGCCCGCCGTCGTGTTTGTGAAGTTCGTCGCGTAATTCCCGCTAAAGCTCGGCGTTGTGATGCTCGCCGGTTGTGGCAAAGCAACGCCAATGGCGGCAAACCCAGTATCGAGTTCCATCAGTAGCAACCCGTTCTTCGCCGTCGGGTAGTAGGCAAATTGGCTGATCCCGACGAGTGTCGATGTCAGAGTTAAAGTGCCACGGCCGTTGGTGGGGGCGGTGATAGAGCCTGTGAACGCAGTGCCCAAAATCGGCGCCGTCCCGGAATCATTGACGTCTATGATTCCGTTGCTAAGAGCGCTTGCGCTTGCGGTGAAGGCTCCGCCCGCGACTACCAGTCCGCTACCCGCAAGGTTGTTCAGCGATCCGTCCACCCCGGCTATGGTGAAAACAAAGTTGCCCGGAGTTACGGTACCCTGCGAATACGCCGAACCGATTTCGACAAAGTTGTTTCCGTCGTTCTCAAGAAACTTTATGTGTCCGGCATCGACCACGTAAAACACATAGGAAATGCCCGTCGCGGAAGTGGCCGTGCCCCGGCCGAAATTGTCAGGCGCGCCAAAGGTCAACGTCTGCGAAGGCTTCGTAACCGTTCCGGTTCCTTGATCGTTTACATCCTGCGCAAAGGTCAGGCTGCTTCCGCTGACCGCTATTGTGCCCCCGACATCCGTGGTGCTGATGCCGGTGTTCGCATTGCTGTTGTTTATGTCGAATCCGTCGAAAACGAACGCGTAGCTTCCACTAATCGAGCCTAGCCCCTTGGCGATGTCGGTAGCGTCTTGCAGGTCAAGACTTCCGCTTCCCACGCCATTGTCAAACTCGCTCACGAGTGCGCGCGGTGCCGGGCTGCCGGGACCACCTGCGATCGTGAAGCTCAACGTCTGCGTGCCAGCTGCCCCGAAGCAACTGTTTCCAGTTTCTATCGTCATAGTCCCCCGCCCGTCGGAACCCACCGTGTATGTTCCTGTAACTGGCACCGTGACCGGGCCGCATGGGGGTGCCGCGTCTTCTTCGCCCGTGATGCCACCTTGACCGTCCGCGATGATGCTTCCTAGAACGGCTAAAAATGGATTGCCATTCTGTCCGGAAATGTTTAGCGCGTATTGGCCTTTCAGTAGTCCCGAACTTACGTTGGCCGTAATCGTGATCGCCGGGGTGCTCGCTGACACATTGCCCTGAGAGACAGAGGTAGCAGTGATGGTCACAGTTCCGCCGGTAGGTATCGCGGTCGGTGCTGTAAAGGTAGTAGCGATTCCGCTGAGCGTGTTAACCGGGCTGAACGAGCCGCAAGGATTCGTTCCACTCCCGCCGGAGCAGGTAACGCTCCAAGTCACGCCAGCTGGCGGCGTCGAATCGTTTGCTACGGTAGCAGTGAATTGCGTATTTGTACCAGCCTCTATCGAAGTGGGCACTGGTGGATTAATGGTGACCGTGAGCGTCGGTGCCAGGATTGTCACCTGTTGAGATATAGTTGGATTGGGGGCCGCCTGTGCGGTCGCCACAATCGTTACCGGAGTGAGCGGCAGGACGGTTGGCGCCGTATAAGTCGTATTCAGGCCGTTCTGCGTCGGGTTGGTGCTAAATGTGCCGCAAGTTCCGCCGGTGCCGGCCGTGCAGTTCGCCGCCCAACTCACACCGTTGGGCGCCGTGACAGGATCGTTCGCCACCGTCGCGCTAATATTCACCGGCGCGCCCAACGCCAAGGTGGACGGTGGAGTTAGAGCAGGCGATGTCCAGTTGATCGAAACGGTGTTTGCAGCCGTGATCGTCACCGTAGCTGTTGCTGTCGCCACCGGCGTGGCAACAGTTGTAGCTGTGATAGTCACAACTCCACCTGCGTTAGTTGGAATAGCTGTAGGCGCCTGATAGGTAGTGGTCATGCCGCTGGTCGTTGCCGTCGGACTAAATGTGCCGCAAGTGCTTGTGGCGGCCGGCGTGCAGCTTGCTGACCAAGTCACGCCTTTGTTCGCGCTGTCGTTCTGAAGGGTCGCGACCAACGGAGCAGTCGTGCTAACGGGCATCGAGGAAGGTGGCTGCGTGGTGATGGCAACTGAAAGAATCGGGTTGGTAATGTTCGAACTAGCATTTGCGACTGCGCTTGGAACATCGGTGGAGGCGGCAGTAATCACCACCGGCAGCCCACCTGCGGGCACTGTGGCAGGCGCGGTGTAAGCGATGGGGACGCCGCTTGCCGTGTGAGGAGGAACAGCAAATGTTCCGCATTGTCCGGCAGCTGCAGAATTGTTGCAGGTAACCTTCCAGTCCACTCCCCCGGCCTGTGGATCATTCGACACCGTAGCCGCGACATTCACCGTCGTGCCTGCCGATATGTTTCCCGGCGGCGGCGTCGTCATAACTACCAGCACAGACGAAGACGGGTTAACCGTAATGCTGGTGGAAATAATCTGGGTAGGATCGGCGAATGGAGTGGCTTGGATGACCACAGTGAAACCTGTGGTTACGCTCGCCGGGGCCGTGTAGATCACTGGCACGCCGCTGGCAGTCTGGGGCGAGCTGAGCATGCCGCAATTCGCCACCGTGCAATTCAGCGACCAGCCCACGCCCAGCGGCGGGTTATTGGGGTCGCCCGACACCACTGCGGTTATCGTTGTCGTATTTCCCGCTCCCAATGGAGAGGCCGGAAACCCGGTCAGTTTGATCGTCACATTGGTGAAGATAGTCACATTCACCACCGCGGTTTGCGCAGGCAATGCCGTAGCCCTGGCGGCAAGGTTCACGCCACCTTGCGGCGCAGAACTTGGCGCGGTATAGATGGTCGGCTGCCCACTAATGGTGTGAGCGGGATTGAAGCTGCCGCAGCTCGTGTTGGAGCAGCTCGCGTTCCAGTCTATCCCCATCATTTTGGGATCATTTGTGACAACCCCTACAAGCTGGGCCTGCCCGCCCGCCTGGATCGTAGCCGGCGGAAGTAACTGAAAAGATACCATCGGCACGGTGGAGGGAGCGACCGTCTTCGTGACACAGGCCGAGAGCGCTATCATGCTAAGCGCTGCGCCAATCGAGAGTACGATCGCGCGTGCCGTTGCGAATGTGCCGGCATTGCAAGAAACCTTCAAACCCTTCGAATCTTTCATCACTCCTCCACGTCTATAGCACTTGACATTTTTCCTGCTAGCCCGGCCAGTACAGTTCAATACTTCACTTTGCGGCTCTCTGTTTCGCAGCCGGTTGAACTTGCTCTTTAATCCATTCGAACATGTTGCGATTGCGTCCGTTCAACGCTTCAAACTGAGTCTCTGAGTCGTCCCATCTGACGATTTGCGCCGACCCACGCGGCGCTGCTGCTTCGATCTTTTTCTTACAAATCTCCGGAGTGGCCAGGTCGTCCATGACGCTCTGTATTCGGATCGGTCGCGTGCCTAGTTTTGGCAGCCACACGATTGGGTCGAGTCGCGCGATCTGTCTTTGGAAATCCGCAGTCAAGTATCTCGGTCGCTCCGCTTCCGGAATCCGCGCGGACTTGGCCATCCAGTCCGGCCAGTCGCCCCAGGGATTAAGCGTATCCACCGCTTTAATCCGCGGATCCACCGCAGCAGCTAAGATTGCAATCGTCCCCCCTGATCCTTGTCCAAACATTCCAACTCTGTTCATGTCCATATCGTCGCGGGTAGAAAGGTAATTGATGATCATTTGCACATCATGGGTCGACTTAACCAGCGCTTCTTCCAGTTCGCTCACAAACCACTCTTTCATTGGCCGGCTATGGTAACGATGCCCTGTCATTGCGGAGACAAAACCGACCGCGGCGAATCCGCCTTGCGTCACCCGTGCACAAAATCGATCGTCGCGGAAGCGGTCCGTCTCGGACGGATAACCGTAGAGGTATAAAACGACCGGTGGGTTTTCGAAACCATGAGGGCGAATCACCCACAGGTCGATCGGGTCTCCGACACGCCATTTCACTTGGATTAGTTCTCGTGTGAAATCAGGCGTTTCTTCCTTCGCGCCAATCAAGGGCGGTTCAGCGTGCAGGTCACTCTCTGCGATAGAGAGCGAGTCCCAATTCTCGTGGTCCACATTGATATCAATGGAGGCCTGTTTTTTCTCCAGTTGCTTAGGGGAAGGAGACTCATCCTGGGCGTGCAGGGCCTGGGCCTGCACAAATAGACTTAAGGTCGACAAGGCAATCAAAACACAATGCAACGCTGAAGTTCGCGTCACTCCAAACTTCATTTCGTCTCCCAAAGGTATTATTCCGACCCGCCACGATCCCGTAGAGGACAACTCTTGCTTATTGAGTGCTACGGGAAAGGGCAGGCTGCCAGATTCGGCAACCTGCCTTCGTCCCGCGTCAAGGTTTTACTGTTTGAATGCTGTCAATTCTGCCGCCGCGTCCGTGTTGTAGTCCTGTTCCTGTTGGATCAGGAACCGGCCGCCGCCCACATCACTGCCGCATTCATACTGAACTGAAGCTCCCGTAACCGGTGCGAAGCCGCACGGCGTATTGGCGACTCCAGCCGTGTAGTGTTTGTAACCGTTGTGCGGGGGGAAACTGACTGCCGGACTTCCGCCTGCAGCGAACACCGAATGTGAACGGAACGCGTCCATCTTGGCTATCGGAACGAGATCGGGAATGACCGCGAACGACGCTTGCGCCGCTTGCACCATCTCGCATACCGTCGCTCCGGCCACACAACCTGTTACCACACCGTTCGATGCAATGTACCCGCCCAGATGCCCTGTGGTGATCACGCGCAGGAAGTTCCAGATCGGATACGAGCCGTTTGCGATGTTTGTCAACGTCACAGCAGTTCCGCACGGAGCGCTGCACAATGGCAAAGCGCCGGAGCCTGCCCCACTCGGGTTTTGGCTAGGACCGCTGCCACCGTCAAACAATGGATCCACGCCATCGACTAGCAAATACTTGGCAGCGCCAACTGCACCCTTCACGTTGCCAAAGCTGAAGAAGGCATAGCCGATCTGGTTTGTTAGAGCGTTGTTGCCACTGATGTCGTGCAAGCCGTTCGTATCGATGGTGGAAACCATTTCGCCGGTCCCGATTACTCTTACCTTCAATCCACCGGATGATGTCTTCTTCCAATCCAGCGGATTGCCGCTGGTGCCGCCGTTCTGGTTCGTCCATCCGGTCGGTGCCGCAATACCAATGCCGTTAGCGATGAGACCGCCGGAGGTGGTCGTCAGATCTTCCTGCGTGTGGTTCCATTCCAGGGTTCGAGTCACCTGGAACTCGAACGTGTTAAAGGTTCCAGACAGAGGTTCACGAACGAGCGCCGTTAGCGGTTTTGAGATCAAACCTGAGCCGCCAATCACGTCGCGAGTCCGCGTAGCGCCGCCGGTAAACACACGAGCGAGGTCGGTGCGGTTGATATTGTTGAATGTAGTCGAACCGAACCCGGAGGTGCTGGTGTCCGACGTATTCACTAGGACGAGGATAGCTTGTCCGCCCCCATTGAGGCTCACCCAAGGAGTGCCGTCAATGCCAAGCTTGGAATGCGCAATCTGTGTGGTGGTGATGGGGTCTTGCCCGCTAATTGCGTAGTTGACGGTCTGAACTTTGCCGGTGCTGCCGCCCACTCCGCTCAAAATCTCAGTGGGTGTTGCGCCCGTGCAGGTGTACCCAAAACCGGTGCCGCTTGCGTTGTATGCTGCGCAAGCGCGTTGTGTGCCGAATAGAGCATCTTCTGCTCGAATGTCGGTTGGTGCGGCGTTGAAAGGCAGTCCATTGAGTGCGGTGCAAACGGCTGCCGGCAACGGTGTGTCTGGTGGGAAAAGAGGAACCTGATTGTCTCCATTGATTGGGAAGCCCGTGCTGCAGCCGCCGGGGAAGTTAATAGTTCCGGCTTGGCTACCGCCGCTGTTCGTTGCGAAGAAAAGGCGTTGGCCAACGATTGAGTCCACAGCGAGATAGACGCAGACGTTAGTCAAAGTGGTGCCATCGGCCGACCCGCTCCACTCGATCCATCCTTTTGCGTTTTGCGCGTCGAAATTAGCGTTGCGGTTATCCACCCCCTGGAAAAATTGGTGGCCGCTTTTTCCGGTTTGTGACCAGATAAAAACGTTTGTCGCGAGTGACAAGGTGGTGTTATTCGGAGTGTTCGTGCAAATGGCTGGCGTGGCCCCAATTGCTCCGCCGATAGCCATTGCGTTGAAGGCTGCCGACGAACCTGCTGCCAGGAACGGCGTTGCTTGGGCAAAGCACGTCGAGCCCAACAACAAGGCTGCCCCCAAACAGAGTGCTACACCACAGTACCGCGTAAATTTCTTCATCATTTTCTCCTGTCGTTTCGATCGTGGGATAAAGGTGAGACTGCTTTTTCAAAAACAGAACGGAGCGGCTGAATCTTGTCAACGACCGCAATTCAAGAGCGGTACTCTCCAGCCAAATGACCTTCAGAGATGAGGTAGGTCAAGGCCGCGGGATGGACTATCAGCGACCAATGTTACGCTAGGATGAAATTGAAATTGAGAGCGCATGAATTTTCAGTAACAACAATGAGTTCTAGTTCCGGGCCTCGAAGTGCCTTGAATTCTTTCCGGCCGGGAAAAACTCACAGACCATCCTCTCTGACTTCGGCGTGACACGACTGTTAACGATTGACTCTAAATCTGTTACGTCATGAAACGATTCGCAAATGCTGATTTTTGACTTGGAAATGAAAGTGAAAATCCCAAGCTAAATTTCGACAGTTGGTACACTCGGCCCTACTTTGGCGGATCGATTGGACGAGAAATTTCTCCCTCAGCCTCTTGTTACTTGCTTTTCATATTAACGACATCAAGCAGTAACAGGCGTCCTGTTACTGATACCGTCGCTCTTCGTCCACCTTCAACGTCCGTTCTACCAGGAAGTTTCTGGAGGTGGTGTCTGCTTTGGCGATTGCTCCTGGCTTCGCCGTAGCAGTTTGCGCGTAGGGGAAAAAAATTGATTGCCGGGACGAGAGCGCGCTATCGAATGATCTTGAATGACAATGAGGTGATTGCCATCAGACCGCCCGCCGCGGGCTCTGACTCTCCACAAGCAGCCAGCCGATATTTTTTTCGAGCGAAGACGCTTTTCGCCTGTCGGCTGCTCTAGATTCCCTTTCAGGAGGTAGTTTGCCGTGAAGGCTATGCGGGCTGTGGTATGCGTCCTAGCCGTACTCATTTTTGGTTTATTGGTGATTTCCGTTACCCAAGGCCAGGAGAACACTCAACCGACCTCCAAGACGGGGACTCTCGTGGGAACTGTCAATGACTCTTCCGGTGGGGCTATTCCGGGAGCCACCGTTACCGTAACTGACCAGAAAGGTGTGGCGCAAACCGCGGGGACCGATGAGAAAGGTGAGTTCCGGGTGGACGGTCTGGCCGCCGGTATTTACAAAGTGAGTATTTCGGCGCAGGGATTCAAACTGTTTGAAGTTGCCTCTGTGGTCCTTGCACCGGGCCAAACAGCAAGGGCCGATGCCAAGCTTGAAATCGCCGCGGCGAGCGCTTCTGTCAACGTAGAGGCTGGAAGGGTTAGCCAGATAGAGACAGAGAGTCCTACCCTCAGCGGCACCATCACGGAGCAAGAGGTCACCTCGCTCGGGTTGAATGGTCGAAACTTCACGCAGCTAATCACATTGGCGCCCGGTGTGAGCAATCAGACTAGCCAGGATGAAGCGCTTGTCGGAATGAAGGGCAGCGTCAAGTACAGCGTGAACGGAGGCCGCGTCGAATACAACAATTTTGATGTGGATGGTAGCGACGTCCTGAATGCCGGCGTCAACGGCAGTTCGAGCACATTGATCGTTTACCCCAGCTTGGACGCTATCAGTGAATTG
>Ga0073928_10005888_pt1 | contig 16872 bp, 15 predicted proteins | sample PaiPotPPA55metaG_FD_76969 | JGI IMG/M metagenome (GOLD analysis project Ga0073928, IMG submission 76969) | Iron sulfur acid spring bacterial and archeal communities from Banff, Canada, to study Microbial Dark Matter (Phase II) - Paint Pots PPA... ... | reverse complement strand
TGGAAGAAACATCAAGACAAATCTGGCGGCGACTACGCCCATGAGGCGAAATTCGATTATGGTTAAGGGCAATTGGCGGGAGATGGCCCTTTTTTTATAGGGGCGACAAAATCAGCGCCGGTGTCAAATCAGACTCTTGCCAGCAGTTGGTTACTCTTTGCAAGAGCTTGAAGTTGGTTCGATCACTCCAGAATTCTCCTCGAACAGCCGCCGAGGAGCGCTATCGAACCGTCCGGGTCACCGCTTTAGCTCCGCAGCCCAGTTCAAGACGACGTTGATCTTCGGGGTTGGGGGCTCGCCGGCCGGCTCAACGAATAAAAAGCGGCGGCCATCGGCGAAAGGCGCAAAGCCACTCCCCCCAAATTGACCCTCGAACAAGGCTTGTGGAGTCCCAATCTCCGGCGTTCCGCCGAGGTTGACGTTCACGGCCATTAGCTTGTTGCCGGCCCAGTAGAACAGCTCCCGGCCATCCCTACGCCACTGGGGAAAGACACCGCCTTCAGTCGAGACCCGCACTTTGGAGCCCGCTGGTCCTCCGGGCGCGCCAGGGAGGAACGGACGCAGGTAGACTTCGGCTTGGCCAGTCTCATTCGATTGGTAGGCCATCCAGAAGTGACCCTGGCCGTCGGGAACGGGAGAGAGGCTACCCACGGTCTCACCGAATTCCGTCTGCAGAAATGGAAAGGGCTTGCGGTCACCTTCGAGCGGCAACACCCAAATGTCGTTCCTTGTTTTGGGATCGTATTCGCTGTAAACCAGGAACCGCCCGTCTGGCGACCAGCCTGTCGGAAACTTTTGATGGAGTGACTTGACCAACATTTCTTCTTCGCTAGTATCCTTTGCATCCTTTGCGTAGAGATCGTAGACACCGGTCCGGTTGGAGCGGAACGCGATGCGACGCCCGTCCGGAGACCAGACTGCTTCCATGTTGGAGCCATGAATTGCTGTCAGTCGCAGGGATGTGGCGCGCTCCAGATCGACCTCCCAAAGGTCCTCTAAGGCGTTTTCATCCTCTCCGGTAACGATGATGTGCTTCTCGTCGGGCGCGAGTGAGAAATCAGTCCCAAAAGCCCCTTGAGGAGCTTCAATAGAGCGAAGTTGCTTTCCCGCACGGTCCCGCCAGACAACGTGTGAGGCGGCGGGAGGCACGGCCTCCTGGTATGCAAGTACACCACTCGGTGAAACCGCGAACATGGCCCTCCCAGTGGCAAACAAATGCAACCCGACCAGTTCAGGTAATGTAAGTGGGGTGCCACTCAGCCGCAGCCGCGCTGCGTCGAACCGCTGCGCCACCAGCTTCGGTCCTTGCAGAAACAGCAGGTAACCTGGCTCCGCGTATTGCGCCTCCCGCCATGTACGCACGAGCGGGGTTTCTGGCAGCTTTTCCTTCGGGTCGATCGAACCAACGTAAATTCCCGTGTTCTCTTCCGCCGCACTCCAGACCCAGTAGATGAAATGCCGCCCATCGGGGAGAAACTGAGGGAACCTGTGTGCGATGTCGTGGCGTGCGGCGTTCAGCCTGGTCACCGCGACTGGTGCTCCACCGTTGGCTGACATCAGATAGAGCCCCGCTCCGGTCGTCTCGGGCGAGTACAAGATGCCCTCCAGGCCCCACGCGCCACCGTTAAATGGGTATGCACCTGAAGCGAGCGTTTGCACACGACTCTGTCGATTGCCGGCTTCCACTCTTTTTAGCTTGTTGCCGTCGGCGAAAAAACCGAGAGAACGCCCGTCGGGGGACCAGAATGGTCGAACCGCGCCTTGAACGGCGCCCTCTGTGCCTTGCAGTTGCTCAGCATTAAGGGAGTCCACCGAACGTAGCCAAAGCGCCGACCTTCCATTAAAATCCGCAAAAGCTATGCGCTTGCCGTCGGGTGACACGGCCACATCGAGGCCCTCTCCGTTAAACGGCGGTGCGAAGGCGAAGTGCGCCGCCGGCGTTTCCGGCACTTTGCGAGTGAAATAGGCGAACGCTAACACTCCGGCAGTAACGCTCAAGATGGCTGTTATTGCAATCCAACCCCATTTGCTGAAAGCGTTTGCTGGCGCCGCCGCAGGCCCTTTGGAAATTGACAACCATTCCAGTACGGCCCGGATCTCGCGCGCCGATTGCCAGCGTTGTTCGGGGTCCTTATCAAGGCAGCGCTGGATCACATGCGCCAGACCGTCGGGCAAATTGTTCAACTGGTCGGGCTGACCCTGGGGCTGGCGATTCCCTGTCGCCATCTCATACAGAACCAGTCCTAGCGCGTAGATGTCTGTGCGGGCGTCACAAGCCTTGCCCTCGCGCTGTTCCGGCGCCATGTAGGCAGGTGAGCCCATCACGACTTGGCTGCCGGTCATGGTTTCATCCTGTGCCGATTTCGCCAGCCCGAAATCAAGCACTTTCACTCCGGATTTGGCGATCATGATATTGCCGGGCTTGAGATCTCGATGGATAATGCCTTGCGCGTGTGCCGCCGCCAAGGCGTCTGCGATCTGGGCTCCGTAGCGCAGGACCGATTCCATCGGCAGCGCGCCTTGCTGCAGGCGCTCTGCCAACGTCGGACCCTCTACCAGTTCCATCACCAGGTAGTCTGGTCCCACGTCGAAGAGCGTGCAGATGTGCGGATGATTCAATGCAGAGATAGCCCGTGCTTCGCGCTCAAAGCGCGCATTGAACTGGTGGCTGGAAACCTTGATGGCCACGGCGCGGCCCAGCCGCGTGTCGCGAGCCTTGTAAACCTGACCCATCCCGCCCGCACCTACGGCTGCCTCGATCTCGTAAGGGCCAAGCTTCTCGCCAATCGTCAGTCGCGTGAACGTAGAATCCGGAAGAAGTCTGGCTGCGACCTCCAACGCTGGACGGTCGAGCACGCCCTCTCCGTGCTGCGCTAGTAACGATTCCACTTCACGCCGCAATTCCACGTCAGCTTGCGCAAACACTTCGGCGCGATCTGCTGGCGACCGCTCCCGCGCCAAGTGGTAAAGCTCTTCGACCTGCCGTAATCGTTCCGGACTCATTTAGGCCCGCATTATTGGTTCTTTTCACAATATTCCTTTCACTAATGCGCCGCAACCGATTCAGGAATGACCGCTGCCGCAATAGTTGATGCGCGCGCATCCAACCCGCGATAAATCAGGTCGACGTCTTCTGGTGCGAATTCAAGACGCCCCTGACCGATTTCGAAACGGTCCTCGCGATCCCACTGCGCCTTCATGATGCCGGTCTTCGAATGCCGTGTAATTCCTTCCAGCATGTGCGTGACCTCGTGCACCAAGACATAGGCAAGTCGCTGCTTTACAAGATCGGGATCTGATTTCTGAATCCGGTCATAGAACAGGACGATGTGACTATGCTCATATGGCAGGGCGAAGGCTAATGCGCCGGGACGCTGATCCGGCGGAGTGCGGTAGGACAAGCTGACTTGAAGGGCGTTTTCACTAGCCGGGCAGGAGCGGAGTTCACGCCAATCGATCCTTACACCGATTCGAGCGAAAAGCCTGGAAGCCAAGCCTTGCGCTGAGCGGATCTGAGGACCGTCGGCACTTGGGTCAACACAGACCATGACCTTCCTTTCCTTCGCCCGTCCGGTTTCTCCCGCCCAAGCCATCGCTGTCGCCGTCATGGTAACCATCGCCAAAATCTTCATTTGCCTTCTCGCCTCCGCCGGTGCAGGCGGAAGCGAAAGCAAAATCCGGCCATGGTCGTGATAATGTTTTTCGAGAGGTCAAAACGGCGGTTGTGGAATCTGCGGAAGTCACTGGTTTACTAAAGGCTTGGAGCACGGGCGACCAGGCTGCCTTGGAGCGGCTGGCGTCGGTGGTGTATGAAGAACTGCGCCGTATGGCCCGTCGGTACATGAAAAATGAGCGGCCCGGCAACACGCTGCAAACCACGGCGCTGGTGAACGAGGTCTATCTTCGCTTGGTGGATGTCAAGCATGTCGACTGGCAGCACCGGGCGCAATTCTTCGCTATCTCCGCGCAGATGATGCGGCACATTCTCGTGGATGCCGCACGTGCCCGAGGATCTCGAAAGCGAGGAGGCGGCGCAGTCAAAGTGAATGTGGATGAAACGGCCGTGTTGTCGCCGCAGCCGGACGCCTCAATTCTGGCCTTAGATGACGCCCTGGAGGCGTTCGCGGAGATTGCTCCCCGCCAGGCCAAGGTCGTCGAACTGCGCTATTTTGGAGGATTAAATGAGCAGGAAATCGTCGAAGTCCTGAAGATTTCTCCGCGAACAGTGAGACGCGATTGGGACTTCGCTAGGTCGTGGTTGATGCGAGAGCTGAGCCGGTAGTCACGACCGCGCTAGCGCTATACCGATGTCCGAGAGGCCTGGTCTCGGCAGGAAAGGGAATTGTTCGAGAAGAACTTGCTCGGTACGTTGACATGCTCATCGACCACGTTGATCGTTCATGCAACAAAAATCAGCCGTGTGTTGGAACACTGTGCGTTGCCAAGTCCTCCGATGTAGCCGACGGTCCGAATGGAGCTGCCAATGAGGACACCTCCACGACTCTAGAGGGCATTTCACGGCAATTTGGTGCTAAACAGGGCATCAACATACTTGACTAACCTAACGGGCAGCGCATATCCTAAAGCTTCGGTCGAGGTGCGCATGTTCGATCACATCTTCAACGTGATTACTGGATTATCCGAGATCGCCATTTGGTGGATGATTTGGCAGGATTACCGCAAGGCGAGGGGAAAGTCTGACATGAAAGTAACCTTTCCCGCTAAGCGCTGGATGGCCATGATCGCTCTTTCGCTCGGGCCGTTACTGGCACTCGGTATCAATCACTACGCCCAGTCACCAAGTCAAGACATTCCAGAATTTGATTCAAAAGAGTCTCTGATACGGGCCTCCGGTGGAGGGGGTGCCTCAAAATCTTGCACGATGACAGTGAATGGAAAGGTCTTGCAGAGTCGCCGTGCTGGCTATAAGCTTGCTATCGCCTGTTTCGTTTGGGATCGGACTCAGGATATTTTAGACGCACGCCCTATACAAGTCAGCGGGCTATACGATATCAGAAATGACAACATCCGCCTCCTTGCTACTTGGGGTGATTCGTTCAATCAGTACTTGATCGACAGGCGTCCGTTTACGCTGACCATAGCTCTGCTCAACGTACCGAATGGCGTAACCATTTCACAGTTTTCGAGTCTTCGAGAGGCACGACGGATTGGGGTTCTAATACCGGATACGGTGGAAGGTGTGATTCCACAAGCAGGCTATTCTGACTTCACGGTTCACTAATCGTTCTACGCTGCGAGCACTGCCTCCTCACTTCTTTTTCTTCGTCTTTCGCTTTCGCTCTTGTGCGAGTTTGCGATCTAGCTCCGCTTTCGGTACCTGAACCAACTTGGACATGAACGCTTGGAATCGACCGAACGGGGAATCAGGTAGGGGTTGTGCTGGCTTCGGGCTGGTGGCCATCCGAAACTATTGTACCCGACTGCGATCTCAGCGGGTGATATCAACTGCAGAAAGCAAGTGGACATCGACCTTAGAGGTAACCACCACGGCTAAATCCTGTCCCAGACTAAAGGCTGATGGAAGCGTGACCTTTAGGGCCATGCTGTTGGGAACAGGTGCTCCGTTTGCGCTCAATGGAGAACTGATATCGATCTCATAGGCTCCGGATGGTGTCAGCGTGGGATTATGAGCTTTCCAGTATTCCTCGGTCATCGTAATTGGTCCTGAAAAAATCACGCCGATAACTGCTCCAGGAATCGAACGGTCCGTCATGATATGAACCTTCATCACTTTTTCACCCGCACCAGATTCGGGAAGCGGGGTTGTCACTTCTTCCGTCCATGTGATCTTGGCGGGTGGTGGCCCAAAATTGTTCACCTGGGGATTTGGGACTATCGCGCCGGGGCCGATATTGATTCCGTTCGGAGCCTGCTGAATGACAGTGGTAGTTGGCGGAAGATTCTTAAATTCCCTCAGAAGCGTTTCTATCTTATCGGAGATATCCTTTAGGGTCTTGCTGTCGCGTTTTGATAGGATGACTAGCTCGCTGATCTGAGCAGCTAGGTTCTTATCGACGCCGTAGCATGTGATTGTACCTGTATTGTTACGACTTCCAGGACCGAAGTTCTGGGCACAGTTTGTAGCCCGCTGCGTCGTGCCGTCTTTGTCTTGCGCAAGCAACCATAGAGTGGCACCAAGAAGCAGGGCGATGTATTTCATTTTTTGCCTTTATCGCCGCAGTCTACGCTCCCCTTGTTGCCGTCGCCAGCAACATTTTGCGAGCAATCCGTGGCGTTTTGATTTGTCGTTGTGCCCTGCTGTTGGGTAGCCGCTGGAACCGTACCGGTTCGGATTGCTTCATTGCGAAGATGCAATTGGTGGGATACAAAATATCCGATGGCGAGAAGTCCCACAAATAACGAGACGCGCGATTGCCAATCGAACTTCATTGGATTCACTACAAGGATAGCCGAACCTACGGTGGCCAACACTGGAAGCAGAATCTTCTCAAGAAAAACCGGCACGTGAGACTGATACCAGATCCTCTCTGCGATACCAGGATTCATGTTACACTCCAATCAGGCCGCGTTTAACGCTACTCGTAACGGGTACCAGCCGCGCCGAGCAGTGGCAGCTAAATCGAAGTGCTAAAATCCTATCGCCTCATCCTAGCAGGGAGGCGTACGTTTATGCTTCCCACGCTTCTGGCGTACTTTTCCTGATTTTGGATCTTTTCAACCGGGCTGTCTTTCGATCTTGCCGGTCAGTTCCTCGTAGGTGAGGCGACGGCCAACGATCTGCTTCATAGCTTCAGTGAAGCGCTCGGCGTCTGTCATCTTGCGATTGTTGAATCGAAAAGCCTGCTCATCGACGTACCGGAACAGGTGGAACGGTTCGACGCTGATGTATGTTCCGTGCAGGCCGCGCTTCAGCAGGCTCCAGAAATTTTCCATCGCGTTTGTGTGAACATTGCCGTTCACGTACTCAACGGCGTGATTGATGACGGCGTGCTGGTAGTCGGACTCCAGCCCGTCATACGATTTCAGTTCGTCCGTGAAGATGGCCGCGCCAGCTTCCACATGCTCACGAACGTGCTTTTGAACAGTCTTCTTTTTGCGGTTGTCCACAACCATCACCCGCACGTTTCCGCCGCGTTCCATCATGCCCATGACGATAGTCTTGTCTTTGCCGCCGGTCCCTGTGATCTTTTCGGCGCGTTTGGCCTTGTGCATGGTCCGCGCTTTGCCGCCGATGAACGACTCGTCAACTTCGACCGATCCGCTCAGTTTTGTAAACGTTCCGCTTTGCATGGCCAAACGGATTCGATGAAGCATAAACCAAGTAGACTTCTGCGTCACTTTCAGATCGCGAGAGAGTTCGTAGCTGCTGATGCCGTTCTTGCAATTGCAAATCAGCCAAGCTGCCGGGAGCCACTTTTCCAAGCCGAGCGGGGAATCCTCAAAGATCGTGCCGACCTTCAAGGAAAATTGGGCTTTCGGGTGTTTGCCGTAGCACTTCCAGCGGCGCACATTCTTGAGATATGCAACCTTCTCAGAACCGCAGTGCGGGCAGTGTACCTTTCCATCGGCCCATCGAATTGCGATCATGAATTGGTCGCAGTTCTCGGGATCGGAAAAGAAGGTGATCGCCTCCTGCAACGTTGTGGGCCAAGTGTTCATGAATCAATCATACGGCAAAACCGTTGGTTAGTCAAGTATGTTATTACCCAAACGAGCATTGCTTGGGCGATTATTGCCATTGCATTACCCGCGATCGGTTCCGGCCAATCAGCGGCGCCAACCTGGATTCGGTTCACGGCCTCGTCGGTCAAACCCGACATGGTGCAGGAGTACGAAGGCTACGTGAAGCAGATGGCTGCGGCGTACAAGAAAGCCGGGCAGCCGGTTTATGCCGTCCTTTCGAACTTCTCAGGCAACAGGTTTGAATATACTACCGTGACCTTTGTAATGAAGTTTGGTGACATGGATGGTCCGAACCCAATTCAAAAGGCATTGGGCGAGGAAGCGTATGCCAACCTGATCCGCTCCATGAACCGGTGCGTAGTTTCGTCAACGCGCTACTACTCTCTGCCGTCGGATGATGTCACGATCGACAAGTCCGGCCAGATGGGCCAGTACTTCATGCGGACGCGGGTTCCCATCGCGCCAGGCAAGAATGCGGAGTACAGGGCATATCTGAAGAACGAATTGAAGCCGGTATACGAAAAAGGCGGCGTCACTTGGTTTCGCGTTTCGGCTCCGGTGTTTGGCGGCCCGGCCGGGACGGTGGAGACGGTTCGTATGATGAAGAATCTCGGCGAAATTGACGGCGGACCGTTTGCGACAAAGCTTCTCGGAGCTGATGGTGCACGGGCCCTGGCAGCGAAGGCCCAGGGTTTGACCCGAGGGCCCTCGCAAATCACGATCATGCGGATGCGGCCGGAACTCAGCTTGTTGCCCGCACCTGTGGCTACTAGGTAACCCGCTCGCCGCGAACGACGAGCGACGATTTCATGATTGGGTGGCTCTCCCCGCGGAGGGGACCCTTCCGATTTTTTGGGGCCGGTACGATCGTAGAGAGAGGGACTTTGCCGCAAGTGGCCGAAGTCCCTTGCTCCCCGGCAATCCGAAAGTAATCCACACGAGCGAAGAGTCGCCGACACCGGATGTGGATTCGGCTAGGGCTGAATGCCGGTCTGATGGCCTATACGAGTTACAGAGATCTCGAAAGCCAATCTCCGCGCAAAGTCATCTGCCCGCCCGCTGCGGAAGACGCCCCCCGCGAAGTTCAACTGTTCAGCGCTTCCGCGCGGGCTTGATTTTGTCGCCCCATTAAAAAAGGGTCCTCTCCCGCCAATTGCTCTTTACCATAATCGAATTTCGCCTCATGGGCGTAGTCGCCGCCAGATTTGTCTTGATATTTCTCCTCGCCGGTGATGACTGTCGACGACTGCAAACCGGGTCAAGGAGAAACCAATGAGCGAGAACGCAATCGAACATCAAGCCGGCGCCCGTCCGCCGTATCCCGGTGCTCAGGTCCAGGAGCGAAGACCATTTCGGCGGTATTGATTTCTGTTGACCTGTACTACTCCCTGATCCCCGCCAGTTGGGACTACTCCCTGATCCCCGCCAGTCTTTTGTATGCGCGAATTGCGGTATTTTGAAACTCCCACGCTTGTTGACCGGACGGTGGTGCTCCCTTCCACTCAAGTTGCCAGGCAAATCCTGTCGAAAGCGGTCGTGCAATGATGCGCAAGGCGTGCCCGACGAACTCGGGATACTGTTTGGCGGCTTCCGCGAGAGCCAGGCGGTTCAGCTCAGGGTCGATCTCAATCGACTGCATCGGACAATCATACCGTCACGAGTGAAGGGGCTGTCACTGCCCGACGCTTTGCCGCCAGCTGATTACTGTCGACACGGTCATCACTTGCATCGGGAGAAACAGCAAGCAGAATCTTTAGCGAGTAGGTGATTGAGGCGAATGACAGATTGGAATGAGGCAATTTGGCGGGCGCGGTCCCTTTTTATGATAGGGCGACAAAATCAGGTGCAGCCAAAGGGTAATTGGCGGGACCGGTCCCTTTTTTAATGGGGCGACAAAATCAGGCGGCCCGCACCCCGACAAAACCAGGGCCGTCCGTGTGGAAAATCAGCGCGCTATTATTCCATCACCCAACGGCCGCATTCTAAAAGCCTCCGCGCTGATCTCGTACCTTTTCATCTTCCGCCGAAAGTTTTTCTCGCTCTCTCCTGCCATGTTTGCCGCTTCTGAAACATCTCCATAGGTCCTCCGCAGCAAATTCTCGTGGTAATTTCTGTCGAAAGCATCTCTCGCGGAAGCGAAGGTCCGAACCTCCATGGTGCAGTCTCCACTCTCTGGCGAGGACGCAGGAGGCATTCGCAAAGATGGCCGGGGGCAGTCTCGGGGCTCGTCCATCCCCAAAAAGGGTGCCACAAAAATACTCGGCAAAGCTTTCAGTGCTGCTTGACGGTCGATCACCTCAAACCCCGAGTAGAACGAATCATTTACCAGACTTTCGATAACCCGGCGAAGCTCCCGAACGTTGCCGGGCCAGCCGTATTCGTTGAGCACACGCCGAGCGCCCTCATCCAACGAGATCTGACGTCCTGGGAATTTCTTTAGAAATTGACCAAGAAACTGATCTGCCAGCGGTAGAATATCTCTCCGGCGCTCGCGCAGCGGGGGGACTTCCACCTCGCACCCGATTATTCGGTCCCAAAGATCCTTCCGAAAGGTACCCTCCTTGACCATTCGTCTCACGTCCTTGTTGGTTGCAGCGACAATGCGCACGTCGGACCTCCGAATGCGGTTCGATCCAAGCCGCTGAAACTCTCTAGAATCGAGGAATCGCAAGAGCTTCTTCTGAATGACAAGATCTGCATCACCAATCTCGTTTAGGAACAACGTGCCGCCATCCGCTACTTCAAATGCGCCGGCGCAGTCGGTGTCTCGCCCCGTGTAAGCGCCACGATCTGCCCCGAAAAGATCGATTTCGGCCAAGCTGGATGCCATGCCCGCACAATCAACTTCCCAGAAGGCGTTCGCACTGCGAGCGCTACTCTCGTGGATGAGTTTCGCGACCAAATTCTTGCCTACGCCCGGTTCTCCTAAGAGTAGTACCGTGGTGTCGAAGTGTGAGTGTTTGTCGATCTGCTCCCGTAACTCTTGTGCAGCTTGACTGTCTCCAACGAGGTCGCCAAAACCCAAAACCTTCTCCATGTTCTTTCTGTAAACGTCGCGAAGACGAGCATTATGCTTTCGGTCCTGTAAGAAACGGCACTTCTGCACCAACATGGCAGCGAAACTGCCGAATGCTTCCATAGCGGAGCCAATAATCGCTGGCTGGGCATTCGGGTTGATCGAGTGAAGACTGATCACTCCATATTTGACCCCGCCCGCCACAAGTGGCACAACCAGCACGTCGTATAGGTCTCTGTAACGAGTGGCTCGGTCCTTAGGCAGTCCCAAAAGGAACTGCTGGAAATCACGGTCCTCCGGGGGATCGGGGACGAGTTGGATTTCTCCAGTGCGCAACGCACGACCTTCGATCCCGACATCAGCCTGCTGTGTCGGAAGGTCATCAGCCAATAAACCCGCTGCGACCACAGGCTTGATCTCCAGCGAATCCAAAAGGGAAATGTGACCGGCTCTACACCCAGTCAGCTCCATCGCATATGTCAGCACATCATTGAGAGCCTTCGATTCGTCCGACAAATCCTCTAAGAGGCTTTGGAACTTGGCTGTCATATCTTGGAGGGAGTGAGCCGTTTGGTGGTTCATTGCGTTACGCACCGGAAGCGAGGCATAACCAGCGATCTGTTCGAGAATACGCTGCTCGTTCTGGCCGAAACCATCGACGTGGCCCTTGTGCGCCATGAGCACTCCAATAACCTGGCCCTCGGCGCAAAATGCAGCAGCAACCATGGATTTGATGCCCTGCAGAAACTTCTTGTACTCTGGCCTGCTGTACTTGTCGCGCCGTTGCCTGAATCCTGTATGATTTTCGGTGTCTCCTACCAGCACACTCTTTCCGGTGTCGGCGACCTGCCCGACTATCCCAGCGCCCATTTCCATTGTTAATGGAATTGTTTCCAGGGCGAGACCCTGGGCTGCGGCTCGAATGAGAAGTCGCGTCTTTTCATCCACGAGCCTAATGAGCCCTTGCGTGCAGCCCAGATGATCCGAGGTCATCTCAAGAACGGCGCTTAACAATGTGTTAAGGTCCTTCGCGCTCGCCGCAGCCCGGTCAATTTCATGCCGGATGCGTACGATGTACGCCGCTTCCTCGTGCACCTGCGCATTGGCAACAGCCCACGCCGCGCGCCGCATCAGTTTTTCAAGCCTTACCACTTTGTCGTCAGAGAAGGTGTTGACACCGGGGCTGTGTGCACAGAATACTCCTATTGGACCATCGCTTCCCAGGATGGGTACCTTCACTGCGGAGCGAAAGCTGCGGAGGAACCGTTCGTACTCTGTCCCCTTATACTTCTCGAGCAAACTCAAGTAGTCAGCGTCACATTGCACGTCAGGAACAGTCTGGGGCTTGACCTCTCGTAGCGCGCGTCCAGAAATCCCCTCGTTGGCACTGACTCTCTTAGGTTCAAGGCTGGTCAACTGCCCTTGCTTGCTCCACAATACCAACTCTCCTGAGTTCCTATCCAATAGCCTGATGTCGCCGCGGTCATAGTCCGCTGTCTTAAGACCTTCCGCAAGCAGACGATCGAGTACCGCCTGAAGATCGAGGCTGGATCCGATTCCCTCAATCCGGCGGAACAAATCGAGTTCCTCATGCTCATTCATCTCTGATAACATCGACTAGCCTCCGCAGACAGAATAGCAGCTGGTGGACAATTGTGGCAATTGCAATGGCATTCATAGGACATACATGTCCCATATTGGGACATGTCTGTCCCAATCGTGGGACTAAATGGTCCATCGACCGGTGAGAACGACGTGCCCGAGTTTACCGGTAGTCTGCAGCGTGATGTGAGATAAACTTCAGGGCGCCAGTAACTTACAAGAATCCCCTACCGGAGCCCCCTTCCATCACCGGTTTTGGTGTTAAAAGTGATCAGGCTCCTCCGCCATGAGCGCCTACGTTAACTAGTTCGTCACGGAGGTAGAAAATTGGCGCGATCAAACGGAGAAAAACGCGGCGCAGGGCCCGTCGAGCGCTATGCGCCCATACTTATCGCGTTGATCAGCTTAGCGCTCTCTGTCGCGAACCTTTTGAAGACAAATCATCTCGAACGCGACAAGCTTGATCTAGACAGGCTGCGGGCTGCCTCGAATCTTATCAATGACCTTACGAGCGGCGAACTGTTGCGGAAGGATATCGCCAAGAGCCTGTTGGAGGGCCTCGGTCTTCCTAGATCAGTTATAGCCCAACTCGAGGCACGCATCGCGATCGCAGACGCCACACCGGCCGGACGTTCCGCGGCTGTTCATGAACTTCACAGCCTTGTCAGAGATCATGATCCAGCGGTCCGCTACGCAGCGCAGCGAGGTCTTGAGCAGTACTTCCTCGCGACTGAGCTTCGGACCAGGAAACTCCTTGCACTCTTGCGTCAAGCCACTAATTTTGCGACTACCGGTTCGATGGAGAATCTCGAACAAGCCCTTCAGATTTATTCAAGCGTCATCGGTCAGCTCTCAGTTAAAGGTAAGTCGCAGCTCGACCAGCAACTACTCAAACAGGCTTCGGCAAAGAATTTTGATATCGAATCTAGAGTCCAGATTTACTCAAAGCTATTCGAACCGTTTCTTCTATCTCCTGACTAAAGAAAGAGAGGTTAACAAATCACATGCTTAGACCAACACAGTTAACGCGGCGAGTCGTAGTTGCGGCGTTGCTTCTTACAGCTCCGGCCTTAAGGGCCTCCGATTCGAGCGTAACTATCACTAACCCGGCGCGTGATGGGACGCAAGCGGCTTGCCGCGTAGTTGTCGGCGGGAGCGCCGTAATCAAACAAGGAGAGCACGTGTGGATATTCGCTGCGCGCAAAGATTATGCGGAGCTCGGCTTATATTGGTTGCAGGGCCCTGCGGTTGTAGATCCGCTGACACACAAGTTCTCCCTCGCCAGTACTCTCGGAGTCAAAGCCGACGTGGGTGCAGATTTCACATTGGCGGTCGGGCTTTTTGATGATGGGACGCACACGAGACTAAAGGAAAAGTTTCTCGAGGTGATGACGACCGGGCAGCAGCTTCCGATAACTTTCCCTCCGACCATTACCGATCCGCAATATCGCACGGTCAGCAAGGTGAGCCACAACGGGTGCTAGAAAGGCGCTCGCTGACCCTGATTTGCCCAAGCTAAGAAAGGAGCAAATAAAATGCTGAAGGCCTTCTACCGTTGGATGAAAGTCCATCCAATGTTCAAAATCTCACTCGCTAGCAGAAGAGCAAAAAGACCCGTACCCGGGAACGAGCCCCTAGGCCGTATGCCAACCACGATATTTCCAGGAGGTTACAACCTCTTAGAAGCCGCTTCAAAACACGCGAGGCTTGGCGCGCCCAGCGATGCGGACGCGGAGTCGCCAGATTCGACCCCGAAGTTGCTTTTGCCTCCTCTCGAGGGAATGCGAACGAGATCGTTCATCTTCGGCCTGCTCGTCAATATGGCAATTGTAGGTGGCACGGCGCTACTGCCTGCTGTTCGGTACGTATACGTCGTCGAGAACACGGAAGTACCCGTGCTGATTGATCCAATACTCTCGCGAAAGTCTCGAAGGCGATCAGCACGGGAGCAAGCGGCGCGCGAGTGCTACGGAAAACGGCCGTCAACCGGCCATTCGTTCCGGCCCCGCCGAAGCCCCAGCTAGATACGCCGCTGGAAATTCTGCCCCAACCACAGCCGCCGAAGATTGAGATTGCCACAAAACTTCCGGAGCCGCTAAACACTTTACCGGATCGCGTTGCTGCTCCAATTCGGAACCTCGACCCAAGCGTCCTACCGGCGGCAGCTCTCCAGACACCACGGACGAAACCCGATATGGATCCGCTCGGTCCGGCGGCGCTTGTGGCGCGCAAAGAAAGTCCCGGTGATGTCGGTACGCACGGGCCGCCCGTTCTGCCTACGAAACCTCCTCGTTTGGTGGAGCCGCAGTCTGTGGGGCCTGACCACACGGCCTTCACGAAGGCGGCCATCTCCTTGATACCGAAGCCGGAGTACCCGCTGGCGGCTCTCCAGGACAAGATTGAGGGTGACGTGATCTTGAATGTCACATTCGATAAAAGCGGGCATGTCGTATTCAGGAGCTTCGTGCAGCAGCTAAAAGATGAGGAGCTAAATACCGTAGCCCGGGAAACCGTGGAACGCATTAAGTTTTCTCCGGCCAAGCGCGACGGCGTTTCAGTCGATCAGGACGCCGTGATTACATTTGCGTTTCGACTCACACAGCTAACTTTAACCGCGTCGTTTTAGGAGGATTACGAAAATGATCTCCATCAAAGTGTCTCGTCCTTCTTGGCGAATCTTGATGCTCGCCCAAGTCCTTTTGCTCGTTCTTTCGATTCCTCTCGGCGGCCAGGATTTGGCTCCTCCGTCCGCAAGGGATATCTGGCAGATCGGTCAGCAGGAACTGAGGTTTCTGAACGCGCTCCCGCAAAGCCCACAGGGCTTTCTGATGGGTGCGTACACCCAAAACTTTGGGAGCAGGGGCGAGGTCGTGAGCGACTCCTGGAAGCTGGCACGGGTATCTCACGGTCCTAACGGTTTTGCGATTGTGGATCTGGCGTTACCTCCAGCGTTCCCGCCGCTGCCAGATCGCGGGGCTGGCAGAGAGAAGGCAAGCCGGTCCCACACTCCCATCAAGCCGAGGGCGTCTCCGCCTTTGCCGGAATCGCCCATTATGGAAGGTCTTGCCTACATGACCTCCCCAGACAGCGCCGGCATCGGAACGGATCGCTACCTTTTTAAATACCTCGGCGTAGAGACACTTGGTGATCTCCGTACATGGACGTTCCTGCTGAAACCGAAGGAGTCTGCCGGTCTCGGTGCATTCGAGGGAAAGATTTGGGTTGCGGACCATAACATAGTTCGGTTCAGCGGAACATTCGCAAACTCTCCACGGCAGAAAGGAACCTACGTCGCGTTTGATAACGTTCGCTATAAGACAGCTAACGGACATTGGAAGCCTTGGCGGACGTATCTTGACCAAACTGGCCTGCCGCCGTACGCGCCCAGTAGCCGCGCGTTCCGTGCGCTTATCAGCATGTGGGGCTTCGATTCACAGGCGGCAGGCATCTCGGGGGCGGTTGGCGTCGAAGTCGATGACAAGGTGGACTCTACCCACGCCTACGGAACGCAGTCCTCAGAAGACGTATACCTGGAGGCGGAGCGGAATTTTGTCCAGTGGCTTGAGCGCATAGGCCTAATGGCACCTCGCGGCAAGTTCGAGCGGGATATTTGCGATCCGATCATCCAAGACATTGTCACGGCCAATCACGTGACGCTCGATCGGCGACTGAGCTGTCGAACTCTTCTTTCTGAGCCCGCCGAGACGGTTTTATTTGAGAGCATAATCGGCGTGTCCAAGACCATTTTCGATTTGGCTCCCAACACCGCTACCGTTGCCGTTCTGCTTGCCCGCGAAGTAGCGCTAGCGAAGGTTAGACGACAGCGATTGGATTTGGCATGGGGCCGCCCAGACACGCTGCTGCGTGACGAGCTGGACCTCATTAAATTTGTCGGCATCACGCCTCCCCAAAACGAACGCGACGAAGCCGATGATCTCGCCTTAAAATATCTGGAGCGCTTGAAGCAATATAAGCCGGAGGACCTCGAAACTGCCGGAATCTTCCTCTACACAGCTTCCGAGGCCTGTAAGGCGATGCCGGCTCTCTTCACACCTAAGTTCGGCGATGGGCTTCCGGGTTGTGGACGAGATGCGCATATTAGCCAGATGGCGCTTCCAGCCCCCCCGGGCTCGGACCAGAATCCCGCGATGCACATCGGCTCCAGGACTGAAGTCAACCCATCGAGTGACTTGGTGATGCTCATCACGGCGCAACAAGAACATGCTCCTTTCCGAATCATTCCGGAGCCGATGATACCGGGTCTCGTGCCCGACGATCCCGACGAAAAAGATCAGGACATTGTGCAGCCCGGTCTTCTTCTTCACTTGGCCCCGTCACCGGCCCTGCCGGCAACTAAAAAAAGATGAGAGAATCGCCCCGAGTATTGAGAGCACTCACGAAGAGTGAATTGCCGCGTCCGTGAAATCACCAGATCCGGCCAGGCGCGATTCGGATCGCGGATTGAGCCTAGCAGGCCGTGGCAGAATCCCCCGCTATTGGAAGGCGACTCACCAACTGGGCGTAGGCATGATCTCCGGAGATAATTGGGAGCAGAAGCGCTTATGCCAGTTCCAAACCGTTCGGAACGT
>Ga0073928_10005887_pt1 | contig 16872 bp, 6 predicted proteins | sample PaiPotPPA55metaG_FD_76969 | JGI IMG/M metagenome (GOLD analysis project Ga0073928, IMG submission 76969) | Iron sulfur acid spring bacterial and archeal communities from Banff, Canada, to study Microbial Dark Matter (Phase II) - Paint Pots PPA... ... | reverse complement strand
GGGATCGCCGCGCCGATCTCTTTCCGATTTTTCAGCGCGCCAAGCAAAGCAAATACGTTCTTCGTCAACGTCGTGGAATCGTCCGTTCCGGAGCGATCTTCGAGGACCATGGTGACGCCGCCGGAAGTTCCGATGCCAGGAATCGAAGGCGGCGGGAACGCAAAGGCGATGCCATCGGGGTCGGCGAAAAGCTTCTGTTGCAGATGGCTTTGAATGTATTCGAGCTGTTGCTCCTTGCTCTTGCGCGTCTCCCAAGGTTTAAGCGCCACGAAGAAGAAGCCGGCGTTGGTGCTCTGAACCTGCGTGAGCAGCGAAAAGTTGGTGACGGCGATCACGCCTTGCACACCAGGAGTTTTCAGCAAGGCTTCGCTGATTTTTTGCTGGGCGGCGTCGGTGCGCTGAGCGGAAGCTCCGTCAGGAAGCTGCAGCGCTAGAAACATATAGCCCTGATCCTCAGTCGGGATAAAACCGCCCGGCAGAGTGCTGCCGATAAAAACCGCCAGGACGGCGACGATCGCCAGGCCAGCCATTGCGATCACAGACTTATGAATGAGCACGTTGGAGGTGTGCACAAAGCTCTCGGTAGTGCGGCCGAAAAATTTGTTGAAGAGACCAAAGCCTTTGCCAAGCAGGCCTTTTTTCTTTTCTTCGTCCCTGGGCTTGAGCAGTAGCGAGGCAAGCGCGGGAGAAAGAGTGAGAGCGTTGAACGCTGAAATCAGCACGGAGATCGCGATGGTTACCGCGAATTGCTGGTACAGCCTGCCGGTGATGCCGGGAATAAACGCCGTCGGTATAAAAACCGCGGCAAGAATCAGCGCGATGGCTACTACCGGGCCACCGACTTCTTCCATGGCTCTTATGGTTGCGGACTTGGGGTCCATGCCTTCGTCGATGTGGTGCTCGACTGCTTCGACAACGATGATGGCGTCATCGACCACCAAGCCGATGGCCAGCACCAAGCCGAAGAGTGACAGCGTGTTAATCGAGAATCCCAGCGCGGGGAAAATGATGAATGTTCCGATGAGTGAGACCGGAACCGCCAACAGCGGAATAAGAGTGGCGCGCCAACCCTGCAGAAACAAGAAGACTACTAGGACAACAAGAACCAGGGCTTCTACAAGGGTGAAAACAATTTCGCGGATGCCTGCGGTGACGGCCTTGGTGGTGTCGAGTGGTACGTCATAAGTAATGCCCGGGGGAAACGTGGCGGAGAGTTCCTTGATTTTCGCGTTTACGGCCACGGCGGTCTCGACGGCATTGGAACCCGGCAGTTGATAGATCGCCATAATTCCTGAGGGCGCCTGGTTATAACGGCCGGAGATAGCGTAAGCCTGATCGCCGAGTTCGATACGCGCGATATCGCTGAGGTGCAGGATGGAGCCGTCCGCGTTAGCGCGGATAATGATGTTGCCAAACTCTTCCGTTTTTACGAGGCGTCCCTGAGTGCGCACTGTGTAGGTGAATTGCTGACCCTTGGGAATGGGTTCGCCGCCGATCTGCCCGGCGGGATTCACGTTGTTCTGAGTCTGAATCGCCGCGATCACTTCAGGCGCGGTTACTCCAAGCTTGGCCATCTTGTCGGGCTGCACCCATACTCGCAGCGCGTAGGTGCCGCCGAAAACCTGCACACGCGAAACTCCGCGAACACGCGCGATCTGGTCTTGAAGATTGATGACCGCATAGTTGGTCAGAAAATCCTGGCCCAATTTGCCGCCGGGAGAGTTGATGGCGATCAGCATCAGTGGCGAGGTGAGCGACTTCTGGACTGTGAGGCCCGCGACAGTTACCTGCGCGGGAAGTTGCGACTGGGCTTGGTCGACGCGCAATTGCCCAAGGACCTGGTCAATGTCGGGATTGGTCTTGATGTCAAAGTCCACGAAGAGTTGCACGACTCCGTTGTTGGCGCTGACGGAGTTCATGTAAATCATGTTGTCGACGCCGTTCATCTGCTGCTCGATAGGAGTGGCGACGGCTTGCGTGACCGTTTTAGCGTCGGCCCCAGGATAGGTGGCGGTGACGAGAATTTCCGGCGGAACAATGTTGGGGAATTGTGAGGTCGGGAGTGACGCGAGTGACACGACGCCGAGAATGACAGTTACGATGGCGATCACGATCGCGACAATCGGCCGGTTAATGAAAAATTTCGACATGAATTACCTTCCCGCCGCGCTGGTGGTTGAAGCGGCGGCGTCTGCAACGGCAGGTTGTTCATGCGGATTGATGGCAGCACCTTCACGGAGCTTCTGGAGATTGTCGACGATCACCAGCGCCCCAGCAGAGACACCGGAATTGACAACCCAGTTGGTACCAATCTGCGGACCGAGCGTGACAGTTTCAACGTGAGCTTTCCCGTCCGGCCCGGCCACATAAATTTGCTGCAGTCCCTGGAACTCCGAAACGGCGATTTGCGGGATTAGCAGGGCGTTGTGGCGAACTTCGGTGTCTGCCTTGATACGGCCGAACTGGCCGGGACGCAGGAGGTTTCCGGGATTAGGAAAAGCGGCAGCAATTCGAATGGCGCCGGTTTGGTTATTCATCTGGCGGTCGACGAAAGCGATCCGGCCCTTCCTTGGAAAGTTCTCGCCATTTGAAAGGGTGAGCGTCAGAGGAATCGCCGAAGCGTTCTCCAGCAGATCTCCACCTTTGTGTTTGGCTCGCTGCGTTAGAGCCAGATATTCGCTGTCGCTAATGGAAAAATAAGCCTTGATGGGATCAAGTTGGGAGACGGAGGTCAGCACCGATTGTGTGTTGACCAGGTTACCGACCTGCACAGTCGCTTGTCCGGCGACACCTGTGATGAGCGATCGAACGTGGGTAAATCCAAGATTCAGCTCCGCGTTCTCAACCGCGGCCTGCGCGGCAGCGACGGAAGCTTGCGCCGATTGGACGGCGGCCTCGCTTTGCGCTTTTTGTTGAATATCGTTATCAAGCTGACTTTGCGCGATAGCCCGTGCTTGCGCGAGTGGAGTATTACGATTGACGTTGATCTGCGCGAGCTGAAGCTGCGCTTGCGCCTGCTGCACTTGGCCTTTGGCCTGTGCGAGTTGGCCTTTGGCCTGATCGAGCGCTGCCTGAAATGGACGAGGGTCGATCTCGAAAAGCACTTGGCCCTTCGAAACTTGCGCGCCTTCCTTGTAATTCTGTTTGATCAGGTATCCGTTCGCCTGCGGCTGAATCTGCGCGTTGACGTAACCATCCAGTGTTCCGACCCACTCGCCGGTGAGGGGCACGTCGGTCGGCTGAATCTTTACGACCGAGACCGGCATTGGCGGCGGGGGCCCGGCAGCGGAGGTGTTCTTGTTGCCGCACCCTGAAAGCAATGCGCTTCCGACGAGCAGCACTGTGGCAGCGCATGCCGGCCTCAGTACCTTGCGAATTGAGATAGCTGTAACACTTGCTGGCCGCGCGTTCATAACCCTCCCCAACAGCACTTCGAGAATTTTTGCTAAGCTCCGCATCTTCAATGGAGCCGCAACCTGGCGAAATTTGATAAGACCCAACTCTCAGTTTGAGGGTGGCAGCTACCGCAGAAACTCAACCGGCGATAGCGAGCCTGCGGTGCCGACATCCACAAAAGGAAAGTCAACTCCCAAATTAGATTCACGCCGGATGTTTTTATGTACATTGATCCCGGGTATATAAAAATGTCCCGGGGGAATGCCGGGCGTCATGAGTGCCACAATTTGTCATTAAGATAGGGTAACAAGATAGGCTGTATCGGACATTGTGAGGGCGCGGATTGGAATGTTTGATTCTTCTAATTTGAATATTGATTTACTTTCGTTATATAGGAATCTGATAAGCCATGGACGAAAAGCGAATCGCCGCGGAACCCGCGGTTGAGCTGGTAAAAGACGGAATGGTTATCGGCTTGGGTTCAGGATCGACGGCAGAAATTGCCATCCGCATTCTTGGCGAAAAAGTGAAAAAAGGGCTGCAGGTTGTAGGGGTCCCGACTTCTCTTAAATCCGAGGAAATTGCTCGCGCGTCGGGCGTGCGATTGGCGACACTTGAGGATTATCCTGAACTCGATCTAACGATCGATGGCGCCGACGAGGTGGAACTCGGCTCACTCAATCTGATCAAGGGCCGTGGCGGCGCGCTACTGCGTGAAAAAATTGTGGCTAGTTCCAGCCGGCAGCTGATCATCGTGGTAGATGAAAGCAAGATTGTAACTAGGCTTGGGTCACACGGTGAGGTTCCGGTGGAAATCGTTTCGTTCGGATGGCAGTCGACAGCGCGCCGTCTGGAGAAACTTGGGTGGAAACCAGTGTTGCGTTCGGAAGCCGGCGGCGTTCCGTTCGTGACCGATGGTGGTCACTACATTCTGGATTGCTCTTTTGAAAAAGGAATCTCTATCCAATCGAGAGCGGCGCAGTTGCACGACACGGTGGGCGTTGTCGAACATGGAATGTTCCTGGGCATGGCCACCCAGGTAAATGTCGGGAACGCGAAAGGTGTTCGCGTACTGCGAAAGGATGCCAACAATGCTCCGCATCAAGGCGGGGCCAGCTAATAAGAATCCCTCCGGAGGCACGTACTGCATGAAATCGAAGAATCTGGTCCGCACGCTTTGCTTGGGTTTAGTGGCTGTGAGTGGTGCTTTTTGTGGCCGACCTTTACTTGCGCAATCCAGCGACACGCTGGAACAGCGCATCAAGAAAGTCATGGATCGCCCGGAATTTGCTCATTCGCGGTTCGGTCTCGAATTCATCACTGCCGACACTGGTGAGGTGGTTTACAAGTTAAATGCGGCGCAGCTTTTTGTGCCGGGTTCGACCACGAAGTTGCTGAGCGAAGGCGCCATGCTCGAAGTTCTCGGCGCAGAGTATCGCTTCCACACAAAAATCTATCGCACCGGGCCGATAGGGAAAGACGGAACGCTGCAAGGTGATCTGATACTGGTCGCCAGCGGCGATCTGGATTTGTCGAATCGCGTCCAGGCCGATGACACGCTCATCTTCGAAGACGAAGATCACTCGTACGGCGGCCCTGACAGCAAGGGATTGACCGGCGATCCGTTGGTGGTGATACGCGATTTCGCCAAACAGATCGCAGCCAAAGGAATCAAGCGCATCAAGGGGCGGATACTGGTGGACGCTTCGCTTTTCCCCGAGGGCTACCGGGAGTTGGGTACCGGCGTAGTCGTTTCTCCGATCATGGTCAATGACAACGTCGTTGATGTGATCATCAGTCCGGGAGCAACTGAAAATTCTCCTGTGCAATTAAAGATCGCGCCGAAAACCGCCTACGTCACTATCGTTAACGAGACAACCACAGGTAAAGCCGGTTCCAAATCGACTGTTGATTATGGCGACGATAAACTTAATCCCGACGGATCGCGGACGGTAACTCTCACCGGCAGTTTTCCCTCCGATGGAAGGCCAGTGATGGTCTCTTTCCCTGTTCCACAACCCAGCCGGTTTGCCGCAACCGTGCTCATGGAAGCTCTGAAGGACCAGGGCATATCGGCAGCGCTCGCCGCTCCTACGGATCAGCTCGACTTTAAGGCGCTGGCCAAAAACTACACGGCGGAAAATGTGGTGGCGGAACACGTCTCGCCGCCGTTGAAAGAAGAAGTGAAGATCACGCTGAAGGTCAGCCAGAACGCGCATGCCAGCTCCATGCCCTATCTTCTTGGGGCGTTGGTCGCGCACAAAGAGACAGAGATCGATCAGTCTGGCTTCGATGTTGAGCATGATTTTCTTGCCAAGGCGGGTCTGGACCTCAGCGGCGCAGCGCAAAGTGACGGCGCCGGTGGCAATGCTTATTTTTCGCCGGACTTCATGGTTCAGTACCTTCTCTATATGTCAAAGCAGAAAAACTACAACGATTTTTATCGCGGGATGCCGATCCTTGGAAAAGATGGCACGTTGGTGAAAATACAGATGAATTCGCCCGCGGCCGGACACGTGCACGCGAAAACAGGAATGTTCAACCTGTATGACGCCCTAAATAAAAAAATGATGGTGACCGGTAAAGGCCTCGCCGGCTACATGGACACCGCCAAAGGAGAACACTTGATCTTGGCGCTCTACGTCAACATGGTTTCGGTTCCGCTCGACGATCCTGACGCCACGCAAAAAATCGCCGGCGAAGCATTGGGAGAAATTGCGACAGCCGCGTACGACGCACCTTTGCCGAAGGCCCAGACGCTGGCTCAGGAAAATGTTTCCCGCGGTAGTGATTTCGATGTGCTCATCAAGAATGGCCACATCGTCGACGGATCCGGAAACCCATGGGTCTCTGGAGATATCGCGATTCGAGGCGACCGCATCGCAGCGATTGGAAATTTGGGAAACGCTCATGCCAAGCGCGCGATTGACGCCAAGGGACTGGTGATTTCACCAGGGTTCATCGACATGCTGGGACAATCGGAAGAGGCATTGCTCATTGACAATCGTTCGCTCAGCAAGCTGGCACAGGGAATCACTACCGAGATTACCGGCGAGGGCGGATCGATCTCGCCGCAAAATGACCTGACCCTTGCCGCGCTGCAGCCCGCTCTTGACCATTACAAATTAAAAGTCGATTGGACCACGCTCGACGGATATTTCCAGCGGCTCGAAAAATCAGGGACGCCATTGAATATCGGCACCTACGTTGGAGCCGCTCAAGTGCGCGAAGCGGTTCTCGGGGATGTCGACCGCGCTCCCACGCCCGCCGAGCTCGACAAAATGAAGTCGCTCGTTGCGGAAGCTATGCAGGACGGTGCTTTCGGCCTGTCCACCGCTCTCATTTATCCTCCTGGACATTACGCCAAGACGGAGGAATTGATCGAGCTGGCCAAAGTGGCCTCCCACTACGGCGGTATTTACGGCACGCACATGCGCAGCGAGGGCCAGAGCGAGCCGCAAGCAATTGCGGAAGCGTTGCGCATCGGAAAAGAGGCACAGCTGCCTGTGGAGATTTTCCATCTAAAAGTTTCCGGCAAAACACGCTGGGGCAATATGACTAAAATCGTCGCGCAAATCCAGGCCGCGCGCGATGCGGGTCAGGATGTAACCGCCGACATGTATCCGTACATCGCCGGCGGCACGGCGCTGGCCTCCAGTCTCCCGCCATGGGTGGCTGACGGCGGAATGGAAAAACTTTTGCAGCGCCTTAACGATCCAGCAATACGCGCGAAGATCAAAGCAGAAATGGCCGCTGACCATCCCGGATGGGAGAACCTTTTCTTCGATACGGGGGGAGGCAGTGGCGTGATGGTTGCCGGCGTCGAAAATCCCGACCTCAAAAAGTTTGACGGTAAAACCATCGCGCAAATCGCGGAAGCACAAAAGAAATCACAGCTCGATGCGCTTTTTGATTTCATCATCGCCGATAAAGGACAAACTGGGGCTCTCTACTTCATGGCCAGCGAGAACGACCTGGTGTTTGGACTAAAGCAACCGTGGACCAGTCTCTGCCTGGATGCCGGCGAAATGTCGCTCGATGGACCTCTATATGAAGCGCACACGCACCCGCGCGCTTTCGGCGCCATGCCTCGATTCCTGGGACACTACGTTCGTGACCAGCATTTGCTTTCGCTCGAACAAGGTATTCGCAAAATGACATCTCTCCCGGCCCAACGCGAGCGTCTGCGCGATCGTGGCTTGCTCAAGGAAGGCTATTTCGCAGATATCACTGTTTTCGATCCACTCACCATTAAGGATATGGCTACTTATACGCAACCGGCGCAACTTGCCCAGGGAGTCAAATATGTTTTCGTAAATGGTAGGTTGGAATTCGAAGATGGCAAGTTGACCGGCCAGATAGCTGGGCGAGAACTCCGAGGGCCTGGCTGGAAGCGACACGACATTGCCGCGAACTGACCAACGGAATTTTTGCATAGTGCATACAAAACTAAATTGAACAGCGTCGACTAGTTAATGATTCGCATTTCTCGGCGATCTTACCGTTTAATTCGTATCGAGCCGCTTTCGATTATATCTGCGCTCACCTTGACAGCATTTCTATACCTGCTACAAGAGAACGATCTACTTCGAATGCGGCGAGTTGAGTCTTTGCCTTATGATATTTCTTTGGCGTGCTACAGACAGACTGCGTTTGTTAACTATCGTTCGCATCATTGCATTCGTCTTCTTACTGGTGTCGTTCGCCCCTCGTGTATGTGGACAATCGACGAACGCATCGCTTACGGGTCGAATTACTGACTCCAGCAAAGCGGTTGCTCCAAACGCAAAAGTCATTGCGATTAATACGGGCACACGCGTCCGATACGAAACGGTCACAAATGAAACAGGAAGTTATTACGTCACAAACCTGCCACCGGGTACCTATCGCATTGAAGTTGAGAAACTGGGCTTCAAAGCAGTGCTCAAAACCGACATAATTCTGCACGTCCAGGACACCCTGGAGATTAACTTCGAAATGGTACTGGGTTCCGCGTCCGAGAGCGTGACGGTACGAGGAGGCGCGCCGTTACTGGATACCGAGTCCTCCACGATGGGTACGATTGTGGAGCAGCGCAAGGCGAATGAATTACCTCTGAACGGACGCAATGTATTCAACTTAATTGAGCTGGCAGCCTCGGTTGTTCCGCAAGGCGGTTCGACGGGTACGCCAGTAGGAGTAAATCCGTTTGGGTGGGGGAATTATCAGGTTGACGGATCATTCGGCAATGAGAGCGCCGAGTACCTCGACGGGCAGCCGCTAAATATCGGTTACATCAACTTACCGGTTGTGATTCCGACGCAGGACTCCATTCAGGAATTCAAAGTGCAGACCAGCAACCTCGGGCCGGAATGGGGAAAGTTCTCCGGTGGTGTGACAAACCTCAGTACCAAAACCGGAACAAGCACGATTCATGGAGAGGCCTACGAATATCTCCGCAACAAGATCTTCAACGCCAACGATTTCTTTCTGAATTCCGTTGGGCGACCGCGACCGCCCTGGGTGCAGAATCAATTCGGAGCGAACGCTGGCGGACCACTCAACATTCCGCACCTTACTGGACGGAATAAAACGTTCTGGTTCGTCAGCGCTGAAGGCTTTCGACTACGCACAGGCGCACCCTTCACCACCACGGTTCCCGACGCGAATGAAAGAGCGGGAAATTTTTCGGAGATATGTAAGACAGGATTTACAGCGGGCATCTGCAACGACCGCGGCGCAAACGCGAGCGGCAAAGCTGTGGTGATCGATCAAATCTACGATCCCTGTGGCGGGCTCGTAAATGCACAAGGAACCTGCCCCGGGAGCAATGCCACGCCCACTCCGTTTCTGAACAATATAATTCCGGCGAACCGAATCAATCTGACTTCTTCAAAGCTACTTAACTTGTGGCCGGCAGCCACGAATCCGGCCACGAACACGAATAACTTCACGACCGCGGCTCCCACGGGTGGAGATCATAACCAAGTTGTTGCCCGCGGAGATCACAACATTACGAACAAGCAGAGACTTTTTCTGCGCTTCAATTACTGGCATGTTCAGGACCTGCCCATCGACCCGCTGGGCAGTGGGCTATGCGCGGATCGCTGCGCGGAGGACTATCATAGCTACGCCGTTGCTTCCGGCTACACGTACGGAGTTACCCCCACAACTGTGTTTGGATTTAATGTCAGCATTTCACGGTTTACTTATAACCGCAGCCCGAAAAATGCCGGATTTGATCTGACAACGATTGGCTGGCCGGCAAGTTACAACAGCGTTGTTCCCCCTGAAATGCGAACTCCACCCACTCCGTGTGTAGCGAACTTTGCAGACAACATCATGTGCACGCAGGGGCAGAGCTATATTCAAGATCGCAACACGCAATACTATTTATCGCCCAGCATGTCTATGTTGCGTGGGCATCATCAATTTCATTTTGGTTTCCAGTTCGAAGTGGGACGGGATGATTACGCGCAGTCAAATATTGCCAGCGGTGCTTTTGACTTTTGCGTTGCCGGCCAAGCGTGTTTTACCTCGTTGCCCGGCGTTCCTGGGACTGGGTTTTCATTCGCGGATTTTCTGTTGGGATACGCGGATAATTTTAACAATTTTGAAAACCACTTTTTTGCTCAGGCTGTAGTGCCGGCGTTCACGGCTGGCCAGCAGATATACCAAGCGCTCTATTTTGATGACTCCTGGCACGCAACCACAAGACTGACTTTGAATCTGGGATTACGTTATGACCTGCAGGGTCCATGGTCGGAACGATTCAACCGGCTGTCTTATTTCGATCCGACGGCGACAAGCTACCTGACTCAGTTCCTTCCGGCAGGCACGGCACCAATTAAAGGCGATGTATTTCTGGTGAATCCCAACAACCGCACGAACGTTCCGCTTGAGAAAGCTGACTTCGCTCCGCGCCTGGGTCTGGCGTACAGCATCGCCCCAGACACAGTCATCCGCAGTGGTTACGGGATCTTCTGGATTCCCAACTACGTTTCGTTCAGCTTAAACCCACTAAACGACATGGTGAATGCAGCGGCAACAACCTATACCGGAACGCTGGATGGAACGCATCCGGTGAACACTATCGGTCTGCCATTTCCCGCGGGAATTTCGCCACCACCCGGCCGGAGCCTGGGCGTTCAGGGGACGCAACAATTCCTCACTCAGGTGGTGCAGTCAATTACGGAAGTCGATCCCAGAAATCATCCAGAAGGCTACGTCCAGCAATGGAACTTTGATGTGCAGCGTGATTTGCCCGCGGGCTTTTTCGTGTCTGCGGCGTACGTTGGCTCAAAGGGAACGCATCTGGCTCAGTATTCCCAGCAAATCAATCAGATTTCGGATGGGTTACTTGCGCAGGCAGCTTCGCAAGTCGATCCTTCGCTTCCAAATCCGCGGCAAAATGTGACGCTGGTACAATCGACGCCGAATCCGTTTTTTATCAATGGCCAGGCGCTGGCACTCACTGGACCCACTACTACCGTCGGACAGCTGCAGCGCCCCTATCCCCAATACGCGAGTGTGCAGCTTGCCGGCCAAGGCTCTTACGACAGCATCTATCACTCGTTCCAACTGACGGTGCAGCGTCGCTTCGCGGAAGCGGGCTCATTGTCAGTCGCTTACACCAACGCGAAGCTGATTAGCGATACCGATACGCTGACGGCATGGCTGGAGCCGGGAGTAGGAGCGATTCAAGACAATAACAACTTGCGCGGAGAGCGCTCTTTGTCCTCGCAAGATGTTCCTCAACGCCTGGTGATCAGTTATGTTCTCGATCTTCCTTTCGGCAAAGGCAGGAAATATCTGTCCGTTGCCGACGGGATGCTGGACAAAATCCTGGGAGGCTGGGGGATTGATGGCGTCACGATCTTCCAGCGAGGCTTTCCGCTGGTATTTACGAACGGGCAAGTTAACGGCACCACACTATTTGGAGGCGGCTCTCGTCCCAACATCGTTGCCGGATGCAAGACCAATCCGTCCGGAAATGCCGGCTCACGTCTAGGCGAATGGTTTAATACCGCGTGTTTCGCCGCGCCTGGTGATTTTCAATTTGGTGACGAACCGCGCGTGGATCCTCGACTGCGCTCCCAAGGAATTGATAACTTTGATTTTGCGCTATTCAAGAGAACAAGATTCGCGAGCAGCGAGCGGCTGGGTGTGGAATTCCGAACAGAATTTTTTAACCTGTTTAACAGAACTCAATTCGCGCCGCCGAACACGGTCTGCTGTAGTGCCAATAATCAAAACTTTGGCGTGGTGACGGCGGCTGCGCCGGGTACAAATCCGAGACTTGTGCAGTTCGGACTGAAGATGTTTTTTTAGGTCTCTCGCCGCGTGTTCGAAACTATAATAAACACATACGATCTGCGAAGCGATTCTGTACCAGCAGAAATAAAAGTGTTTCTCACTATCAAAAAATCTTTTCACCTGTACGCCGCTTGGTGTATGGTTTCAACACCATCGGAGCTTTGCCGGGGAAGTTCGTCGATGCAACGGGTGTTTGGCTGAGAGTGTCAGAAACATACCGTCCAATTGAGAACGCACGCATGAGTTCTTGGCCGCCACGACGCGCGCTTACGTTTCCCATCGTATCTGAAGCCAGCCAGACGCAGCAGGTTCGCCCGGCCGGCGAGTCCGAAGATCGCTTTCCCAGCGACGAAGAATTGATGTTGCGCTTACAATCAAACGATGCAAGCGCATTGGAGACCCTTTTTCATCGCTATGCCCGCCTGGTATTCAGAATAGCCCGAGGCGTGGTACGGGATAGCGGCGAGGCCGAAGATGTTGTGCAGGAAGCATTTTTCCATCTGTACAAGAAATCCATGCTCTTTGACAGGTCGAAGGGCGGTGCCAAGAATTGGATCGTGCAAATCGCCCTGCATCGAGCACTCGACAGAAAAGCGCATTTGAGCCGCAGAGGATTTTATCTTGGTACAAATATCAATTCTCTGGACGATACATTGTTGGGACGCACAGACCTGGACCGGGAAATCGGGTCGAAAATGAATCGAGCGCAGCTCCAGAGAGCTTTTGAGGAGCTCCCGGACATGCAACGTGTAACACTTGAGTTGTTTTACTTTGAAGGGCTGGACTTGCGAGAAATTAGCGAGAAATTTAACCAGCCATTAGGGAATACGCGCCATAATTTCTATCGTGGCCTGGAACGGCTACGTAAAAGCGCGTTTGTGCAGAATCTTCGGGAAACTAAACGATGCTAAAGATTCATTCCGGGTGCAGCGAGCATGATAAATATAAGAAGCTCGGTGCCCTGGCCGCTGCGGGCAGCCTCGCCCCGCTGGAATTAGCCGAATTGCACGCTCACCTTCGCTATTGTGAACAATGCCACGAAGTTTTTCGCCAGTATCAAGCCCTCACAACTCAGGGAATCGGTATTCTTGCCGACGGATATGCGGAAAGACGCGGGGCAGCAAGCTGGGACGACGCGCCGGTACTCGAGCAATTATTGGAGCGCATTCAGACAGATCAGCTGAGAGCTCCCGAAAAGAAAAGTCGACGAGCCGCTACCGTTCCGCCTGGCGTTTTGTTCCGCACGCCCGCGTTCGCAATTGCAGCGCTGGCGGTTGCGGCCTGCCTGGTACTGGCCGTGGCTTTCGGGGCCTATCAGTTGGGCCTTCGCGCGCATACTCGAGAAGACATGGTAACGGTGAGGAATCCGACCCAGATACCTATCGACAATAGTTTTCTAAGGGTCTCAGAAGAAAAAAGGCAAACAGACGAAAAGCTGGATGAGCAGGCGAAAAGATTGGCTCAACTGCAGGCGCAGGGCGCGCAGAAAGAGCAAGAACTCGGAAAACTAAAGCTGGCGCTTCGGGCACTTGAGGATCGTTCCAGCAAACTCTTGGCTCTGGGCGCCCAATCGGATGCTCAGCTCCTCGCGGTTTCGCAGGAACGCGACGCCCTGACGGCTCAACTTCAAGCGCTCACTGAGTCGTATGGAAACGACAAAGCGGAGTTGGCGAATCTGCGCATTGAGCGTGATAAGAATGTCATTCGAACCTCTTCGCTGGAAGCAAAGATTTCGGAGCTCACCTCCGCAAATCGCGAGCAAGAGCGCCGCCTCAAAGACACCGACCAGTATCTGAGTTCCGATCGCGATATCCGCGAGTTGATGGGCGCAAGGAAGCTCTATATCGCGGATGTGTTTGATGTCGATGGCAGCAGCCGCACGCAAAAACCGTTTGGCCGCGTCTTCTACACGCAAGGCAAGTCACTTATTTTTTACGCATTCGATCTCGATCGTGAGCCAGGGGTTGTCAATGCTAGCACGTTCCAAGTGTGGGGCCAGCGAGAAACTCCTCAAGGTCAACAGGCATCGCCCATGAACCTGGGCATCCTGTATATGGACAATGAATCGAATCGCCGCTGGGTGATGCGATTTGACGACCCCAAGAAGTTAGCGGAGATCGACGCAGTCTTTGTCACTGTCGAACCTCGCGGCGGTAGCCACAAGCCGACGAACAAGCCTTTCTTGTATGCCCTTCTCCGCAATGAAGCCAACCACCCATAATTTTGTTAAACGTTAGCCCTGCAAATCCCAAAGACCGGTCTAACTGCGGAATCCCCGCGTATGTTTTTTGTAAATTTTTTGGTGATACTCGATATTTTTTCATCAAGTAAAGGTACGACTGGTACACATTCGTTACTGTCTTCGTACTAGTCATCAGATTCACAAATTTGTCGAGGCAGTCCTATGCAGGGAAGGAGTCCGTTTTCGCGGCGGACACCACAGGGGCGATGTGTCTCTGGAGTCAGCAGCAGTGGCAAATAGTGAATAGTGAACGAGGAGCGTGGAGGATGAAGAACTTGCGTGTAGTTATCGCAGCGGTATTGCAGTTGGCACTTTGTCTCGTTGTGACCGGGATGTTTGGCGCGCGACTATCGGCGCAGACAACGTTTGGTAACATTACGGGCGTGGTCACGGATGCATCTGGCGGAGCCTTGGAGGGCGCACAGGTCACCCTAACGAACCAGGAGACGGATGCCAAGCTGACCCAGACCACTGGGTCCGATGGGCTGTATCAGTTTTCTAATTTGCTTCCTGGCCGGTATCGGATCGATGTAGAGAAGCCCGGCTTCAAGCACACCACCCAAACAGACGTGGTGGTGCAAGTGCAGCAGACTTCCAGCATAAATCTGACTATGCAGGTAGGTGATGTTTCCCAGACAGTAGAAGTGACCGGTGAGACGCCGCTGCTGCAGCCGGACTCTTCTTCCCTTGGTCAGGTCATCGACGAACGCAAGACTAACGAGATTCCGCTGAATGGCCGCAACGTTTTCAACCTGATCACGCTTTCGCCCGCGGCCATCGCGCAGGGTGGTTCTGGCGGTTCGCAGGTTGGGCAGAATCCGTTCAGTTGGGGCAATTACCAAGTAGGTGGGTCGTTCGGCAACGAGAGCGCGGAGTACATCGACGGCCAGCCGGTGAACATCGGGTACATCAACTTGCCAATTCTGGTTCCCGACCAGGACTCGATCTCGGAATTCAAGGTGCAGTACAACAACCTGGGGCCGGAATGGGGCAAGTTCGCCGGCGGCGTTGTCAACCTGAGCACCAAGGGCGGGTCGAATGAGTTTCACGGCGTGGCCTACGAGTATTTTCGTAACAAGGTTCTCAATGCCAAGCCATTCTTCTCGACAACGAATCCTCCTTACGTGCAGAACCAGTACGGCGGCACGATCGGCGGGCCGGTCATCAAAGAAAAGACGTTTTTCTTCTTCGCCTACGATGGCTACCGCCAGCGGGCGTCTTCGGTATTTACTACCACAGTGCCCACCGTTTCAGAGAGAGGCGGCATGTTCCCTGCTGATGTACCGATTTTCGATCCGCTCAGCATAAGCGCGGCTTGTTCCGCAACCAATGTGGCTGCCTGCAACCGCACGCAGTTTGCCAACAACACCATTCCCACCACGCTAATTAACCCCGCAGCGGCAGTGGAACTGAAGTTCATTCCGATGCCGACGAACAGCGCCGAAATCAATAACTACACCTCGGCTGCGGCGTCAGGCGGAAATACCGGTCAGTACGTAGGCCGTGTGGATCAGAATCTCACCTCCACACAGCATATTTTTGCCCGCTACAATTTTTTCAGTCTATTGGATCTACCAACTGACCCTTTCAGAACGGGATTGTGCGCTGACAGGTGTTCGGAAACCTATCAGACCAACGCAGTGGCTATCGACTACAGCAATACGATTCGCCCTGATCTGATACTGAACATCAACGCCAGCGGCAGCCGCTTCCACTACTTGCGATCGCCGACCAACTCCAATTTTGATTTGACTCAGTACGGTTGGCCTGCAAGTTACAATGCCCTCGTTCCGGCCGCCGGCCGGTCTCCGTTCACACCCTGCTTCACACCGCAGGATCCTACAGTTAGTTGTTCGCAAGGCCAAAGCTTCATCACCGACCACGATACTCAGGTCGCCTTTCAGCCGAACCTGACCTGGATCAAAGGGCGTCACACGTTTCAGTTCGGCGGACAACTGATAGAAACCTACGACAACTATGCGCAGACGAACATCGCCAGCGGCGCTTTTGCTTTCAATGGCAGCTGGACGAACAGCAACGCCGTTTCCGGAGGCACGGGCGGCATTTCCTTTGCCGATTTCCTGCTGGGATACGGCCTGAACCAGTCGAGCGTGTTCAATCACAATTTCGGTGAAGCGCAGGTCCCGGGGCTAGTGGCGCAAAAAGAAACCTATCGGGGCTTTTACTTTGGAGATACATGGAGGGTAACGCGAAAGCTGACGCTCAACTACGGTCTACGTTACGACTTGCCGGGAGCTTTCTCGGTGCGTCATGACTTCTCGACTTATTGGGATCCAGCCGCAACGAATCGCACGGTTACTGGCTGCCAATTGAATCCGGCGACGAGTTCTGGAACTCTGGGTAGTCCATGTCCGGGCGACGTCTTCCTGGTTCGCAACGGCGTTAACGCCGGGCGGACCGCTATACCTCTCGCCAAGAAGGAATTCATGCCCCGCCTGGGGCTTGCTTATAGCCTCGACCAGAAAACTGTTCTGCGGGCCGGTTACGGCGTCTTCTTTATCCCCAACTGGACATTCTTCGGACTTAACCCCAGTAACGACCCCATCAACACGGCCTCGACACTGTGGGTGGCCAGTTCCAACGGCGGTATTTCGCCCACCAGCACACTGACGGCGACGAACTGCACGTTTGCAGCGGGTGCACCCACAGGCACGCTGACTTGTCCGACGAATGGGCCATTCGGACCGACCGTCAATGGTCCGCTCGGCAGAGGCAATGTTTCGGCTTTTGACGCCGGACAAGGGCCCGTGGAAGCTCCCTACACCAACTATCACCCCGGGTATGTGCAACAGTTTAACTTGGATATCCAGCGAGAATTGCCGTGGGGCATCTTCGTTGATGCCGCGTTCGCCGGCTCGCGAGGAGTGCATTTGCCGAATCCAACTCAAACTGGAATCGACCAGATTCCCGACAAATTC
>Ga0073928_10005886_pt1 | contig 16872 bp, 24 predicted proteins | sample PaiPotPPA55metaG_FD_76969 | JGI IMG/M metagenome (GOLD analysis project Ga0073928, IMG submission 76969) | Iron sulfur acid spring bacterial and archeal communities from Banff, Canada, to study Microbial Dark Matter (Phase II) - Paint Pots PPA... ... | reverse complement strand
ACCATTGTGCGAAGTTGATGCAATCGGAATTCTTTTAGCGTCAGTACGTGTCCAGCTCTGTCCACCAGTGGCCTAACGAGTCACAAAACTGCAAAAAATCTTTGCGAACGAGACGCTCTACCAGCTGAGCTATACCCCCGAAGTCTTTCGACTGCAGAGACTTAACGCGTGAAATCAGGCTCCTCTAAAACCTGCCGCCCCACCCGTTTTGCCCCCCCGATGATTTTCCGTCAGTCCACTTCTGTCCAGAAAAGTCGCTGCTGAACGATGTGAGAATCGGCCCGTACCTCACCTTTAAACGCTCAACTACGAGGGAAAAGTATGAAGGTGGAGCGGGATTTTTTCAAGCGAGAAAGTCTGCCTGATTTCAGCGTGTTTGCCACCGAGCCCGCCCTTGGCTTATCTCTTTCTCGTTAGACTGTCATGCGGCTGTTAGGGCTTGTGCGCATTGGATTGAGAGTTCGTTTAGCCTCGAACGTCGAAAATCCTTACAGTTTTCAATCGATTATGCCCTCAGGTCCGAAGAACTTTTCAAGATTGCAAATGTCTGTTGCACAGGACATTAAAACCTCTTGCGAACAAGCAGATTCGCCGCCAGGCACGGTTAAAGCTCGTCTCGCGGAGTGGAAGGAAACTGACTTATGCTCAACCTCATATTCTTAGCGACCGACATTTCTGTCGCCGTTCCAGACACTGGAATGACCTTGGCGCTGTTTGGAATCGCGTTCGGTAGCATAGCGTTTATTCGCGCTAGGCTAAAGTAACCAGCCCATCGTCAGGCCAAAACTGAATTCGCCACGACAGCAGGGGCAAATCAGAGTCGTTGGCGTTGTCTTCCAGCGGCTGGAGACGAGTATAGTCGTCAGTAATCTGGGTCACGCACGGAGCGCGGTCTAACTCCTTCTCGTTAAGCGCCACTCCGAGAGGCGCACAACACATCACACGGTACAGCCAAAGGCGTTCAAGCCGTGAGTGGAGATGGGACAAGTCTAGTAGACATATCGGTCAAACTGAGTAGCCACGTCGCCGCAACATGGGGTCCTAAGTGGTCAGCCCATGCTCGACAATCGGTCGCACGCCGTGCACAAGCAGGTCCATGATGAAATGGGAGATTACGGCTGCCTCGAGTCCTCGAGAAACGTACATCCAACCCAAGGCGATCCCTGCGGGAGTAATGATTAGCACAGTTCGCACCGCCACAATCGCCGGAACTGGGCTGACGAAAAGCGCCTCATTACTTATGTGATACCAGGCAAAGAACAGCGACGTCGCTAGGATGGCGCTAGACAGGGCAAGCCACCGCCCAAGGCGGTTGCCCGAAACGCGGAAAAGCTTCGTCACCAACCAAACGAGCAGCGAAAGTAAAAACAACCGGTCGAAAACTTCTTCCGCCCATGGTGCCCAGAAACTCGCTAGCACAGAACGCCACCAGTGAACGTTGATGCGGGCGTGGATCTCGGGCGCGGGAAAGTCAATCCGCAGCACACCGCGGAAGAATCCGTCGATGGCGAAGGCGATGATCGCTGTCGCCACTGCCCAGGAGAAGGCCGGGCCAACGACCGACAAAAAGGGCTCACGGGGTCGTGGTGCGTCATCAAGCCAATGCTGAAGGTACGGAGCGCCAAGACCGATTTCTGGACCAATCCAAAGACCCATGGCTGCTGCCGGCGCGAGGAAGCACAGATTTTGAATGAACCTGGCGATCACGAACGAACTCAAGGATTGCGGTGGTGGATGACCAGTGGCGATCATGTTCAGACCGATGGCGTACGGAATGATGAGCGGTCCCGTTAGTGTGCCCACGGTCACCAAAAATAACAAAGTCTTCCAAGGATAACGGGACACTTCAGTAGCCATAAGTAAGATCTGCTAAACGTCAATCAGCTAACCAATCGATGAAGCCTGTATCTTCTTTAAAGGGCTTCTGATTTGGTGCAGAAGATGGGTGGGCGCGAGATCCTCGATGAAGCGGCTTCTGGCTAGGCCAAGAGCGACCGTTAGTTCATCCGTGCCTGCCCTTGGGCGTGGGAAATGAACTCGAACAGTTACTGGAGCGACCAAGCCGGCCCTTCACCCCGAGGGCAGGGCCGACCTGGCCAGCTCGCATCTAAGAAGCAGGAGTTATTTATCACGTGAAAGAGGAGCTTGTCTATTTAGGAGTCGATATCGCCAAGTCTTATCTGGATGGGGCGATTGGGGGGAGAGAAACGCCGTTTTTCTAACGATACCATTGGTCATCGACAGTTGATTAAGTGGGTTAAACAGCTGAGCGCGGCAGTGCAGGTGATTTGCGAATCGAGCGGCGGTTACGAACGGGCATTAGTCCGGGCACTTGTTAGTGCGCAGATCAAAGTCAGCCTGGTCCAAGCAAACCGGGTGCGGCAATTTGCCCGGGCAGCGGGAATTTTGGCCAAGACTGATTGCATCGACGCACAGGTATTGTGCGAGTTCGGGAAGGTGATGCGGCCGCCGATGGTCACCGCCGCGACGCTAGAGCAAGAACACTTACGCGAATTGGAGAGCCAGCGCCGGCATTGAACTCACTTACTAGTGATGGAGCAAAATCGAGGTGCACGGGTGAGCGACGTTTGCGTGCGCATATTAAATCGCAGTCTGATAAACCAAATCAAGAAGCAGATCGCTCAACTCGCTCTATCTTGTTAGGCCGAGTGAACGAGCCTGAAGCGGCCTACGCCAAATAAGCCACCTAAAGCTACAAGTAGTAGGCCAAAAGTCGAACCCGAGTCAGGCGCTGCCGCTGGCGCTACGGCATCGAGCGTGAACGACTGGTCCGGTCCAACGCCCCAGGTCCATGTGTAGGTGCCGGGCGTTACACCCAAGCTTTTGAGCGTCGCGCCGTTCCACGTTGCGCTGTTCGACAGAGCATTGCCAGACACATAGCCCGTTGGCACCAAAAGTTGCTGGGCAAAATCCTGGATCTCTGCCCAACTACCGGTCCCGCTACTCGCAGACGTAGGGCCTCCACTCCCGAAATTCGACGGCCCGCTGATCGTCCCTTGGTAAATATCCGCATTCCCGCTGCCGCTGACCATCTGGCCCAACGAAGGGATAATATTAAGGGTCCCTGTGCCGTTGGTAACGAACGACAGACCAGTAAGGTCGAATGCGCCGCTTCCAGTCGCCACGACAGTTGTCCCGACTTGCTCCAGCATTACAACATAAGGCATTGGAATTGCTTGGGCGGGCGAGGCGATAATGAGCAAACTTGCGCCTGCTGCGCAGACCAGCGTGCGGAGTGAACGTATCTGCGTTCCCATTGGATTCATGACGTGTTCTTTAAGCAAAAAAAGGCAACAACGTCAATCATAATTACGCAGACAAAGTGGATATTACAAACGAGGAGGGCCACCCGTTTTGCCCCCTAACGCTGGAAATTCGGTCTGCTCCTGTCCAGAAATGTCCACGCGATCGTGCGGAATAGCCACAGTCGGAATTCTTTTAGCGTCCGCATGTGTCCAGACCTGTCCACCACAGGCCTAACGAGTCACAAAAGCGCAAAAAATCTTTGCGAACGAGACGCTCTACCAGCTGAGCTATACCCCCGAAATCTTTCGACCGCCGAGCTTTAAGGTGGAGAATTTAATTTGAATTTCAACTGGGGGTCCACCCGTTTTGCCCCCCCGATGATTTTCGAACAGTCCACTCCTGTCCAGAAAAGTCAGAGTTGAACGCTCTGAGAACCGGCTCCTGGTTCACCTCAAAACGCTCAACTGCGAGGAAAAGTATCAGGGTGGAGCGGGATTTTTCAAGCGACAAGGGGCTGCCTGAGAGGGCAGGGTTTCGGGTTGTTCCGTCTCGCGTCGTCGGGTAAAATCTCGGGCATGACCCCCGATTTTGGCTCGGTCAGAACCAAACTGAACCGGATTAGACCCAAAAATTACGTCTTTAAAGGCGCAATTATTGGGCCGAATCCTCGTTAGGTCTTGTGAACGCGCGACTTTTTCGGATCGGAGCTCTGCTCGTACTTGGCGTGGCGCTCGCATCCAGGCTCATTCCATTGATTTTTGAATCCCCAACCAACCGTAGGCTAGCAAATGTGCGTCTGGCCGGCCAGTTCATAGCTGCACACGAGAACGAGGTTCACGCAGATCCCCGTTTTCGCAATGTTCACTTCGGCCTTCATGACGTCAGTCAATCTCGTCGTTGGAGTCCTTGGTACTGCATTATCGTCACCGGCAGTGTTGGCTCGGAGGCCGACGCTCAGGATTTGAAGCGCGTTCTGGCGGCGAAGCGCCCTACGGTAGAGTTACGCTATCAGCTCGATGTTAGTGCTTCGGATCATACAGACCTAACCAATCGATGAAGCCAACGGTCCCATTACAGAATAATTTCAGCGTGTTTGCCCCGACACCCTGTCGTGGCTTATCTCTGTCTCGTTAGGCCTATGGCGCGCAGCGTGCAAACAACACCCGAACGCTCAGGTCGGCGGCTGCTAAGCGTGGTGGCGGCCACTTCGCTCATCATTAGCGGTGCATCAGCGCAAGGCGATGCAGCGAAGACAACTTCAGTCGGCACGAGTGAAGTTTTAGGCAGAGTAAATGGCGTGGCGATCGAAGCTAAAGTGCAAAGCCCATCGAGCCAGACCACGCCTCTGCAGATCGTATGCGTTTTCGAGTATACTGCGGGCGATATTTTTAATTCTCCTCCGGCGCTGCCGCGCGAATTGAATGGTATGGTGCACGTCGATGACGCGTTGAAGGGGCTAATCACCGATCTGCGCAGGAGCGGCAAGTTTGCCGGCCATGCTTACGAAACCCTGTTGCTCACTCCACCAGCAGGAACGATCCCTGCGCAAAGGCTGCTGCTGATCGGGCTTGGAGACCGGAATAAGTTTACCGCCGACCTGATGACAGACATTGGCCGCGTTGGGATGCGTGAGGCGCTGCGCCTGGGCGTGAGTAGTTACTCGCACGCCAGTGACCTAAAAGATGCGGGCATTGATTCGCCTACCGGCGAAGTAGCGCAAAACGTCGTTAGAGGTGCATTGGAAGCTTATGAGACAGAGCTCTATTTAAGAAGCAAACATGCCAGTATAACCAAACCCATCGCAAAATTAACGCTCCTAACCGGCCCGGCATTTTTCACACCGTCAGCTGACGCCATCAAGGCCTATCTGGCTAGCCGCGGAAAGTAAGCCCGACCCAAGTGGCCTAACCAGGCGATGCAGCGAACCGCGGACCGTCCTTATGCCCAGCTTCCTCAGTATGCGAACATCATTTCTCACTCGCGCGGTCGCTGATCTTGTGTCTCGTTAGATGGTAAAGCCATTCGCGTGATGAACCGAAGTCGGAATCCCTACCTGACAGCCTGGATAATTTCTACGTTGCTTGGCACTGTCGGTGGAAACATCGTCGCTATATAGTTGCTCATTCCATCCTTGCGCTGTTTGACAAGGCCGGCGTTCGGGAGAGCGTCCGTTCAGGCCGAAAGTTAGTCTTGACTTGCTGCGAGCATTTTGTTAGCTGCCAATAATTCCCTTGGATCAGATGCAGCGCAGCCTCATCTTGCTTGTAGTAGTGTCTGTGGCTCTCAACGTAGCTACCGGTGCTCAGCCTGAACTCGTGATTCGAGCCTCTGACATCGGAACCGTTTACAGTAACGGATTTGGATTGGTGTCGGTTACCTTCAAAGGCGAGAAAGCAAAGGAATATGCTCATTGGCCAAGGGTCGAACAGGAGATCCGGCTTTTGATTCCGCACGAAGGACTGCGGAACGCGGAGTTTAGCTTGGACGGTATTTATTTCGGCTTTTCCAACACTTCCTCTTCGGTCCGATTCTACAACGCTGTCTCGGCCGGTTGCTGCAGATAACAGGGTGTTATAGGGCCATTGTTCCTTTTTGCGTCCTGACTCGATACCCGAATGGCTACAATAGGACATGGCATCGAACCAATCGATGAAGCCGGCGACCCCCGAACGAATGATCGTCTGCGTTATTGCCAGCGACCCCGCTCGCGGCTTATCTCTATCTCGTTAGGCCTATGAAGTCGCTCCGGTCACGCTTTCGTATGCCGAGCAGGACGATTCGCCAGACCTTGGCGGCAGCCGGAGTGATCATCTCGCTGACATTTGTCGGGATGCAGATCCGGGAAAGCAACATTCAGGCGCGTGCAGCGGCATACCGGGCGATTGGGATTTCGACCGCGGAATTCCACAGAGGCTTCAACGCCCGGATGAATCGACTGGAGACGGAATCCGAATACCCGGAGGCCGTCAAGCGGTGGACCCTTGAGGACTGGGAAACCGTGGAGCGGACAGCTACCGCAGACCTTCGCATGCTGGAGATGATCCAGCTTCAGGTAGAGCAGGGCCTACTCCCCCCAGACGCCGTGGCTCGGCTCGGATACAACTGGGGTCCGATACTGAGCAACCCTGCCATGGCGTGCATGTGGCCCGAGCTTCGAACGCAAGTCGGATCCTCAGTGCGCAAATTAATCGAAGATTCCACGCCGGCGGCCGATCGAGTGCCTTGCCAGGTCGATCTTCATGCCCTCCGTGACGAGACCATTCGTGGCCAGAAGAAGGAGGCGACAAGTGCTCAGTAGCCGAGAGGCCTAACCATACGCTCCAGCCAACCGCTGACCGGCGCGATTAATTTCACATGAGCATTTCAACACTGAAATCTGCAGCACAGTTCGCTTCCGCCAGCGGTGGCTGAGCTTGTTCTCGTTAGACTCATTATCCATGTAAGCTTTCACACCATTACTGACATCCAGCACTATCTTAGGTCGGAGGAAGCATAAAAATGAAAAATTGGAAGGCAGTTGCAATTCTCGTAGTCGTCATCGCATTGTTCTTCGCCTGGTACGCATTTCGGCCGGAGCGCCTTTTCGTCAATCATCGCGTCCATGAGGAATTCCCGACCGCGAAGGGCGGCTCACCCGAGCAAACGCTTGCGTCTGGAACGTTTTATGGTGTAGCGCACCCGACCACGGGCACCGCAACCATTTACCGTATTGGGGACGACAGCCGCGTTCTTCGTTTCACGAACTTCAGGACGTCGAACGGTCCTGACGTTCACGTCTACCTGGTGGCTGCCGACGATGCAAAAGACAGCGCAAGTGTGGAGCGCGCTGGCTTCATCGATCTAGGGTCCATAAAAGGGAACATCGGTGACCAAAACTATACACTCGGTCCCGATGTGGACTTGTTGAAATACCGCGCGGTTTCGGTGTGGTGCAAACGGTTCAGTGTCAATTTTGGAACTGCGCCATTAATGCCCGACAACACGATGTCGCCGAAGTAGCATCTTGAATAGTTGTTGGAACGCGTGAGGTCTAACCACTCGATGAAGTCAACGGCCCTATTGCGAAACGAGTCCAGCATGTTTGCCACAGCACCCTGCCGTGGCTTATCTTTTTCTCGTTAGATGGTGAAGCGAGTGTTCAAAGATCATTGTTTCGCGGTGACCTTTATAGCCGTCAATACGTTGATCGTCGTCGAGGAGTTCGCGCACCAGCATCTGTATCCACCTGCGCCATTACACGCTGGGGGGCCACTACCCGCTGGTCTGGGCTGGTATTGGACAGCTGCTCTCAGTTTTCCGTCTTCGCTTGTGCTATACGTTCTCCATTGGCCGTGGTTTCCCGAGTTTCTTTCACTCCTTGTCCTTCTCGTCGTTGGAGCGATTCAGTGGGGCGCCATCGGCGCCATTATGGATCGCAATTCGCGCGCTCGACATTCTTCCGCGAACACATGAGAGCCGCCACAGCACCATCTAACCATACGCCCCAGCCAACCGCCGGCCGTTCCGACATTTAGCTTTTCGATGAATTCAGCATTCGACTCGGTAGCGAAGCTTGCTCTCGCCAGCGGTGGCTGAGCTTATTCTCGTTAGACCGCAAAAGGCGCCACTGGAATGGTGGACAATTTTGTGCTTTCCACACGCGAATCGATGGCGTTATTGTCTTCCTGTGAGCGGTGCAGTCTCGACTCGCGTACTGGATTCGAGGTCTTTGCTCCAGGGCGTCAGAGTATGGCTTCGGCCATGAATCCTGTTTTCAGGAGCGCCAACCTCATTAGACGCACCGTCTCACACCTGTTCTGCCGGCGACATCCGCGGTGGTTCCACGTTTTGCGGCCTAACCAGGCGCTGGAGCTAACCCTTAGCCGGCGAGAAACTCACTTTAATGTTGTGAAACAGTTCATCGCGTTTGCTGCGCTCGGTTACACCAAGGGCGGCTCAGCTTATTCTCGTTAGGTCCATGATTCGAGCCACGATTGTTCCTTTCCTTGCCGTCTTTGTAGTCGCTGTTCAAGCCCAAGAGCAACCAAGTGCTAAAGACGTTACCGATACTAAGGAGCATTGGCTATTCGAGTTCGACGTGAGCAGTGACAAAGCACTCGGCGCGCTCGATGACATCCGAGCGATTCAGGCGCTGTGTTATGCGGAAGCCCGTCGCGATCCACATTCCGCGCGAATCGGTAAAGTGCCGTCCGCGCGAACCGGCAAACTGGTCATTCATTGGACTTCTCCGTCTCAGACTGTCACGAAAATTAATTACGTTGACGGGGTTGGCGCTGTGCTATTCGTGTTGGAAAAGAAAGACACGCAGTGGTTTATCGTTCATCAGTATCACGTCGCCAAGTATCCGTAAAACGTCGTGCGAACCGGCAGACCTAACCAATCGATGAAGCCAACCGCCCCATTGCGATGCAACTTCATCGAAGTTGTCGCAGCACCCTGCAATGGCTTATCTTATTCTCGTTAGGTCTATGCGGCATCCCTGTGCCGATCTCACGCCGTTCAGCGTCTCGTCTGTTACTGTCGGCAATTTTTATGTCGAAACCGCTGCATTAGCTCGAAATGAGAATATGAATCGGTTTCTTTCATTAGCGCTGGCCAAGGTGTCCTTGTCGCTCGGAATTATTGTGTGTTACGCCGGGTCCGCATGGTCCGAGCCCGTGCCAGGATCGCTGCCCGCGCAGTGGAACGTCGGTGCTGAGAACTGCACCGCGTCACCTCAACCTCCTCTGCAGGTACACGCCTATGAGCCGCAGACTGTGATCCTAAGGCAAAATCCTTGCATCAACCCTGAGGCGAACTTTCTTTACCTGCTCATTGGATCTCAAAAGGCGCTTCTCATCGACACCGGCGCTGTCGCGGATCCAAAGAAAATGCCGCTTGCGCAAACGGTCCTCTCCATTCTGCCGTCCAAGGATGGGATACGCCTTCCCTTGCTTGTCGTGCACACCCATAAACATCGCGATCATTACGCTGGCGACGGGCAATTCGCCTCGCTGCCAAATGTGAAAGTCGTCCCTCCCGATTTGGCGTCCGTGCGTGCTTTCTTTGGGTTCGATCATTGGCCGGAGGGCATTGCCCACCTGGATCTAGGCGATCGGATAGTTGACGTCATACCAACGCCGGGACATGAATCCGCGCACGTCGCCTTTTATGATGAAAGAACCGCGCTCCTCTTTTCAGGCGATTTTCTGATCCCAGGCCGACTGACCCTCGAGGATACAGCAGCCGATCAGAAGAGCGCCGCTCGCGTAATTGATTTTCTGGCGAATCGTCCTGTCGCCCATATCCTCGGTGGCCATATCGAACGCGACCTGGCCGGCCACACCTATGCCGAAGGCGCCACCTATCATCCTAACGAGCGGCCGCTTGAATTGTCGCGAGATGACTTGATGAAAGTGTCATCGGCGCTCGCGAGCTTCAATGGCTTCTACGCGTCGCATGAGAATTATTCAATTACCCAGCCGATGCACAACCTTCTGGCGGTGATCTGCGCGGCGTTCGTCCTGCTGAGCATTCTCGGGTTCGCCTTGACCCGATTGTTGCTGCGGTGGCGGCATCGGCGTTGCCAAGTGCCCTCATCATAAGATGCCCTAACCAATCGCTGGAGCCAACCGCTGGCCGGCGTTACGCGTTAAATTCGCATTTTCTTCGCGAAATTCGGGTGGCTCCAAAAATATTTCATCGATCTTGCAGTCCGCTACTGTCCACTCCAGTCCCTTGCTTGTCCAAACCTGTCCACCTGTTTTCAGTGATTCGTTAGGCCAACCGCATTTGCATTCGCAAAATCCTGCTCAATAGTCGCACCCGCTGGGAGAAGCAGCGGCAAATTCTGCTGCCATTCAGCGTAGGAAATGGCAACGACATTTAACGACAGCGCGGGCACGAACAGGGCGGCGGCGACGTACGTCAAAGTGTCGCGCGGCCTCTACCGCCATTCACGTTCAGGTCTGTACTACGGATTCAAGAAGCACAAAGGCAAACGCCATGAATGTTCATTGCGTACGACCGATCGACAGATCGCCGAACGCCGGTTTCGCAACTGGATTCGCGATTTGGAAACAATTGATCGGGAGCTGGAGCGCACCTCGCTTCGTCAATTGATTCAGAAATTTGTGGCGGCGAATCAGGGAAAGTCCGCCAAAACTCGTGCGACGAACGCGGCGATCATCAATTGCATCGCAAGGTCGTGGCCAGGCGGCATCGACCTTGAAGTGCGGGAAATTAAGCCCTCACATTTGGACGAATGGCTGGCAGCGCAGGAAGAGCGGCTGAAAAACACCACGTACAATCGTTACGCCGGACTGCTGCGCGAACTGTTCGATATCGCCGTGCGTGACCGAATCATTAGCCAATCGCCCTTTAACCAGGTGAAGACGAGATGGAAGAAGCCGCAGGAACCACTTCGCCTAACGCCAACCGAAGGTCAATTTCGCGCAATCGTCACGTCGATCAGATCGCAACAATTTGCCGGCACAAGACGAACACGTGGTTTTACGTGCCAATGTACCCTGAATTGAAGAAGTTCCTTCAGCGGCTGCGCGACGAAGCATTGCTCGCACCTCTAAACGCCCACGTCTTCGCAATCAAAGATGCCAAGAAAGCGTTGCGCGCTGCTTGTGATCGTCTCGGATATCCGAATTTCTCACAACGTAGTATCCGTCGCTGTCTCATCAGGAAGTTATGGCGTGCCGGTGTGGACAAGAAGCTGATCGCAAAGTGGCAAGGGCATCAAGACGGCGGCCAGCTCATAATAGATACATACACCGAAGCGTTTGGTGAGGACGATGCCGAGTATGAGCAGCAGCAGCTTGCCAAGCTTCACTCTTAGGATGCGGTAAACACTCAAGATGCTTTCGCCGTATTCGGATCACCACCGTAAATAGCTGACCTCTTTCGATGGATGATGAGCGCATGGCCTTGGACGACTGTGGAAACTTCGTTGATCAAAGGCAGCAGCACTTCCAGTTTGTCACCAACGACTCGAATTGCTTCGTGGCTCTGCTCTTTCATCAAAGCCGTGAGCTTCTCATCGGGCTTGCCAAAATGATGAGTGAATACCGAACGCAACACTTTTGCGATCTTCAATATTTGGCGGTCCTTTGCTGCAGACCAGTCCGGTTCAGCAACCTTGAGAAATTCCTCAAGGTCAGCGTCTTCGGCCGCCAGTCCAAGAAGCCGCAGCTGTTCATCGGTGGATAATAGCCGTTGGTCTCTCTTCGCCTTGGCATTTTGTTCACGATAAGCCTCGCAATTCAGATGGTCTGGTGCCTCTTCAAGGATCGAAGAGATCGTTCGCTTCACAAAGGTGTCGTACGCATCCCAGCAATAGTTGATCGAGATAAGCGACACCTGCGTGCCTAACGGTTGAGTTATTGGCGCGTGTATAAAATCAAAGAAAGGGTGGTTCTTTCCAAGCCGCTCCTGAATATGGTCGCTCAGCTGTAATGGTGGGCAGTTTTCGTCCACCGGAGTGGGATTGGGAGGATCAACATACAAATCGGGCTTGTTATAGAGTACCTCATTGAAGCTCATCCAAGGTACAACGCACCGTTCGTAGATCGCGCGACGTTGGTCCTCTGTTAACACCGTCATAACGTATGGCACGGTAGCGGGCAACATCATTAAAAATGCAACGAGCGAGCGCATTGCATCCAAATGCGACATGAAATCATCAATTGGTCGACTCGTTTCCACGATTTAGAATACCCAAATCCAGCTTTCTTGAAACCACGTCAAGCGTTCGCACTGGTGCCTCAAATTCTGGGTTCGTGAAGAACCCATTCAAGGTTGGCGAGAAAGTCATCACCAAAGTTGACGGCAAGGAAGTCGAAGCTGTCGTCACAAAGTTGTGGCAGAACGAAGTACAGGTACGCACGCCGGACAACGAACTTCGGTGGCGCAGCATGTACACAATTTGGTATCCGGGTGCATCGCCCCTCCCCCGCGAACAGAAAACAACCAAGTCCGTCGGAGTTGCCGTCGGCCCGAACAGCAGCGCAGCGAAAGCAGCGCCGACAAATGCGAAGACGAAAAGGTCGCCGCGCAAGCCGACAAAGAAGCGCCGCTAATTTGCGAACCGCTCTGGACATTGCGCTGCGATTGTATGAGCAGCGTGGATGTATTGCGTTCTGGAATCCACGCGATATCACGGATGAGAATCTTCGTACCGACACGCCCGATGCAGAAGCATTGCTGATCGAGCCGGGCAACATCAGTAGCTGCGAAGGGACTGACGGCCAATACTTGATTAAGGATAGTATCCTACAGGCGTACGAATCGTATCCTGGGCACGCCGGCATCGACAGAGTTTTCAAAGTGCTGAAAGGCACCCGCTGCGGCTTCATGTCTACGACAGTCATCGAACAGTGCGTCAAAATGCGCTGGATAATAATGGACGCGGCTGAGGGCGAAGACGGGATCTTCTTCAAGCGCTACCAGCCTCCGAGGGAGGCCAGATAAATGGCAGTTCAACAGCCACGGAAGAGACAAGCGCCAGATGTGGATCGTCAGAATTCCAGATCACTTACGCTGACAAGACTGCGGTCTGAAAAGCTGTGTCATCTACAGTGGTTTTGTGTGCTCGCGCCCAGGAAAAGAACTTCCCTTTAGGGAAGATTCTCGGACGGATTTACCTACACTGACAGTTCGCAGTGTAACTATGATCCTGGTGAATAGCCTTTGACGCGCTGCGGGATCCTGGTAAGTTACCATCAGTTACGTCATCCGACGTTTCATCGCATCTTCGGCCGGGCTGAAAGGTTCGTGGGGCTGCACCTTCGCTGAGACACCGCTTAGCGCGATTTCCAGATCCACTGGAAGTTAGAACTTTAGAGACCCACGTGTGAACTTTTTAAAGGATTTTTGGCACGGCTCACTGGCTACACAAGGCGGTGGCCCAGATGAAACCTCCCGCGGAAGTCGGCAAGGTACTGCATTTCGCGCGCTCCTGCGTCATCTAGCCCGGCTTTCAGCTCTGTCCAGCACAGGCCTAACGAGTCACAAAACCGCAAAAAATCTTTGCGAACGAGACGCTCTACCAGCTGAGCTATACCCCCGAAATCTTTCAACCGCCGCCGTTTAACGTGCAGAATTTGGATTGGATTTCAACTGGGGGTCCACCCGTTTTGCCCCCCGATACTTTTCCGTCAGTCCACTCCTGTCCAGAAAAGTCTGGGCTGAAGGATGTGACAATTTGGTTCCCTCCTCAGCTCAAAACGCCCAACTACGAGGGAAAAGTATCAAGGTGAAGCGGGATTTTTCGAGCGAGAAGCCGGTTTCGCTTTCTTCCGCGCAACATGGAACGGCCGCATTGCGAGACTCAGCGTGTTTGCCACGACACCCTGCCGTGGCTTATCTCTGTCTCGTTAGGCCGACACCGGAAATGCGATGAAACGTACATGGACGATCATTGGCGTAAGCGACGTACCGGGGAGCTTCAAATGGTACCAGTCGCTCTTTGGCCAGCCCGAGACGCCTCCTGGCCATGACCACTTTGGTCAGATCCTGGATACGGATGGAACTGTGTTGCTCTGCCTTCACGAGTGGGGCGCTCACGAGCATCCCTCCTTGATGAGTCCGGACGAGGCACCACCTGGCAACGGGCTCCTCTTGTTCTTCCGCGTCGACGATTTCGACATGGCACTGAAGAGGGCACGCGCTCTCGTCACCCGGCTTGCAGAGGAGCCCCACGTGAATCCGAACACTCAAACCAAGGAGTTCTCACTCCGAGATCCAGACGGATACTACGTCACGATCAGTGCGCTCTCTGCGGCCTAACCCCTATGTAAGGTGTCAAGTGTGAAGGCGAGTGTGGTAGGTGGATATTTCAAGTCATAGGCTTAATTGGTCCGGTGGTCGTTGATTCTGGAACGCATCCTCTTCCGCTTACGGCGACAGCGGTTGCAGTTTCATTTAAAACTGTAACCGGGAGCGCGACCGCATTGTCTCTAGCAGTGCAGTATACGAATTAACCAACCCAATCGGCGCGTTCCTTATAATCTAGTCCCTTTGAGCGACTTGGATAAATGTTAGACTTGGCCCTCTCTGTCCAGAACCTGAGCAAATCGTTCAACATTGCGCACGAGCGCAACGGATTGGGAGGATACCGCACCCTGCATGATGAGCTCATAACTCTTCCCCGGCGATTGTTGAAGGCCTTTTCCGGCAACGGACGCTTTGTTTCGAACATATTCTGGGCGCTCAAAGACGTTTCATTCGAGATCCGGAAGGGTGAGGTTGTTGGAATAATCGGGGCCAACGGAGCGGGCAAGAGTACCCTGCTGAAGATACTAAATCGAATCACAGAGCCTACGCATGGTGGCGCGGACATTTACGGCCGGGTCGGAGCGCTTCTTGAAGTTGGGACGGGATTTCATCCCGAGCTTACCGGCCGTGAAAATATTTTTTTGAATGGCGCCGTCCTTGGGATGACCCGCGCTGAAATCAGACAAAAATTCGATGACATCGTTGCATTCGCCGAGATTGAAAAATTTCTCGATACTCCGGTAAAACGCTATTCCAGCGGAATGTCTGTGCGGCTGGCATTCGCAGTAGCCGCCCATCTCGAACCCGAGATCCTGCTTATCGACGAAGTGCTTGCCGTCGGCGACGCCCAATTTCAGAAGAAATCGCTGGCCAAGATGGAAGAAGTGGCCGCCAAGGAAGGCCGCACCGTAATTTTCGTCAGCCACTCGATGCCGACCGTTTCGCGGTTGTGCCCGCGCGCTATCTGGCTGCGAGGCGGACGGATCGTCGCGGACGGTCCTTCCGAAGATGTTATCGAGCAATATTCCAATCTTGCCGCCCTTAATCGGGATCGAATGATCTGGCCAGATGGGATCTGTAATGCGGGAGTGACCGAGCTTCAGGTTATGTCGATCGCTTTGTGTGATAAGAGCCATCGCCGAAGCGTTGACTTTGATTATTCGGACCCGATTAGCCTGGAAATTGAATACGCTGTCCATGAACATTTGCCCTTTTGCCGGATCGGTTTTCTGGTGCACGCCATGGATGGCACTCCAGTTTTTGAGATCTACGACATCGATGAAGATATGAACCGTGGCCGGTGCCAACCCGGCTCTTACGTCATGCGGTGCGAATTGCAGGGTGATCTGCTAAAACCGGGACGGTACAGTCTCTCCCTGAATGCCGGTGTTCCCGGGCTCAAAAATCTGGTTCGTCTCGATGGAGTCCTCCAATTTGCGGTTCACGATCACGGAACGCCGGGTGCCGGGATGAACTTGCCACGATTAGGAGTGATCCGACCGAGAGCGACGTGGACACGAAAAACATTGTCAGAAACTTGAACCGCTACCCAGAACGGTCCGGAACGCCGGCCATGAAATTCTTCAAAAATTGGCTCGATCGGCCGATCCGACGTCACACCGGGCTGCTGCCAATCGCTCAAACCGATCCCGACGACGTTTTTATTGTCGGATATCCGAAAAGTGGACACACCTGGATGCAGACACTGATTGCGGGAACGGTTTATGGTCTTGATCCTGGCTACCTGTCTTATGCAGTCGTTGACGACCTTATCCCAGACGTCCACGCTCGGTCTTACTACCGCCGCTATGGGACGCCCATGCACTTCAAGAGTCACCGTCTGCCTCAGCCCGACTACCGCCGGGTGATATACGTTTTGCGGGATGGGCGCGACGTGATGATTTCCTATTACCATCATCTAAAAGCGCTCTATGGATCCGCGATCGATTTCGCAACGGTGGTACGCACGGGAGAACACGTTTACCCAGGCAAATGGCATGAACATGTCGAGGCCTGGAAGTCCAATCCCTACAAGGCGCAAATTTTAGTCCTCAAGTACGAGGATCTGCTAGACGATCCGGTGAAGCAGCTCGGTCGCGTTTGCGATTTCTTAACTCTTGATCGCTCTCTCTCGCTGCTAAAGCTGGTCGCAGAAGGAAGTTCCTTTCGCAGCATGCGAGCGCGGGAAGAGGAGTTTGGCCTACAAGACGAGAGGTGGCCGATGGACCAATTTTTCATTCGAAGAGGCCAGCTCGGAAGCCATAAAGACGAAATGCCGGGACAGATACTCGATCTTTTCATGACGGACGCGGCCGAGACCCTGCGGGATTTTGCTTACATTTGAGCGGGAGATTGCGTTGAGCGCTGCTGGGCGCAGCGCGTTTAGTCCGACGATGCTTGCGTTAACGATCGCGGTGTCTTGTCTAGTCCTTGTCACGCGGGCGTAATCGCGAAATCGGTGATGCACGAACACATCACAATCTTCTGGACGATTGTGCTTGGCATTATCGGATCGATCATTGGAGGAGCGGTAACCCACATGTTTTCGCGTCCAGCTAACGAACGCTATCATCTTGCTGGTCTGATCTTTTCCACACTCGGGGCGGTACTGGTTCTCTTCGCCTGTTATAAGCTGAAGATCCATTTCCCTAGCGTTCGTCCGTAGGGAAGACACGAGGCCCACCCGTTTTGCCCCCCTGGCGCTGGAAATTCGGTCTACTCCTGTCCAGAAATGTCCACACCATTGTGCGAAGTTGATGCAATCGGAATTCTTTTAGCGTCAGTACGTGTCCAGCTCTGTCCACCAGTGGCCTAACGAGTCACAAAACTGCAAAAAATCTT
>Ga0073928_10005883_pt1 | contig 16875 bp, 15 predicted proteins | sample PaiPotPPA55metaG_FD_76969 | JGI IMG/M metagenome (GOLD analysis project Ga0073928, IMG submission 76969) | Iron sulfur acid spring bacterial and archeal communities from Banff, Canada, to study Microbial Dark Matter (Phase II) - Paint Pots PPA... ... | reverse complement strand
TCGCCGATAGCGCAGTCATCTCGAACCATGAGGGCAAGCTGACGTTGATGGTGCGCTTCGTCAACGAGCGTCACAACATCATCGGCAATGCCGCCGCCAAACTATGGCTGCTCAGGAACGAGACGAGTTTGGAGGGCCGCGAATTCCGAAGGTTCTACCAGTTGCCGCTGGTGCGAAGCGAGCATCCCGCGCTCGCATTGAGCTGGACGCTTTATCATGTGATCGACGAGCAAAGCCCGCTTTACGGCCACAGCGCCGCCGACGTCGCGGAAGCCGATGTTTCGCTGATGGTGGTGGTGTCCGGATATGACGTTGTTGCGGCGCAAACAATCCACGCCCGAAAGAATTACGACTATCCCGCCATTCTGTTTGGGCAGCGCTACGCCGATATCCTCGACCGCACCGAAGAGGGCCGGATCAGGATCGATTACGGCAGGTTCCATAAGACTATGGAGGGATAGTTTATCGCATCAAATTTTCTGTGAGAGACGCAGCGAGCGTGCTAAATAACATCAGGACGTTCCGGAACTGACCGCCGTGAAAACCCAGCAGCCGATCGCATCCGATGAAGAGCACCGCGTGCTCCAATTTCGGCCGCGCACCGTGGCGCCATCTCAGGGCCGGCTTCGGGAACCGGGCGACGGCGCCGTCAAGCAGGACACGATCAAGCAGGACACCATTAGGCAGGACTTGCGGGGTGCGGCCAACGATTTGTCGCGCTATGAGCGAGATCGCAGCGAGCCGGACGATTTTCGCCACCGCATGCTGGCCAACCTTGCGGCGCTCGCTTTTACCATCGCGCTGACCGCGGTCGGAATCTGGCTCGCCATGAACATCGCCGATCTGCGCAAGACCCAGGACTGCGTGCTGATGGGCCGGCGCGATTGCGTGCGCATTTCGACGCCGCATTTCTAGCGTTTCGGCCCCGCCCCACCCCCTGTTCGGCCCCGATATCAGGCCCGGCAGCGCTCGCCCGCGTCCATTGAACTCAGGGCGTCGCTCCGATATACGGGCAGTCGACTCCGGATCGCGGATGGGGCATTCCGGGGGCACCGCGCCCCCCTGCCATGCCATCTAGGAATTTATCATCAATATATCAAAGGCTTAGTGATGTCCTCTACATTCGATCAGGTCGCCACGATTATCGCTGAAACCTGCGACATACCGCGCGACACGATCACGCCCGAAAGCCACGCGATCGACGATCTGGGGATCGACAGCCTCGATTTTCTCGACATTGCGTTCGCGATCGACAAGGCGTTCGGGATCAAGCTGCCGCTGGAAAAATGGACGCAGGAAGTCAACGACGGCAAGGCGACCACCGAGCAATATTTCGTACTGAAAAACCTCAGCGCGCGCATCGACGAATTGGTCGCCGCCAAGGGCGCGTAACCGCGAATCATGCATCTCGAATATTTCAAGCTGATCGACCGCATTCTCGACCTCAACACGGCAGAGAAGACCATCACGGCCGAAGCGCGGGTTCCCGAAGCGAACACCATCTTTGAGGGCCATTTCCCGGGTCACCCGATCATGCCCGGGGTGTTGCTGATTGAATCGATGGCGCAGACCTCGGGTTGGCTATTGCTCGCGCTGATGAAGTTCGAGCGGATGCCGTTTCTGGCCGCCGTCAAGGAAGCCAAGATGCGCGGCTTTGTCACTCCCGGGGAATTGCTCACGATCGAGGCCAACGTGATGCACGAAGGCTCGGGCTATGCCATGACCGAAGCGCGGGTGAAGGTCGGCGGCAAGTTGAGGTGCAACGCGACCATCACCTTCAGCCACATCCCCTTCCCCAATCCGGAATTGCGCAGACACATGGATGCGGAGGCCAAGCGGGTCGGCTTACCCCAGCAGGCGCTGCTGCCATGACCGGGACGACCGCTTCGAACCAGGGACCGGCGCAAGCGTCGACGGAAGTCTGGATCACCGGCATCGGACTTGCGACCTCGCTTGGCGAAGGCCTCGATGCGAACTGGGACGCGCTCAATCAACGGCGCATCAATGTCGATGAAACGGGTTTCGCGCCCTACATCGTCCACCCCTGGGCGCAGGTAAATCTCGACACCCAGATCCCCAAGAAGGGCGACCAGCGTCAGATGGAGGCCTGGCAGCGCATCGGCACCTATGCCGCCGGGCTCGCACTGGATTCCGCCGGCGTCAAAGGCAACAAGGAAATCCTCGGCCGGATGGACATGATCATCGCGGCCGGCGGCGGCGAGCGCGACCTTGCGGTCGACACCGCCATCCTCAATGCCGAAGCGAAGGGCAATTCGGCGCCCGGGTTTCTCAACGAACGGCTGATGAACGACCTGCGGCCGACGCTGTTTCTGGCGCAACTCTCCAACCTGCTCGCCGGCAATATTGCCATCGTCCACGGCGTCTGCGGCACCTCGCGCACCTTCATGGGCGAGGAAGCGGCCAGCATCGATGCGGCCCGGATCGCGGTGGCGCGCATCGCCGCCGGCCAGAGCGACATTGTGCTGATCGGCGGCTCGCAGAACGGCGAGCGCAAGGATCTTCTGGTGCTCTACGAGTTCGGCGACTTCAACCTCAAGGACAAATTCGCTCCCGTCTGGGCGCGTCAGGAGAACGCGGGCTTCGCGCTCGGCTCCGCAGGCGCCTTTCTCGTGGTCGAGTCCAAGGCGCACGCGATAGCACGCGGCGCAAAGCCCTTTGCGCGCCTGACCAGCGTCGTCGCCGATCGCTCGCAGCGCAAGCACGCGGGCGACGTCAAGGCAACACTGGAACAACTTTGGTCGAAGCTCGGCAAGCTCGGGGGTAACGGCGCCATCATCACCGGCGCCACCGGCGCCGAACCGGTCACGTCGGAGGAACGATCCTTCCTCGGTGAACACAGGGATTTCGCGGTGCGCGCGACCGGCACCATGTTCGGCCACACCATGGAGACCCAGTTTCCGCTGGGACTTGGCCTGGCGGCGCTCGCAATCTCCCGCGGCGCGCTGTTTCCGCCGAACGATTCCTCCGGGCTGGAGATTGAAATGTCCAAGCCGCCTGCCCAGATTGTAGTCGTTGGCGCAGGTCACTGGCGCGGCGAAGGGATGGCGCTCGTCGAGGCCATCCCGTGACCATTGCGGTTTGACCGGCGGGGGAAACATGACAGCACCACGCGACAAATTCGGAAGACCGATCGTCGTCGTCACCGGCATGGGCATCGTTACCTCGCTCGGTGCCGGCAAGACCGATAATTGGGCCAAGCTCACGGCCGGTGAATCCGGCATCCGCACCGTCACCCGTTTCCCGGTCGACGGCCTGAAGACGACCATGGCGGGCACCGTCGATTTCTTGACCGTCGAACCGTTCTCCTCGACCGGCCTGACGGAGCGCCTCGCCGAACTCGCCACCGAAGAGGCGCTCGAACAGTCCGGCATCGGCTCCAGGGGCGACTTTCCGGGGCCGCTGTTTCTGGCCGTCGCCCCGGTTGAAGTCGAGTGGCCGCAGCGACAGGAACTCGGGCGCGCCGTCGGAAAGCAGGAACTCAGCTATGACGACCTGCTGCGGATCAGCGGCGGTGGAAAGTTCACGCCCTATCATCGCCGCTTCATGTTCGGGTCGGTGGCCGGACATCTCGCGGAGAAATTCGGCACCAAGGGTTCGCCGATCTCGCTGTCGACCGCCTGCGCCTCCGGCGCGACCGCGATCCAGCTTGGCGTCGAGGCGATCCGCCGCGGCGAGGCCGACGCCGCCCTGTGCGTCGGGGCCGATGGTACGGTCAATCCGGAAGCCATGGTGCGGTTTTCGCTGCTGTCCGCACTCTCGACGCGGAACGAGCCGCCTCAGGCGGCCTCAAAGCCATTTTCCAAGAACCGCGACGGTTTCGTGATGGCGGAAGGCGCCGGCGCGCTGGTGCTCGAAAGCTATGAGGCCGCGACCGCCCGCGGCGCGCCGATCCTCGGCGTACTGGCCGGCTGCGGCGAACTGACCGACTCGTTCCACCGCACCCGGTCGAGCCCCGACGGCAAGCCGATCATCGGCTGCATGCTGAAGACCCTGGCGGACGCCGGCATGGCGCCGGAACAGATCGATCACATCAACGCCCACGGCACCGCGACGCCGGAAAACGACAAGATGGAATATCTGACGACGTCGGCCGTGTTCGGCGAACTGGCGACGAAAATCCCGGTGTCGTCGAACAAATCGATGGTCGGCCATACCATCTCGGCGGCGGGCGCGGTCGAAGCGGTGTTTTCACTGCTGACGCTGGAACACCAGAGAATTCCGCCGACCATCAACTATGAGACGCCGGATCCGGCGATCCTGTTCGACGTGGTCGCCAACACCGCGCGCGACGCCCGCGTCACCGCGGTGATGTCGAACTCGTTCGGCTTCGGCGGCCAGAATGCCTCCCTGATCCTGACGCGCGAACCGGCCTGACCGGCGCAGCCATTCCAATGCCTGCGATGATGCGCGCGCTCACTCTCGTTGCCGATCGCCAGTTGACGGTTGCGCAGATACCCCTGCCCCCGCCACCGGGTGCCGGCGAAGTACAGATCCAGGTGAAGGCGGTCGCGCTCAATCACATCGATGTCTGGGGCTATCGCGGCATGGCGTTTGCGAAGCGAAAGCTGCCGCTGGTGGTTGGCGCCGAGGCCTCCGGCGAAATTGCCGCCGTCGGTGAGGGCGTCACGCGCTTCAGGCCGGGACAAGCAGTGGTCATGTACGGCGCCCTCACCTGCGGGGTTTGCCGTGCCTGCCGCGAAGGCCGCGACAATCTTTGCGAAGACGTCGCAGGTGTCATGGGCTTCCATGTCGACGGTTTCGCGCGCGAATACATGAACCTGTCGGAGCGGCTGGTGATACCGGTGCCGGCCGGCGTCAGCGAACGCCACGCAGCCTGCGCGCCGGTTGCCTTTTCCACGGTTCAGCACATGCTGTTCGACAATGCCAAACTGCTGAGCGGCGAAACCGTGCTGGTCCATGCCGGCGGCTCCGGCATCGGAACCGTCGCCATCATGATGTCCAAGGCGATCGGCTGCACCGTCATCACCACCGTTGGCGACGACAGCAAGATCGCCGGCGTGAAGGCGCTCGGCGCCGATCACGTCATCAACTATCGCAAGGATCGCTTCGAGCACGAGACCCGCAAGATCACCAGGAAAAAGGGCGTTGACGTCGTGTTCGAACATGTCGGGGCCGATACGTTCAGCGGCTCGCTGCTTTCCTTGAAGCGCGGCGGCCGGCTGGTGACCTGCGGCTCGACCTCGGGCCCCACCACAACGCTCAATCTGATGCAGTTATTCCAGCAGCAATATCGCATCTTCGGCTCGTTCGGTGCGACCATGCGCAATGTTGCAGAGAGCCTCGACAAGATGGGCGCCGGCATGCATCCGGTGATCGACACCGACGTGCCGATCGAGGATGTTGCCGTTGCGCTAAAGCGCATGGAAAGCCGGCAGGTATTCGGCAAGATCGTCGTTGGTTTCTGATGCATCCTTCGCTCGCTCGCACCAAGGCCCGCATTCGCGATGCCACCAAGCCGGTCAGCGAGGCCGCGGTCGGTGCTTTGACCATCGGATTGCTGCGCACCACCCGCTATTTCGATCCGATCAAGACCGCCGATCTGTTCGGCCGGATCACCCGCTTGATCGGGCCGATGCTGCGCGAGCAACGGATCGGCCGCGCCAACCTCACCGCCGCGTTCCCGGAAAAATCGCCCGCGGAGATCGAGGCCATTCTGGCCGGCGTCTGGGATAATCTCGGCCGCATCGGCGCCGAGTTCGCCCATCTCGACCATATCTGGGAGCACGACCCCGCGCACCCCGAGGACAGCCGGATCGAAATCGAGCCACGCACCCACGAGCTGTTCGCGCAGCTGCGGCTCGACGGCAAGCCGGCGCTGATTTTTACAAGCCACCTCGGCAACTGGGAACTGCCGGCGTTGGCCGCGGTCGCGCACGGGCTCGACGCCGCGATCCTGTATCGCCGGCCGAACATTGCCGCGGCCAATCGCATCATCGAAGAGATGCGCCAGGTGAAAATGGGCACGCTGATCCCGGCCGGCCGCGATGCGCCGTTACGGCTGGCGGAGGCGTTGCAAAAAGGCCAGCATGTGGCCATGCTGGTCGACCAGTATCTCACCAGCGGCGTCGAGGTCACGTTCTTCGGCCGCAAGACCAAGGCCAACCCGACGCTGGCGCGGCTGTTGCGGCAGGTCGAGTGCCCGATCCACGGCGTGCGCATCATCCGCCTGCCGGGCCATCGTTTTCGCGCCGAACTGTCAGAAGAAGTGAAGCCGGTGCGCGACGCCGCGGGACAGATCGATATTGCCGGCACGATGCAGGCGGTTACTTCGGTGGTCGAGGGCTGGATTCGCGAATACCCGGACCAGTGGCTGTGGCTGCATCGCCGCTGGCGATAGGCGGTCCGCGCCAACCTCGTCATGCCCGGCCTTGTGCCGGGCATCCACGTCTTTGCGGCGATCAAGCAAGGACGACGTGGATGGCCGGGACAAGCCCGGCCATGACGGGAGATTTCCTTGCGACGACCTCAGCGCCCCGTCTTCACCTTGGTCCAGAGCCGGTTGATGATGCGCTGGGTGGCCGGATCGCGCGCGGTGATGACGAACAGTTTTTGCAATGTCGCCTCATCGGGATAGATGTTCTTGTCGTTGAAAATCTTCGGGTCGACCAGTTTCTGGCTCGCCAGATTGCCGTTGGCGTAGGACAGGAAATTCGAATTCCTGGCCGCGACCTCGGGCCGGTTGAGATAGTTGATCAGCTCATAGGCCTCCGCGACGTTGCCGGCGTCCGTGGGGATCGCGAGATTGTCGAAGAACATCTGCGCGCCCTCTCTGGGGATCGCGTAGCCGATCTCGATGCCGTTCTTCGCCTCCGCCGCGCGGGCCCGCGCCTGCATGATGTCGCCCGACCAGCCCACCACAAAGCAGATCTCGCCGGTCGCCAGCGCGCTCAGGTATTCCGAGGAATGAAACTTGCGGACATAGGGCCTGATCTTGCTGACGAGATCGGCGGCCTTTTCCAAGTCGGCCTGTTTGGTCGAATTCGGATCGAGCCCGAGATAACCCAGCGCTGCCGGAAAGATGTCGTCGGCGGAATCCAGCATGTGGACGCCGCAATCCCTAAATCTTGCGAGATTCTCCGGCTTGAAGACGATGTCCCAACTGTCGATTTTGGCGTCGGGGCCGAGGATTTTCTGCACCGCCTTGACGTTGTAGCCGATCCCCGTGGTGCCCCACATGTAATTGGCGGCGTATTGATTATCGGGGTCGTAGACCGCGAGCTGCTTGGTCACGAACGGCCAGGCATTGGCGAGGTTTGGCAGTTTCGATTTGTCGAGTTTTTGGAACACATGCGCGGTGATTTGGCGCTGCAGGAAATAGGCGGTCGGGACGACGACGTCATAGCCGGATTTTCCCGCCAGTAGCCGCGTCTCCAGCGTCTCGTTGGCATCGAAGGTATCGTAGACCACCTTGATGCCGGTTTCCCTGGTGAAATCTTCCAGCACCCCCGGCGCCATGTAGTTCGACCAGTTGTAGAAATTGACGGTGCGTTCCGCCGCCCTCGCCGGCTGCGACAGAACCGCGAGGAGTGCCGCGACAAACCAAAGGTGAGGGCTGGTCAAGCCGCGCATGGTGCTGTCATCTCCTATCGGCGGTGCACCGCATCCGACAGGCGCTCGAGCGCGGTGTCCAGCGTGGCATCCTTCTTGGCGAAGCAAAACCGCACCACCGACGTCACCGCGTCCTTTTCATAAAAAGCCGACACCGGAATGGCCGCAACCTTGTAGTCGGTCACGATGCGCTTGCAGAACGCCTCGTCGGTTTCGTTGAGACCGAGCGGCGAAAGATCGACGGTGAGGAAGTAAGTTCCCTGCGAGCGCAGCACCGGAAAGCCGATGCGCTCCAGGCCTTGGGTCAGACGATCGCGGCTTCGCGCCAATTCCTTGCGCATGTCGTGAAAATAATCATCCGGCTTGCCGAGCCCAAAGGCCACCGCCGCCTGCAGGTTGGGCGCGGTGGTGAAGGTGAGAAACTGGTGCACCTTGGCCGCGACCCGCAGCAGCGGCGGGGCGGCGCAGACAAAGCCGATCTTCCACCCCGTCAGCGAAAAGATCTTCCCCGCCGAGCCGACCTTGATGGTGCGGTCGCGCATTCCCGGAATGGTGATCAGCGGAATGTGCTCGCGGCCGTCGAAGACCACATGCTCCCAGACCTCGTCGCAGATCGCAACCGTGTCGAACTCCTGGCAGAACCGCGCCAACAGTTCGAGGTCCTCGCGCGGGTACACCACCGCGGCCGGATTGAGCGGATTATTGAACAGTACCGCCTTGGTCTTGTGGTTGAACGCGCTTTTCAGCATCTCCTCCGAGAGCCGCCAATGCGGGGGCTCGAGGCGCAGCAAACGCGGGATGCCGCCGGCCTGGCGAATGATCGGCAGATAGGAGTCGTAGACCGGCTGGAACACGATCACCTCGTCGCCGGGCTCGACCATGGCGAGGATCGCGGAGGTCAGCGCTTCGGTGCCGCCCGAGGTGACCATGACCTCGGTCATGGGATCGAGCTTGAGGCCATGCCAGCGCCCGTAATGCGCGGCGATCGCCTGGCGCAGCTCCGGAATGCCCATCATCGAGGGATATTGGTTGTAGCCGTCCATTACGGCGTCCGACGCCGCGCGGCGAATGTCTTCAGGGCCGGGGTCGTCGGGAAAACCCTGGCCGAGATTGATCGCGTTGTTGTCGCGCGCGAGCTGCGACATCGCCTCGAAGATCGTGACGGGAAGATCCGCGAAGACCTTGTTCATGGAGGTCATGAGACGGTCAGCCGCCGGTCTTGGTCGGCAACCCCGCCGCCTTCCAGGCCAGCATGCCGCCCGCGAGGTGGTGGTCGTAGGCCAGACCCGCGGCCTGGGCGGCCAGCGACGCCGTTACCGATCGTTTGCCGGAACGGCAGGCAAAAACCACCTGCTTGCCTTGCGGGTCGGGAATCTGCTCGAGGTCGAACGCGGAGAGCGAGACCACGACCGCGCCCGGATAGGCCTCCACCGCAACCTCATTCGGCTCGCGGACGTCGACGAGGAGATAGCGCCCCTCGGCCATGCCCTTGGAGACTTCCTCCGGCGTCAAATCGTGAACCTGGCCCACGCGAACTCCTCCCAAACGATGCCTGTAGCTTGATATCCTGCGCGCCAACCTTGCCCCTCGCGCGGCGAAAATCAAGCACCCGATCTAGACGGTAACCTGCGTTCCGACCTCGACCACCCGTCCGCTCGGAATCTGGAAATAGTCGGTGGCGTCGTTGGCGGTACGGCTGAGCGCGATGAAGAGATGATCCTGCCAGCGCGGCATGCCCGAATGCGCGGCGGGTTTCAGCGCGCGCCGCGACAGGAAGAACGACGTCGACATGATATCGAACTGCCAGCCGAGTTTTCGCGCGATCGCCAGCGCCTTCGGCACGTTGGGCGATTCCATGAATCCGAACCGCAGCGCCACCTTGGTGAACGTCGCGCTGATCTGCTCCAGCCGCACCCGCTCCGACAGGTCGACGCGCGGCGTCGACGCGATCTCGATGGTGAGGATGACGTTCTTCTCGTGCAGCACCTTGTAGTGCTTGAGGCTGTGCAGCAGCGCGGTCGGCGCGCTGACGGGATCGCTGGTCAGAAATACCGCGGTGCCGGAAACCCGCTGCGGCGGCCGCTTTTCCAGCATCGCCACCAGGTCGGCCAGTGGAAACTCCAGTTTGCGCGATTTCTCGAACAAGAGCCGGCTGCCGCGCCGCCAGGTGTACATCAGGAGCATCACGACCGCGCCCAGCGCCAGCGGCACCCAGCCGCCTTCCAGCACTTTCAGAAGGTTCGCGGCAAGGAAGGTGAGATCGAGGAGCAGAAATGGCGCGATCAGCGCGGCGGCCGCGATCGCCTTCCACCGCCAGACCCGCCAGATCACGACAAACCCCATCATCCCCGTGACCACCATGGTTCCGGTCACGGAGATGCCGTAGGCCGAGGCCAGCGCGCTCGACGAACGGAACATCAAGACCAAGAGGATCACGGCGATCATCAAGAGCATGTTGATGCGCGGGATAAAGATCTGACCGGAATGGGCCTCCGAGGTGTGGCGCACTTCAAAGCGCGGCAACAGGCCGAGCTGGATGGCCTGGCGCGTCAACGAATAAGCGCCGGTGATCACGGCCTGGCTCGCGATCACGGTCGCGGCCGTGGCGAGACCGACCATCGGCTTCAGCGCCCAATGCGGGAACATCAGGTAGAACGGGTTCGCCACCGCCTTGGGATCGGCGATGACGAGCGCGCCCTGTCCCAGATAGTTCAGTGCCAGCGCTGGCAGGACGATGAAGAGCCAGGCGGTCTGGATCGGCCGTTTGCCGAAATGCCCGAGATCGGCGTACAGCGCCTCGGCGCCGGTCACGGCGAGGAACACCGCGCCGAGCGTGACGAAACCGATGATGCCGTGATGCAGCATGAACGAGACGGCCAGCAGCGGGTTGAGCGCCAGCAGCACTTCGGGATGCCGCACAATCGGGGCAAACGACGCGATCGCGATGACAGCGAACCAGACGCACATGATCGGCCCAAAGAACGCCGCCACCCGCGCGGTGCCGCGCGACTGCGCCGCGAACAGCGCCAGCAGGATGAGGACGGTCAGGGGCACGACGTAAGGGTCGGCCGCCTCGCTGACGAGCTTGATGCCTTCGATCGCCGAGAGCACCGACAACGCCGGCGTGATCACCGCGTCACCATAGAACAACGCACCGCTGATAATGCCGAGCAGCACGATGGTTCCCGCATGACTCCCCACCGCGCGCTGCGCCAGCGCCATCAACGCCAGCGTGCCGCCCTCGCCATGGTTATCCGCACGCAACAGGATCACCACGTATTTCAGCGTCACCACGATGATCAGCGCCCACAGGATCAGGGACACCACGCCGAGCACGGCCTGCGTGGTGACGACGCCCGAGGGCCCGCTGGCCGCGACCACGGCTTCGCGCAGCGCGTAAAGCGGGCTGGTGCCGATGTCGCCGTAGACGACCCCGATGCTGCCGATCAGCAGCGCCTTGAAGCCGGCGGTGGAATGGACTTCGGCATGCCCATTGGCCACCGGCGTTGCCGCGGCGGGAGCTACAACATCACTGGTCATGGGAGTTTGAGGCCTCAAAATGCTTCATTGCACACTACAGCATGATTCAACCGCGTTGAATCAGGCTGTCGTGTTGTTTTTTTGTTTGACCATGGCTTTTCCGGAAAACCGATTTCCACTTTTCCGGATCATGCCCTCGCAGAGCGAGGCGGCATATAGTCCTGCGCTTGTACCGTAGCCTAGCCTGAATCTAGGTCAGCGCCATGCAAAATTGTGGATGGTAAACTGCGTTCCGGCCTCGCCCTCACAGGCCATCCGGCGCGCTAAAATAGCGCGCGGCGATGGCGGTTTCGCACTCTTTCGGGACGTCGACGAACGACGGTATAATAGTAGTGCAACCGCGTTACGGCTTCAAGTCGGGCGGCAGCGGCGGATCTTCGCGCATCAGCGTGATGGTGACGCGCCGGTTGGCCGACAGCGAGGGATCGTCGGGAAACAGCGGCTGGGTGTCCGCTTTTCCGGAAACCGCAAAAATATGGGAGGGCGGCAACCCTTCCCGCTCGAGAATCTGACGCACCGCATTGGCCCGATCCGCCGACAGGTCGAACGCACCGTAATCGCTCTGGGTCGGCACGAAGCCCGCGGCGGTATGACCGATGATCGATATCCGCAGCGGCGTCGCCCGCAGCGGCGCCGCCAGCTTCTGGATCAGCCGGCGCGTGCGATCGTAGGGCGTCCTGGAACCGTCCGGGAACATCGAACGGCCGTCCTGATCGACGATCTCCAGGTTGAGGCCGAGCGTGGTTTCCTCGAACATGATGTGTTTGGAGATTTCGGTCAGCTCCGGCATGTCCTGCAGCGCCTGCCGCAACGACGCCGAGGCAAGCGCGAATTCGCGATCGACCTGGAGGCGCGCGCCCTCGATCCGCTGCCGCTCCTTTTCATCCGGGGTCGGCGTATTGGAGGATTCTTCCGGCGGGATATGATCGGTGTTCTTCAGCTTCGGCCGCGTCGGCAGGCCATCGGATTCGATGATGCCGGAATAGCGCGCCTCGGTCTGCACGCCGAACGCATCGCGCATCGAGCCGGCGACGATTTTCAGCTTGTTGTTGTCCATGGTCGAGAAGGCAACGAGCATCACGAAGAAGCTCATCATCAGGCCCATCAGGTCGGCGAAGGACACGTACCAGCCGTGTCCTCCGCCATGCGCGCCGCCGCGTTTTTTCTTGGCCATTGCTTGCTTTCCGGACCGATATGACCAGCCCGATCAGGCCGGGACCGGCTCGCCTTCTTCATGCCGATGTTTTTCCGGCAAGTAAGCCAGCAGCATTTCCCGCACCAGCGTCGGACTTTTGGAATCCCGGATCATCAGAATGCCGTCGATGATCAGCGTGCGATTGGTTTCCTCGTCGAGCAGCTTGCCATGCAGCTTGTCGGCGATCGGCAGGCAGAACAGGTTCGCGACCACCGCGCCGTAAAGCGTCGCCAGCAACGCGGTCGCCATGAACGGACCGAGCTTGGAAGGATCGGTCATGTTGGCGAACATCTGCACCATGCCGATCAAGGTGCCGACCATGCCGAACGCCGGCGTACAGTCGCCGATGGCGCGGTAGATTTTTCCGCCCTCGTCGAGATGCATCAGGAAATTGTCGCGGTCGCGTTCGAGATTGTCGCGGATGAACTCGAGATCGTAGCCGTCGGCGACATAGCGAATGCCCTTGGCGAGAAACGGCTCGTCGGTCTCGACCTTTTCCAGGCCGACCGGTCCCTGCTTGCGCGCGATTTCCGCGATCCGGGCCAATTCGTCGACCAGGTCGCGCGCCGACAGCCTGCTCATCGTGAAGGCGAATTTCGCTCCCAGCGGCACACCGTGCAGGATCGCGCTGAGCGGAAACCGGATCATGGTCGCGGCGATCGATCCGCCGATGACGATGATGACAGCATGTTCGCTGATGAACATGTGAATATCGCCGCCCATGAGCATGATCAACGCAACGACGGCAGTGCCGAATACCAGCCCAACGCCCGTCATGATATCCATAGGAGACTCCAACGCGTAGGCGAACGACCGGCCGTTCTGGACGGTGACGCGGCCCATTAGCCGCGCAACAGAAACCCTACGTCCGCGCCATTAAAGACGCGTAAAGGATAAGTCCTTCACCGGTCGAATGGGCAGATCGACAAAGGCGGCCAGAGCGCGATCTAAACGTTCTGCTAACCATAACGCGGCTTTCGCAGATCTGGACCGTCGTCGCGAGCCAATGGGTCGGGCGAACGCGCGCCGCGTCCATCGCATCCCGTCCCGTTTTGGTGACGACCGCGAAGCGCCCCTGATCGCGAGCAGCGAAAGTTCCATTGAGTTCAGTGACCGGGCAGTGAACCAGTTCACATGCCGGCGTCATGGGCGCCTGTTATTCTCATCCATGAGGCGCTGACCACGCCGAATGAACGACAGCTGCCTGAATGCTTGGAGGACCAAGCCATGCAAAGCACAAGCGTCCGCGAATACAAGCCAGAGATGGTCTTCCGGGATGGTGTGGCAAGGTCCCGTCGCGTTTCCTCCGCGAAAGAAAGAAATTCGATGCAGGGCGCGCGGGCGCGAGACGCTCGGAGCGTGGAACAGCGAAAAGAAATCATCCATCGGCTGGCCTTCGATAGATCTGCCAACCGCGCAACGAACTGCCACGTCAGCAAGTGAGGAGAAGCCAACATGCGTCATCCTTACTCGCATCTCCTTGCGACGTTTGCTGTGTTGCTGTTCACCGCGAATGTGTTTGCAGCTTCGGACGTCAGCGAGAATGGGACTGACCTGCGAACAACCTCCGAGGCTTCTCGACCTGCGGTCAGACTGGCGGATGCGCCGAGGCCCGGAGGCGGAGGCGGAGGAATTGTGCGCGGCCGTTGCGGTTTGGCAGCCGGTTCGGCGTGCTGTCATGCGCCGGGCCATATCCCAAGCTCGGTGTTTGGACCTCTGGTCGCTTGCGGACCCGCGCTCGGTTGCAACATCAACAGCGACACTTGCGCTCAACCCTGCGGCGGCGAGGGCCAGGCATGCTGTGACGGACCGGAAACCAATTCACCCAAATGGACCAGCAGCGGTGCCGTTTACAGTCCGACATCGCCGGGCCTTCGATCCATGTGCAGCGCCGGTGCGTGCAGCAAAGATACGCACGTCTGTTCCGCCGCATGCGGGACAACCGCTGGTGCTGCTTGTTGTCCGCCGGACGCCAGCCAAGCGACCGCGCGATGTTCTGGCGATGGTCTGGTCTGTGACTTCGCAGATCCGGCTTCCCACACTGGTAACTGTATCGTCTGCGGGAGCCGGGGGAATTCACCTTGCCCGGCTGGCTGCGACACGGGACTGGGATTGCTGAACGGGGTCTGCGACATTTGCGGAGGCCCCTCGCAACCGACCTGCGACAGCCCATACGAAAAACCGGATGTGCTGAACGTCAACTTGCCTAATGGGCCGATCGATCTGAAAGGCCCAATTCCAATTCACCCAGGCGAACTGGCGCAAGGTGGCTGGGCCACCTCGGTCATTCAGAGCAACGTAGGGTTATCGCCGGCCGCGGACGAGCTGGTCCGCCTCGCACAGCCTCTCGACCTGTACGGCGGGGAATTGCTCGCGGACGCGACTTTCCCCTACCCTAACCCTCCGACGAAGGTGAAGAATCCTTCAGTGGTATTCTCGGTGCCGATCTCCTTTACCGCCAGCGGTGCGCAATTCACGGGTCCAAACTACAGTTGTTCAACGGGTTCCACCTGCGTGCCGCCGATCGCAGCTGACGGAACAAGCGCCCTCTATCTCGCCCGGGTCGAGGATTGTCTTTCCAGCATCCATCATCTGGCGATCCCACAGGTGAAGGATTTCGCCGGAAATCCCATTCCGTGCAATTCTGCGGATGGAATCGCAGGCACGAGCGGGTACTGGTATGACATCGCACCGCCATGGAGTGCGACAGCCACGCTTGATTTCGGTGCAGGCAAAGTCCCGCCACAAGACGGCGGCAGGGTATCGGGCACTCTAAATATTCCGGCTCAGCTACCGGTGCCCGGCAACTCGGTCCGCATCGAATTCGAACTCGGTCTTACCAACGCCAACATTGTCCCGGGCAGTACGTTTATCAATTCCCTGGCGTGGGGAGACGTGTTTTCACCAAGCGCCCCTTCGGGGTGTTGCGAATACGTCATGACGCGCTTTGCCGTGCAGTTCAATCCGATCAACGTGCTGCCAGCCGCGTTCTTGCAGATGAAGCTTCTGCCATACACCATCCTCTATCGGCCGCCCGGCGATCAAAGTTCCGGAACATTCAAGGCAACTGAATCATTCGCGACCAGTATGAGCATCGGAAGCAGCACCAGCGTCGACACCTCGAAGAGTTTTGAGAAGTCAAGTGAACTGCAAGACGATCAGAAAGTTACCGGGTTCATCGCCACCATCCAGCAAATAGACGGGCAGTCAACGACCACGAGTACCACGTGGGACAGCAATGCCGTGATCGGAAAAGGCCTGACCGACACTGCTTCGCGCACAATTGTGCGGGCATGGACGGTTGGATCCAACAGTGCCGATGCAAGTATCGTTCCGGCCCGCGAATACGTCGTGCCAAATACCTGTACCAAAGAAAATTATGCGAGCAACAACTGTTCCGTGAAGCCGGCTGAGAGCTATCAGCAGGAGCCGTTCTGGGCGGATCGGATCGTGCTGCTGCTGAACCCTCAAGCGGCGCTCTGGGACTTCAACGGAACGCCCGGCATGCAGCTTCTTGGCGCGGTCGAGTTTGACGAAGTGTCCATCAGGGATCTGGATGTCTGCGCCAACAACCTCAATCCGCAAGCCTGGCGCTTGAGCAACGGTCAATGGCTTAGCCCAAGTGAGTGCCAGGATCTGGTCGCGCTGGACCCGTTCTACGGGATCGGGCAGTCGCTGGATCCATCACTGTCTGGGCGCGGACTGCCGGTCGGCGGCGGCCCTTACGGCCGCGATCCGGTCAATCCAAACAGTTCGGCAAGCGCGACCTTCCAGGACATCTTCTCCTATCAGACCGCGCAGTCAACGAACGGAACGGCAACCTTTAGCGCAAGTGTTACCGACGTGATCGGTTTTAGTTGGAGCGATAGCGTGGCGTTGGCGTATCAGCAGGGCCAGTACGGGGTGAACGTCGGCTTCAACAAAAATGTTACGCTCAAGCAAGGCGAAAAGGTGACAACCGGGACATCCATGAAGATCAACTACACCGCCTCCACGGTTTCCACGGACACCCGCACGACCGAGATCGATGGCATGTTCGCCGACGACCACGATTTCGACACCCCGGTTTGCCAAAGCGATTCAGGTAAGTGCTATAGGCCCTCGGTGCGGGTCTTTATCGACGAGGTCTTCGGCAGCTATATGTTCCAGGACCGGGACGCGCCGGGTCCGCTGCCTGCAGGTATGCATATCCCGCCCGCCGGCGTGCATTTCCCTCCTCCAGGCATCACCGGCCGCTAAATCGCGGTCGTCTGAGGATGGCGATGATCCGGACTTGATGGGGCTGAATAGGGTTTCCGCTGATTTGCCCGGTCCGGCCAAATCAGCGCGTTCGAGTGTCACAAACCACACAGACACCCGGACCGATTTCATCTTAATGCCGGTATTCAGCCAAATGAATACACACGACCGTCCGGCCCGGCCGGGTCTTCCGCGGTCCGGCGGGCAACCATGTCAGATGCAATAAAACAAATCGTCGACGCCTATGTTCGGCTCGACAACCGCCGGGCGCTGGAAAATCTCATGATGCACCGTCAGAGGCTGGCAATCGA
>Ga0073928_10005882_pt1 | contig 16875 bp, 16 predicted proteins | sample PaiPotPPA55metaG_FD_76969 | JGI IMG/M metagenome (GOLD analysis project Ga0073928, IMG submission 76969) | Iron sulfur acid spring bacterial and archeal communities from Banff, Canada, to study Microbial Dark Matter (Phase II) - Paint Pots PPA... ... | reverse complement strand
CTGGCTGGGCCAGTTCCGACGCTTGCTGGTCCGTCATGAGCATCTGCTCTCCACTTATCGAGCCTTCTTCTATCTCGCGTGCTTCTGGATTACCTTGAGACACTGTTTATGAAATACGCTCTATGTTGTAGTAAGCTCATCTCACTCGAGAGTCGAGAAGTGAGAATAGCCTATGGACCGTATCGCCGCGCTCAACGAAGTTCTTACTCAGAATCCGGACGATACCTTCGCCCGATATGGACTGGCGATGGAATATTCCAAGCAGGATAACTTCGATCGGGCATTAGCTGAATTCTCCATCCTGCTGAAGGGGCGTCCTGACTATACTCCCGGCTATTTCATGGCCGCGCAAACGCTCGCCCGAGCCGACCGAATCGCCGAAGCCAAAACGATGCTCACCGACGGTATTGCGTCCGCGCGCCGTACGGGCAACCTTCATGCGCAGGGCGAGATGGAAGCGATGTTGGCGGAGCTCGGATAGCTGAAAGGTCTCGCGCGAAGCTGTTTGGCGCGCCGGCAGCTCTCTTCGATGTAACGAACTAGTGAAAGTCACGGGGCGGAGAACCGTAAATGCAGCGCCTGCGAAAGCAGGCGCTGCCGCAAACAGCACAACAAAGAGCACTTTCCAGAAAGATTTCTTTCGACGTGATGTCACTTCGCCATTCTTTCCATGGTCCGCTCAACCAGCGCGGGAAAGAGCTGATAAATCTTCTGCGGCATATACATGGTCCACGGCACAATTACTTCTCGTTTCTGTTTGAGGTATCCCCGCAACGTAGCGCGAGCAACGCGGTCGGCGGTTATGCCGCGCACTGAATCTGGACGAACTGACTTCCGTTCATTTCCCAGCACCACATTCCTACTAAACTCCGTGCGCACATAGCCGGGACAAACTGTGAGTACGTGAATCCCATCTTTTTTCAATTCAACTCCGGCGGCTTTTCCCATGGCGTTGAGGGCAAACTTGGTAGCGCTATAAGCGGCATGAAAGGGCAGCGGAATGTGGCCCGCCACGCTCGATATGTTGATGATTGTTCCGCCGCCCTGCTGGCGCATTATCGGAATCACCGCTTGCATCGCGGCAACCGCCCCAAAAAAATTCGTCTCGAACATCTCCCGGCACGCCGCCATTTCCATCTGGGCAACGGAATCGAGCAGGCCGTGTCCGGCGTTGTTGACCCAAACATCGATCCTCTGGAAGTGATGGAGGGTCAGCCCGATGGCACGGTCCACCTCTTCGCGGTGCCGCACGTCGCAGGTCATGGCCAGCGTTCGCTCTGCATGCCCCACTCGCGTACGTGCCGCCTCCACCCGACCTGCGTCGCGTGACAGCATCACCACGTTGGCTACTTGGTCGGCAAAAATCTTCGCAATCGCCTCTCCGATTCCCATCGAAGCGCCCGTGACTACTACAACTCTCCCCGCAAGTTCCATGAGGTGCTTTTATTCTCCTGGATTGCCGAAGTCAAATGCGACCTTCGGCAGTCAGTATGACGGGATTCATCTTCGTGAATGCTCGGTCGCATGGCAGTTCAAAGTTTTGATTATTCTCGTTAAATCACTGTCCGTGTAAATCGCCCCATAGCGTACAATCAAACAACGCCGCTCCGCCGGAGATCCCCTTGGATGACCTGATTCCCTTGTTTCCCCTCGACGTAGTTCTCTTCCCAGGGATCCCGCTGCCTCTGCACATTTTTGAGCCCCGTTATAAAGAAATGATCACCGAATGCCTGGCCCAGCAGCGCGCCTTCGGCGTAGTGCGCGCCGTCGAGGAAGAGCTCGCCGAAGTGGGATGCACCGCCGAAATCGTGAGCGTTGTGAAAGAGTATCCCGATGGCCGCTTCGATCTGGTCACCGAAGGGCGCAAACGGTTCGAACTCCTGCGCGTCAACCAGGAACGTTCTTTCCTGCAGGGCGAGATCCTGGTGATTGAGGACGAGCCGGGCACGCCGCCAGGGGAAGACACCTCCCGAGCTATTCAATTGCACTCCGAGCTGCTTGCCATTGCAGGCGCAACCCAAGATCTTTCCACTGCCGATCCTTCGTCGGTGTCTTTCGCTCTCGCTGGTTCCCTGCCACTGGATCTGGATTTCAAACAGAAGCTGCTCGCGCTGCGATCGGAAGCAGAACGCCTTTCCTTACTTATTACTTATTTCGAAACCATCATTCCCAATATTCACCGCGCCGCTCACGCCCGCGAAAAAGCTGGCGGGAATGGCCACGTTCACTGACTTCCGGCTCCCGGCTTGCGGAGTCCGAGGGTCCGGCGCGGGACGCCCAGACGCCGAGAATGAGAGCATGACGCCGAGCATGACGCCCACTCCCGGGAAGCCGCGTATAATTTAGAAAAGTATCTGGGGGGTTTCCCATGAGTCTTCCGCGGACACTAGGCGAATTGCGCCGCAGTGAATTTTCCGAGGAACGTTTGCGCACCCGCCGCGTGAAAGACGAACTGCGCGACAATCTCATCGCCCGCTTGGGTCGCCACGACGATGCCAGTATTTTTCCCGGCATCGTTGGTTACGACGACACGGTGGTACCTCAGATCGTGAATGCCGTTCTCTCGCGGCACAATTTCATTTTGCTCGGCTTGCGCGGCCAAGCCAAGAGCCGCATCCTGCGCGCGTTGACAACGTTGCTCGACCCTCAGATGCCTTATCTTGCCGGCTGTGAGATGCGTGATAATCCTTATGCTCCCGTCTGCCGGCGTTGCCGTGAAGAAGTCGCACGCCTCGGCGAGGCTGTTCCCATTTCTTATCTCACTCCCGACGACCGCTACGTAGAAAAGCTTGCCACGCCGGACGTTACCATTGCCGACCTGATCGGCGATATTGATCCCATCAAGGCCGCGCGCGGCGGCCACGAACTTTCGAGCGAGTTTACCGTTCACTATGGTCTGCTGCCTCGTGCCAATCGAGGCATCTTCGCCATCAACGAACTCCCCGACCTCGCGGGAAAGATTCAGGTCGGTCTGTTTAACATCATGCAGGAAGGCGATGTGCAGATTAAGGGATACCCCATCCGCCTGCCCCTCGACGTCGCAATCGTCTTCAGCGCGAATCCTGAAGACTATACGGCCCGCGGAAAAATCATTACTCCTCTTAAAGACCGCATCGGCTCCGAGATTCGGACCCACTATCCGGCGACCGTGGATGAAGGCATCGCTATTACAGCGCAGGAAGCGTGGACCCGGCGCAATGGCCACGCGATGCATTTGCCCGCTTACATTCAGCAGGTGATTGAACGCATCGCATTCGCCGCTCGCGAAGATAAGAAAATCGACAAGCGTTCCGGAGTGAGTCAACGACTTCCCATCTCCGCAATGGAGAATGTCATCTCGAATGCGGAGCGCCGCGCCCTGCGTAATGACGAAAAACTTGTTGTGCCACGCGTTAGCGACATCTACGCGGCGCTACCCGCCATCACCGGCAAGCTCGAACTCGAATACGAAGGCGAGATGAAAGGTGCAGACTATGTGGGCCGGGAATTAATTCGCTCCGCCATCGCCAAAACTTACGACGAATATTTCACGGGTGCGAACGTGCAGCAAATTGTGCAGTGGTTCGACTTGGGCGGCGAAATTCAGTTGTCGGATTCCGTCTCCGCCGTAGAAGGCCTGGAAAACTTGAAAGAAATTCAGGGTCTGGTTGACAAGCTTGGCCCTCTCGGGGTTTCTCAAAAAGAAAGCCCGGAGCAGCAAGTGTCTGCCGCCGAATTCATCCTTGAGGGCCTGCACGCGCATAAACGCATCGGGCGCAATGAAGAGCGCGTCTTCAAAGCCGGAGAAAAGAAGCCCGAACCGCGCGAGCGAGAGAAAGCATTCGAGAAAGAAGAGCCGCCGTACCGGCAGCGGAGACAGTTTAATTAAGTGATTAGCGGCGAGTGGTTAGAAATAACCATCTGCCACCCGGTTTCACTCACCACTACCCACTGTTTTTATGAAGCGCGTTCGCTACTCCAAATACGTCCCGGATCCAGCGGGAGAGATGAGCATGGAGGACCTGCTCGGGGCACTCTCGGATTACCTCCTGCAGAGCGGCTTCCCGAGCGACATGTGGTACGAGATGCCCGAAGGCGAGCAGACTCTCGACGATCTTCGGCGCGCCATCGAACAAGCCCTGATGGACGGCGATCAATTCGATGAGGAGATGCGCGAACGCCTGCAGCAAATGGCAATGGATGGCGAACTCGACGAGCTTATCGAAAAGCTGATCGAGCGCATGCAGCAGGAAGATTACATTTCCATCGATCGTCCTTACGAAGCCCCGCCCCCAGATCCCTCGCGCCGGTCTGGCGCCGGCGGACAACTCGGGGAAAACGCTCCTCAGGCGAAATTTGAAATTACCGACAAGAGTCTGGATTTCCTCGGCTTCAAATCTTTGCGCAACCTGCTTGGCTCGCTCGGCAAATCCAGCTTTGGACGCCACGATACGCGCGATCTCGCCACCGGGATCGAAGCCAGCGGCGCGGCCCGCACCTATGAATTCGGCGACACGCTCAACCTCGATATCACTGCTACGCTATCAAGCGCAATCCAGCGCGAAGGGCTGGCGTTGCCGCTTAACATCGAATACTCAGACCTGCAGGTGCACCAGTGCGAGTACCAATCTTCGTGCGCTACTGTGCTCATGCTCGACTGTTCGCACTCGATGATTCTCTACGGCGAAGACCGCTTCACTCCCGCAAAAAAAGTCGCGATGGCGCTCTCGCATCTGATCCGCACGCAGTATCCCGGCGACTCGCTCTCGCTCGTGCTCTTTCACGACTCCGCCGAGGAGGTCCCGCTGTCGCAGCTCGCCCGCGTCAAGGTCGGTCCCTATTACACGAACACGCGCGAAGGCCTGCGCCTGGCCCAGCGCATTTTGCAGCGGCAACGAAAAGACATGAAGCAGATCGTGATGATCACCGACGGCAAACCTTCGGCCCTCACCCTCGAAGACGGACGCATCTACAAAAACGCCTTCGGACTCGATCCCCTCGTTGTAAGCCAGACGCTGGAAGAGGTTTCGAAGTGCAAGCGCGCCGGCGTTCTCATTAATACTTTCATGCTCGCGTCAGATTATGGATTGGTGCAATTCGTTCAGAAAGTAACCGAGATGTGCCGTGGCAAGGCTTACTTCACTACGCCCTACACGCTGGGGCAGTATTTGCTGATGGATTACATGTCGAGGAAGACCAAGACGATTCACTGAAGTCAAGGGTCGGGATTGCTGGCTCCAGACCACTCCCCGGGTACTGATTTGCCTGTCTCGGACCCCAAAAGCCCCCTGCCCCTTGCGTCCACGATTACACTGTTTCCCTGGGGAATCCCCCATCGATAAGGAGAATAACTATGAAATGGGCCCTCACAGTGATGTTGTTGCTCATGTCGCTCGCTTCCGTAGCTTTGGCCGACGGAGGGGGGCTGCCGCCAACCGGAGGAACTAGCCAGCCGACCAGGCCCTTTGTCATCCGATTGGCCGATGGAGGCGGACTTCCTCCCACGGGGTCAACCACTCAGCCGTCCAGGCCAGCCGCTGTCCAATTAGCAGACGGGGGAGGACTCCCGCCCACTGGGTCGGCCAGCCAACTGATCAGGCCCTTTGTCATCCGGTTGGCCGATGGAGGTGGACTTCCTCCCACGGGGTCAACCACTCAGCCGTCCAGGCCAGCCGCTGTCCGATCGGCGGACGGAGGGGGACTGCCGCCGACAAAGCCTGACAAGGCACTGCAATCCGTATTTTCCGTGTAGCAAAAGAATACTCGAAGCCGGGGAACGGTTAAGGTAAGCTGTTCCCGGCTTCATGAAGATGCTTGAATTCATTCCGTCCTGCCTCTTGGTGGTGCTTCTCGGAGTACTGGTTCGCAGACGTGTATACGCTGCCCTGCCCTGTTTCTTTGGCTACGCAGCATTCGCCGTAGGAGCGGATCTAGCACGATTCGCGGTTCACAATTATCGGCATTCTTACTTCCTAACCTATTGGATCACTGAAGCCGGCTACGATATTCTGGGGGTCGTTGTGATGCACGAGGTGCTTCACACGGTCCTCGGCGGTCTGACCCGTGCCCGCTGGGTTCGACTGATTTTTCCGTTTCTGCTTATTACGAGCATCGGCCTGAGCGTGGCCCGTGCTCAAGCCACCCCTCCCAAAGTTGGAGGGCTTTTGTTCTATATCGTCATAGGAGAAATTACTGTCCGGTTCCTCCAGGTGCTCATCTTCGCTGGATTGGTAACATTAGTCCCAGTCCTTGGTCTCCGTTGGCGCCAGTATCCCTTTGGAGTAGCCACAGGGTTTGGACTTTATGCCACGGTTATGCTGTTGACCACGGTCAAATTTTCGGATTTTGGAACAAGATTCAAATTGTTGTGGGGATGGACCTCCGTTGTGACATACTCTGTTGCCGTGTTGATCTGGATATGGTTTTTTAGCGTGCCACAAAAGGCGCTGGCTCCAAGCTCCGAGCTATCGGCCCCTTCCCCCGGTGATCTAAAACAATATAAGGACGCGTTGCGGAGGATGCGCTAGGCTATGGTTGTCATCATTTTCACCTGGGTGATCGTTGCGTGGGGGGCTCTCTCCTGCATTTACATGCTGCGTTGTGCGTGGTCCCGCTTTCCGAAGCGCGACGTTGATGTCGATGACGTCATCCCGTTCCTGTACCCGGTGGATCTTTCGCTGGCCGAGTCGCTTCTCGACCCTGCCGCCGAATTTGAATTTCGCTGGAAGCTGAGTCCGCGGCAGTTTCGCGAGGCACAACGCAAGCGCATGCGTCTATATCTTGAACTGACTCGTCGCATGGCTCACAACTCCAGGGTCCTGGTGGAGTACGCCGATGCCGAAAAACAGAGCGCCGATCTTCGCCGCGCCAACCTGGCTTCAGCCCTGCAAGATAAGGCTATCGAGGTCCGCCTCTATGCTCTGCTGGCCGGGATCAAGCTTCGGATTTGGTTGCTGCTGCGTTCCGACATCCTGAAGCCCGTTCTGTCCCAGCTGCGGACGGCAGGCGACATCGACGGTCTCGAAACCTACCATGCCTTAAAGACTGCGGCGACGGCGGCCTTCGTGCAGTTGCCGCCGGATGAATTCGATTCGTTGAGCCGAAACCTCTGAAGTGGTTTGCAATATCTCCCCACTCGGCGCAGCATACATTAGCGACTGACTTTTTCTTTCGTGCTCCGGTATGTAGTTAATCATGCCGCTTCGACTCTATGAAGCGCTCGCCCGGACGGCCAAAGTGCTGATACTCTTTTACTGACATTCCTTTTCCGATATCCATGGCAAATTGCATTCGATGCGGCCGTCAACTTCCCGGCTTTACCTTTGGCAAGAAGATATGCCAGTGGTGCGTGCAGCACGAAGCGGCTCAGCGGGGCGAAGGTGTCGACGATGCACGGCAACCGGTCATGCCCACGCCGTGGGTCCGGCGTAATGAGTCCACGATCGGTCTCACGCAAATTATTTTCGGCATCAACCTGGCAGTATTTCTGGGCATGGCGCTCGCCACCTCCACCATTATGGAATTTCCGGTGCCGGATCTTGTGCGTTGGGGAGCCAATGTGGGCGTGCTTACCATCTCCGGAGAATGGTGGCGACTGCTGACGAATGTGTTCGTCCACGGCGGGATCATTCACATCGCCTTCAACATGTGGTGCTTGTGGTATCTCGGCAAGCTAGCCGAATCGCTCTATGGGCGCTGGACCTACGCCGCAATCTATCTCATCTGTGGAGTGGGGGCGAGCCTTACCAGTGCGGCCTGGCATCCCTACACGCCTAGCGTCGGCGCCTCTGGAGCTATCTTCGGGCTCGCTGGCGCGCTGCTTGCGGGGTTCAAGTTAGGTGAGTTCTCACTGCCGCGATCCGCACTTTCGGGCACGCTGCGCAGCCTGGGCGCGTTTGTTGTCTATAACCTCATTTTCGGAGCCGCGATTTCCGGTATCGACAACGCGGCCCACATCGGTGGCCTGGTGACTGGATTAATTGTCGGCGCACTTGTTGCCTTGATCGCTCCCCGACAAGAGCACGCCCCACGCCGAGCTGCGATCTTTCTGGGCGTAATCCTCGCTCTTGCCGGTGGCGCAATGCAATTGGCTCATCACTACCATCTTCCCTTCCGCCTGCAACGCATCCCGTTGGCACGATCGGCTGACTGATCGTTGGTCGGAGATCTCTTTCGGAAGGCTGGATACGGCCGCACCGCGGTCTCTGCATCGCTAAGTTGTAGAGGTTAACCTTCGGCCTTCTTGACTGCCAATTCCGCGCCCTGGAAACCGGTCCGGCTGTGCGTACCGTCGCAAAAAGGCTTGTTCACCGAACCGCCGCAGCGGCAGAGAGAAAAGGCGGGCTTGCCGGTGAGGTCGTACTGGGTTCCGTTGACGTCAACCAGTTCAATCGAACCTTCGGGCGCCTCCACGCGGTAAGGGCCATTGGGGCGGACGGTGATTTTTACTTGAGCCATAGTTTGAGACCTCCAACTTGCAGGATTCTAGTAAGACCTTAAGAAAGATACCATTCGGTGAGGACACATGTCGCGCGGGTGCCGTCGGAAAAGTGCGGTTTGCACAAGCTGTGGCCCACAGGAAGCGGGCTGACCGTCCTCTCTCAGGCGGCCATCGATCCGGCCGAGAGCAAGTTGCGGTAGAGGGCGAGGTAGTCGTCAATCATGCGCTTGGTGGTGAAGCGCTCGCGGGCGCGGGTGTAGGCGCGGTCGGAGTAGGCTTGGCGCAGGGCGCGGTCGGAATCCAGCTGACTCAGCGTGTCGGACAGACTGCGAGCGTCGTTGGTGCGGAAGTACAGCGCGGCGTCCCCCCAAACCTCACGGAAAGCTGGAATATCGTTGGCAACGATAGCACAGCGGGAGAAGGCCGCGTCGAGTGCTGCCATGCCGAGCGGCTCGTAGCGCGCAGTGGCGGCATAGATGGCAGCGCGGCTATAGAGGGCGCGGAGTTGAGCCTCGGTCTGCGCGCCGCGAATGGCTACGCAACTTTGATCGGTCGAGACTTTGACATCGGCACGGATGGGAACGCGGGGCACTGGCACGGTCTGTTCGGCACCCACGATGCACACCGGAAATGGTTGAGGGTGTTGCGTAAGCAGGAAGACTTGCTTGCCAGCGTCAACCAAGCGGCCGACGGAGAGCACCGAGTCGTCTTTGCTGACGTAGGGATTGAAGAAGATAGGATTGCGTCCGGGGTAGATGACAGCCTCGGAACGAGGGCGAGTGTAGTTGGCGCGAATGCTGTCGAGCATCCATACCGATGGCGCAACTATGGCGTCTGCGGCGGTAATGCCGCGAACAATGGTGTTGCGATACCGGTTGAGCCAGCGCGTAGGCCGGGGCGAGCAACCCTGGACAGCTTGTGTCCAACTGATGATGTCGCCGTGGGCCATCACGACGCGGGGAATGTCCACCGGCAGGTTGCCGTGGCAGAACTGGTGGAGATGAAGGATATCAGGCCGCACTTCGCGCACGAAGCTGGCGAGGAACTGGGAGGATTCGAACAAATCCTCCGGCGCTTCGTCCATCCACTCCAGGCGGAAAGCGGTAGGCCGATATTCGAGGCCGTGGAGGAGATCCATCCACGCAGTCTGTTCGGGCAGCGGAATCTCGCCGAAGCTAACCAGCGTCACCCGTACACCACGCGTGACCAGTCCTGTGACCAGTTCGCGAGTATAGGTCCAGGAACCAGAGATGGTATCGGCTGTGACGAGAATGTGCAAAAACCCCTCCGGCAGGCCTGCCGGAGACCGCCGCGGAAGCCGGGTCCGGCGAAAGGCGCTGGTTTATTCTAGTGCGAATGGGAGGGTACGTCGACGGTTTTCTGGCATAGGCCGCGTTTACTTGGAGTGAGACACTGTCAATCTTGGGAGGGCCACAGGGCTTTGCCATAGACCTTTGCCATGAATTTCCCGCAAACGAAGTTAGGAAGGAGTGGAATCCATCCGCGCCCACCCTCCCCTCATATCGCGCGCGAGATTATCGATGAGGCGGATTTTTTCCACGGCGGGAGCAGGAACACCAGGAATAGCCATCGCCAATTCGCACGAGAGCAACATGCTGGTGATCGATTCAAACATTTCGGTGTGCATCTGTTGCTCGTAGGAGTGCCAATCTGACACTGCGAACGGCATACGTCACTTCAAATGAAGAAAAAGCTGTTGAAAAAACAGGAATGCAGCATTTTCTGATACTTAGCAGGAATACGGGTCGCTCCGAGGCCCGCCAGAAGGGCTAAGACGGTCGGTCAAACCGCCTTATTCCGAGGTCGAGCCGGAGACTTCCCGATTTGCGCTTGTGGCCGAGTCGTCGAGTGTGACCGGAGCTATCAACCGGAATGTCAGGCGGTGACCCTTCTGAACACGGATACTGTTTGACCGGGAAACGTTCGACGACCGCGTCGTTCCGGGAGCGAATAGGCTGGACGTTTGAAGTGGGACCAGCTTACCCCCAACCGTAATCGCATTTAGAGTTAAGCGGAAGTAACCTAAAGCGCGAGCTTGGTCGGTTTCAGATTCGGTGGACTCGATACGTCCAGTGACTGCGGCGCCGCGGTCGACCAATGTTTCTCCGTCAATCGTAATTGGAGCGGCGACCGCAGCCGCGAACTTGTCGCCGGCGCGGACTTTCGCGGCGGACATCGTCCGGGTCAGTTGAACGGTGAGCAGAGTGCCGGAAGGCAGAACGCGCTGATGTGATCTCGCCCGGAACGGCACTCCACTGCCCAATTTCGGATCCGAGGGTAGCGCAGGACTGGCACCGTCGCGTCCTGAGGCGTGAACAGTATCCGTATGGAACGGAAGCTTATCGCTGACAGGGGAGGTTCCATTCGTGCGGCGCAGAGGATTCGGACCAGCGCATCCTTGGCTTAGGCCTAAAGCTAGACAAAACACCAGCCAGCATGCAACGACGGAAGGCCGGTGCTTGTAATCACTCCGAATCTGGGCCATCACGTTCATCGTCGCCCGACGTTCCGCTTGATAGTAAGTGGCAAGTTAAGTACCAGAACGATGTCAAGGAAATCAACCACTTACAATAACGGAGGAAGATGATCGTGTAGAAGTTGCTTGCTTGGAGGTGGTCCTCACTTTTCTGAGCTCTCGACTTCTAACTCCCGATAATCGCTGTAAAAAGAAATCGCGGAGGGTTTAACCGCCCTCCGCGAAGTTTTTTAACGCTTGTTGCCCACCCCTACTGCTTCTTCACCTTCTTTTTCGGTGCGGGGTTCCCTGTCTTCTTTTTGGCCTCGCCTTCCCTGCCACCGATCAGCGTCAAGGAATCAGTTGAGTTGAATGGGAATTGACGAACCGAGGTTTGGCCGGTAGTGCTCAGGGTGACGTCCACACGGCGATTGCTCGCCATCCTGATCGTCACTATGTGCTTGAGAGCCCTCTGCCGTTCTTCTGGGCTAAGTTCAGAGTTACCCTCGATCTCACCCTGCACCTGCTCGGTGGTCAGGTTGTCTTCCTTGCCAAACGCCTTGGTATCGATGTCCGCTTCGGGAATTCCCTGTTCTACGAGGAATGCCTTTACGCGGTTGACACGACGTTCGGTAAGCGCTTGATTGTATTCCACAGTGCCCCGATGATCGGCGTGGCCACCAAGAATCAAGTGCGCCTCCGGCTTCAATTCCAAATAGCTCTTGAAGTCGGCAGCCAGAGCGATCAACGTTTTCTGTTGGCTCGGCAGCAGACCGCCTTTGGGGTTCGTAGGATGGGGAGCGTTGGTTACAAAGTAAATGCTGTGCAGGTTGAGACGCGATTCCAGCGCCTTGATCTCCGGATTCGGCGGAGGCGGCGGTGGGTTCTCAATCATCACCTGGGTCGAGGCTTGGGCCGTGAGCCCACGCGAATCGGTGCAGGTCGCACCGACGGTAATCGAACCCGGCGACGAGCCTGCGGTGTCTAGCGTCGCTGAGGTTCCACTGCCGGAAACGCTGCCGCCGCTGGAAGTCCACGTAGCGACGGTTACTGAAACACCGTCAGGGCTGCTGCAGTTAGCTGACAGACTTACCGTCCCCCCAGGCGTAACGCTGGTCGGGCTGGCGGAAACGGACATAATAGGCGGATTTTTCGGCGGCAGCGGCTTTACCGTGAAGTTCGCCGAGCAGCTCGCTTCGTTATTTTTCTTTTCCTTGGCATCGGTCACGTGAGCGGTAACGGCATAGCTGCCCGGAGCCGCATTCGTGGTGTCGATCTGCGCAGTGGTGTCCTTGCCGGTGATCTGGCCCCCATTGGCATTCCAGGCATAGGTCACGGTGTGCTTCGGATTAAAATTGCTGGCGGTGGCGGTCGCCGTGATCGGCTCCCCGACCAACACTTCGGTCGGCTGGATCGAACACGTTGCCGCTGGGGAGACCGGCGGAGCGCCGCCCCAGCTGAATACTAGACCGGTGCGTAAGCGCACCCCTTCGAGACTGGGACTCCGAAGATCAGGAAACTGACTTGCCGCGTCACTGGCATAGTTGTGCTTTCCCCAGACGTAGTCTGCTTCAAACAATCGAAAAGCCAGCCACTTGCGAATGGGCAGGTCCATTCCGCCGCCCAGAATGGCTCCAATTCCATTGCTTGGATTCAGGCCATTGACGTTAAGGCGATTCAGACTTATCAGAGTATGCAAGAAGAAATTAGCATCATCTGTGCGCCACATAAAACGCGGCCCGAGCGAGGCGGTTAGCTCATAATTGCTACTACCCCAATTATGACCAAAGTCAACCTCTCCCCCCCAGTGCGGATCGAAATTGTAGGTGAGAGCGGCGCCCAGTCCTGCGGACATATCTGGGATCTTAAACGGAGACGGGGCGTTCGGATCGCCGAAAGGCGCTGGAACGGTACCGCCCGGATGCAGCCATTGATATCCCACAAACAAGTCCCATTTTGGATTTGAGTCGCTCTGCGCCAGCGCAGGGCTCGATACGAGCGATACAGCCAGAACTGCCAACAGACCCGCGATAAGACGGGCCTTTTCCAAACAACGAGTGACTGACATTTCTTCCTCCTGGATGATTGCGCGCCGGAGCTACAATTCGTGTGCCGATACGCTCAAAAATAAAAGCAATGCCGCACTAAGTGTTTGGAACCCCGCCGAGGAACTCGCAATTGTATCGCAGCGTCGTGTTGAAGCAAAAAAGAATCATTTCCTAGCGTTTATTTTGAGGCACAACCGAAGATTGGGCCGGTCTCAAAATGACATGGTCGCAACTGTAGCTAACTCTCCCGCGCGGCAGAAGGGCCGACGATGCGTCCCAGACCTTGCCCCACGGGAAGCAGGCCGCGTATGGTTGTATTCTCCGTGTTGATGCGACGGGAGCCGAAAAAGACCGTCAGGCGGCCAAGAACTTAAGACATGAGTCACGAAAAAGTATTAATCGTCGAGGACGAAGAAAACGAACGGACCGGTTTGGCCGAGTTGGTCTCGTCGTGGGGATATCGCGCCGAAACCGCGTGCGATGGAGTGGAAGGTCTGGAAAAAGCGGAGCAATGGACTCCGTCGATCGTGGTAACGGATCTCAAGATGCCCCGCATGGGAGGAATCGACCTGCTGGAGCGACTGGCGCAACAGTCGCAAGCCATGGCGGTAATTCTGGTGACGGCCCAGGGCACGATCGACAGTGCGGTACAAGCCATGCGCCTGGGAGCGTATGACTATCTCACCAAACCCATCGACACTAACCGGCTACGCACCATGCTGCAAAACGCATCCGCGCTGCTTGGAACCCGCGCCGAACTTGAAAGCGCCCGCCGCAAGCTGCGAGATTCAGGCTCTTTGGGGCAACTCCGGGGAGCGTCACGCAAGATGCAGGAGATTTTCCGGCTCATTGAGCAGGTCGCGCCCAGTACGGCGTCCGTGCTCATTACCGGAGCCAGCGGTACCGGCAAGGAACTGGTCGCCCGCACGATCCACCAGCTAAGTCCCCGCCGGGATCGGACATTTGTGGCGATCAATTGCGCGGCCATTCCTGAAACGCTGATCGAAAGCGAGATCTTCGGCCACGAAAAGGGCGCTTTCACGGGAGCTCTCGAACGGCGTACGGGATGCTTCGAACTGGCGGAGGGGGGCACGATCCTGCTGGACGAGATCGGGGAGATGCCGGTGGCGACGCAGGCGAAGCTGCTGCGCGTACTTGAAGACCACAAGCTGCGCCGCCTGGGAAGCAAAGTAGAAACGTCGGTGGATGTGCGCGTGCTTGCCGCCACCAATAAAATCCCAGAAGAGGCTGTGGCCAGCGGCGAGTTGCGCAGCGATCTCTATTACCGGCTCAATGTCTTCAATATTCATATGCCCCCATTACGGGAGCACAAAGAAGACATTGCCGATTTGGTAGAGCTTCTTCTGTCCGAAATGGGCGACAAGCATGCCCGCAAAGTTGCCGCAGTCAGCGAGGCGGTCATGAATTTGTTTAACAACTATTCCTGGCCGGGAAACGTCCGCGAACTTCGCAACACGATTGAACGTGCGGTGATTGTCTGCGATGGCGGCATGATCGAGAGCAAACATCTGCCTCCGGGATTCGGCCACGCACCCCTGAGAACAGCCGCCAATGATCCGGACGCCGTGCGCCTGGGCGTGGGGACGACAGTGGGAGAGGCAGAAAAGATGCTGATCCTTAAGACTCTCGAATCCACCAGCAACAACAAAACACGGGCCGCAGAAATTCTCGGGATTAGCCTAAAAACCTTGCATAATAAGCTTAAGGAGTATGGCAGTAGCCCTCCAGATGCGGAATTGGGCAAGGAGGAGGGTTGAAGGCAGTGGTCAGGGGTAAGTTATTGGTAATTCGTGAATCTGCCAGGTTCGGGGCAGATCTTCTTGGACCAGTTCATCGCTGACACCTCTCGGTGCTTCGACGGACCACTTGGCCCTTGATCACTAGCTACTGGTTTTCGATGCGACGCAAAGCCATCATCGTCCTTGCTATCACCTTCATGGTAACCGTGATGGTGACTGCGTTCTCGTATCTTTACATCTCGGTAATCCTGCGCCAGCGTATTACGAACGCCTACGAAAGCACCAACCGCTTGACCCAGCAAATCGCTTACTTCGCCGATAACGATCTTCCGGATTTGAGCAGCACACGTGTCGATACCAATGATCCGGTTGCAGTGCGGCGCGCCCTCGCCGAATACTTGCCGATGGATACGAATCTGCTGAACAATCTCGAAACCGATCAGGACTATTGGCCTTACATCTACGACGTTTCGTTGGTAGACGAGAGCGGCAAGGCCCTTCTTCACACGAATAAAAAACTTGAAGGCAAGCAAGTTGCTGCACGGCCAGATTTTAACTCGGTCAAGACAGCTCGCTTCTGGGAGCAGCTTCGCCTGGTGTATAGCCCGGCGGCGGTCTACGACGTAAGTTCACCACTGGAACTTAATGGAACGCCTTTCGGCACCATCCGTATCGGTGTTTCCACAGTCTTTCTGAGGAGTGAAATCACATCGCCTCTGCTGCACTCTGTTTATTTTTCAATTGCGTCGATTTTTGCTTCTCTGTTGCTGGCGGCCGGCGTATCGAATCTTGCGCTGGGGCCGCTCAAGAAAATTAGCCGTAATCTAGACAACGTGAGTTCAGGCGCGACCGGGGCGCTCTCTGGAAACGAGTCGGAGCACGACGAGTTCGGGCTGGTCACGCTGAAAATTGCCAATCTGGGCAGGCAGATGCGCGACAGCCGGGAGATTTTCTCCGCGCTGAAAGACAACGTGGATCAGCTGATGTCGACTCTGCAGGACGGCTTGATGCTCTTCACCCGCGACTCTCGTGTCGTGCTGGTGAGCGCGCCAGTGGAGCGATTCCTTGGCCGGCCTCGGCGGGAATTGCTGGGCAGAACCGCACTGGAGATCTTTTCCCAGGACTCGCATCTGGGTGCGCTGGTGCTCGATTCCTTCGAACGCAAGCGCCCACTGCTGCAACGCGAGTTGGTCACCGCAGCGGGGAGGCGGGTTCAGGTCTCTTTGGATTTTGTACAGGAAAAGAGCACTCAGATCGGCGCTCTGCTGATCATTCGCGATGCCGAATCGGTGCGGCGCATCGGAGATGAAATCGAGACGTCCCGGCGCCTCTCGGCGAGCGGTCGCGTTACAGGCGGGGTTGCGCACGAGGTGAAGAATCCCATCAATTCCATCGTCCTCCACCTGCAACTCTTGCAGAACAAGCTGGTGCAGTTGGACCCCGATACCCGGCGCCACATGGATATCATCGGAAGCGAGATTCATCGCCTTGACCGCGTAGTGCAAACCCTGGTGGACTTCATGCGGGCTCGCGAGTTGCATCTTGTGGAAGTGGATTTTCGCCGCCTGCTCGATGATGTTGCCCTGCTCGCTGCTCCGGACGCCGAACAGCATGGCGTTACAATCGAACGCGCGAGATGGCACGAACCGCTTCCGGTAAAAGCAGACCTCGATTTTATGAAACAGGCCTTGCTCAACGTGGTGCTTAATGGAATCCAGGCAATGCCTCAAGGCGGGCGTCTCACCATCTCGGCGGGGCGCAACGACGATGTAGTTGTAGCCGAGATCCGAGATCAGGGGATTGGCATTCCCCGAGATGTTCAAAACAAGATTTTCGAGCTTTACTTCACGACTAAGAAAGACGGCAACGGCATTGGACTGGCGCAGACTTACCAAATCCTGGACTGGCATTATGGCTCGGTGGATTTTGAATCAAAGGACGGCGAAGGAACGACGTTTCGCTTTCGCCTTCCCCTGGCTGTATCAAGTTTGAACTCAGAGTACGAAGCCGCGTCACATTCCCAATAACGGTTCGCGGCGTAAAATATAGGTTAGGGAACCTCTGAAGAACTCCCCGATCCACAGGGGGAGCGGGTAGGGTGTAAGTCGAGGTGAAAAGGCGGATGCGACAGCAAACTTTGGCGGCGCAGACGGGTTTCGAGAAGTACGGGCG
>Ga0073928_10005881_pt1 | contig 16876 bp, 16 predicted proteins | sample PaiPotPPA55metaG_FD_76969 | JGI IMG/M metagenome (GOLD analysis project Ga0073928, IMG submission 76969) | Iron sulfur acid spring bacterial and archeal communities from Banff, Canada, to study Microbial Dark Matter (Phase II) - Paint Pots PPA... ... | reverse complement strand
GCTGATCGCCGAGGCCATGGACAAGGTCGGCAAGGACGGCGTGATCACCGTCGAGGAGTCCAACACCATGGGCCTCGACCTCGAGTTCACCGAGGGCATGCAGTTCGACAAGGGCTACCTGTCCCCGTACATGGTCACCGACCAGGAGCGGATGGAGGCCGTCCTGGAGGACGCCTACATCCTGATCAACCAGGGCAAGATCTCCGCGATCTCCGACCTGCTGCCGATCCTGGAGAAGGTCGCCCAGGCCCGCAAGCCGCTGCTGATCATCGCCGAGGACGTGGACGGCGAGGCCCTGTCCACCCTGGTGGTCAACAAGATCCGCGGCACCTTCAACTCGGTCGCGGTCAAGGCCCCGGGCTTCGGCGACCGCCGCAAGGCCACCCTGCAGGACATCGCGATCCTCACCGGCGGCCAGGTCGTCTCCCCCGAGGTCGGCCTGAAGCTGGACCAGGTGGGCGTCGAGGTGCTCGGCACCGCCCGCCGGGTGACCATCACCAAGGACGACACCACCATCGTGGACGGCGCGGGCGACACCACCGAGGTGTCGGACCGGGTCAAGCAGATCAAGGCCGAGATCGAGAACTCGGACTCGGACTGGGACCGCGAGAAGCTGCAGGAGCGGCTGGCCAAGCTGGCCGGCGGCGTGTGCGTCATCCGGGTCGGCGCGGCCACCGAGGTCGAGCTCAAGGAGAAGAAGCACCGTCTCGAGGACGCGATCTCGGCCACCCGTGCCGCGGTCGAGGAGGGCATCGTGTCCGGCGGCGGTTCCGCGCTGGTGCACGCCGCCGCCGCGCTGGTCGACGGCCTCGGCCTGGTCGGCGACGAGGCGACCGGTGTCGCCGTCGTGCGCAGGGCCATGGTCGAGCCGCTGCGCTGGATCGCCGAGAACGCCGGGCTCGAGGGCTACGTGGTGACCGACAAGGTCTCGCACCTCGAGGTCGGGCACGGCCTGAACGCGGCCACCGGCGAGTACGTCGACCTGATCGAGGCCGGCGTGATCGACCCGGTCAAGGTCACCCGTTCGGCCCTGGCCAACGCGGCCTCCATCGCCTCGATGCTGCTGACCACCGAGGTTCTGGTCGTCGAGAAGCCGGAGCTGGTCGAGGAGAACGAGGGCCACGGCCACGGACACGGCCACAGCCACTAGTTCGTAGTGGGGCGCCACCAGTTCGTAGTGCGCCGCGCTCACCGAGTGCTGCACGCGGAGAACCCCCGAAGCCCGGTCCGGGTTTCGGGGGTTCTTCCGTCTGCGAAACGAATGTGGCCGGCAGGGCCGCTCAGACCTTCGCCGGGGTCCGCTTCTTCGCGGTCGCGCCGACGTTCGCAGAGTTCTGCTTGACCGCCTTCGGCACGGCGACCCGCTTCTTCGGCCGGGTCGACTTCGCCACCGTCGGCGTCGTCTTGGCCGGCGCGGAGGTGCCCGGCTTCGCCGCACCCCGCCTGGGCGCCGAACCGTTCGCCGCGCTCTTGGGCGCCACGTCGCTGTGCGCCGGCTCAGCCGCCTGCGCGGCGGCGCTCGCGGCGCCCGTGACCACCTGAGCCGCGGCCGCGGCCGCGGCCCGGACCGCCGCCTCCCGCTGCTCGGCCTCGGCCTTTCTGGCGGCCTCGCGCTGGTGGTCGCGCAGCAGCTGCTCCTTGAGCTTCGCGCTCTCGGCGATCGCCGCCCGTTCCCGCGCGGCTCTCGCCCGGGCCAGCGCCTTCTGCCGCTGGTAGTGGTTCTCCCGCTCCTCCTCCGTCAACCCGCCCCAGACCCCGTAGGGCTCGCGCACCCGGAGCGCGTGCTCGCAGCACTGCTTCTGCACCGGGCAGTTGAGGCAGATCTCCTTCGCGGACAGCTCGCGCGCAGCCCGCGCGGCGCCGCGTTCCCCCTCCGGATGAAAGAACAGCGAACTGTCTTTCCCGCGGCATAATCCGCGCAACTGCCAGTCCCAGAGGTCCGCGTTCGGGCCCGGCAGCCGGGAGTAGTCCGCCATGAGCACTCCTTGAGTGATTCAGTGATTGGACGTCCAGTGACCGAGAGTTACCCGGATCGAGTGGATTTGTCGGTATGGGCTCTATACCCACTGCTTGGTTCGGTATGAACCCGGTATGGCGACGCAGTTCGAACGGCTCAGTCCCGAACCTCCGAATGGCGCAGCCCGGCCCCCGGCGCATTCGCCCACCGTGCCCGCCCCCCGGCGCGCTGACCAGGCCTTTCCGCACGCTTGCCGGCCGCCACGGGCGGGCGGCTGCCGCCGCGCGGAGGCCGCCAGACGGGCCGGGGTGGCGGCCAGCACGCTGCGCGGCTGGGAGTTGCGGCTGCTGGCCGGCCCGAGCGGCGGGGCCGGATATACGCCGTACGACATCGTCCGCCTCGAGGCGCTCGCCCGCCTCGTGCGCGCCGGGCTGCCCGCGGCCCGGGCGGCCCGCCGCCTGGACGAGCTCGCCGCCGGCGGGGGGCGCGTGGCCGGGTGATCCCGGAAATCCGGTGGCGGATGCTCTTCCGCTCTCCCCGAACCCGCCCGTCGCGGTCTAGATTGTGTACATGCTCTCGGTGATCGCGTGCTCGCAGGTGGTAGCCGCGGCGCCGCGTCCCATCGCTCGATCAGGTGATCACCGGAACGGGCAGAAATCGATCATGAGCAGGGGCGGACCCGATTAATGCGGACCCGGGGCGTAACGCTTTCGGGTGACGCTCGTTGAGTCTGACGGATTATGGTCCGCAGTGCGTGGAGGCAAACCCTGATGACGTCCATTCTGGTCTGTGACGACTCACCCCTGGCCCGAGAGACCCTGCGCCGAGCGGTTGCCACCGTGCCCGGCGTCGACCGGGTCACCACCGCGAGCAGCGGGGAGGAGGTGCTGCGCCGCTGGACCGCCGACCGGGCCGACCTGGTGCTGATGGATGTGCGAATGCCCGGTCTCGGCGGGGTCGAGACCGTGCGCCGGCTGGTCTCGAGCGACCCGACCGCGCGCGTCGTCATGCTGACGATGGCCGAGGACCTCGACGGGGTGGCCCTCGCGGTGGCCTCCGGCGCCCGCGGCTACCTGCACAAGGACGCCTCGCGGGCCGAACTGCGGGCCACCGTCTCGCAGGCGCTGGCCGACCCGACCTGGCGGCTCGCCCCGCGCCGGCTGCGCCCGGCCGAGGTCGGCTCCGCCCCGACGCTCACCGCGCGGGAGATCCAGGTGCTCGAAGGAATGAGCCACGGACGCTCCAACGCGGAGATCGGCCGGGACCTGTTCCTGTCCGAGGACACCGTCAAGACGCACGCGCGTCGGCTGTTCAAGAAGCTCGGTGCTTCGGACCGGGCCCACGCAGTCGCGCTGGGCTTCCGCTGGGGTCTGGTCAGGTAGGCGCGACGGACTGCGTCGATGGGGCACACTTCGTGGCCCGGGGCTTCCGCTGGGGTCTAGTCCGCTAGGACGCCGGATGCCGGGTTGGCTATCCACGACCGCTTCTCGGTCCGCAAAACGGCTGATGTCAGCGAACGTGTCTTGGGCACCGTGAGCGCGGGATAAACTGGAGTGCATCCCACCTCACCACCGCCTGGGAGGCATCCGTGTCCGCATCCGACGCTTACACCGAGAAGTTCGCCCTCGAGGGGCTGACCTTCGACGACGTCCTGCTAGTCCCGGCCGTCTCCGATCTCGCGCCGGGTGATTCGGACACCACTTCCCGGCTGACCCGGAACATCACCGTGCACACGCCGCTGGTCTCCGCGGCCATGGACACGGTGACCGAGGCCCGGATGGCGATCGCGATGGCCAGGCAGGGCGGCGCCGGCGTGCTGCACCGTAACCTGCCGGCGGCCGACCAGGCCGCCCAGGTGGACCTGGTCAAGCGGTCCGAGTCCGGCATGATCACCCAGCCGGTGACGATCGCCCCCGACGCCACCCTGGCCGACGTGGACGAGCTGTGTGCCAAGTACCGCATCAGCGGCCTGCCGGTGGTGGACGGGACCGGGCTGCTGATCGGCATAGTGACCAACCGAGACCTGCGCTTCGAGACCGACCACTCGCGCCGCGTGCACGAGGTGATGACCAGGGCTCCGCTGGTGACCGGCAAGGTCGGCACCACCGGCGCCGAGGCCATGCGGCTGATGGGCGCGCACAAGATCGAGAAGCTGCCGCTGGTGGACGACGCCGGCCGGCTGCACGGACTGATCACCGTCAAGGACTTCACCAAGTCCGACCAGTACCCCAACGCCACCAAGGACGCGGACGGCCGCCTGGTCGTCGGCGCCGCGGTGGGCGTCGGCGAGGACGCCTTCCGCCGGGCCATGGGCCTGGCCGAGGCGGGCGCCGACTTCATCGTGGTGGACGTCGCGCACGGCCACTCCCGCGCCCTGTGCGAGACCGTGGCCAAGGTCAAGGCGAACGCGAACGTCGAGGTCGTCGCCGGCAACGTGGTGACCACCGCGGGCGCGCGGGCGCTGATCGACGCGGGCGCGGACGCGGTGAAGGTGGGCGTCGGACCCGGCTCCATCTGCACCACCCGGGTGGTGGCCGGCGTGGGCATGCCGCAGATCACCGCGATCTTCGAGGTGGCCAAGGCGGCCGGGCCGGCGGGCGTACCGGTGATCGGCGACGGCGGCCTGCAGTACTCCGGCGACATCGCCAAGGCCCTCGCGGCCGGCGCCGACACGGTGATGCTCGGCTCGCTGCTGGCCGGCTGCGAGGAGTCGCCCGGCGACCTGATCTTCATCAACGGCAAGCAGTACAAGCAGTACCGCGGCATGGGCTCGCTCGGCGCCATGTCCTCGCGCGGCAAGGCGGACGGCAAGTCCTACTCCCGCGACCGTTACGCGCAGCAGGACGTGAGCTCGGACGACAAGCTGATCCCCGAGGGCGTCGAGGGCCAGGTGCCCTACCGCGGCCCGCTCTCGGCGGTCGCGCACCAGCTGATCGGCGGCGTGCGCCAGGCCATGTTCTACGTGGGCGCGCGCACGATCGGCGACCTGCAGCAGGCGCAGTTCGTCCGGATCACCTCCTCCGGTCTCAAGGAGAGCCACCCGCACGACATCCAGATGACCGTCGAGGCGCCGAACTACCACTCGCGCTGACTCCGACACCCGGATGGCCAGGTGGCCTGCCGCACTCGGCGAGGCTCGGCCGCGCGCTGTCCGGGTACGCTGAAGCCGAGCCACCGAGGTAACAAGAGGACGGGAATAGCGTTGACTGAGGCAGAGATCGGCCGGGCCAAGCGGGCCCGTCAGGCGTACGGCCTGGACGACGTGGCGCTGGTGCCCGCGCGGCGCACCCGCGACCCCGAGGAGGTCTCCATCTCCTGGCAGATCGACGCGTACGAGCTCGAGCTGCCCTTCCTGGCGGCCCCGATGGACTCGGTGGTCTCCCCGGCCACCGCGATCGAGATCGGCCGGCTCGGCGGCGTCGGCGTGCTCGACCTCGAGGGCCTGTGGACCAGGTACGCGGACCCGGGTCCGCTGCTCCAGGAGATCGCCGAGCTGCCCGCGGAGCGGGTGGTGGCCCGGATGCGCGAGCTGTACGCGCAGCCGATCCAGGAGGAGCTGATCGTCAAGCGGATCAAGGAGATCCGGGCCGCCGGCGTGGTCGCCGCGGGCGCGCTCTCCCCGCAGCACACCGCCCAGTTCGCCAAGGCCGTGGTCGCGGCGGGCGCGGACCTGTTCGTCATCCGCGGCACGACCGTCTCGGCCGAGCACGTCTCGCACCACACCGAGCCGCTCAACCTCAAGCAGTTCATCTACGAGCTCGACGTCCCGGTGGTGGCCGGCGGCGTGGCCACGTACAAGGCGGCGCTGCACCTGATGCGTTCCGGGGCGGCGGGGGTGCTGGTCGGCTTCGGCGGCGGCTCCTCGCACACCACGAAGAACGTCCTCGGCATCGCCGTGCCGATGGCGACCGCGATCTCGGACGTGGCCGCGGCGCGCCGGGACTACATGGACGAGTCCGGCGGCCGCTACGTACACGTGATCGCGGACGGCGCGATGGGCGGCAGCGGCGAGATCGCCAAGGCCATAGCTTGCGGCGCGGACGGCGTGATGATCGGCTCGCCGCTGGCGCGGGCCGTGGAGGCGCCCGGGCTCGGCTACCACTGGGGTGCCGAGGCCTGGCACGCGGAGGTGCCCCGCGGCGTGCGCACCCGCCTCGGCACGGTCGGCTCGCTGCGGCAGATCCTGGTCGGCCCGTCCAGCACGGCCGACGGCACGATGAACCTCTTCGGCGCGCTGCGCCGGGCGATGGCCACCACCGGCTACTCGGATCTCAAGGAGTTCCAGCGCTGCGAGCTCACCGTTCGTTAGCCCGGGGACCGCTTGCACCCCATCGCTCGGCACGGTCCCCTGATCGCTAATAAGCTGCTCTCATGCAACAGAGTGCGAAGCTCGGTCCGGACCAGCGGCGCGCGGCCCTGGAGGCGATGTCCTCCAGGGAACTCGACGTGCTGATCGTCGGCGGAGGAGTGGTCGGCGCGGGCAGCGCCCTCGACGCGGCCACCCGGGGTCTATCGGTGGGCATCGTCGAGGCGCACGACTGGGCGTCGGGCACCTCGAGCCGTTCCTCCAAGCTGATCCACGGCGGCCTGCGCTACCTCGAGATGCTCGACTTCCGCCTGGTCCGCGAGGCGTTGAAGGAGCGCGGGCTGCTGCTCGACCGGCTCGCGCCGCACCTCGTGCGGCCGGTCCCTTTCCTCTACCCGCTGACCGGCCACGTCTGGGAGCGCGCGTACGCGGGCTCCGGCGTGGCGCTCTACGACGGCATGAGCCTGACCTCCGGCAATGGCAGGGGCCTGCCGCAGCATCGGCACCTCACCCGTCGGCACGCGCTGCGGATCGCGCCGTCGCTGCGCAAGTCGTCGCTGGTCGGCGCGATCCAGTACTACGACGCGCAGGTGGACGACGCCCGCTTCGTGGCCACCCTCGTGCGCACCGCGGTCGGATACGGTGCGTACGCGGCGAACCGGGCTCGCGTGGTCGCGTTCCTGCGCGAGGGCGAGCGGGTCACCGGCGCGGTCGTGCGCGATGAATTGACGAACACCGAGTACCGCATCCGCGCGTCACAGGTGATCAACGCGACGGGCGTGTGGACCGACGACGTCCAGGAGATGGTCGGCGAGCGCGGCAAGTTCCACGTGCGCGCGTCGAAGGGCGTGCACCTGGTCGTGCCGCGGGACCGGATCCAGTCGGAGTCCGGGATCATCCTGCGCACCGAGAAGTCGGTGCTGTTCATCATCCCCTGGGGCCGGCACTGGATCATCGGCACCACGGACACCGAGTGGAAGCTGGACAAGGAGAATCCGGCCGCCACGGCGGGGGACATCGACTACGTCCTCGCGCACGTCAACAAGGTGCTCAACACGCCGCTCAGCCGCGAGGACGTCGAGGGCGTGTACGCCGGACTCAGGCCCCTGCTCGCCGGAGAGTCGGACGAGACCTCGAAGCTCTCCCGGGAGCACGTCGTGGCGCACGCGGTGCCCGGCCTCGTGGTGGTCGCGGGCGGCAAGTACACGACGTACCGGGTGATGGCGCAGGACGCGGTCAACGCGGCGGTGCACGGCCTCGACCGGCGTGTCCCGGCCTCGTGCACGCACGACGTCCCGCTCCTCGGCGCCGACGGCTTCCCGGCGCTGTGGAACTCGCGCGCCAGGCTCGCCACGAGCAGCGGGCTGCACGTGGCCTGGATCGAGCATCTGCTGCGCCGCTACGGTACGGCCGCGAACGAGGTGCTCGAGCTCGTCACGGCCCGCCGCGAGCTCGGCCAGCCGCTCGAGGGCGCGGACGATTACCTGAGGGCAGAGGTCGTCTACGCGGCCACCCACGAGGGCGCGCTCGACCTGGAGGACGTGCTGACCCGGCGTACCCGGATCTGCTTCGAGACCTTCGACCGCGGCGTGCGCGCGGCACGTCCCGCGGCGGAACTGCTCGCGCAGGCGCTGGACTGGACCGAGGAGCAGACGAAGGCGCAGGTTGCGGCGTACGAGGCGCGCATCGCCGCCGAACGGGCCGCGCAGGAGCAGCCCGATGACGCGGCCGCCATGGCTGCCGCGCAGGCAGCCGCGTCCACGGCCGCCGAATCCTGACCGCGATCAGGGTTCGATGGCAGCCCGCCGGGCTTGCTCGATCCCTGATTCAGCTGCCCGGGCGTGCCCCGCGTCGCTAGTGCAGCAGTCCGAACGAGACCGGCAGCACGGCGGCGAGCGCCAGCAGGCCGCAGAGCAGCCAGACCGAGCTCGGACGCAGGGATCTGAGATGTCGGGACGGTCGCACGGCCCAGGACACGCCCGGGGCCGGGGTATGCGGGTCGGGCGCCGGGTCCCAATCCCAGCAGGCCTCGAGCCAGCGGGCCTGGGCGGTAGCCTCGTGCACGCGGGCGGCCAGGACGAAGGCCTCGTCCAACTCGACATGATCGATCTCTTCGACCCACGGGGTCACCGTGGCGGCAGGCGCCTGAACGAATCTGAAGTCGCTTTCGGGGGCTCCGCAGTGTCGGCTGCGCTGCCCGGGAATGCGGCCTGGCTCCGAGGCGCCGTTGCCTGAAAGCTCGCTATCGGCCATTGCCGCACTGTAACTGAATTGTTGCTAGATCAGTAGGGTTCCGAGCGCGGATGGCGTGTTTCACCGCGTGTTTCACCGACCGGTTCACCGGTACCGGCGAACCCGGGCACTGAGTGGACCTCGATTCAGTCGACGAGCTCGCCGCCGTGGCCGCTGAGCGCGGCCAGATCCGCGGCGCTGCGCCCGGCGTTCCAGCCCTTCGCATCCCACGGACCCTTCATCCGCACCTTCGTGGTGACGAGGTCGGGGAACATCGACTTCGTGGTTTCGTTCACGGCCTCTTCGCGCGCCTTGAGCACGGGCAGCAGCGCGCCGCCATCGCCCTGGCCATGGGATTCGGCCTCATCCACGGCCGCGGCCATCGCTTCCGCGGTCGCGCCCGCCAGCCGCTCGCCGATGCGTTGTGCGAACGCCTGAAGGAAGGAGCCCCGGAATGCGCGGGTCCGGGTGCGGGCGCTGTCCGGCCCCTGCAGCGCATTCACCATGGCCCGCTCGGCCTGCACCAGGAGCGAGGTGTAGAGCAATTCCACCCAGTCCAGATCCGCCGGGTAGCCGAGAATCGTGCTCAAGCCGACCTCTGCGTCCCACACGGCGCGGCAGCGGTTCGCCTGCGCGATCTTCTGCAGCAGTAGCGATTTCGGCTCCGTATACGGCGGGTCGACCAGTACCCTGCGTCCGGCCGGCCGGTCCTCGGAGCCCTGCGGGCCATGACTCAGCAGGGCTTCGTCGATGCTGTGCCTGGCCATCATCGCCTGCGCCGCAGCGGTGAAGGTCTCCGCCTCGGCCGGATACTGCGTGGACTCCGCCTTCGCCAGCAGGTTGCGGACCCGGGCGAGCATCTTCTCGTCCACCGCCGCGGACTTCGCGGCCCCGTTGCCGGACCGGCTCGCGCGCGGTCGCGCCTGGCCGGGCAGCGGTCCGAGCTGCGCCAAGCCGGGCAGATTCCACATGAGGACCAGAGCACGCAGGAACCAGCTGAGCGCCTCGGCGCGGCTGACGCGTTCCCGCTCGGCCCAGCGCGCGAAGTACTCGTCGTCCGAGGGCCACCACACCTTCGCGCCGAGGACGGAAAGCTGGTCGTGCCAGAGCTCGTCGATGGTCGTCGGGGCGTAGGCCCGAAGCTCGGCGACCATCAGGTCGCCCAGAATCGCGCGCAGAGTCTTCGAGCCCTGCTTCTCCCGGTCGGCCATCCGGGCCACCTCGGCGGGCTGCCACCCGCGCTGCCACGTCAACCGGACCTGTCCGGTCAGTCGCCGCAACAGGTGCTGGTCGACCGCGCGTACCCAGTCGGGATCGGCCGTATCGTCCGCCAGCTCCGCGAGCCACGGCGGAAAGTGCTCGCTCGGATCGCGGGCCAAGGCGAGGAAGACCATGTTGATCAGGTCGTCGATCGGCGAGTCGGTCTGATTCGTCCGACCCATGTCAGCCCTCGAATCCGGTCGTCGTGTCGTAGCCGCCGCGGCCGACGGTTCGATCCAGGGTGGCGATGACCTGGTCGACCTCGTCGCTCGGCCCGTTGATGAAGTACGGCCTGCCGTCTCGGCCGAAGACGATCGGACTCGGACCGGTCCACGGTCCGAGGTGATCCGCCGTCGCCGGATAGTCGGAGTCCTTCGCCGGCTCGAATCCCAGCGAGCGCGCGTACTCGACAGCGCCGTAAACCAGATCGGCCGCCAGCGCCGGCGGGATCTCCCGATAGCCGCCGCGGTGTGACGAGAAGAGCTGCTCCAGCGTCGGTTCCAGTTTCTCGGCCGCCAGCCGTAGCGGGCCGATCGTGTTCTTCACGCCGAGGCAGTAGGTGTCCACCAGGTAGTGGCACAGCCTCAGCTGATTTCCCGAAGCAGGTCGTGCGACGCTGACGCCGACCAGGCCCTCGTCCCCGGAGAAGCTGCTCGTGTCGACGTCCATGCCGAGGTACTGCGTCGGCAGCCCGAGCCCCTTGCTCCACCGATTGGTCGCCCAGCAGCCGACGACGGCGCGAGTCTCGAGATCGTTAGGTGAAGACACGAGTCCCAGTCTCCCATGCGTACCGCGCCGTCTTCGCGCTCCCGCTGCTCAGCTCAGGTATTCGGGTTCTTCGCCCTCGTCTGCCCGTCACCGATCACCACGTACTTGGTGGAGGTCAGCTCGGGCAGTCCCATCGGACCCCGGGCGTGCAGCTTCTGCGTGGAGATGCCGATCTCGGCGCCGAAGCCGAACTCGCCGCCGTCGGTGAACCGGGTCGACGCGTTCACGATCACCGCGGCCGCGTCCACCCGCGCGGTGAACGCGCGGGCCGCGGCCTGGGACCTGGTGATGATCGCTTCCGTGTGGCCGGTGGAATAGCGGCGGATGTGCGCCACCGCCTCGTCCAACGAGTCGACGATCGCGGCCGCGATGTCGAGCGAGAGGTATTCGTCCTCGAAGTCGGCCGCCTGTGCCGGCACCACGTCCGCGTCGTACGCCGCGAACCCCGCGTCGCCGTGCACGGTCACGCCCGCGTCCTTGAGCGCCTGCAACGCGCGCGGCACGAACACGTCCGCGATGTCCTTGTGTACCAGCACGGTCTCGGCCGCGTTGCACACGCTCGGCCGCTGCACCTTCGAGTCGAGTAGCAGCTCCAGGGCCAAGTCCAGGTCGGCATCCGCGTCGACGTACACGTGGCAGTTGCCGACGCCGGTCTCGATCACCGGCACGACTGCGTTCTCCACGACGCTCCTGATCAGCGAGGCCCCGCCGCGCGGGATGACGACGTCGACCAGGCCGCGGGCGCGCAGCAGTTCGGTGACGGAGTCACGGGTGTCGCCGGGGACGAGCTGCACCGCGTCGGCCGGGAACCCGCTGTCCGCCAAGGCCTCCCGCAGCACGTTGACCAGCGCCGTGTTCGACGACTTGGCCGAGGAGGAGCCGCGCAGCAGCACCGCGTTGCCCGACTTCAGGCACAACGCAGCCGCGTCCACGGTGACGTTCGGCCGCGCCTCGTAGATGATCCCGACGACGCCGAAGGGCACCCGAACCTGCCGCAGCTCGAGCCCGTTGGGCAGCGTGGAGCCGCGCACGACCTCGCCGACCGGGTCGGGCAGTGTGGTGACCGCGCGCAGGGCATCGGCGATCTTCGCGATCCGGTCCTCGGTGAGGGTGAGCCGGTCCACGATGCCCGGATCCGTCCCGGCCTCGACCGCGCGGCGCACGTCCGCCGCGTTCGCCGCCACCAGCTCAGCACTCTGCTTCACCAGCGCGTCCGCCATCGCACGCAGCGCCCGGTCCTTGTCCGCGCGGGTGCGCACGGCCAGGTCTGCCGCCGCGACCCGGGCGGCCAGGGCCGCCTCCGTGACCGTCTGCGCGTTCGTCACCGTCGTTGCCGGCCTCTCCGTCTGAGCCATGATCAGTTCCTCATCTGAAGGCGACGAGGTCGTCCCGGTGGACCACCTCGCGTTCGTAGTGCGCCCCGAACTCGGCGGCCAGGTCCCGGGTCGAGCGGCCGAGCAGCACGGGCAGTTCGGCCGCGTCGTAGTTCACCAGGCCGCGGCCGACCAGCTGGCCGTCCGGGCCGCACAGATCCACCGGCTCCCCGGCGGTGAAGCTGCCGGAGACCGCCGTGATCCCGGCCGCCAGCAAGGAGGATCCGCGCTCGGTCACGGCGTCGACCGCACCCTTGTCCAGCGTCAGTACGCCTCGCGCGGTCGTCGCGTGCGCAAGCCACAGCCGCCGCGCACCGCCCCGCGAACCGGTGGTGTGGAACAGGGTGCCCACCGGCTCCCCGCGCAGCGCCCTGGCCGCGTATGCCGCCGTCGTCAGTATCACCGGGATGCCCGCGCCGGTCGCGATCCGCGCCGCCTCCACCTTGGTGACCATGCCGCCGGTGCCGATGCCGGCCTTGCCGGCCGAGCCGATGGAGATCCCGGCGAGGTCGTCCGGTCCGTGCACCTCGCGGACGGGGGAGGAGCCCGGTGCGCCCGGGTCGCCGGAGTAGAGCGCGTCCACGTCGGAGAGCAGCAGCAGCAGGTCGGCGTCGACGAGGTGGGCGACGAGGGCGGCCAGCCGGTCGTTGTCCCCGAAGCGGATCTCCTGCGTGGCCACCGTGTCGTTCTCGTTGACGATCGGCACCACGCCGAGCTCGAGCAGCTTGTTCACGGTGTTGACCGCGTTGCGGTAGTGCGAGCGGCGGGTGACGTCGTCCGCGGTCAGCAGCACCTGGCCGACGCGGCGGCCGTGCCGGGCGAAGGACTGGGTGTAGCGCGCGATCAGCAGGCCCTGCCCCACGCTCGCGGCGGCCTGCTGCGTGGCGAGGTCCTTCGGCCGCTTCGCCAGGCCGAGCGGGGCGAGCCCGGCCGCGATGGCGCCGGAGGAGACGAGCACGACCTCGGCCTGCGGCACCGTCTCCGCGATCGCGTCCACCAGCGCGTCCACGCGGCTGCCGTCAAGACCGCCGGCGGTCGTGGTCAGCGCGGAGGAGCCGACCTTGACCACGATCCGGCGTGCCTCGACGACCTGCTGCAACGTGCTCACAGGCCCATTCTGCCCGGCCGCCGACGGCGCCCCAAACCGATTTCACAGAGTGGGCGTGCCGGTGCGAGTCTTGACTGCTGGCATCATGCAGTGATTGCAGCTAAAATGCATGCATGAGTGCAATTACGATTCGCGACGTGCCGGAATCGACGCTGCGCAGTCTCAAGCGCAAGGCGGCGGGACGAGGCAAGAGCCTGCAGGCGTACCTGCTCGACCTCGTCACCAGAGACGGGGCCACGCCATCGCTCGCCGAGATGATGGAACGCTTGGACCGTGAGGCCGATGTCGCCCTTTCCACGAGCGACATCCTCGATGCTATCGAGGGCGGGCGGGAACGGCGGTGGTAGTCGCGTCGGCGGTGATCGACTGCTCTGCGTTGGTTCGTGCGCTTGCGGATGAGACTGCGGCCGGGGAGTCCGTGCGTTTGAGATTGAGCAATGAACTGGCCCTGGCTGCGCCTTCGTTGCTGGATTATGAGCTGATGTCCGCGCTGTGCGGGATGATTCGTGGCGGCAAGATCACGGAACGTCGGGCCGCGAGAGCTATCTCCAGCTATCAGGCATTGGGTGTCGCCCGCCATGAGACGCTCGTTCTCTGGGAGCGCATCATGGATCTTCGTCACAACATCAGCGCCTACGATGCTCAGTACGTTGCACTTGCCGAAGCCCTTGACTTGCCGCTGATCACCTGCAACGCCCGGATCGCGCGCAGTGGCGCGGCGAAGTGCCCGGTCGAAGTGTTCAGCTAACGACCCATCAGCCGTAGAGCCGGTCGTCCGAGCCGCGCGGGCCAAGGTGCTCGGCACCGCCGGAGAGCGTCGGGCGCCAGTCGAAGACCACCGCGTCCGGGCCGTCGCCGATGACGACCTCGTCACCCTCGTGCGCGCCCGCCTCGAGCAGCGCCTGCTCGACGCCCAGCTTGTACAGCCGCTCCGCGAGGTAGCCGACGGCCTCGTCGTTCTGGAAGTCCGTCTGCTTGATCCAGCGCTCGGCCTTGCGGCTGGTCACCACGTAGTGGTCGTTCTCGAAGCGCAGGGTGAAGGCCGCCTCGTTCACGGCCTTGGGCCGCAGCACGATCCGCTCCTCGACGACCTCCGGCCGTGCGGCCCGCGCCTGGTCCACGATCTCGGCCAGCGCGTAGCCGAGCTCCTTCAGGCCCGCGTGGCTCACCGCGGAGACCTCGAAGACGCGCAGGCCCCTGCCCTCCAGGTCCGCGCGCACCAGGTCGGCCAGGTCCTTGCCGTCCGGGATGTCGGTCTTGTTGAGCACGACCAGCCTCGGACGCTCCGTCAGCCTGCCGTACTCGCCGTGCTGGTCGTCCGGGATCTTCGCCTCGTACGCGGCGAGCTCGCCCTCGATCATCTCGAAGTCGCTGATCGGGTCGCGCTCCGGCTCGAGGGTCGCGCAGTCGAGCACGTGCACCAGCACCGCGCACCGCTCGATGTGCCGCAGGAACTCGTGGCCGAGGCCCTTGCCCTCGCTCGCGCCGGGGATCAGTCCGGGCACGTCCGCCATGGTGAACACGTGGCCGGCCGACTGCACCACGCCCAGGTTCGGCACCAGGGTGGTGAAGGGGTAGTCGGCGATCTTCGGCTTCGCCGCGCTCATCGCCGCGATCAGCGAGCTCTTGCCCGCGCTCGGGTAGCCGATCAGGGCGACGTCGGCCACCGACTTGAGTTCGAGGACGTACTCGCCGCCCTCGCCCTCCTCGCCGAGCAGCGCGAAGCCGGGTGCCTTGCGCTTCGTCGAAGCCAGCGACGCGTTGCCGAGACCGCCGGCGCCGCCTTCCGCCAGCACCAGCCGCGTGCCCACGCCGACGAGGTCCGCGACCAGTTCGCCGCCGCGGGTCTTGACCACCGTGCCGCTGGGCACCGGCAGCACCACGTCGGCGCCGTTCGCCCCCTGCCGGTGCGCACCCGCGCCCGGCTTGCCGTTGCCGGCCGTGCGGTGCGGGGAGAAGTGGTAGTCGAGCAGCGAGGTCACTTCCGCGTCGACGACGACCACGACGTCGCCGCCGTGCCCTCCGCTGCCCCCGTCGGGGCCGCCGAGCGGCTTGAACTTCTCGCGGTGCACCGACGCGCAGCCGTGGCCGCCCTTGCCCGCGGCGACACTGAGCACCACGCGGTCGACGAAGCTGGCCATCGGAATTCACTCTCCTGAGCTGTCTGTATACCTAAAAAACGATAAGCCGGGTCCAGCGGACCCGGCTCACCGAAAAGCTGTGCGGAGCGTGACCAGGGGTCACGCGCTCACCAGCGCCGTCCTCAGACGGACGCCACCACGTTGATGACCTTGCGGCCACGGTGCGTGCCGAACTGGACGGCGCCGTCCGCGAGCGCGAACAGGGTGTCGTCCCCGCCACGGCCGACGTTCACGCCCGGGTGGAAGTGCGTGCCGCGCTGGCGCAGGATGATCTCGCCGGCATTGACGACCTGGCCGCCGAAGCGCTTGACGCCGAGCCGCTGAGCGTTGGAGTCGCGCCCGTTCCGGGTGGACGAGGCGCCCTTCTTGTGTGCCATGTCGGTTACTTCTTCCCGGTCTCGATGGACGTGACCTTGACCTGGGTGTACTTCTGGCGGTGACCCTGCCGCACCCGGTAGCCGGTCTTGTTCTTGTACTTGAGGATGTCGATCTTCTGGGCCTTGACCTCGGCGACGATCTCGCCGGAGATCTTCACGCCCTCGAGCACCCACGGGTCGGAGGTGACCTGGTCACCGTCCACCACGAGCAGCGCCTTGAAGTCGACGGGGGCGCCGGGCTTGCCGACGATCCGGTCGACCTCGACCACGTCACCCACGGCGACCTTGTGCTGCCTGCCGCCACTTTTGACGATCGCGTACACGATTTGCCACTTCCCGCCCGCAGTCTTCTGCGGGTCTCAGTCTGGCCAGCGCGCAACTATCTCCCGGCTGCAGGTGAAACCAACGGAGTGATCCGGAGGAGTCACCAGCACGGAGTCTGCCAACGCGAGGCTGGTCAACAAGGGGTGCGATCGCACGGCCGAAGGCCAGGACACACCGAAGGTCTAGGTTACGTTCCGCGCCGGGCCGGGGTCAAACCGGCCGCGGCGTGGTATGTGGGGGTCAGGACGACGGAGCGCCGGCAGGCCTGGAGGCCGCCCGACGCCGGCGACGCGGCCGGCCGGAGTCCGCGAGGGCCCCTTCAAGCGAGTCGGGGTCCTCCGCGTGCGCCTTGAGGTTCAGCGGCTCCGCGGGCTCGGTCTCGGGAGCGCTCTCGGCGCTCGTCGACACCGCACTCGCCGACACCGGCGCCGCCTGCTCCACCGACTCCGCAGAAGCCTCCGACGCGCTCGCCGCCGCACTCGTAGCCGCAGCCGCCGTGACGTCCGCAGGAGCCTCGGCCGGCTCGTGACCGTCGTCGTCCGACGCCGCGTCACCCGCCTCGTTCTCCATGCTCTCGGTGTCCTCGTGCGTGGCCGAGCGCCCGGCCTTGCGACGGCGACGGTTGCGACGGCCCTCGCCGCCCTCCTCGTGCCGCTCGCCCGAACTCGCGGATTCCGCGGCCCCGGCTCCGCTTGCGGCCGCTGCCTCGTCCTTGTCCTCGGCGGCGGGCACGTGCGCATGGCCGTTGGCGTTGCCGCCACCGTTGCCGCCGTTGCCCTGCTGCTGCTTAGACTGCTTCGCAGAGGGCTGCTGCTCCGACTTGCGTCCGGAGAGCTCCACCGGATACGTATGCACGATCACGCCGCGCCCGTTGCAGTGCTCGCAGGGCTCGGAGAAGGCCTCGAGCAGCCCCTGGCCGACCCGCTTGCGGGTCATCTGTACCAGGCCGAGCGACGTGACCTCGGCCACCTGGTGCTTGGTCCGGTCCCGGCCGAGGCACTCGAGCAGCCGGCGCAGCACCAGATCCCGG
>Ga0073928_10005880_pt1 | contig 16876 bp, 12 predicted proteins | sample PaiPotPPA55metaG_FD_76969 | JGI IMG/M metagenome (GOLD analysis project Ga0073928, IMG submission 76969) | Iron sulfur acid spring bacterial and archeal communities from Banff, Canada, to study Microbial Dark Matter (Phase II) - Paint Pots PPA... ... | reverse complement strand
TGCCTGCGGAAGAGCTGCGCCGAATCAAGCCAAGCATCGGGCGTCACACCTCCGGCCTGATAAATCGCGTCGCGCAAGTGCTGCTGGCCGGACGTGCGATACCGCCCCGGCGCGCGGACCTCACCGGTGATGAGCATCTCCGGATTCGGCTCGAAGTCGTACCGCCCAAAAATGTGGACCGTATCGAGCGGCTCTAGCTGCGGCGCATTCTCGGGATGTTCAAGAGCGGCTACTAGGTCGAAGGTCTCCACAACCGGATGGTAGTCCGGTGCATGCAGCCGAATGATCTCCGCATAACGTGTCGAAGGTTCGGGAAGCAGGTCCGCATAGGAAGTCACGAGGTCGGTGAGCTTCATCCCCGGCTTGTATGAATACCGGCCTGGGCGCAATACATGCCCGATCAGGTAAATGGACGCCGAATTGTAAGGCGCAATCGGAAAGATGTGGATTTCGTCTCCGTCTTGCACTGAAAAGCTGCGAAGTTTGGAGCGGATTGCTTCTGGATCGCTGGTCTCTCCGATCTCGAGACTCAACATCGTGCGCTTTTCATGCGCCATCAAGCGCTGCACCTCGATGTGCCGGAGTGCTGCCGCCGGGAGAATTCCTCCTGCCAAATCAAGCGTGTCCTCCAGCGTCCTTTCACCGTGGAGTTCATAGAGCGCTGGCCGGCGTACCATGCCATCAACCTTCACCACCGAACCAAGCGGTGGCACGAGGAGCGAATCGCCGTTTTCAAGCCGCGCGAAGTCCCCGCGAATTCCATGGAGCAACAGATCGTAGGCGTCTACTTCTTCAATCAACCGCTTTCCGCGGTAATGTTGCAGCCTCCGCAAAGAGCCCTGTTGCGTCACACCGCCCGCCGCAAACAGCGCGTTGAGCGGCGTCGAAAGCGAACTCACGTCATATGCGCCGGGGGAAAACACGTCGCCGACGACATACACCCGGACGGTGCGCAAACGCTGCAGCGACACGTCCGCAGAAACATCGCGATACTGCGTCCGCAGCACGCGCTGCACTTCTTGTTGCGCATCGCCAAGGTTTCGCCCGGAAACCAGAATGGGCCCCACTTCCGGCAGCGAAACGCGCCCTTCCTGGTCCACCGTTCGGAACAGCCGCTGCGATACTCCACCCCACAGGTCGATGGACAGACTGTCGCCCGGGCCGACCACGTAGTCCGGTCCTACGGGCAAATCCATCGGGAGGTACGCGGGATTCGCTTCGCCCTTGCGAAAGACATCCAGGCCGAACCGTTCGACCGGCCGTGCGCTTGATGCCGCCTGAACATAGAGGTCATACAGCGACGGCACGTCGGCATAAGGATTCGGTTGCCGCACCATCCTTATCGGTTCCGCCGCATCGGACCTTGCCGGAGCAGCGTTACGCCCTGCCAAATATGGCTCGAAGCTCCGCCCCGTCCGTTCCACATGGGAGTCGACCGATGGCTGCTCCGGATGCGACATCATGGGCGGCTGCAAATCGGGTTGATTGTCGAGCGAAACGGAGAGGTTGTCTCCCGTCCCATATTCAGGGATGCGCGAGGGGACGTTCAGCGGTGGATTCGTCCCGGGACGGGCCGAAGTGAGCACAGCTTCCGCTGCCCCGCCACTGGGAGAATACTCCGGGCGTTGATTCGGCGAAACATTCGTTCCATCCGGGCGAGACACATCGTTTTGCGGCTGATCCTCGGCTTGCTGGGGTGGCGCCGGTGCATGCGGGGCACGTGTTGGTATGGCCGGCGCGGTCCCGGGACTTTCACGATCCTCCGGGAGTGCGCACTCGGGGACGCTCCGCGGATCGCATGCGGCATTGCGGCCGGCAGCTGAGCCTTCACCAAGTGTGTCGTGGCGCTCGGCCGCACGGGCGAGCATCTGTGCCCGCTCCTGCCGCACGAGTTTTCGTTCCGCTTCCAGATCGGAATCCGGATTCAGTCGAGGCACCAGATAGCCATACCGCTGCAACAGGCGCGTTGCGAGTACGCGCGCGCGAACATCCGAGTTCAGGCGCTCCACCACCGAGCTGTCAGTTAGATCAGACTCTTCCAGAATCTGTCCGCTCGCCCCGGCGTCCTGCGCGAGAAGGCGCTTCAACTCGACCATGAGACCAGCTTCTCTGTTCAAGACTTCGAGAATCTGGTCCGCCGAGGCAGCCACCCGATCAAGGTTGTCCGAGATGATGTCTGGTGAGCGCACGGATACACGCGCCGGAGTTTCCGTTGCGGATCGTTGCGCTACACCCTGCCGGGATTCCTGCTGTGCATCGGCAGCCGCGCAAGACAAGAGCGTCAAGGCGAGACAAGAGATGCTTTTCCTCAATCGTTTATTAGTCAACATAATCTCACCGCTGTGCCGGATATGCGGTGGCGCCGGAGGGCTTTTCGGGCCGCCGTCCGTTCATCCCAAAATGGAACATGCAACCAGCTTTTCACCACTCTTCTTGCAAAAAGCTAGCCAATCACCGGAACGGGTGCATTCGGCAACGCCGGTCCCGCGGATATTGTTTTGTCCGGCTGAAATCGTGCGTTATCCTCGCCCCGCATGGTCGACATTCACTGTCACATTCTCTATGGCCTTGATGACGGGCCTTCATCGCTCGAAATGGCCCTTGAAATGGCTGAAATTTCCGTCTCCGAGGGTGTCACACACATCGTGGCCACGCCCCACGCGAACGATCAGTACCCGTTTGTTCCCGAATTGATACAGTTGCGCCGAGATGAAATTCAGGCTCGGATGGGCGGCCGCCTTGTTTTTGCCACCGGCTGTGATTTCCATTTGAGCTTCGAAAACCTGCAGGACATCCGGCTGCAACCACAGAAATATTCTTTGAACCAGAAGAACTACTTGTTGGTCGAGTTTGCCGACTTTGCCATTCCCCCATCCATGGACCAGACGCTGCATCAACTTCAGTTGGCGGGGCTGCATCCGATCATCACGCATCCGGAGCGCAACCCGCTGATCCGGGCGCAGGCCGACCGGCTCTTGCGGTGGCTGCGGCGGGGCTGCTATGCGCAGGTGACGGCGGCGTCTTTCCTGGGACGCTTTGGGCCCGCGGCGAAGCAAGCGGCGGAGGCCTGGCTGGACCAGGATGCTGTGCACTTCGTTGCGAGCGACGCGCACAATACAACCTCGCGTCCGCCGCGGCTCCGGGAGGCCTTCGAGACGGTCGCCCGGCGGAAAGGGGAGGGCGTGGCGCAGGCTCTGTTCGTCGATAACCCTCGCGCCGCCTTCGATGGCAATCCGCTTCCCTACGTCCCCGAGAGCGCGGCGCCCAAAGAGCCGGAACTGGATACACTGCCACGTCGCCGCAAGCGCTTCTGGTTCTTCTAAGGCACCGGTCCGCTGTCCGCTTCCGTTATAAGAACGTCCCACAAGTGGGCAGAGAGCTCCAATCCGCTAGTTCAACATCCAAGCCAACTCCCGTGTTTCTTTACAGTTCATGCCAATCGGCCGTGGCACACAAAATGCCAATATAGCGTCCAAGGAGGTTGTCGGAATGGCTGCGCGAAAGAAGAAGCCCGGCGTGAAGCTCGAGCAGATGCAGGCGGATCTCGCGACCATCTCCTCCGTCAGGAGGAGATTTCAATGAAGATGCGAATCGGTTCGTCATTGTTCATCGTGGCATCGCTTGTCCTGGGCCTCTTGTCTCTCAAGGGAACGGCACTCTCTCGGGAAGGCCGACCCACGCAAGACAGCGCCGGTCGCGAGTCGTTCATCGTCTCGACATCCTGGTTGGACCAGCACCTGCACGATTCCTCTCTCGTGCTGATTCAGGTGGGGGCGAAGGATGATTACGACGCGGGGCACATCCCAGGCGCGCGGTTTCTATCGCTGCAAGATATTTCCACTCCGGAAAGCAGCGCCCTCACACTCGAGCTTCCTCCCACCGACCAACTCGTCTCCGCCTTCGAGAGGCTGGGAGTCTCCGATGGCTCCCACATCGTCCTCTGCTTTGCCGGTGAGCGGGTCACGCCGGCGGGGCGCACCTTTATGACACTCGATTCTCTGGGATTGGGCTCGCAGGCATCGATCCTGGACGGCGGCCTCGAAGCCTGGCGCAAGGAAGGCCGGCCGGTGACCAAGGACATCCCGTCGGTCACGCCCGGTTCCTTCACTCCCCACGCGCGGCCCGGAACGGTCGTGGACGCAGCCTGGGTTCATGCCCACTTGAATCAGCCGGGAGTGGACATTCTTGACGCGCGCACGCCTGAGTATTACTCCGGCAAGGATGCTGGCGGCCATCCGCGCGCCGGCCACATTCCCGGCGCAAACAATATTCCTTTCACGAGCCTGGTGGACGATTCGAACCATTTCAAGAGCGCGACGGCGCTGGCGGAGATGTTCCGAGCGGCGGGCGTGAAGCCGGGGGACCAGGTGGTCACCTACTGCCACATTGGTCTGCAGGCGAGCCTGCTCTATTTCACCGCGCGGTCCCTCGGATACGACGTACATCTCTACGATGGCTCCTGGGAGGATTGGAGCGCGCGAAAGGACCTGCCGATTATCGGTCAGGACGGCAAGCTCTCAGAAAAATAAACGCGCTTGAGGAGCCGAGTCTGCGCGCCGACACGAGAAGCGCTAAGAGAAAAGCTCGAGGACTTCTTCGTAGCGCTTGAAGGGGGGTATGAGGTACGCGCCGGCGATGCCCTGCTTGCGTGCCGTTGCGGCCCAGTCGAGCATGCGCCGCGCCAGCGCGAAACCGCGATCGCGCGCCGCATCCCCCGCCGCTTCCAATTCCTTTAGCACCGGCTCGGGGATGATGATCCCCGGGACTTCGTTATTGAGCCGCAGCGCCTGCTTGTAACTTGTCAGCGGCCAAAGCCCGACCAGTACGGGTACCGGCGATTCTCCGCCGAATTTTTCGAGGAAGGCGCTCCACTGCGCGGGATCGAAGATCGGCTGGGTCATGGCGAAGTGCGCTCCCGCTTCCACCTTCTCCCGGAAGCGCCGGATTTCTTCTTCCAAATCGTCCGCGACCGGATTCAGCGCGACGCCGATGGTGAAATTCGTCGCCCCGCCGAGGTTCTTACCCGCCCAGTCGGTTCCTTGATTGAGCCGCGCCAGCACCTTTACCAGGCCGATGGAGTCCACTTCATAGACGCCGCTCGTCTCGGGGTGGTCTCCAAGCGACGGCGGGTCACCGGTGATGGCCAGCACATTACGCACGCCGCCGATGGACCATGCTCCCAGCAGCATGGCCTGCAGACCGATGATATTGGCATCGCGCGTGGTGAGGTGCGGGATCGTCTCGACGCCGTTCGCCTCGAGCGCGCCGGCCAGCACCAGCGCATCCATGCCTACGCGCGCGAGCGTGCCACTGTTGATGTCAATCGCATCCACTTTCCCGGAAGCCATCACGCGGCCTACCTGATCCAGAATGCGGTCGATCGAAACGCCCTTTGGCGGATCAATCTCAACCGAAACGACGAATCGCCCGTCTTGAATTTTTCGCCATACCCCGCTATCGGGCTCGCGTGCAGCGACGCGCAAGACAACCGCCGCATCGGTTGCCAGATGTTCGCCCAGATTGCCGGAGACGGAAACGCGGTGGCCGGGCCGTGCGGGCTGCAGATTCTTCACGGCCTCGGCCATGGCGCGGATGTGCTCGGGCGTGGTGCCGCAGCAGCCGCCGAGGATGCGCACGCCGAGTTGCGCCGCTTCACGCGCAAACAGTGCAAAATATTCCGGCGAAGACTTCGGATAGACGATGCGGTCGCCGATGCGCTTTGGAAAGCCCGCGTTGGGCATGGCGGAAAGAGGCAGGCTCGCGACCGCCGCCAGCCCCTGCAGCATCGGCAGCAGGAGCAGCGGCCCGACCGTACAGTTCGCTCCGACCGCCTGCACCTCGCAATCCTTCAGCCGCTCCCAGGCTTCCTGCGGGCGAGTGCCGCCGAAGGTCGTGCCCTCCTCCGAATAGGTGAGTTGCGCGACAATGGGCATGCGCGAAAACGAGCGGATAGCCTCCGCCGCCGCACGCAGCTCTTCGACGTCGGAGAACGTCTCCAGCAGAAAGAAATCCACGCCGCGCTCTTCGAGCGCCATGGCCTGCTCGCGGAAGATCTCGCGAACCTCTTCCGCAGGTAACTGCCGCACCTGGCGCACCGTTCCCAGCGGGCCGATCGAGCCGGCGATCAGCACTTCATGGCGCGCCGCTTCGCGCGCCTCACGCGCGATCTTGACGCCCCGATGGTTGATCGCCGCGACGCGGTCGGCGAGGCCCAGCGCCGCCAGCTTGTGCCGGTTTGCGCCGAACGTATTCGTTTCGAGAATCTGCGCTCCGGCCTCGAGGTACGCTTGATGGACGCGAAAAACCGTTTCCGGATGCGTCGCGTTCAGCTCCTCGAGGCACCCCTGCGGCCCGGCCAGCTCGTAAAGCATCGAGCCCATGGCCCCATCGGCGATCAGAATTGCATCGCGCAGTCGCTCGTTGAATTCGTCAATCTTCATTTGAGTGGAAATGTCTCCGGTGCATTTTGCCGGGATAAGACGGTCGCCGCGCTAGCGTTTCTGTTCCATCAGCCGGGCGATGGTGCCCATCAGATCGAACTTGGTAAGAATCTCAAAACGGCCCGCACCCATCTCCACGAACACCGCCGGGCCTTCGTGGCTGAGCAGGTGCGTCAGGCGCTCGACCCGCGCGTCCTTCGGCACCTGGGGCAGCGCCTTGCCCATCACTTCCCGTATGACAAGTTTGCGCAGGTCCTTGCCCTGCAGCGCCAGGTTGAGGATTTGGTCCTCGTAAATCGTCCCGATCGGCGCGTCGTCTTCAAATATGGGGAGCTGCGAAATATCCTGCTGCTGCATCGTGTGCAGGGCGTGGTAAACGGTCTGGTAAGGTCGCGCGATCACCAATTCCCGCCCTTTGCCGTTCTGCTGCTTGGCATGCACGATGTCCGCCGCCGTCAGCGCGACTTCCGCGTCCATGTAGCCGTGCTCCTGCATCCAGCCATCGTTGTACACCTTGCTCAGGTAGCGGGTGCCGCTGTCGGGAAGAAAGGCCACCACGATGTCGCCCTTCTTGCATTTCCTGGCCACCTGCAGCGCACCGGAAAAGCAGCCGCCGCCTGAGCCGCCCGTGAAAATTCCTTCCTGCTTCGCCAGCCGCCGCGCCCAGACAAAGCATTCCTCGTCGTTCACCTGCACGATCTCATCGAGAATCTTCAGGTTCATCGTCGGCGGGAAAAAATCCTCGCCGATTCCCTCGACCACGTAGGTCAGCGCTTTGCCCACCTTGCCCGTCTTCACGAACTCGTAGTAGAGCGAACCGATCGGATCCACGCCAACGACTTTGACCTTCGGATCCTTCTCTTTCAGGTAGCGCCCCACGCCGCTGATCGTTCCGCCCGTCCCCAGACCGCAGACGAAGTGGGTGATTTTCCCCTCGGTGTCATTCCAGATCTCCGGGCCGGTGGTGCGGTAATGCGCCTCGGGGTTCATGGGGTTTTCGTACTGGTTCGGGTAAAACGAATTAGGGATCTCGCGCGCCAATTTCTTGGCAACCGAATAGTAGCTGCGCGGGTCTTCCGGCTCGACCGCCGTCGGGCAGACGATCACTTCGGCGCCGAAGGCCTTCAGCAGGTCGATTTTTTCCCGTGACTGCTTGTCGGTGATGGTGAAAACCACTTTGTAACCGCGCACCGCCGCCACCAGCGCCAGGCCCATCCCGGTGTTGCCGGATGTGCCTTCAATAATCGTGCCGCCGGGCTTGAGCTTGCCGGTGCGCTCCGCCTCGTCAATCATGCTGATCCCGATGCGGTCCTTCACCGACCCGCCGGGATTCAGGTAGTCGGCCTTGACGTAGACCTCGGCCTCGATATCCTTCGTCAGGCGGTTCAGGCGGACGAGCGGCGTATTGCCCATCGCTTCGAGAATGTTGTTGCACCGCATGGCTTCGTCCTCGCAGGAGGATAAGTTCTCCAGCTTACGGGCTTTCCCCGACCGTGTCCAGATGGTGTTCCCCGCGTGTACCGGTCACTTTCGCGTCGGATTCTGGCATACTTTTGCAGTTGGAACGGAGGCGCACGCGGATGCCGAGACAAAATATATCGAGCGGGACGCCCTGGGAGCCGATTGTCGGCTACTCGCGGGCCGTGCGTGTGGGACCCTACATCCACGTGGCCGGCACGACGGCGACGAACGCACAGGGAGAAATCGTCGGCGTCGGCGACCCCTATGCGCAGACGGTGCAGGCGCTCAAGAATATCGAATCGGCGCTGGCCAAGGCCGGAGCGCAGCTCAAAGACGTGGTGCGTACGCGCCTCTTCGTCACAAACATCGCCGACTGGGAGAAAATCGGCCGCGCTCATGGGGAAGTCTTCGGCGCGATTCGGCCGGCATCCACCATGGTGGAGGTCAGCCGCCTCGTCTCACCGGAGATGCTCGTCGAAATTGAAGCCGACGCGATCCTTGCAGAAGGGAAGTGAAACGTCATGGGAAACCCATCCTCGGGTGAGCCGGGGTATGAAGCCTTCGTGGCTGAATACTACGACTGTCTTCCTCTCATCCGGGAGCGCGCGGACTTTGGTTTCTATCTAGACTTTGCTCGCCGCGCCGGCGGGCCGGTTCTCGAGCTGGGATGCGGCACCGGGCGCATCCTCCTTCCGCTTGCGGCGGAGGGCATTCGCGTTACCGGTCTGGATCAGTCGCTGCACATGCTGGCGAAGTGCCGCGCCAAACTCGACTCGGCGTCCGCGGCGGTGAGGCAGCGTGTCGACCTCATCGAAGGCGACATGACGCATTTTGATCTGGGGAGACTCTTTCACCTGATTATTATTCCGTTCCGCCCCTTCCAGCATCTTCTCTCTCTCCAGGCTCAAGCGGACTGCCTGCGGGCGTCGCATCGGCATCTTCAGCCGGGCGGCAAGCTGATCCTCGATTGCTTTCATCCGGATCCCAGGCGCCTGCACGATCCGAGCTTCCTCGAGGAGCGCGGCCTGGAAGGAGAAATCCTACTTCCGGATGGCCGCAAGGTTCGCAGGAATGAGCGCACGGTCGCGTTTCATCGCGCTGAGCAGACCAACGATGTCGAGCTGATCTATTACGTCACGCATCCCGATGGCCGTGCGGAGCGCCTGGTACACGCCTTCCGCTTCCGCTACTTCTTCCGCTTCGAAGTCGAGCACCTGCTGGCGCGTTGCGGCTTCCGTCTCCTGGAGCTCTTTGGCAATTACGACCGCTCGCCTTTCCGTGACGATTCTCCCGAAATGCTCTTCGTCGCGGAGAAGTGTTGATTCCTTGTCGAGGTCGTGTCCGCCAGACCGCGCGTCTCTCCCTCCGGATGGGATAGAATGCGGGCGCCATGGATGATCTGCCGGTAAAGTTACGTCTCCCGGTTGGGCGGTTCTTCGGCCGCCTGGCGTTCAGTTTCCTGTTGTTGATTGCGATTGCCGTAGGCGCGGCGGTGGGTCTGCTGTTCGTCTACTCAAGCGATCTGCCGGAGATCCGCGCGCTCGAAGACTATCGCCCCGACATCGTCACCGAGCTCTACGCCGACGACGGCCAGCCCATCGGCGGCTTCGCTTTGCAGCGGCGCATCCTGCTCACCTACGAGCAAATCCCAAAAGTGTTGAAGGACGCCATCCTGGTCACCGAGGACCAGCACTTCGAGGAGCACTGGGGCGTGGATTTTCCTCGCGTCATCGAGGCCGCTTGGCACAACGTCGCTCACCGCCGGATCACCGAGGGCGCGAGCACCCTTACCATGCAGCTTGCCGGTGGGCTTTTTCTCAATCGCTCCGACCGCAGCTTCCGCCGGAAGATTCAGGAAACGTTGCTGGCAATCCAGATCGAGCGCCACTATACGAAGCAGCAGATCTTTACGATGTACTGCAATCAAATATACCTTGGCCATGGGAACTACGGCTTTGAAGCCGCCTCGGAGTTTTATTTCAGCAAGCCTATTGCGCGGATGACCGCGCCGGAAGCCGCGCTCCTTGCCGGCATCATCCGCGGACCGAGCTATTCACCGGTGCTCCACCCTCAGCGTGCGCTCGCTCGCCGCAACCTGGTGCTGTCTCTGATGGCTCACGACGGTAAGATTACCGCCGTTCAGGCCGAGGATGCGAGCCGGCTTCCCCTCGGTTTGCACATCTCTTCCGGAAGAAACGACCTGGCGCCGTATTTCGTCGAAGAAATTCGCCAGTATCTCGAGCGCACCTACGGCACCGAAGCCGTCCACGAGCAAGGTCTGCGCGTCTACACCACGCTCAACGTCGCCGCGCAGCGCGCCGCGGACCAGGCGGTGCGCGACGGCCTGCACGCCTACGACCGCCGGCTCGGCTGGCGCGGCAACCTGACGAATATTCTGAATGACCATCTCGGCACTCTCGACGGATTTCAGTCCGAGGACTGGCGCGAGCCGGTCTCCAAGGGCAGCTATGTCACCGGCCTGGTGCTGGCAGTCGACGCAATTTCGGCCACCGTCAGGATCGGGCCCTTCCGCGCCGTAGTCGGCCCTTCGGACGTCTCCTGGACGGGCCGCCGCTCGCTTGCCCAACTCCTCCGGCCGGGGGACCTCGCCCTCTTCTATATTAAGGACCTTGCGGGCACGACCGCGAAGGTCGAACTCGAGCAGAAGCCCGCCGCGCAGGGAGCGCTGCTGGCGATTGATAATCCTTCCGGCGAGATCAAGGCCATGGTGGGCGGCTACAGTTTCGACGAATCAAAGTTCAACCGGGCTACCCAGGCGATGCGGCAGACGGGTAGCTCCTTCAAGGTCTATGTCTACACCACGGCAATGGAACAGGGAATGTCGCCCTTCGACACCGTCGTGGACGCGCCTTTCTCGGTCCTGAGCGGCGGCCAGGTTTACGCCCCACGGAATTACGACGACAAGTTCGAGGGCCGCATCACTCTGCGGCGCGCCCTCGCCGATTCACGCAACATTCCGGCGGTCCGTGTGGCAGAGAAGGTAGGCATCGAGAAGGTGATTGATACGGCGCGCGCGTTCGGTATCACCAGCCCTCTGCCTCCTTATCTCCCGCTGGCTCTCGGCGCGGCGGATCTCACGCTGATGGAGCACACCTCGGCGTTCACCGTTTTCCCCAATGACGGCATCCGCATTGAGCCGCACATGATCCGCAGGGTGACGAGCTACGATGGAGCCCTGCTCGAAGAAGCCAAGCCTCAAGTTAACGACGTCATCCAGCCCGACGTTGCTCGCACCATGGTCGCCATGCTCGAGGAGGTCGTACAGTTCGGCACCGGCGTTCGCGCCAAGGAGATCGGCCGGCCAAGCGCCGGCAAGACCGGCACGACCAACGATTTCACCGATGCCTGGTACATCGGCTTCACTCCTTCGCTCACCGCCGGCGTCTGGGTGGGCAACGACGACAAACGCATTTCGCTGGGGAAAAAAGAAACCGGCGCCCGCGCCGCGCTACCCATCTGGATTGAGTTCATGAAGGGGACGCTCGACGGCAAGCCGGCCGAGGAATTCCAGAACGTCGAACCGCTCGAGAAGGTAGCCGCCACGAAAGAAGTTCACGTGGATACGCCGGACACCGCGCCACCCACCGACGCGGCCGAGCAGGGTCTTACCGAGTCGCATCCCGCCCCCGCGCAAGCGAAGCCGCCGAACTAGCCCCGGCGCCGCCTGGCGCGGAAAGGGTCCCAGCCTTTCGATTCGAGAGGCCGCTCTCTTCCGTTGGCCTCCACCAGCACGATCTGCTTCTTACGCGTCATTTCGCCGATACAATGCAATTCACCGGCCCCGGGAGCGGTGTGCAGCCGCCCGATGTGGCGCTGCGGCACCGTGAACAGCAACTCGTAGTCGTCTCCGCCGTGGAGTGCCATCTGGAGCGGGTCAAAGGCCGGTAGCTCGTTGAGCCCAGCCGGCAGGCGAGGCAGAATTGCCTGGGGAATGCGTCCCGCAGAGACACGCGCGCCCGCCTCGCTCGCCTCGCAGAGGCGTGCGAGGTCAGTCGACAAGCCGTCGGAAATATCCATCATCGCCGAGCCGATGCCTTTCCTTGCCAGCCATCGCCCTAAGGTTATGCGAATCCGGGGATAAAGGTGGGGTTGCATAGGCCGCTGAAAACTGGGTTTGCAGGCGAGGCCCCTGCGCAACATCTCGAGCCCAAGCTGCGCCCTCCCGAGACGCCCGCTTACATATATAAGGTCGCCGGGGCGGGCGCCAGAACGCAGTAGGGCGCGGCCACGCTCGATTTCTCCCAGAACCGTAATGTTGAGGACCACCAATGGGTAGCGCGACGTGTCGCCCCCGGCTAGCCGCAGGCCGAGATGCCGCGAAGCCCGCTTCATCCCCGCGAGCATGCGGTCAAGCCAGGCCCCGGCTCGCTCGGCGGGCAACGCGAGACTCAGGAGGAAGTAGCGCGGTGTCGCACCCATCGCTGCCAGATCGCTTGTGGCTCGCGCCAACGCTTTATATCCCACCGATTCAGGGGGGTGAACGTCTGCAAGGAAATGCACTCCTTCAAGGAAGGCGTCGCAGCTCACTACCCGGTCCGCACGCCCCTGCAAGCGCAGGATGGCGGCGTCGTCTCCGATGCCCAGGTGCAACCCCGGTGCGGTGGCTCTTCGCCCACCGGCAGAAAATGCCCTTTTGATCCGGGCGATCAGCTTTGCTTCTGGCTCCATTGACTAAATGGGCTCTCCACAGGGCACGGCCCTTGCTTTCCGAGGGCGGCTGATAGGATTATAGAGAAAAGCACAGGCGAAGCCATCTCCAGAAAATGGAAGAAACTGGTTGACTCAGCCCAAACCAACTCTTAGAATCCTGCGGGTTTCGAACCAGGTCTCTCGGTTCAAGCGCTCGTGTGGTAAAGATGAGGCCGTTGCTTGGGGGCAAGCGGTCTCTAACCTGACAATCTGAATTGAATAACCTAGGGGGTTCATGAACGGCAAGTTTTATACGTTTTTCATTGCTTCCAGCGATTCTGGCGGTGTCCGCCGTCTTCGCATCCCTCATTACGTCGTGCATCTGCTTTTGCTTCTAGTGATTGTAGGTGGCGTCACGGTCGGTGCCGCGCTCGGCTCGTATACGCGCATGCTCTGGAAAGTCACCAATTACAACGCCATGCGTCGTGACCAGGACAACCTAAAGCAGCAATATCTTCAACTCCAGACGGTCGTCAAAGACACAAACCAGCGTCTCAACTCCCTGCAGTCTCTTGCCAGCGAAGTGGCCATGACCTATGGCATCACTCGCTTCCGTCAGACCCCGTTTGGCGTCTCCGATTCGCCCACTGAACCGGATTCGGCCTACCAGCAGTCGGTGGATGAGTTCAATTTTCTCGAGCGGAATGCGACCGCGGTGGTTCTTGCCAGCGAGGGCCTGAATCTGATGCCGGGACCGAGCCTGGGTGATTCCGCTTTGGTCCCCTCGCTCTGGCCGGTGCTGGGGCAGATCACGGGCAATTTCGGCGAGCGGTTGGACCCGTTCAGCGGAGAGGGCGCATTTCATTCCGGCGTGGATATCGCTTCGCATTACGGCGATGAAGTCCATGCCGCCGCCGACGGGGTGGTTCAGGTGGTCGATCGCCGGGCAGGCTACGGGCGCCTGGTCATCATTGACCATGGATTCGGCATTACCACCTGGTATGGCCATCTCTCTGCTTTCAACACCCAGCCGGGCATGCACGTGAAGCGCGGCGAGGTAATCGGCCACGAGGGCGCGAGCGGAAAGTCAACCGGCCCTCACCTGCACTACGAGGTACGCCTGGGCAACACTCCCGTCAATCCGTGGCGCTATCTCCGGAACAGCGCTGTTCCGGGCGGCGACTAAGAGGACTCACCCCATCATTTCTGAGAGAAGGAATTCGTCCCCTGCGCGCGCTATTGCCGCGGCCGGGGAATCGCAGCAGGCGCATTCCCGCGTGCGCCCAGCATTGCCGGAGTGAGTTCGAGGCGCAGCCGGACTCGCGGCCCCTCGCGGGAGGTTTTGCCGGCGCGCAGCAACAGCTCGAGCAAAGCCACGTCCCCGGGCCGCATCCCCTGCCGGTTTTTCGGATTCGCAAGTGCCGCCCCGCCCAGGAAACGCAGCCCATCGAGCAATGTCGCAAGCTCGAAGGCGTCCTTTACGGAATCGCAGTCCGCATCGGCAGTCACATTCAAGCGCTCCCCTTCGATGCGGCCTGCCAGCGCGACTCCTTGAATGCTGCGCAGCAAACGGTCGAATTGGTCTGCGTTCCCTTTGGGGAGCGATAACTCTCTCGGAAGGTCGTCCACGCGCGCCGCAAGAAAGAAGTCGGCGCCCGCTACGCGCCTGATGCGCTCCTGCATGGCCGGATCGGTTTGGCCGCCGTGGCCCTGACGGAGGATCTCCCCGAGGTCGCGCCCGTCGGAAAGTGCGATGCGGTTGGGAGTCAGGAATGTGAAGGAGATTTTTTTCGCCGGATTCGTTCGGGAGACTTCGTAGACCTCCGCGCCCTGCTGCCGCGTCATGGTGCCGGAGCGCAGTGCGTACGCTATGATTTTGTCGTGGTCGAAGCGGCCCTCGGCGACCGCCAGGGTCGAGGTTGCGGGCGGCCCCGGCCAAACCACAGCCGCAACCCGGTCGAGATCCTTTGCGTAGTCGAAGCCGGTCTCATTGACGAACGCAGCATAATCGCGGTCCTCGGTGGCGGGCGGAGCCATCGCGGTGAGTTGCGCGGCCAACGGCGAGGCCCGCAGCGCCGCGAAATTAATGAAGAGCACCGCCGGACCATTCGGTGGCAGCTCGCTCAGCAGATCGGGCACAGGGCCGGACGCCGGCGCGCGCCGTACCCGGCGCATGCGGTAAAGATAGAACCCGCCGGCTACAATCGCCAGCAGCAGGATCGCCAGGAGGATGCGCTTTGAAATGGCAGTCGCGGACAAGAAGGCAGTATAAGAAGGCGGCCGGATGGTGTAAAGTTACCTCTTGGATGTGAAATTCTTTAGCCCCGCTGGGCGTAAGACTGGTTGAGGAGCAACCCACACCCTCCGAACTGCTTCGGATTTCTGGGTCAGGGGAATCCAAAATCTACAAAGAAAGAGGAAAGCGCATGAAACGAATTCTGAGCATCGTTCTTCTCGGCCTGGTCCTGAGCGCCTCGGTCTTGGCGCAGGCTCCCGCAGCCGATAAGCCATCCGGGGCACTCCCCACCGTTGACAAGGTTCTTGACAACTACCTGAAGGCAGTCGGCGGTCGTGACGCTTGGGAAAAACTCACCACGCGCGTCTCCAAGGGCACCATTCAGATCCCCGCGATGAACATGAGCGGCGCGGTCGAAATCAACGAAAAGGCACCCGATAAGAGCTACACAGTGACGACCATCCCGGGCTTCGGCGACATCCGCCAGGGATTTGACGGGTCGACCGGCTGGACCAGCGACCCGCAGAGCGGCTTGCACGTCATGGCCGGCCAGGAGCTTGCCGAAATCAAGCGTGATTCGCAGTTCTATATGGCCCTGAAGCTCCGGGAGATCTATCCACATATCATCCTGAAAGGTAAGGACAAGGTTGGTGACCGCGACGCGTGGATTCTCGAAGTCACCCCGGCCGACGGGAGCCCCGATAACCTCTATTTCGATGCCCAGTCCGGTCTGCTTCTCCGCCAAAAAGGAGAGAGGGAGAGCCCCAACGGGAAAGCCCAGATTCAAACGGACTTGGAGGACTATCACGACATCGACGGGATCAAGCTGCCCTTCACGATTCGCCAGACCAGTGATATGGGCACTTTCATCATCCAGATCACCGAAGTCCATCATAACGTGCCGGTGGACGACGCAAAGTTTGCCAAGCCGGCGTCGGCAGCCGAGTAGGGGGAAGGTAACAGGACGTGCCCGGTCTCTCGCCCTGGCAACGTTCTTGCTCAAGGGCCAAAGCCGCTTGCAATTGCATTGCCGGTGTGATAACTTTGCTGGGTTTGAGCGGGCTGGCGTAGCTCAGTTGGTAGAGCATCTGATTTGTAATCAGAGGGTCGGGGGTTCAAATCCCTCCGCCAGCTGAATTTGAATGGCCGGGAATTTTCGGATTGAGGCGGACGGGTTCCTCGCGGAAAAAGAGCCTGGGGCTGGTGTCTTTGGACACGAGCCTTTTCTGCGTTTCGAAGTTCCCTCGGAGCACGCTTGTTGTGTTCTGCATAATTCGCGGGACGGGTGGGTGAGTGGCTAAAACCAGCAGACTGTAAATCTGCCGCTCCTTGCGGGCTACGGAGGTTCGAATCCTCCCCCGTCCACCAGCGTCTTGTTCGAACCGCTCAGACCCTGAGGGTAGGATCACGGGCCCCGGAAGACAAGGAGTGCGAGAGCGCCTCCGTTTCTCCCATCGGCGAAACGGGCGAGGCTGGTCAAAGCCTGGGTAGCTCAGTTGGTAGAGCGCGTCCTTGGTAAGGACGAGGTCACCGGTTCAATCCCGGTCCCAGGCTCCAGTTTGTAGGGCATGAGCGGGGGTAACTCAGTGGTAGAGTCTCTGCCTTCCAAGCAGATGGTCGCGGGTTCGAGTCCCGTCCCCCGCTCCATCGTACGGGCGGTCAAGCTGCACGGAATCTGGATCACGCGGATAGGCAAATAGCTTCGATGCGAGGGTAGCGGGCGATGGCGAAGGAAAAATTCGATCGCAATAAGCCGCACGTAAACGTGGGAACGATCGGGCACATCGACCACGGCAAGACGACCTTGACGGCGGCGATCACAAAAGTGCTGAGCAAGAACAATCCGAAGGTACAGTTCCGCGCGTTCGATTCGATCGACAACGCGCCGGAAGAGCGGGAGCGCGGAATCACGATCGCGGTGGCGCACGTGGAATACGAGACGGCAAACCGGCACTACGCGCACATCGACTGCCCGGGGCACGCGGACTACATCAAGAACATGATCACGGGCGCGGCGCAGATGGACGGCGCGATCCTGGTGGTGGCGGCGACGGACGGGCCGATGCCGCAGACGCGGGAACACATTCTT
>Ga0073928_10005879_pt1 | contig 16877 bp, 17 predicted proteins | sample PaiPotPPA55metaG_FD_76969 | JGI IMG/M metagenome (GOLD analysis project Ga0073928, IMG submission 76969) | Iron sulfur acid spring bacterial and archeal communities from Banff, Canada, to study Microbial Dark Matter (Phase II) - Paint Pots PPA... ... | reverse complement strand
TATTCACCGTCTGCTTTCGTTTTGATTGCAGGTGCATCTCGACGCTGCGGGCGACCGGGTTGATTTTCGCCAGATGATCGAACTCGCGCAAATCGAAGTCGGCGCCGAGTTCACGATTCGTGCGCGCCAGCAGGTTGAGATTAAAAGCCGCCGTCACTCCGAGTTCGTCGTCGTAGGCTCCGAGCAATTGCGCAGTCGGCTTTTCTAAGTCTGCTCCGAGAAGGAGCGAGTCGCCGGGCTGAAGAATGCTTCGCACGGAACCCAGAAACTTCACACCTGCCGGACGGTCGAAGTTTCCAATCGTGCTGCCCAGAAACAGCACGAACAGCCGCTGACCGCTCTTGCGGTATGACGCTACTTCCAGTAGCCCATCCAAATATTCACGCTCAAAACCGACGATACTAATGGCATCAATGTCGCTCAGTTCACGCTCGCACATCATCAGCGCCGTGCGCGATATTTCGACCGGATAGTAGGACGTGCGCTGCCGCCGACAGAACGCTTCCAGCAGCCAGCGGGTCTTCTTGCCGCTGCCACTTCCCAGTTCCGCGACCGCTACAGATCCAGCGAGCAGGTCGACAATCTCATTGGCGTGCCGTCGCAGCAGACGCTCGTCGGCGCGAGTGAGCCCGTACTGCGGCAGACGGCTGATCACTTCAAACAGCGCCGAGCCCACATCGTCATACAAGTATTTCGAGGGAAGCTCTTTTTGTCCGGTGCGGGTAAGCCCGTCGCGAACGTCGGCGGCGAAATCGTATGAGACATTGCTGGGGATAGCATGAACGAGCATGGCAGACTCCTTCGCTCCAGAGATCAAAATCGGTGATTCACACAGCGGAAACCCGCATACACATATTGGTAATGCGCCTGAAACCAGTTACGAAATGTAGGCCGCAACATGCACGCCGCGGTGCGGGGCGAACCGCCCTTCATGACAAAATGCTTCCCATCGAAAAAATTAGCCGAGTAACCCGGGTAGAACGGGAACGGCTCAAACCCCGGAAAGGGAGCGAAGGGAGTAGAAGTCCACTCCCACCCGTTGCCCAATAGATCCTGTACGCCGAAAGCGCTGCGTCCCGCTGGAAAGGCGTTTACGGGCTTGGGATTCCAATGGCTGAAATCAAAGTTCCCGAGACTCGGATTCGAGAGCTCGTCGCCCCACGGATAATATCTTTCGCTTCCATCCTTAGTCCCATAGGCAGCGCGATGCCACTGCTCTTCTGTCGGCAGCGACTTCCCTGCCCAACGGGCGTACGCCATGGCCTCGGCGTGACTCACATATACTGGCAAATCCAGAGGCAGCGGGAGTTCGTCGAACATGCCCCGATAGGTCCATTCGTCGCGACTCTTCGTCCAGAACACCGGATGCGACACCATCTGTTCCGTCTTCCAGTTCCAATCTTCGTCGCTCCAGAAAGCGTGAGTTTCATAGCCGCGGGCGGCCATGAACTCCAGGTATTGCCGATTCGTCACTTCGTACTGGTCAATCTCAAAGCATGGCACGTGAACCGCGTGAGCTTCGTATTCGTTGTCCCAGCCGAAAGTGTGGCCTCGGCGCGGCAGGCCTAGAGTTGCGGCACCAGCCGGAATCTCGATCATCTGATGGTTCACCGGCGCAGCCACGAGAGACAGCGGATCGTTTTGCGGAATTTTTTGATCGAGCGGCAACTGATGCAGCATGTAGGCCAGTGTCTCGACATGCATCAAGCGATGCTCAATTGCGACATTGAGCAAAGTATCGAGTGGGCACCCGTCGCGTTCCCCACCATATGATTCCAGACTTCCGTCCACCAGCTTTTCGTCGAGAGCGGCTCGAATTCTGCTGACATAGCCACGTACAGCATCGAGAGATGGCCAATCCGAAGGCTGGTCCGAAGGCAATCCGCCGCCGACCGGATCGATGCCGAAGGCAAACAGGCGATCAAACTCGGGATGAAAACTCTTCAGACCTAGCACATTTTCGTGCAGCAGATTCCAGTCAAACGCCTCAAGATGTCCTACATAAAAGACAACGCGGTGGCGCTCGGGAATGGGCCGTTCGTAAAGAAACTGTTCCCTTACGATCTTGAAGAGTGCATCGCTCCGCGAGCGAGCGTCGGAAATCCGCTCCAGCAGTTGACGGCGGCCTGCGATTTCTCCTTGCGTGGCGAGCATTAGGCCTCCCGATGTATGGATTGGACGAACTCCCGATGAAATCGGACTCTCAAATTCCTCGCCCTGTTTCCGACCGCCTCGCAAAGTAAAATGACAATGACGACGATGCGGATCCCTCTATTTCACGTTGACGCATTTACCAATCAGCCGTTCCGCGGCAATCCCGCCGCAGTCTGCCCTCTTCCCGAATGGTTAGATGACGCATTGCTGCTCAAGGTCGCCGCTGAGAATAATCTTTCGGAGACTGCTTTTTTCGTGCCCCGAAGCGAACATGGGGTCAAACATTACGACCTGCGATGGTTTACGCCCCGTCGCGAGGTTCGCCTCTGCGGCCACGCAACCCTGGCATCGGCTCACGTGATATTGAACCTGCTGCAAGCCGGTCTCCAAACCGTTCGATTCGAGACGCGGTTCAGCGGGACTTTGACTGTCAGCAAGGACGGTGAAAAGCTGGCGATGGATTTCCCCGCGATGTTCGCAAAGGCTTGCGCATCTTTGCCGGAAGCGCTCATTCAGGGTCTGGAGGCGACGCCGTGCCCATCCCACCTGCTGGAAGCGAATGATACCTACATAGCGGTATACGAAAACCAGGCTGCGATCCGAAATATCCGGCCTGATTGCGCGCGACTGGAAGAGCTTCATCCGTTCGCCGTTGCGGTCACGGCGCCCGGGGAGGAAAGTGATTTCGTCTCGCGCTATTTTGCGCCCAGCTATGGCATTCCGGAAGATCCCGTAACCGGCTCCGCGCATTGTGCGCTGACGCCCTTCTGGACGAAGCGACTGGGCAAGACGCAACTTTATGCGCGCCAGCTATCAGAACGCGGTGGTGAACTGTGGTGCGAAATGGCCGGAAACCGCGTTGTTATCAAGGGGAATGCAGTGCTCACGTTACAAGGGACGCTGGCGATCTGACTTGCATTCGCGCCGCGTTCATTCACCGACAAGCTTCTTGCTTCTTAGAAATTCGTGAATGACTTCTTTCGCGTCGCGGTGCCGGCCATCCACCGCGTAGTTCAAGCTTTGCATCTCTTCATCGGAAATTGTTTTCGCCAATTGGGCAAAGATTTGCGCCAGCTCTGGATGTTGCTGCAAAGTCTGCCGTCGAATTACCGGGACCGCCTCATAAGGCGGAAAATAATGGCGATCATCTTCCAGTACGAAAAAACCTAGGGCTGGAATGAGGCCGTCGGTGGTATTGCCGCCGGCGAGGTCGATCTGGCGATCTTTCAGCGCCCGCGCGAGCAAGCCCAAATCCATGATGCGCGGCGGTTCCGCGAAGTGCAGTCCGTAGGTTGCGGCCAAGCCTCGATATCCGTCCGGCCGCTCCATAAACTCGTACCCGAATCCCGCGCGCCATTGCGGAGCGACCGTGGCCGCCTGCGACAACGTTTTGAGGTTCAGGCGGCGCGCATCTTCGCCGCGGATTTCCATGCCAAAAGTATCGTTGAAGCCGAAGGCTGGGCCGAGAGCCAAACCGAATCGGTGCTCGTATTCGTTCTTCACACGCTGGTAAACCTCTTGCTTATCGCTGCTGGCAGCCTGCTTGAGAATTGCAGTCAAAGCAGTTCCCGTATATTCCGGATACACGTCAATTCGTCCTGCCAGAATTGCCTGCTGACAGATATACGTTCCCGCCAGATAGAAACGCCGATCCGCTTTGAGATTGGTGTGGGCCTCGATCATTTTCGCCACAATCTCGCCCAACAGGAATGATTCGGTGAAATTCTTGGAACCAACCACGATGCGATCGGAGCGCGACGGGGAACACGAAGGCAGAAGCAACGCGACGACTGCGAGAACAGAAATGCAAAGACTCTTCATTGCGGCTGCAAGCGCCTCTCCAGCCATCCCACGCTGAAATCGGCCACCAGCGCCATAAGCGCCGCGGGAATAGCTCCGGCAAGAATGACCCGGTCGTCAACCATGGCAAGCCCGCGAAAGATGAATTCGCCAAGACCTCCCGCTCCAATCGCCGCGGCAATCGTGGCCAAGCCCACGGAGATCACCACAGCCACGCGCACGCCGGAAAGAATCACACTCACTGCCAGCGGCAGCTCCACTTGAAACAGAAGCTGAGATTCGGTAAGACCCATGCCGCGCCCGGCTTCCATTACCGCAGGATCGACCCCGCGAATTCCGGTGTAGGTATTTCTGATGATGGGCAGCAAGGCATAAAGAGTGAGCGCTAGGATCGCCAGCCGGTCGGCGCGATCTCCCAGCCATGGCACCGGCAGCAAAAATCCAAAGAGCGCCAGACTGGGGATGGTCTGAATAATATTGGCGCTCGCCAACACGGGCTTGTTGAACCGAGGCCGATGGGCGATGAGAATGCCGAGCGGAATGCCAATCAGCATCGCGAACAGTGTGGAGAAGCCGACCAGCCGAAGATGCTCCAGCGTGAGTTCTATCACCTGATCGTGATTCTGCAGAATGAATCGAAAGACGTTCATGACGTGCCTCGATTTGCAGCCGACTCCAAATCTCCGCCGAAAGCCCGGACATAGGCAGAGGCCAATGAATCGGTGGAGCGCAAGAACTCCTCTGGTGCAAGGACGGTAACCAGTCGCCCCGTCTCCATCAACGCAACGCGCGATCCGAGCCGCAGCGCCTCGCGTAGATCATGCGTGACAAATAGCACCGTCTTGTGAAGCCTTTGCTGCAGCAAAAGAAATTCGCGTTGCAATTCGTCGCGCGTCAGCGGGTCGAGCGCGCCGAAAGGCTCGTCCATCAGCACGATCTCGGGATCTGCGGCCAAAGCCCGAGCCACACCGACCCGCTGCCGCTGGCCCCCAGACAGTTGATGGGGATACCGGCTCGCGATCTCTGGCGTAAGTCCCACCATCTGCAGCAACTCTCGTAGGCGAACACGAATTCGCTCTTGGGGCCAGCCTTCAATCTTCGGAACGAGCCCGATATTTCGCTCAATGGTGAAGTGTGGAAACAGACCAACATCCTGAATGACATAGCCAATACCGCGACGCAGTCGAATGAGATCGACTTCCGCGTTGGACACGCCCTTCACGCGAACTTCGCCGGACGAAGGAGTCAGCAGTCGATTCACCAGCTTCAGCGATGTAGTCTTGCCCGAACCGCTCCGTCCCAGAAGCACCACTATCTCACCGCTTTGCACTTGCAGATTGAATCCGGAAAGCACCTGTGTGCCGCCCACACGGTAAGAGACATCGCGGAATTCAATCACCGGAGTTGCGGATACTGCTGGCATGTCGCCCAGCATACCCGAGATCGCGATTGAGAGTGGAGTCCAATTCGCCTTCGATTCGCACCTCGTTTCGTATTATGATTCGTCCTGCGCGCTAGATTTGCAATGGCCGCTTTTCCCGGCGACAATCGTACGGTGGAAAATCGCTCGTCGGTCGCTAATTCCGTTGGGCTCAACTCGCGCGCGCCTTTTGCGCCCGACGCAATCGTGATTGCAACTCTGTCCAATCCACGGGAAAAATTCTGGGGAATGATCCTGGCCCTGGCGCCTGAGGGGCTGAGTTTGAGCGGAGTCGAACTCGCCTCATTCGAGGATCTGGCCGTGATGGTCAGAGACGGCGAGCCATTCAGTCCTGCCGTGGTTTTCTTTCCTATGCACCGCATTGAGCGCGTCGAGCTTGACCTGCCCGACGGGGGTCTGCCTTCTCTCTCGCAGCGCTTCTTCGCCAAAACTGGACTGGAACCCTCTGCCGCGCTCGCGCCTTCCAACCGGGAACAACACAAGGTGAGTGACGAAGTTCCCAGACCGCATGCTTCGAAGGAGCGTGCGTGAAGCCTTCGCAACTTTTCACCGCTCCCAACCAACTCACTCTGCTGCGGATGATTTTTGTTCCGTTTATCGTGATTCATCTGGTGGAAGGGCGCTATCTTTGGGCGCTGGTGGTTTTCGTAATCGCCGGATTCAGCGATGGCCTGGACGGTTTGCTGGCCCGCACCCTTCATCAACAGACTCTGCTGGGGCAGTATCTCGATCCAATCGCCGACAAACTGCTGTTGAGCACGATATTTCTTGTGCTCTCTATTTTGCGCAAGATTCCCTGGAAGTACACCGTGGTGGTCTTCAGCCGCGACATTTCGATTCTTGCGGCCAGTGCGGTCTTATTCGCAATCGCCGGACTGCGGGATTTTCGTCCCAGCATCTTTGGCAAGGCCAATACTTTCTCGCAGATCGGCGCCGTTTTTTTTGTTCTCCTGTTTCAGATTCGGCCATTGCGCGGGATATGGATTCTGCGCACCGAGTTCCTTCGCGCTACCTTTTTCTTCACAATCATCTCTGCGTTGCATTATGTCGTTCTGGTGCAGCGGCGCTTGCGCGAACATACGCACGCTTTACCGCCGGCCCGGAATCCCGCTGCCTGACGGCGATTGACCCACTCTGTGCCTGACCCTAGAATCTTTAGTTCGTTCTTCGTAATCGCACTTTTCTATGGCGCTTCATCTTTTTAATACTCTGTCGTCGCAGATCGAAGAGTTTCGTCCCCTTGTCGATCATGAAGTCCGCATGTACGCCTGCGGCCCCACGGTCTACGATTACGGCCACATTGGCAACTTCCGAACCTTCGTTGCAGTTGACATTCTGCGCAGATTCCTCCGCCAGAGCGGATACACAGTGCACCACGTCATGAATATCACCGACGTGGACGACAAGATTATCCGGTTTGCGGCGCGCGACGGCGTCAGCGTGCAGCAGTACACCGCGAAGTATGAGAAAGCATTTCTGGAAGATGCCGCGATGATCGGAATCGAGGAGCCCACGCTGGTGCGGGCGACCGAGCACATTCCGGAAATGGCGGACTTTGTCGCGACACTTGTGGAGAGAGGCTTTGCCTACCGCACGGAAGACGGGTCCTATTACTTCCGCATCGCTAAATTTCCCCAGTACGGCAAACTTTCAAAAAAAGATTTTGGGAACATGCGGGATGGCGCTCGCGTCGATGTCGACGAATATGACAAAGATAGCGCACGCGACTTCGCAATGTGGAAGGCGCCCAAGCCGGGCGAAGCTTCGTGGGATACCACAATTGGGCCGGGACGGCCCGGCTGGCACCTGGAATGCTCCGTCATGTCCATGGGAGAACTCGGAGAAACATTCGATCTGCACGCGGGCGGAGAAGATCTTATCTTCCCGCATCACGAAAACGAAATCGCGCAGTCCGAGTCTTTTACCGGCAAGCCTTTCGCGCATTTCTGGTTTCATGCGCGCTTCCTGCTGGTCGAGGGCGAGAAGATGTCGAAGAGCCTGGGGAATTTCTTCACCCTTCGCGACCTGGTTCTCAAAGGGCATAAACCGTCCTCGATCCGATACCTGCTCGCCTCGGTTCCCTACCGGAATCAACTGAACTTTACTTTCGATGGGCTGAAGCAGGCCGCGGTGTCGGTAGAACGCCTACGAAACTTTCGGTTGCGTTTGGGCGCAGGCAATCTCGCTGCGGGCATAAACCCTGAAATGCAGTCGCTAGCAGTTGACACAGTCGAGCGTATGAAGGCCGCGCTTGACGATGACCTTAACACCGCACAGGCGCAAGCCGCCATCTTCGAGATGGTGCGGCAGGCGAACGCCGCATTCGACGCAGGCACGATTAAGAAAGATGACGTCGAGCCGTTACTCGCGGCATTATCCAAATTCGACGAAATCTTTGCCGTGCTCGACGATGACGATGCAGCCAAGATGAAGCGAGTGTTCGAGTGGGCTGCAGCGGAGGGCCGCGACAAAGACGTCAGTGAGGGATTGCGCGAAGTGATTCAGTCGGGACAACTGTCCGATGCCGACATCGAAAAGAAAATAGAAGCGATGAAAGCGGCCCGCAGCGCTCGAGACTTCAAGAGCTCCGACGCAATCCGCGCCGAACTCGCCGATGCAGGCATCCTCGTGGAAATAACGAAAGAGGGTATCCGCTGGCGAAGGAAATGAACCCGTGGGGATCCTGAATTCCGCGGACGTGGGATGTTAAGCTGAAAGCTGACGGCTGATAGCTGAGAGCTGCTTTTGTGAACTCCCTCGACGAATATCTTCGCGACGCTGAACGGGCCCATGGCCACCTCTGTGCCGGGCAAATCCTTGGCGTACGTCTCGCGATGCTCGGCCTGCAGAAACTTGGCATCGACGATCCGCGAGGAAAAGATAGAAAGCGTCTGGTGACTTTCGTCGAAATCGATCGCTGCGCCACCGACGCGGTCGCCGTCGTCACGGGATGCCGGCTGGGCAAGCGTGCCTTAAAGTTTCGCGACTGGGGTAAAGTTGCGGCAACGTTCGTGGACGTGAACAACGGCAAAGCGATCCGCATCGCGGCGAAAGAATCGTCCAAGGCTCTAGCTCGCCAGATGCATCCTGAAATTGCAGACAAAAACCAACAGCAAATGCTGGCCTACCGCGAAATCTCCGACGACGACCTTTTCACGATGCAGTGGGTGAAAGTCGACTTACCGCCCGAAGAATTCCCGGGATACAAGGGCGAGCGGGTCGTGTGCGAGGCATGCGGCGAAGGAATTAACTTTCGTAGAGAAGTGCGGCAGAATGGAAAAGTTCTGTGCCGCGCGTGCGCCGGGGAATGCTATTACGAATCCTTATGATACTTGGCGAGGGTTCGAAGATGTGCGCACTAAATTGATCAGTACGAGTCCTCTCTTGGAAGAGGCGCTGTAGCACCAAACATTTCGGCAACCACCTATAGCTACGGGCGCCTCATCATCGAGCCCTTCTTTGATTCGCAGTCGCACTTCCTTCGGAATATACTTTCGCGGGCCGCTAGCATCAAGCCACGACAGGATCGCAGTTTTCGGTGAGCTTGCGTTCACTTGCGTAATGTAGGCTCCCTCCAGCGAATTCACAAATGCGCGTGTAGAGATTCAACATATAAGCGACCTACGCTTTTCGTACGCGTGCGCCACGCGCAGAATCGTCGCCTCATCAAAATGCTTGCCTAGAATCTGCAGCCCGATCGGCAGTTTCTCCTTCGTCTCACCGCACGGCACCGAAATCCCCGGAATACCCGCCAGATCCGCGGTCACCGTGTAGATATCCGCCAAATACATGGCCAGCGGATCATTTGACTTTTCGCCCAGCCGAAACGCCGCTGTCGGACTCGTCGGCGTCACAATGGCATCGACTGTGCGAAATGCCTCATCGAAGTCACGTGTCAGCAGCGTTCGCACCTTCTGCGCCTTCAGGTAGTACGCGTCGTAGTAACCTGCGCTCAACGCATAAGTGCCGAGCATGATGCGCCGCTTCACCTCGACTCCAAAGCCCTCGTCGCGGCTGCGTCGGTACATTTCCGACAAAGTCTTCACTCCGCGCGCCCGGTAGCCGTAGCGCACTCCGTCGTAGCGCGCCAGATTCGACGAAGCTTCCGCCGTCGCAATAATGTAATAGGTTGGGATCGCATAGGACGTGTGCGGCAAAGAAACCGGCACAATCTCGCAGCCCAGTCCTCTCAGCTTATCGATCGCCGTCTCCACCGCTCGCCTGACCTCCTCGTCCAGCCCTTCGCCGAAATACTCTTTGGCCACGCCCAGCTTCATTCCGCGCACGGGCTTTTCGAGTTCCGCAACGTAATCCGGCACCGCTACATCTGCCGAAGTCGAATCCATGGGATCGCGCCCGGCAATCGTACGCAGCACGATCGCCGCGTCCTTTGCCGTCTTTGTCAGCGGTCCAATGTGATCGAGCGACGACGCGAACGTAATCAGTCCGTAGCGGGACACGCGGCCGTAGGTCGGCATCAATCCCACCACGCCGCAGAACGATGCCGGTTGGCGTATCGATCCGCCCGTGTCCGAACCCAGCGCGACGACCGCCATGTCGGCGGCAACCGCCGCGGCCGAACCGCCCGAAGACCCCCCGGGGACGCGGCTGAGGTCCCGCGGATTTCGCACCGGATGATAGGCCGAGTTTTCATTCGAAGAGCCCATGGCAAACTCGTCACAGTTCGTCTTACCGAGCACAACAGCGCCCGCCGCTTCCAAACGCGCAACCGCCGTGCAGTCATACGGGGGGATATATTTCTCCAGGCTCTTCGATCCCGCTGTGGTGCGCACACCGCGGGTGCTCATCACATCCTTGATGCCGACCGGCACACCGCCCAGCGGTGGCAACGTTTTCCCCTCCGCCGCCATGCGGTCCATGCGATCCGCTTGCTCGAGTGCGTGCTCTTTTGACAGTGTCAGGAATGCGCCGATCTGCCCGTCTTCGTGCTTGATGCGGGTATAGTGCGCCTCCGCCAACGCGAGCGCCGTTGTCGTGCGCTCCTGCACAGCGGTGCGTGCGGCGTCGATGGTGAGTGACTTCAGATCCATTTGATTTGTGCGAAGTTGCGTTGCGCTTTATCGCTCAATTACCTTGGGGACTTTGAAGAAATCCTCATCCGCATCCGCTGCATTCGCGAGCGCTTCTTCATGGGGCAACGACTTGCGCAGTCCCTCGGGAATATCCTCGCGGCTCGCGTACGAGAACCCCGCGCTTCCCTGCTTCGCTTCATCCACTCCATAGCGATCCGAAACCTGTGCCATCGCGGGCACGTCCGACGTGTCGAGTTCGTTGAGGCGGTCAATGTATTCGAGAATGGAATTCAGATCGCGCACCATCCCCGTGCGCTCCTCGCCGGTGAGTTCAAGATTGGCCAGGTCGGCGACGTAGGCAACATCTTTATCTGTGACTTTCATACTTTGTGATTTACGGAATTTGAAGGAGAGTGCTAACCGAGTTTCTTGTCTACGCTTCCCGATTGCGCCAGCACGAATTCAATTCTGCGAACCGCCTCGGTCGTATATCGGTTAATTACCGCCAGGTATCGTGGAGCCAGAGACTGCAGTTCGGCTTTCCATCGCTGGCCGGAAACTTCCACCCGCAATACTCCATCCTCAAAACATAGAGCCCGCGTGCGCTCGGCAACGGCAGAGCCGCAGACCACCGGCCATGCCATGATTGGCGCTTGCGACGGTGGCGCCAGCCGCAACGACTGAGCTACAATTTTTTCCAGCCCTGAACCCGCCCGCTCCAAGCTCACAATCCTTGTCTCGTCCAGCACTACAAGAGCATCTGGGAGAACTTCAATTTTAGCACTCGCGCGGCAGACGCGGGACCGCACAACCTCACGCCGGGAATTCGCGACGTACGAATTCTAGCGCCGCGTCCCGCGACGACAATCGCCCCTCGAGTTGCGCGTCTTCTACCGCGCCCAGGATTTCACGAAATTTCGGCCCGGGCACGTGACCCGCGGCAATCAGGTCGTCGCCTGTAACCAATGGCGAAGGACGCATCGTCTCCGCCGGGATCTCCGCGCGCTTCTGCTGGATAAATTCATATGTGCTCAGATTGCGGTGGCTGGCCAGGCAGTCAGCGCGGTGCAACGCAAGATGCTCATCGAAGGCAGGCATGCGCAGAAATCTCTTCAGCGTCGATTCCTTCATCCGGCTCACGTGTCCAAAGCGCATGTGGTTGTCGACCAGCGCCAGAATCTGCTCGGTTTCGTCGTTAGAAAATCGCAACCGCCGGCAGATCGCCTCCGCCATCTTCACGCCAACCTCGACGTGGCTGTCGAAACGGATGCGATCCGGCGCCACCCGAAATGTCGCAGGTTTGCCGACATCGTGCAGCAACGCTCCCCAGGCCAGAGTCATCGGGCAAGGATTTGGCAGGTTATCCAGAAGAAGCAGCGTGTGTACAAACACATCACCCTCGGGATGGAATTCCGGCGGCTGCTCGACTCCCTTCATCGCCGAAATTTCGGGCAAGACCGGCTTCAGCAAGCCGCTCTCATCCAGCAGCAGAAACGCTCGCCGGGCGCGCCCTTCGGTCAACATGCGCGTCAATTCGTCGCGTACCCGCTCATGCGATACGACCTTAATCTGCTCAGCCAGTTTCTGCATCGCTGAAAAAGTTGCTGGCTCAATCGAGTATTCGAACCGCGCCGCAAAGCGAACCGCGCGCAGCATGCGCAACTTATCTTCAGTGAATCGCTGCTCAGGATCGCCAATGGTGCGGATGATTCCCGCTTCCAAATCCTTGCGTCCGCCCACAAAATCGAGCACCTCGCCGCTTACAGGATCGAGCAGCATGCCGTTGATCGTGAAGTCCCGGCGAGCTACATCCTCCCGCGGATATTTGCTGAAACGCACTTCGTCGGGATGGCGGCCGTCGGAATATCCGATGTCGCTGCGGAAGGTCGCGACCTCGACCGCTTGACCCTTCGAAGAGAACTCAGCAGACTCGGCGCCTGCCCTATCTTCCTCCTGCACTGGCACGAGCACGACACCGAACTGTGCTCCCACAGCATACGTTTCGGGAAAGATGCCCATGACCTGCTCCGGCGTTGCGTCGGTCGCCACGTCGTAATCCTTGGGCTCACGCCCGAGCAAGAGATCGCGCACGCACCCGCCCACGAAGTGGGCCTGAAAGCCCTTCCGGAGCAGGGTTTGCACAATCGTGCTAGCGAAATCCTTCAACATGGCGACGGGAATAGCGAAACTGATCCCATGATACCGCTCACATTGTCACAAAAATCTAGCCGGCTGCTGAAGGCGTTCCAGTCAATCGCGTCTGGAAGACGATAAACTGGAAAACAACCTACATGGCTGACGACTACATCCTCGGCATCGAGAGTTCCTGCGACGAAACCGCAGCGGCGGTCGTGCGCTCGGGCGAGCAGCTGATCTCAAATGTCGTCGCCTCGCAGATCGCGACCCATCAGCCCTATGGCGGCGTCGTGCCGGAGTTGGCATCCCGCGAGCATTTGCGCGCCATTGTGCCGGTGGTGCGCCAGGCGCTGACCGAAGCCAAGCACACTTATAACTCCGTCGATGCCATCGCGGTCACGCAAGGCCCCGGCCTCGCCGGAGCGTTGCTAGTGGGAATCAGCTACGCCAAGGCGTTGGCCTTCGCGCTCGACAAGCCGTTGATTGCAGTGAACCATCTCGAAGGCCATATTCATGCCGTGCTGCTGGAAGAGCGGCAGAAGGGCAACCACGAACTGCAATTCCCGGTGCTGCCCCTGGTCGTCTCCGGCGGACACACCCATCTGTACTTAGCTGCGCAAAAAGGCGCTTCCTGGACCTACGAAAACATCGGCCACACGCGCGACGACGCAGCCGGGGAAGCTTTCGACAAAGTCGCCAAGCTCCTAGGCTTGGGATATCCGGGAGGCCCGGCGATCGACCGGCTTGCTCCTCACGGCGACCCGCGAGCCGTGAAATTTCCGCCAGCGCAGATCAAACATCGCGATCGCCGCGGCAGGAATGACGGCAAGGCCGTAGACGAAAACGAGGCCCCCCGTCCGCGCTTCGATTTTTCTTACAGCGGCATCAAGACGGCGATCTTGCGTTACGTGGAAACCCACGACATGCGTAGGTCGGTGGAAGCGCGCCGCAGGGCCCTGGCGGATATTGCGAAGCCCAAACTGGAGGATTATCTAGCCAACTGCGACAAACTGACGCTTGACTTGGTCGCATCGTTTCAGCGCGCGATTGTCGAAGATTTGGTGGGAAAGACCCTGGCAGCGGCCCGGGCCTACGACATAGCCACGCTCTTCGTCACCGGAGGCGTTGCCGCCAACCAGGAATTGCGCCAGACTTTTGAACGCGAGGGCAGAAAAGAAGGCTTGCTGGTGTACTTCCCCTCGCGTCCGCTGTCCACCGACAATGCGGCCATGATCGCCGCCGCCGCCTATCCCAAATTTCTGTCAAAAGATTTTGCCGCGATGGATTTCTCCGCGGAACCTGGGCTGCTCTTGCGGTGAAAGGCCTGGCCGTCTAATTCGCAGTGCACTGCGGCTGGCTGGCATCACCCAACACCGCGTCCAGCGCCTTGGCAAGCTGCGCCTCAATGTCGATATCTTTGTAGATGGAGAAGTTTGCGCGCTTCTCCGACTGGTCGAAGCCGCCAGCCTTGTAGGCGACGATAATAATAGGAACTCCGACCGTCTCCGGCTTGCTCTTTAGCGCAGTGATGAATTCACTTCCCGACATCTTCGGCATCACCATGTCGGTAATGATCAATGCCGGTTGCACTCGTGTGAGAACTTCCAGGGCTTCCTCGCCATTGCTGGCCGACTCGACCGCAAATCCGCGCTGCTCCAACAGGTGACACACAGCGTAGCGCATCAGCATGGAGTCGTCGACCACCAGAGCCACCTTGGGCATAAGCGACGGAGACCTCATAGTCACACGCCTCCGCGTCGGACACTAGCAGGAAGAGCAAGGCGGAACAAGCTGAAAGCGCGGGCGGCGGTTACCTTCGCCGGGGGAACGGGCCGGAATATAGAAGTCAAATCTCGGTTTCCTGGGCGCGTTCTTCAATATTCATGTCTTTGAATTCGCTGGACTCGAAGATTTCGCCGCACTCCTTACACTCGACGAATTCAGAATCCTCATCTCGGCTGACAATTTGCACTTGTGGGTGCTTACAGGGCTGCTTCATATCACGGCTTTGGTGAGAGGTCGACTTTGAGGTCATAAATCCGGAAGGTCTCCAAACAAACAGGTGGAGGGGATGTCGCGCCGGAATTTCACGGTATTTTAGCCTCGGTTTTCTGGTTGTCAAGCCCCTAAAAGTTACGGCGTCGTAAATTCCTAATAGGACAAAACCACGATTGCATTGTCGCCGGTCTTTCCATCGTTAAAATCCGACCAAAACCATCGTCTATCCTAAGCCCTTAAGCCCACAATACTTACATTTAAATGCTGCTTCTGACACCTCGCTGCATAGGCTTGCTCTAGGGGGCCGGACTGACGTAAAATGAAATTACGACGGAAAAGGTCGGATTTAAGTCCGGATTGCCTGTTAGGTCTGAGCAGGGTACAAGTGCTGAAGCTAACCAAAAAAGCCGACTACGCACTCATGGCGATGAAGCATCTCGCGGAGCACTCGAGTGAAGGCTCCCGTAGCGCGAAGGACGTGGCTGATGCCTACGGCATTCCGCCCGAGGCCTTGGCGAAGATTCTGCAGCGCTTGGCCAAGGCAGGCCTGTTGCAATCGCAGCACGGCACCAATGGCGGCTACACGCTGGCGCGGGCCGCCCACACGATTTCGGCGTTCGAGGTGATTCAGGCTATCGATGGCCCACTGTTCATCACTTCCTGCGTCACGGTGCGCGGAGAATGCGACCAGACCGACCGTTGCAATATCCGCGAACCGCTTCGCAAGGTGAACGAGAGTATTGAAGCGGTGTTAAAGCGCATTAAGATTTCGCACATGCGCGAGGAGCCGGAGGAGGTTGTAAGCGCACCTTCAAAAAAAGCGGCGGATTTGGTGACCATAACGTGAGCCGTTACCGCGATCAGATTCATCCAAGATTTTAGACAAACAAGACTGCAGGCAAACAAGAGATTTGGAGAAGCAGGAGAGGCAACCATGAGCACGGACGTCAAGATCCCCCAGACAAATACGCAGTCGCACCACCCCGACGCGAAGGGTGTGAAGCTGCCCATTTATATGGACAACCATGCCACCACCCCGATGGATCCCCGGGTTCTGGAAGAGATGCTGCCCTACTTCATGGAGAAGTTCGGTAACTCCGCCAGCCGCAATCACTCGTTCGGGTGGGCCGCGGAAGAAGGCGTGGAAACCGCGCGAGAGCAAATCGCCAAGCTGGTCGGCGCCACCACCAAAGAAATCATCTTTACCTCCGGCGCTACAGAGAGCGACAACCTCGCCATCAAGGGCGTGGCCGAGATGTATCGCGAGAAGGGCAATCACATTATCACCGCTGTCACCGAGCACAAAGCCGTGCTTGACACCTGCAAACGGCTGGAAAAATACGGCTACCGCGTCACCTACATGCCCGTCCAGAAAGACGGTCTCATCGACCTCGACGATCTGAAACGTGCCATGGACGACAAGACCATCCTCGTCACGATCATGTTTGCGAACAACGAAATCGGCGTTCTGCAGCCGGTTGCCGAAATCGGCAAGCTGTGTCGCGAGCGCGGAGTCATCTTCCACACCGACGCGACCCAGGCAGTCGGCAAAGTGCCGGTCGACGTGATCAAACAGAATATCGACCTGGCCTCCATTTCGGGTCATAAGATGTACGGCCCGAAAGGCGTCGGCGCTCTGTATGTGCGCCGCAAGAATCCACGCGTGCAGGTTTCCGCGATCATCGACGGCGGCGGCCACGAGCGCGGCATGCGCTCGGGAACATTAAACGTTCCCGGAATCGTCGGTCTGGGCAAGGCGTGTGCCATTGCTCAGGAAGAAATGCCGCAGGAATCCTGTAAGCTGGCGGGCCTGCGCAATCGCCTGCGCGATCGCATCATGAATCGTTTGGATGAGTCCTACATCAACGGCTCCATGGAGCATCGCCTCCCGGGTAACCTGAACATCAGCTTCGCCTACGTGGAAGGCGAGTCGCTTCTGATGGGCATCAACGACATCGCGGTTTCCAGCGGCTCGGCGTGCACCTCGGCGACCCTGGAGCCATCTTATGTATTGAAGGCTCTGGGCACCGGCGACGATCTGGCGCACAGCTCGATTCGCTTCGGCATCGGCCGCTTCAACACCGAAGCCGAGGTTGACTACGTGGCGGATCGCGTCATCGAAACGGTGGAGCGTCTGCGCGAACTTTCTCCGCTTTATGAAATGGCGAAAGAAGGCATCAATCTGAAGGATGTAAAGTGGGCCGGAGAGTGAGGCAGGTTTCAATGTTTCAGAGTTTCAAGGTTTCAAAGTCCTTGAAGCTCTGGAGCCTGAGTCATTGAAACCTTGAAACTTTGAAACATTGAAACATTGAAAC
>Ga0073928_10005877_pt1 | contig 16879 bp, 8 predicted proteins | sample PaiPotPPA55metaG_FD_76969 | JGI IMG/M metagenome (GOLD analysis project Ga0073928, IMG submission 76969) | Iron sulfur acid spring bacterial and archeal communities from Banff, Canada, to study Microbial Dark Matter (Phase II) - Paint Pots PPA... ... | reverse complement strand
TGGGCAGCGGACTGGGGACGCTGTTCGTAGGAACTTCGATGGCAAAATATGCCAGCGCCGCGTATGAGACGGGCCGTTCCGAAACCACCAATCTCGACTTTACGCGCGACGCATCCAGCCCCCTCGCCGTGTTGCCGCCACAGTTTCGAGGCAAAGTGCGGCGGTTGATCTATTTACACATGGCCGGGGCGCCAAGCCAATTGGAACTGTTCGAGTACAAGCCTGACTTGAAACGGCTCGATGGGCAGGATTGTCCCGCATCGTTTTTGGCAGGCAAGCGCTTCGCTTTCATCAGCGGCGTTCCGAAACTTCTAGGGTCTCAGTACCCGTTCCATCAGGTCGGTCAGAGCGGTCACTGGATTTCCGATCGCCTGCCTCATCTGGAAGAGCACATCGACGACTTATGTTTCATCAAGTCCATGCATACCGACCAGTTCAATCACGCCCCCGCGCAACTACTTGTACACACGGGCAATGCGCGGCTTGGGTACGCTTCCATCGGTTCCTGGGTACTCTACGGACTGGGTACGGAGAATCAGAACTTGCCGGGATTCATCGTATTGCTCTCGGGAGGCAAGTCGCCCGACGGAGGGAAGCAACTCTGGAGTTCCGGCTTCCTGCCCAGTGTTTACCAGGGAGTGCAGTGCCGCGCGCATGGCGAACCGGTACTTTATCTCGACAACCCGCCGGAAGTGAGCCGCCCGCTGCGCCGGACTATGTTGGACGCGATTGATGAGATCAATCAGCAAACTTATGCCGCGTTCGGAAACCCCGAGACGATCACGCGTATTGCCCAGTACGAACTGGCGTTTCGCATGCAGATGGATGCCACCGACGCCATGGACATCCGCAAAGAGCCTGCGGCCATACTCGCCAAGTACGGATCGAAACCGGGCGAGGCCAGTTTTGCCAACAACTGTTTGGTGGCGCGACGGCTGGCGGAGCGTGGTGTGCGCTTCATTCAGCTTTATCACTGGGGATGGGATTCGCACGGGGCAGATGCGAAGGAAGCGTTGAATCTCGGCTTCATGGACCGTTGCCGTGAAGTGGATCAGCCGACTGCGGCACTGTTAGCGGATCTGAAAGAGCGCGGCATGCTCGAGGACACTCTCGTCGTCTGGGGAGGAGAATTTGGCCGGACGCCCATGCGCGAAAATCGCAATGGTCAGGAAATGAAATATATTGGCCGGGACCATAATCCCGGGGCCTTCACGATTTGGATGGCGGGCGGCGGCGTCAAGCCCGGAATCACCCACGGCCAGACCGACGAGATGGGATACGAGATCGTAAAAGACCCAGTCGAGATCCGCGACCTGCACGCAACCATGCTCTATTTGTTGGGCTTCGACCATCACAAGCTGCATTATTCTTTTCAAGGTCTGGAACAGAAGTTAACCAGCGTGAAACCGGCGCGGGTCGTGGCTGAGATTTTGGCATGAGCAACTTTCCACGTTTCTGTCCGGACAACTTCCGAGGATATTTGCGATCATGACATTGTGGGAGCACCGCGTCTCCGGGCAGTCTCGTTTAGGGCTGCTCACGCTGTCACCCATTTTGATCGTGGCAGTCTTGTTGGCATTGCTTCCCCCCGACGGAAACAAGCGGGCGGAGTGGGCGCAATTCATCGGGCGCTTTCATCCTCTGGCGGTGCATTTTCCTATCGCCCTCATTCTGCTGGTACCGATTTTAGAATTGGCCGGGCGAAGCCCCCGGTTTTCCTATCTGCGAAGTTCCGCAGGCTTTGTGCTTGGCCTCGCAACACTCAGCGCAACTGCGGCCGCAGTTCTTGGATGGTGCCTGGGACGAAGCGGCGGCTATTCCGGACCACTGGTAACGCAGCACATGTGGGGCGGGATCTCGCTCGCCGCAATCTGCTGGTTGTGCTGGATCTGGCACGACCGCAGCAGCGAAGAGGGATTGGGACCTGTCTACGCAGTTGCGCTTGCAGTTGGAGTTGGTCTTGTGGCTTGGACGGGCTACCGCGGCGGGCAATTGTCTTTGGGCGAAGATCATCTCACCGAGCACATGCCCGGCGGATTGCGTCACGCGCTTGGACTGTCGAATGTCGCCGCATCATTGGCCGATGCCGGCCCAAACACTTTTTATGGTGCGCGGGTTGAGCCCCTCTTCGAGGCGCGCTGCGTCACCTGCCATGGTCCGAGCAAACATCGAGCAAACCTCCGGCTCGACAGTTACCGAGGAGTAATGCGCGGCGGCAAGAGCGGGCCAGTTATCCGGGCGGGGAACGTTCAAGGCAGCGACCTTTTTCGCCGAATTACCTTGCCACCCGGCCATGACGACTTCATGCCCAAGGAAGGCAAGCGGCCCTTATCCGCGGACCAGGTGAAGCTGATTGAACTGTGGATTGGCGCCGGCGCTTCTGGCACGCTGCCGGTCGATGCCATCAAAGGCGCACCCGCTGGCTCCGCGTCACCGACGGTTGCCGAAGTCACCTTCGCGGAGATTGACCCTGCCGCAGTGACGAAACTGAGGGCGGGAATCGAATCCTCAGTTGCCCAATTTCAAAAGCAATATCCCAACATTCTGGAATACGAATCGCGCGGCTCTGCCAACTTGCTTTTGAATACTTCGATCCTGGGGGCGAAGTTTGGAGATAGCGATTTGGAAGCGTTGGGCCCGTTGGCGGAACATATAACCGCAGCGGACTTTTCTCGGACGGCGATTACCGACCATTCTGCGACAGCGATCGCTGCCATGAAAAGACTGCGCGTCCTGCGGCTGATGCATACCGGGATTACAGACAAGACGGTGCAAGCTCTAGGTGCCCTGGATCAACTTGAATCCTTGAATGTTTTCGACACGCCGGTCACACCCGCGGCATTGCCGGCAATTGCGCGGCTACCCAAGTTGGCGCATTTTTATGCTGGAGAAACCGCGATTCGGAACGGCGTTGTTGTTCCCCCGTCTTTAACCGGCAAGATTGTATTCTGATCTCATTTTCTCTCGCCTTCGGCAGTTGAAATAAGGGCTTAGTGCGTTTCGAAAGAATAGAGTCGCTTCAGGCCGGGCTTGGCTTGCAGTTCGGCAATCCCCTCGCGCGTAACTCTTGTCTCAGTCAGATTGAGTGATTCTAACTTGTCGAGCTTCATGAGTTCCTTCACGCCGGCGGAAGTCACGGTTGTATTGGAAAGATCGAGGAATCTGAGGTTGGAAAAATTTGTGATTGCGTGCATTCCCTTGTCGGAAACCTTGGTGCGAGCGAGTTCGGCGTCCACGATTAGGTTGGCCACGGGCGCTAACTGCGCTAACGTTGCGTCGTTGAAACGGTCAGGTGCGCTCACCGTGCGCAAAATCAGTCCATCCGTCGGGTTCTGCGAACGCGGAATGAGGCGTACACCCAGAGAAGCTTCAAGTCCCTCAATCGTCTTTAATTGTGGGCGGTAGTCGGCAGTGAGCGGCGCTGAAACCGTATTCTCTCCCGGGGACGGCGGTAATCCCTGAATCGCGGTGTCCGCAATCTGCGTCGTCGCTCCCGCTGCAATCCACAGTTCGATGATCTTTGTTTCTGCTGCGGTCAATGCCGGCTTTCCCTCGGCCGGCATGAAGTCCTTGTTGTCTGAGGGCAGGGTTACACGCCGAAAGAGCTCGCTCTTCCTCGGATCACCCGCGTGGATTACCGGACCATCCTTTCCCCCGCGCATTACGTGTTCGTAGCTGTCCAGACGCAGCTTGCCCTTGAACTTCCCGGCGTTGTGGCAAAGAACGCATTTCTCGTCGAAAATCGGCTGCACTCGCATGGCATAAAAACTGGTTGGATCAACGGCGGTTAGTTTCTCTTCGCCCAGCCAGCGACGCAGCGGTTCGGGCGAGCGCTCGGTCAGGAAAGTTTCGCCGTGAGTCAATTTGCCGCCCTGATCGCTGGTCCAGATCAGCAAGCCAACCGTCGCCAACAACGCGACTGCATAGGCGCTTCGCTTCCACTGATAGAGGCTCCGGCAGGCGAGGCTCGCCGCCGCAAGGGAAACGCCGCCCCACATGTGCCGCGTGACGAGTGGGCCTTCATAGCCGCCACTCCAGGCCAGCAGCCATCCGAGCCACGCCGATGCGATTGCGGCGACCGTGGCGAGTCCCAGGACGAAACCTGCCGATTCGCGTAGCTGCCTGCGCTCTCGAACCAGCGCGGCGCCTTCGAGTAGTGGCACAAGCAAAAGCAGTGCGATGGGGATGTGTACGGCAAGAGGATGGAAGCGGCCGAAGAATTGGGCGAGTTCGCCCCGCGGCTGGCCGTCGGGTGCAGCGTAGATCAACAGGATGAATAAAGGAAAGATCGCGGCAACACCGACGCCCAGTATCCACGCGCGGACTCGAAGTGGCATGCGGTTCCGTTACGTCCTGCGCAAGAGTGTGATGCGCCCGATCGGCAGCCATTCGGCTACAAGAATGTCGCCATTGCGCAGAAAGATCGCATCATGTGGCGTGATGAACTTGCCGGGAGTAAATTGCGCGCGCGACTGACTGCGCCGTGATCCCACTTCGCCATTCTCTGCCTTGCCATCCCCGAGTTGGGCAACCACGTTGAACTCGCGATCGAGAATGCAAACCTGACTGTCGAGATCGGGGCACACCATCCACTCCCCCTGGGTGTGGAAATTGCAGGGCATTCGCAGGTGCGCTTCATCTTTGATCGTTCGCAGATGCCTGCCGTCGAGCGTGAAAGTCTGAATGCGGCGGTTCCCGCGGTCGGCCACAACGAGCAGCGGCGTTTCTCCACGTGGATCCAGCCAGAGACCGTGCGGAGTGTCCAGTTCGCCGTCACCGTGTCCCGGCTTACCGACTTCGCCCAGAAATTTTCCCGCAAGGGAAAAGCGCAGCATGTGGCTCGAGCCGTAGCCATCGCCCACGTAGAAATCGCCATTCGGGGCGAACGCGACATTGGTGGGCACAAAATCAATCGGCCGCTCCATATAGCTCGCGTCTTCCCGGGGATAGCCATGCTCCCAGGTCACGTCGCCGCTGAGCGTGGTTTTTACGACCTTGCAACGGTTGATGTCGCAATGGTAGAGAAATTCTGTTTGGCCCTCGCGGCGCAGTTTCAGTCCGTGTGCCCCACCTCTGAACTCTTCGCCAAAGGCGCGAACGAAGCGGCCGTTCTCGTCGTATACGACGATCGCTTCACCGCGCATACTCGACTTGTGCACGGTGTGCCCAACGTAAATGTGACCCTGCGCATCCTGGCAAAGCCCATGCGTGTCTCCCCACACCATTCCTTCGGGCGGCACCAGCCAATCGTGGACACACTCATAAGCATGCGGGCCGGAACCAAGGACGGGCGGACGAGTTCCAGATTTGTCAGAAGCGCGAAGATAAAAAGAGGGCAGCGTGGCTGCAAGGCCGGCAGCGGAACACGCAGTCAGAAACGATCGACGAGTTTGTTTGTTCATAGCGGCAACTAACTCAAAAGACCGGGTACGATCTTTGCCGGAATCACTCCCGTGAATTTCTGGTCCAGCCCCTGAAACTTGAATGTGAGCTTCTCGTGGTCAATACCCAACAAGTGAAGCAGAGTGGCGTTGAAGTCGCGCACATGCACCGGGTCGCGAACAATGTTGTAGCAATATTCATCCGTCTCGCCGTAGGCGATGCCCGGCTTCACCCCGCCGCCCGCCAGCCAAACCGTGAAGCAGCGCGGATGATGATCGCGCCCGTAGTTGTCTTTCGAGAGTCCGCCCTGACTGTAAACCGTGCGGCCGAATTCGCCACCCCAGATGACCAGCGTGTCGTCGAGCATCCCGCGGCGCTTCAAATCGGTGACGAGCGCATAGGTGCCTCGATCGGTAGCCGCGCATAGCTTGGGCAACATGCCGACGCAATCGCCATGCACATCCCAACCGCGCTGATAAATCTGCGTGAAGCGGACTCCGCGCTCTGCCATGCGCCGGGCGAGAAGGCAATTGTGCGCGAACGTGCCCGCCTTCTTTGCCTCTTCGCCATAGAGCGTCCAGGTGCTCGCCGGCTCGTCGCGCATGTCCACCAGTTCGGGCACCGACGTCTGCATGCGAAACGCCATCTCGTACTCTTGAATGCGCGCATGAGTTTCCGGATCGCCGAAATCCTCGTAGGTGAGCTGATTGATGGCATTCACGGTGTCGACCAGCTCGCGCCGCGTTCCACTGCTCATTCCTTGCGGATTGTCAAGATACAGAACGGGAGATCCTTCCGATCGGAAAGCCACGCCGGAATATTCGTTGGAGAGAAACCCGCTGCTCCACAACTTCGGCGAAATGGGTTGCTGATTGGAATGCGGAATCAAGGCGGAGTTGAGCACCACAAAAGTTGGCAGGTTCTCGTTCATGCTGCCCAGACCGTACGACAACCACGCGCCCAGCGATGGTTTACCGGGAATCATATTGCCGGTGTTCATCAGAAGAATTGCCGGTTCGTGGTTGATCGCGTCGGTTTTCAAGGAGTACACGAGCGTAAGGTCGTCTACCATCTTCCCAGTCCACGGAAGCAGGTCGCCCACCCAACGTCCCGATTTACCCTTCTGGGTAAACCCCCAGTGAGAGGGCGCAATGGGGAAACGGGCCTGGCCGGCAGTCATGCCCGTAAGCGCCTGATTGCCGCGCACGGAGTCGGGCAGATCTTTGTCGTAAAGCGCAGAGAGCCCGGGCTTGTAATCCCACATATCCATTTGTGGAGGAGCACCCGACATGAATAGATAGATGCAGCGCTTCGCCGCCGGTGGGAAATTCGGCAGTCGCAGCGACTGAGGGCCGGGCAGCGCGGGTTCGGCGGCATGCGCCACACCAGCGAGAAGTTTGTCGCCCATAAGGACAGCTAATCCAGCCCACCCCAGGGTTTTGCCCATGCGGCCGAGAAAATGCCTGCGGCTTGCGAGCCGAAGCCATTCATCCCGAACCGACTTCGGTACAGGCAGATCGTAAACCGACGGGCCTTCGCCATAATTGTCGCAACAAACATGTCCCGGCAATGGTTTTTGAGGATTCATTTATTCACCACCGCATCAAGATTCAGAACTGCGCTGGAAACCAGCATCCAGGCCGCTAATTCCGGCGCCGGGATGGTCTTATCAACTTTGCTCTCGCCGACATTCAACAGCTTGGCTGCGGCGGGCGGATCTTTAGAGTAAGTTGCCGCAAATTTTGTGAGCGCGCTTTCGAGAACAGTTCTTTCTTTCGAGCTCCAGTCGCGCGCGAGTAATACCTGACCAAGATAGTTCAGCCGCGCATCCACGGTTGACGATTCGTGAATCACGCGTTCCGCCAGCTTGCGCGAGGCCTCCAACCGCAGCGGTTCATTCATCGCCACCAGTGCCTGTAACGGAGTGTCGGTGCGCTGGCGGCGAGTGCAGGCCCCGTCCCGCATGGGAGAATCGAAAGTGTCCATGTCGGGCATTGTCGCCATGCGCTTCCAGAATGTGTAGAGGCTCCTTCGGTAGAGCGCGTCGCCGTGGTCCTGCACATATTTGCGCGTGTTGCTGGCGTCGTGGCTTCCGTCCCAGATTCCCGGCGGCTGATACGGTTTCACGCTGGGGCCGCCAAGTTTCTCCACCAGCAAGCCGCTGGCCGCCAACGCGGTATCGCGCAGCATCTCGCTATCCATGCGGAAACGCGGCCCGCGAGCAAGCAGACGATTCTTGGGATCTTTTTCGGCAAGCTGCGGAGTTACACGTGCCGACTGCCGGTATGTCGCCGATAGAACCAGTTGCTTATAAAAGCGTTTCACATCCCAACCGTGATCCCTAAAATCCGCCGCCAGCCAGTCGAGAAGTTCCGGATGACTTGGCCGCGCTCCCATGACGCCAAAATCCTCGGTGGTTTCCACAATCCCCGTGCCGAAGATTTCCTGCCACATGCGGTTGACAGTGACGCGCGAGGTCAGGGGATTTGTGGGACTCACCGTCCACTCCGCCAACCCAAGCCGGTCGGGAGACGCGCCGGCAGGCAGCGGAGGCAGAAAATGCGGCACCGCCGGCCGAACTCGCTCGGTACGCGCATTGTAGACTCCGCGGGTCAACATATCGGCATAGGCAAGTCCGGGAGCCTCTTCGCTGACCAACGTGATATCACCGTCTTTTGAAATGCGGTCAAGTTCGCCGTTGAGGGCTGGGAGTTGCGCGGTCAGCGAGCGCGTGAGTTCGTCGCGCTGCGCAAAATAAAAGTCGCTCACAACTTTAAATTCATCGTCCGACCACGCGGAAAGCGGCTTCTGGATAATTTCCGCTGCATATTCCTCGAATGGCACGCGTGCCACCTCGTCGGACGCAAGCTCGCGAGCGTAGAAGCGAAAGTCCTGAAACGCCGACTGCCGCAGCGGGTCCACGTCGGGAAATATCCGCCCAAAGGTCATAGGCGCTGACGTACGCACCGAGCCGTCGAGTTTGTCTTTGACGACCTTCAACTCCTGCGGCTGGGCGTCGATGTAAAGCTTCATGCCATCGGCTCTGCTCGAGCCCGAGTAGGACGCAACGATATGGTTCCAGCGACCTTCGATCAGAACCTTCTCGTTTGTCTGGACGGTGATGGCGTTCTGCGGGGCCTTGTGGGCAAGCGTAAATTCAAGCTTGCCCTCGCGGATGCGAAGCTGCCAGCCCCGCGAATCCTCTTTGGCATTGGCGCGCGCCAGAATCACGCCGTCGGGCTTTTTCTTATCTTTGGATTCGAGCGGCCGCAAGTCAGGACGCAACCAGAGAGCAACAGTAAACGGCTGATTTCCTTCAACGTCGCCGGCTTCCGGCAAATCTAGCCGCGTGGTTGTATCCATTCTCATGTAAGGCCAGAGCCATATACCTTCGCCCCAGATCACCGGACTTTCGGTCGCGCCAACACTTCGCACCTTCGCGCCAGGCGCGGAGTTGACGAAAGTCATATCCTTTTGTTCGTCGAAACGAAGGCGGATTTGTAATCCTGCTGTGCTGACTGGCTGCGCGCGAGGCTTGGAGTCTTTCAGCCAGCTAGCCACCAGTTCACGTGCCCGTGCACGGCGCTGGGCGATCTGGTTCTCCAGTGCGGTGCGCCTTGCCAGAATCTGGTCGTAGGCCGCACGATTGTTTTCCCTGGGAACTCGAATGAACGGCGGCCAATCCTGCCGGTCGTCATTCGATGGATTTTCCGTCAGATTGTTGAAGAACGCGGTGAGCCGGTAGAAATCCTTCCGCGTGATGGGATCAAACTTGTGATCGTGGCAGACCGCACAGCCGGTGGTCAGACCGAGAAACGCCGCGCCAAACGCTTCGGCGCGTTCCCGCTTGTTGTTCACGCGCAGTTCCTCTATCAGCGCTCCGCCTTCACCGGAACTGATGCCGGCACGCAGGAATGCGGACGCGATCAGCGTATCCAGGTTTCTCGCGGGCAGCATGTCCCCCGCGATCTGCTCTTTCACGAATTGGTCGAAGGGCTTGTTCTGGTTGAAGGACTTGATCACATAATCGCGATAGGGCCAGATACTGCGGAAATTATCCAGATGCAGCCCGTGAGTGTCGCCATAACGCGCGACATCCAGCCAGTAGTGGGCGCGATGCTCCCCGTACCGGGGACTCGCCAGTAGCCGGTCCACCACTTTCTCGTACGCATTCCCCGACCCGTCCGTGACGAACGCTTGCACTTCTTCGGGAGTAGGAGGTAAGCCGGTCAGGTCGTAGGTGACGCGTCGAATCAGCGTTGGCCGATCGGCCTCCTCCGAAGGCGTCAATCCTTCTTTCTCCAGGCGGCTTAGGATAAAAGCATCAATCGGATTTCGCGCCCACTGACGATTCTTTGTTTCTGGAATCGCGGGACGTTTCGGTGCAATGAAAGACCAGTGTTCTTCATAGACCGCACCTTCTTTCACCCATTGGCGCAATAGCGCGATCTGCTCCGGTTTCAGGGTGCGGTGGGCTTCCGGAGGAGGCATCCGTTCTTTCGGATTGTTCGATTCAATCCGCCGCACCAACGGACTCTTATCTGGATTTCCCCGAACAATCGCCGGACCGAATTTTTCGTGCGGTACGAAGGCGAATTCCGCACGGTCTAATCGCAACCCGGCCTTGCGCGCGCCGGGATCGGGACCGTGGCACGCATAGCAGTTTTCCGAAAGAATCGGTTGGATAGTCTGGTTGAAAGACAGCTTCGCAGAACTTCCCGGGCCGCGGTGAACCACCCACCAAGTTACGGGGATCCCGAGAAGGACAGTCACTACAATCCATAAGAACCGAGGCAGTTTCCTGCCCTCGCCCGATCCCGGTTCTCTTCCGGTATTCACTGCGCGCTATCCTTCCCTTGAGAAGCATCCCGAGGTACAACTGCCGGCACGGAACCCACCTCGAGGCATTGAACATCTGGGAGAGAGTGGGAAGCGATTACCGCCATTTCCTGCAAGTGGCAGCAGAAACTAGACATAGTGATAATAGCCTGTGTTTATGCAGGTTTCAAGGACATTTTCAACTTCGGGCCCGTTGTCTCCGGCGTCCTCCAAAGACCTCTGTTGACCGTTGAAACGGTATCACTGGTATCACCTCCGGATGGTGGAAAGAAAGCTTCTCGCGGCTTGCTCCCGCCCGGAGGGTGTCACCGAAGAGAGCGGGCAGGACACTCGTTGTCTTTAGTTGAGATCGATTTGCATCCCTGGGATCTGGTTGAAGATGGGATTTCGATTGATCTGGCGGGCGATTCGATTCGACACGCTCAAATTACCGTTTGTGAAGAAACGCTAGCGGCATCTTTCTTCTGCTGCCTCCACCTCAATCAGATCTGAATTGCCAGCCACGGTCGATTGGAATTGCTTCTTCCGTATCAGGGCCGGCCACCGCGGAAAGCGGTGACCGGCAAGTTGGATCGGCCTGACCATGTCAGTCGCTAAAAATGTCAGTCGCTAAAATATGATCCTTAGCGATCCCTGAAGCGAGCGCCCGCCTCCGATACCGTTCACGCTACCCTGGCCGCTGCCGCGGGTGCTAGTGACTTGACCGAAGTTTGAGGCGCTGATGCTACCCACGTTTGGGTTGCTAAACTGCGGCGTGTTGCTTAACTGGAAAGCTTCGACCCGTGCTTCCAGCGCAGTCTCACGGTAGAGACGGAAGCTCTTGGTAAGGGAGACGTTGTCCTGGATGTAGCCGGGACCGCGGAATTGGTTTCTGCCGGTATTACCCAGGCCGGGGTTCGTGCAAGGTTTCGTCGTGCAGCCCGTGGGCTGGGAAAACACAGTTGGGTCAAACCATTGCACTCCGGGGCCGATGCCGTGGAGAGCGTGAAACTTTCCAGTTAGTGTTGCAGTTTGCGTCGTTCCAGGGGTATTCAGAGTGCCGCCATTCGCAATAACGGTGAAGGGTAACCCGGAGACGACCGAGATGATTCCGGAGATCCTCCATCCCCCAATAACAGCGTCCGCAAATCGGTTCGAATTGAGAAAAGGACGACCGCGCCCAAAGGGCAAATCGTAGGCGACGGTCTCCTCAAAGTTCAACTTACGATCGAAATCCATCGGCCCATAGTTTCTGCGCCAGTTAATGAAAAACTGGAGGCCCCCATCATCGTCGTTGATGTAACCCAGGCCCTTGCCCCATGTGAATGCCGAAGTGAACCATAGTCCATTTGAGTAGCGCTTTGTGAGCTGGACCTGAAGCGACTGATAGTTGGAAGAGAATCCAAAGAAGTACTGGTTGGTTGCCGCGGTGCGGCCGAAAGCAATATTCTCCGGATCCGAGGCCGCACCTCCGCCGTAGGTGCTGGGCAGGTTGATGTTCTGATTGCCCGAGATATCAACCCCATGGTTGGCCACGTAGGCGACTTGCAGCGAGAGATTGCCGCGGAAGGCCTGCTGCACCGCGACATTCCAGGACTCGACGTAGGGATTGGTAAACGTCTTGGGAATGTAGGTGTATACCTGGCTCCTCAGCTGGGGGGTATTGGCTGGAATGATTCCATTGGAGGGAATCGTAACAGGAACGGGTGCCGGGAACCCTGCCTGGAACGTCGCCACGGTCACACCGTCAGCGAGAACGGCAGGCGTGAAAGCCGAGGTACCTGCGGGCTGATAGCTGTTGTTGGCGCGAATCGGATAGTTATACGCATAGGTGTTATCCGGGAATGGGGCGTAGCTGATGCCGAACCCGGCGCGAACGACTGTATCCTTCTTCAGGCGGTACGAGATTCCTGTACGCGGCGCAAAATAAGTGTAGTGGGTCTTCATGCCGAGGTTCGAAGGGTTCCCGCCCAGGCCCGCCAGAACAAGGTTGTTATTGACCGGGTCGTAATTTGAGAATCCGCCTGAGCGCGCGGGCGTGGCCGGTGGATAGAACTCCCAACGAAGCCCAAGATCGACGGTCATCTTGGGCGTAGCCTGCCATTTATCGCCCGCGAAGGCGAAGAACCACCACTGGCGATAGGCTGGGAAGAAAGTGTTGAGGTCGCGACCGACCTGGCTGGGTTGATCGAGAAGGAAGCTGGCAATGTCGTTGGCAATATTCGTCTTGGCGCCCGCTTGTGACGTCTGAACGTCTGAGAATGTGAATGCACCGCGTGGGCTGAAAGTTTGATCCTGAAGCAAGTCGTCGCGCACACGGCGAAGATCGGCGCCAAATTTAAAGGTGTGATTGCGAACGATCTTGGTCCAATTGTTGACGAAGTCAATGTTGGCCTCAGCCCTGATCCACGGTACGGATGCGGAATAGCCCATTAGGGGATTAGTGAAACCACCGTTAATGGTTACCGCAGCTTGTCCGGTCGTGAAGGGCTGTCCTGCAATGTTCACGCCGGGAATACCGATGGCAGTCGCGTCGGTAGTGCCATAGTCGTTAGGTTGCGCCTGATTCCGCAGATGGGCGACACCCAGGCGCGCCTCGGTTAAGAACGTCGCCGAGAAGACATGATCGTAGTTCACGCCGGTGCTGTAGGACCTCTGCCTCCCGGTACCTTCAAAACCTCCTCCCTGAGGGCCGCCGAGAAATGATCCAAAGTCGGCCTGTTGAAAGGTGACAACACGCTGAAAGCTGTAGCGCCCGCTCAGACGATCCTTCGAAGTGGGTGCGAAATCGATCTTCGTGTCGAAGCTGTCTGTTGTCTTGGTGAAGGGAAGGTTCGTGGTGTAGTTGTTTGAGGGATTCGACAAAGGCTTGGTCGAATTCAGCTGTCCGTATTTCGCGGCTGCCGCGTTGATGCCCTGCAGGATGGCCAGCGATACGGGGTTGACCCTGTTGAACGGGATCTGATTGTTTGCGAATGGCGTGCGCGGGCGCGCGGCAGTTCCGTCGCCGGTGGAGGGATCGTAGATCTGGCCAGTGGTGCCAACCAGCGCGGCACTCAAGTCGATGTTTCCGCTGCTGTTGGCTGTGTAGTACCGCGCGTCCGGTATTGTGTTGGTGCTGGAAACAGCCTCGTGATCGTCAGACCGAAGATAGTCTCCGAAAAAGAACAGTTTGTCTTTCAGAATCGGGCCACCGACGCTGCCGCCAAAATAGTTGTACGAGAGATGGCCCAGCGGGCCTCCGAAGTAGGAACGCGCGTTGACGGCATTATTCTGGATGAACTCAAACGCTGAACCATGCAATGCGTTCGAGCCAGACTTGAGAGTCACGTTGGTCACAGCTCCGGTTGCGCGTCCCAACTCTGCTTCGAAATTGTTCGTGGAAATGTCGACAGATTGGATCGACTCCGCTGGCGGTATCAGTATCTGCAAGAGACCCGTCCGCTCGTCGTCGTCGATGCCCTCGAGCTGATAGAGGTTTCCTTCCCGAGGCACCCCATTGACTTCTGTTTGCAGGGAATTCTGTGCGTTGAAGAACTGCGAGTGCTGAAAAACCGCGGGCGCGGTACCTGGGACCACGTTGAGTAGCGATTGGAAGTTGCGATTGGCGCTCAGCGGCATTTCGACGACATCCACTCCTTCGATTTTGGTGCTGATGTCGGCACGATCGGTCTGCAGCAATGGAGGCGCTGCGGTTACAATAACCGTTTCCATCACATCGCCGGCCTGAAGCGAAAGGTCAACGCGGATGGACGTGTTGCTGAGAAGCTCGATATTCTCGTGCGCTAACTTCTTGAACCCCCTTGCTTCTCCAGCCACCGTGTAAATGCCGGGTTGAAGATCGGGGAAAGTGTAGTTCCCGCTATCATTCGTTGCCGACACGTGAATTGCACCGGTGGCTGTTTCCGTGGCCGTGACCTTGGCATTGGCAACGGTGGCGCCGCTTGCGTCAGTTACCGTTCCAAGTAGCGTGCCGTTGACCGCCTGTCCAAAAAGTGGACGCGAGAAGGTGAGCACGGAAAGAGTGAGCACAAACTTAAAGAGGGGTCCGATGACTCGTCGTGGAATCACTTGAAGCCTCCGAATTCGAATCGAATTTATGCCGCGAAGACTATATTGTTCGAAGCGCGAACCGAACTATATTTGTCAATTTGAGATTGTCAAGCAGAATCTTCAAGACTAACGGCCTCAGTCAATTGATAGTCATTTCTGGTTTGCCCGTTATCCGGTAACAATCCCGAGAAGCCCTGGACTATCAGTAGTTGGCTCGACTCTTGGATGAGTGTTCCGGCCTTACGACGGTCTTCGTCTACACTTGCAGCACATCGCCTTCAGGGACAATTCGCCGGTTATCGCGTCTCATGCGAGGTCTATTCCGAGACTATGACCTTGCTCCTCGTCGGAGGGCCGTCCCCCTCGCTGGCTAACCGATTCGGCCTTCGGCGCAGCCAACTCCTGTTCCACTTCGGTCGCTGTACGTTGAGGACTTTCGCGACTGAGACTGCGGAAAAGCTGCTCCCGTCATTTGTGTAGATGTGGGCGTCGTACGGCCTGACTTGGGGTAAGGGACGATCGGAAATGCTACACATAATACGAGGTTAGACCTCTTGCTGCCTGTCAGCCGCAAAGGCACTCCGAGCCAACCCACAGTTGAGCCAGATCTCTGAGGTTGTGTTTGTATGTACGCGTTACCGAGTATTCCCTCCCGCCTTTTACACGCAGCCTGTACTCCCCGGTCGGTAAGGGTTGGATCTCCTCCACAGCCGAAGTATTCACGACGACCGAGCGGTGGATGCGAATAAAACCGTAGGGTTTGAGCTTCTCCGCCATGGACGACAGGGACTCGTGCACCAAATAGGGATGACGCTGGTGACGCAACGAAACGTAATTACCTTCGGCTTGCACTGCCAAGATGTCGGCTAAATCCAAGAGCAGGATGCTGCCTTTTGCCTTGAACGCGATTCGCGGCGCCTGCCGTTTTGCGATAACCTCCAACTGCCGCAAGACTCGCACGAGGTTGGCAGCATCAACTCCGATTACCGGAAGCAATGATGCATCTGCAGTCTTGCAGAAACCTTCTGCTGTTGGTTCAAGAACGTAGTCCCGTCTACTCTTGGCGGAGCAAATTGGGCCACCCCGCATTGGGCTAGCCGAAACGTCCTCGCTTACGGGAGCCACTTGTGGCACAAACATCTCATGTACGCTGGACTTCTGATCTTGAATCTCGCGTGCGCTCATGATGGAACCCCTTGCTGTCTCGACTTCCCGCTCCTGAACTGAGATTGACGAGTGCACGTTTCTAATCGAAATGCTCCTGCACAACCGGAGCAGCGGGATCAGCCCCCCAAGTTCTGCCCACCCAGTGCGCTGGCACTTGCCGGTCCCGACAGATTCACGGCACTCACCAGCGCGCAGGCTCCTGTTGCAAGCAGATTCCTGCGCGACACTGCGATCCCTGTCATTACCGTTCTCCCTCATGACGACGTGGTGTGAAGCGATTCGCCGATCCGCAATGCTGATTCCTGGCATACGAACCGGTTGTATGTAACGGGCTACTTGAGACACCGATGCAATCGACCTCGATTGCGGCTGCCCGCCGCGCGAAGTGAACCCAGCCAGCCCACGATATTTTCAATTCCCATATTCCAGAGCTCCGCATCTTGAGCATTCTTTGCCAACACTTCGTAGCCTTCGACCATTGCGATCAGAAAGCTCGCAGCCTTTTCCGGAACCAGGCCGCGGCGGACTGTTCCCTGAGACTGCCCCCTCCGCAGAGCCATCGCAATACCGTCTTGCCAGGCCTGGAAGATTCTCTCCAATCGCTTGCGGAATTGTTCGTCGAGCTGAGACATCTCCTGTGCCAAATTGACCAGGGGACAGCCGGCCTTTAAGTCTCTTGGCCGGCTTGGTATCGACTGTACAATGCCAATCAAAGCATCAATAGGGTCCCTGTCCTTGCTTCGCCCTAAAGGAAGCAACCACCTCTCGAGGGGGAATTTTGCGACGATCTCTTCGATAATGGCGTATCCCAGAGCCTCCTTGCTCTCGAAATGATAGTAGAGAGCTCCTTTGGTGACGTTAGTGGCGGCCAGGATTGTGTCGATCCCGGCACTTTGGAAGCCATACCTGTAAACCTCCCGAAAAGCCGCTTGTAGCAAGCGTTGCCGCGTCCGCTCAGGATTACGCGGCCTGGGTGCTCTACGTTTTGGACTTTCGCGTGCTACAAACATACCAACCAGTATGGATGTTAAACCATTCGAAAGTCAATCGAATTAATTGGACTGACTCCTGGTTCCCGGCATTCTCGAATTTCGTACCCTCTCGCCGATGTGTATGAGAAATTGGAGAAACAGGCGCTCTAGCCGCCTTGGAATCGTCACTGTATTTTGTCAGCCCGCCACTCCGCTGTGAAGTCCGAAAGGTCTGCGCTGTTGTGTCACGTAATTGTTCTTCCGATGGAACGCCACATGCTCCCGTCATTTCAGCGCTGCAACTTTCATCGGAGGAAAAGAAGAAATATGAGCGCACTAAGAATTTTGCGGAATTTCTGGATACCGTGGGTTACGGCGATGGTTCTGGCTTGCTTCAGCAATGCGGTCGCGCAAGCGAGATACAAAGTTCAGGATTTGGGAGTTCAGCACCCTGACAACCTGGGCATGGCCATGGGCCTCAATAATTA
>Ga0073928_10005876_pt1 | contig 16881 bp, 14 predicted proteins | sample PaiPotPPA55metaG_FD_76969 | JGI IMG/M metagenome (GOLD analysis project Ga0073928, IMG submission 76969) | Iron sulfur acid spring bacterial and archeal communities from Banff, Canada, to study Microbial Dark Matter (Phase II) - Paint Pots PPA... ... | reverse complement strand
TGTGCTCCCATTTGTAACGTCCGTTACAGTCCACGCGGCGATTATCCTGATCGGCGTGGTGTTCTTCGTCGGCGCGAAGTACGTGGCCCAGAAGATCGCCCACCAGGAAGAGACCATCGTCCCGGACGCACAGATGGTCGATCAAGGCCCGCCCGGCGGCGTGCCGCACCAAGGCTTGGGAGATCCCAGTCGCCAGGCGTTACAAGACACGGAAAAGGATGCCGGCACTCCCGAAGGCTTTGCCAGCAAGCAAAGCCCCAACCGAGACCTTCAAGCCGAGGGGGGCGGCGAAGGGGACGTCAATGACAACCTGCTCACCCGCGGCCCCGGCGGGGGCTTCCGCGGCAAAGGCAACACCGGCGTCGGCGAAGGCGAAAATGGCGGACCCCTCGCCCTCTTCGGCACGCCAGGCGGCGGCGGCATCGGACCCAAGGGGCCCCTCTTCGGCAGCGGCGGTAACGCCCTGCGCATCGCCTTCGTCTGCGATGCCTCCGGTTCGATGCTCAACAAGTTCTCCACCCTCAAGCGCGAGTTGTCCAAAACCGTCGAGGGCCTCAAGCCCGTCCAGTCTTTCGACCTGATCTTCTTCCAGGAGCAGGACGCCACCGCCCTCAACCGCGACGGGCTGATCATGGCTACCCCGGAAAACAAGCTGAAGGCCGAAACCTACCTCGACGAAAAGGTCACACCCAAAGGCGAAACCAACCCGATCCCCGCTATCGATCTTGCGTTCAAACAGAGGCCGCAGCTCGTCTACCTGCTGACCGACGGCGATTTCCCCGACAATGAGGCCGTGCTGAAGAAGATCCGTGACCTGGAAAAGGTGAGCAAGATCAAGATCAACACCATCGCCTTCGTCGGCGAGGGCGACAGCGACACCGCGTTCATGGAGATCCTCAAGAAGATCGCCCAGGAGACGGGCGGTGTGTACAAGTTCGTGCGCGAGAATGAACTGTAACTCCGCGTCAGCGGAGAAAGGGTTTAGCATCATGCGTCGTTACGTTTCCTCGAAGTTCCGCATCGTGCTGTTGGCGGTGGTGCTGGGCGCCGCCGTTTTCGTGACCTCCGGATACGCCCAAACCAACGAGGCCGACCAGGGCGGGCAGCCGGCGGCCGGAGAACAGAACGTCGTTCAGCTCATCCTCGATCAATGGAAGGACCCGATCTTCTGGACGATCGGCATCCTGTCGGTGACGGCCGTCACTCTCATTCTTCAGGGCTTCATCCGCAACCGCGCCGCGGTGATGCTGCCCGAGAGCAGTCATGGCCAGATTCGCGACTTGATCGCTCAGAAGAAGTTCAAGGAGCTGATTGACTTCACCGAGACCGACCCCAGCTTCGTCAGCCGGGCGCTGAACCCCGCGTTGAAGCGCGCCCCCAGCTTCAGCAGCATGAAGGAGGCGATGGAGACGGCCATTGGGGAACAAAGCGCCGAAGAGTTCCGCAAGATCGAGTACCTCAACATCATTGGCAACCTTGGCCCGCTGCTGGGGCTGCTCGGCACCGTGTGGGGCATGATCATCGCATTTGAGGCGATGCACTCGCATGGCGGGGAGGCCAAGCCGGCCGACCTGGCCCACGGAATTTCCAAGGCACTCGCCCACACGTTCCTCGGCCTGTTTCTGGCGATCCCCTGCCTGGCGGCATTCGGCGTGCTGCGAACGATCGTAGACCGGCTTACCATTCGCGGCGCGCTGATCGCCGAAGAAATGCTGCTGATGGTCAAGCCCGTCGAAGCCAAACCCGCCGCGATCGGCGCAACCGCCGCCGCCCCGCGCGCCATCCCGGGCATGCCGCCGCAGCCACCCATGGCTGCCCCGATGCCGCGAAAGGCGCCGTCGATGCCTGCGGGTGCGCCGTCGCCGATGGTGTCGGGCTGAGAACACGGGGCCGTGAGAAGGCCAATGCATTGCAAATTGCAAAATGCGAATTGCAAAATGTAAATTGCCAGACGGCAGCGTTCTCCCAATTTGAAATTTGCATTTTGCAATTTGCAATGCCCCCCTTTGCTTCAGCAGCAGTAACCGCAATCAATGGCGAGAGGTCCCCATGAAACGACGTGTCATGCCCCAGATGAGGGAGGCGTCGGTCAACGTCACGCCGCTGATCGACGTGGTGATGGTGTTGATCATCTTCTTCATGCTGGTGGCGAAGATCGGCGTGAGCCGCGGCGCCGATGAAGATATCGCTCTGCCGTCGGCGATCTTCGGCAAGAACCTCGACTCACTCAGCAATACCCTCACGCTCAACCTCCACGAGAACAAGCACGCCAACGAGCCGACCGTCTACGCCATGGTGGAAGGCCAGAAGCGGCAGATCTACGTCACCGCCAAGACCGCCGGCGGCAACACGGATTACCAGTTGGCCCGTGTGCTCAAGGCGTTTCACGACCAGTTCCAGGACAAGGCGACCATCATCATCCGCGGCGATCAGGACATGCCCTACCGGCAGCTCGAGCTGGTGCTGCTGGCCTGCTCGCAGGCGGGGATCCCTAACGTGACCTACGAAACCAAGGCCGGCACGGATACGACCGTCGAGCCGGTAGCGATGGCGCGATGATTCGGGAGAAAGTCAAACCAAAGAGCATATCATGAAACTTCAGGGAGCCAGGAAAGTTCACTACGAGTCAGGCCCGAACATGACACCGCTGGTGGACATCGTGATGGTGATCCTGATCTTCCTGATGCTGGCGGGGAGCTTCGGGGCGGCGAACCAGTTCCTTGTGAGCAAGGAGACGATCAAGGCTAAAGGCGGCGTGGGCCGGCCTCTCAAGCCGGGCGAGGTCCCCGACACGCCGCTGGAGATCAGCGTCTCCAATCTCGACCCGTCAGGCGCCAAGCCCGGCTTTCTGGCCTACGGCAGCGACCTGAAGCCGACACACCGAATTGACGAGGTAGCGGCGTGGTTCGCCACCAAGAAGAAGCTCCTGGCCGCCGCCGGCACCCCTAAAGACAAGATCGTCGTGAAGATCGCCCCGACGGCCAGCGTGAGGTATCGCTATCTAATTGACGTCTACACGGCCGCGCTTCAGGCCGGGTACGATAAGGTTGCATTCACGACATCGACAGGCGGGTGACCTGCATGGAACGCAACCGGCGGAAATGCACGCTCTTCGCAGTTCTTGCCCTCACCCCCGTCCCAATACTGCGCGCCCAGTCACCCGAGGGATCATCGGATTCGCTGCAAACGATCGGTGACGACCGGCTGATGAACGAGCTGGCCAACCGTGGTCTGGACTCGTTGCTGGACCGCTACTTTGAAGTCCACCACACCCCGGATGCCGAGCAGAAGGCGATCCGCTCCTCCGAGGCGCTGCGCGACTTGAACAACCCCAAGCTGTCGTATGCCCAGAGGGAACAGCGAGTGCGGCAGGTCGCGGAGGGGATCAATGCGATCCTGCCGGGCATCAAAGATCCCGAGCGGCTGGGACAGGACGCCGGCCTGCTGCTGGAGAATGGGGTCCTGCCCGATGCCACCCTGCTGGAGCGCTGGGGCGACAGCCCGGCCACGCAGGCGCGGCTCCACCCGGTCGCCGACGCGGTATACAAGATGCTCGGCCAGGCTTCCAAGGCGGCGGGCAATCAGGCGCAGGCACTCTCCTCAAGGATCACCCCAGCCAACCAGACCACGGCGGGCGCTCAGTGGGAGAAGCTGGACACGATGTCGCGAATGGCCGAGTACAGCCAGAACATGATGGTGTATTACCTGGCTCTCTCGTTGCCCAAGGCCCAGCGGCAAGCGGTGGTGGAACCCGCGATGAAGTACCTCGCGCAGTTCGACAACGCCGAGAGCGGCGTGCAGCCGCGCGTCCAGGTGATGCTCGGGAAGCTAAACCTGGCCGTCGATAATTACGAGCAGGCGATCAAGCTGCTGGATTCGGTGGCCAACGTGGAGAAGGAGATCCAACCGGTCCCGGACGCCGGGATGCAGTACGAGGCCCGCTACACCGCCGCCGTCGCTCGGATGCTTTCCGGGCATCCGCAGGAGGCGCAGCAGCAATTGAATGGGCTGCTAAGTTGGCAGCAGACCGGGGTGCCGAAGGACGCCGACACGCAGAAACTGGTGGCGGCCAATGCCGCAGTCCTCCAATATCGCATCGACCTGGCCGAGGCCGACAAGTCGGCCGATCCCGCGGCCCGGAAGACCCTGGAGGCCGCCGCGAGGGACGTCCTGCTAAAGTTGAGCAACGATCAGCCGCAATATCGCGGGCTGATTTTCCAGCAGCTCGTCGAACGCCTGCCGAAAGACATGCCGGTCGGCCAGATGGACCCGCTGCTGCTCCAGGGGCTGATTGCCAAGGCCCGCTCGGAGTCCGCTAAAACGAAGGACGTCAACACCGACGTCCTTCAGCGCGGGCTCGACGCCGCGTCGGAGTTGCTACGCCGCAAGGACGCCCCGGGCATCACGCTCCAAATGCGCGATGAAGCGGCAAAGTTGGCGCCGATCGCACTCGAGGCGATGGGCCGAAAGATCGAGGCGGGGTTCGCATATCTGCAATACGCGCAGCAGAACGCCGTGGCCCACCCGCAGACCGCCGAAGGCGCGCTGGACGATGCCGGGCGCCTGACCTTCGAGCTGCGGAAGACCGATCCCGACAACCCGCGAGTGGTGGACCTGTACGACAAGTTCCTCCCCGCCGCGATCAACGCGCCATTCAATCGCACGACGCTGGCTTACTATTATGCCCAGCGGTTGCGGCTGGAAAAGAATCCGCGGGATGCGATCAAGTACTTCCGGATGGTCGCCAAGTCTGGCAAGAACTATGCCAACGCCCAATACTTCACCATGCACTGCCTCCAGGACCTGCTGGACCAACCGCAGTTGTCCGACTCGCAACGCGCTATCCTGACGAGCGAGCTGGAGCGGCAAGTGGAAGAGGTGCGCCGCCAATACGCCGGGTCGAAGGACCCGATCTCGATCGAGCGCGCCGCCATCGCCACGCTTGCCCAGAGCAAGGTCCACCTGCGCGCGGCTGTCGGCAAAGTCCCCGCTGTCGCCCGCGCCGAGGCGCAGCAGGCGCTGACCGCGTTGAACGGTTTCGAGCAGGCCGCCAAAGGCACGCCGGACGAGAAAGTCTTGTTGAACGACGCGCTGCTCGCCCGCGTCAATGCCTATATGACGCTGGGAGATCTCAAGCCGGCGACGACTATGCTGGTGACGCTGCTGAACCAGAGCGGCGGCGCCGAAGGGGCCGAGTACGTCCGCGGGCTGTTGGAACGGCTCGACAAGGGCCTCGAACAGGCCGAGGCGCAAGGCAGGGCCGAGGAGATGCGCTCGATCGCCCAGAGCGAGGCGGAGCTGAGCGGGTTTCTCGTGGACTGGGCGCGGAAGAATCCTGACGAACGGATCCGCAAGTTTACCTATCAGTACATGGTGTTCGACGCCCGCACCAAGCGGCTGGCCGGCACCCTCGCCATGGACGCCGACGACCGCAGGCGGCTGCTCGATCAGGCAATGAATGCTTACAAGCAACTCAAGCAGCCCCAGTATGTGAAGATGTATCAGGGCACGCTTCCCAAGGAGAAAGTGGACGCCGGGTCGATCGACCCGAATCAGCCCGACCCGAACGTGCAGCTCGGCATCGGCCTGACTGATTTCGAGCTGAAGGACTATAAGGACGCGTCGGAGCTGCTGGGCGACCTGCTCAACAACGGAAAGCTGGGCGGCCCGACGATGCCAGCCAAAGAGACCGGCGGCGAGAATGCCACCCTCGACAATGACGTATACTGGGAGGCGACTTACAAGCTTTACCAGAGCAACACCGAGTTGGCCAAAGGGCCCGACGACGCCGCCCTGGCGGGCACGAAACAAGGCCTCAAGGGCCTGCTGATTCGCGGCGGCATCCCACCCAAATGGCAGGGCAAGTTCGAGTCACTCCGCAAGCAGATCATTTCGGATTTCGACGTCGCGAAGCTGACCGCGACGGCTCCGTCCACCGAGCCTGTCAGCTTCCACTAGTTTTGCATTGGCTATGCCAGCAGCGCCGCCGCCTCGGAAACGAGTTGGTCTAGACGTGTCTTGGTGGCGTGAACGACCATCGGGTCGAGCCGCATCTCAGCCAGCCGATCGTCCGTGAAGGTCTGGTTGACGGCGGTGAGGTTGAACCCGTGTTTGCTTTGGCAGCAGATCGTGTCGGCGACGTGAACGAGCATCACCAGGTGCCGGCCCTGATCGGCCAGCTTGTCGGGCTGGTGGTGATAGCCGGCCACGAGTTGGCAGGCGCGGGGGAATTTCCAGTGCTCGGCCAGCCCCGCTCCGAGTTGCTGGTGGTCGAGGCCGATGATCCTGCGTTCCAACTCGCAGAAATCCCCGCCCCCCTTCTTCGCCGTTTCGCAGACTTCTCGCAGCTTCTCGGGATAGAGCTGCAGCGAGATGAGGATTCCCATGTCGTGGATCATGCCGGCGAGAAACGCTTCGTCAGCGATGTTCAGCTTCATGTTGCGGGCCAGGTCGCGCGCCGCCACGCCCACGGCGATGCAGTGCGTCCACAGGTCCTTGGGGCTGAACCCGTCACACAGGGCGGCCCCGCGGAATAGTTGTCCCAGGCTGGCCGCAACCGCGATGTTCTTGATGCCGTTGAGGCCCAGCAGCACGATCGCCCGTTCCACCGACCCGATCTGCCCCGGAAGCCCGTAGAAGGCGCTGTTGACCACCTTCAGGATTCGGGTCACCAGCGCGGGGTCGTGGGAAACGATCCTGTGCAGTTGCTGAGCGCTGCTCTTGGGATCCTCGACGGTCTTGATGATCTGGCCCGTCACCTCGGGCAAGGTCGCGATGGTCGTGACCTTCTTGACGATCTCCATCACTTTCGCGCGCGGGTCGGCTTCCAGGGTCATGGTCATGGCACAGTCCTCTTGCGCGGCAAGCGTGGCGGCCGACGACAGGGGCCTCACAGCTTGCGCCGTCTCTCCCTTTTATCGAGGGGTCGGGGCGGTCACTTAATAGCGGATCAATTTGTGCCGCAGCCGCTCGTCCAGCGGCAGTTTGGACAGGATGTCGGCGATCTTGCGCCCGGCGCCGTCGCCGCCGTAGATATTCCCGGACGTCGCCCGTTTGGGGTGGCCGCGATTCCACACCCGCAGCAGTTGGGCGCGAATGCGTCCGTGGTCATACGGCACGCCGACCACGTTGCCGCCGCGCTCCCGGCCCTTCTGTCGCGGGCCGATATCGATGACCGGTGTGCGGAAGCTTGCCGCCTCGATGATGCCGCTGGAGCTGTTGCCAACCAGAACGGCGGCGTCGCGCAGCAACCCCAGAAAAACGGGCCGCGGCACGTCCCGCTCGACGCGCAAGCGGCCGTCCTTGCCCCAGGGCGGGAGGACCGGCCGGCATTCTCGCTCCAGGGCGTCCCAGCAGCGGATAATGCCGCCGGAGCCGGGATCGTTGTTGGGATAGATGATGATGATCTGCTCGAAGGGAACGCCGCCTATCGCTTTCAACAGCATCTCCGCCCGGCGCGCCTCGGCCGCTTCATCCGCTTCAACGGAATGGAGGACGACCAGGGCGTATCGCCGCGGCTTGAGCGGCCCGACCATCTCCTCCACCTGTTGGCGCGAGGCCGCTGTCCGCGTGATTCCATCCAGTCCGGGCGAGCCGGCGCGGTGAATCCGCCAGCGGTCCTCACCGAGGCGATACAATCGCTTGGCGCTTTGCTCGGTGGCGGGAAAATGGACGTGGGCGAGTTTGCTGATGGCGTGGCGCAGACAGTCGTCTACCTGACCGGCGGCCCGGTCCCCGCCATGAACGTGGGCAACAATCAGCCCGCTGATATGTGCCGCGGTCGCGGCGGCGAACGCCTCGACGCGATCGCCGACGATCAACACGAGGTCCGTGTCGAGTTCGGCAAATGCATCCGCCAGTGCGGCAACCGCCGAGCCTGTGTTTCGCGCGGTGGTCCGCCGGTCCCGGCCAGACTCCACTTCCCACGGCGCCACCCGATCGATCGTCCACCCGTCCGCGGAGATTGCCTCCACGGTACTGCCGTGGGCCGAGTCAAGGTGCATCCCGGTGACGACGAGTTGCAGGTCCAGGTCTAATTGCGTTTGAATAGCGCGCAGCACCGGCTGCATGAGGCCGAATTCCGCGCGAGTGCCGGTCACAAAACAGACCCTCTTAATGGACGGTCCCTTCCCCTGCCTGCTCCTGATGGGAGCAAGAGAGGCCTCATCCCCGCTGCGCGATTCGTCGGTTGTCTCACGCAGCATCGGAGAGCATGTCCCATTGCAGGAGGGCGCCGGCGGAGACGGGCTTGGCAATGCGCCGGCCGACGGCACGCGCGAACATCGCCGCCGGCAGACCCGTACCAGGCCGCTGCACAGTGAGGTCTTCGGCGCGGAGCGTATCGCCGGGCTTCAATGTCCGCCGGACCACGAGGCTCTGGCGACTTACCTTTCTGATGTCCTGCTCGATGGGGAGTACGGCCTTCCCAGGCGCGCCGCGCAATATCTCGGCCTCGCGCACCAGCTTGACGTATCGCTCGAACTGCCCCGGGTCGCTGCTGGCGGCGTGGTCGGGACCCTTGGCGCTGCGGTCGTAGGTCAGGTGCCGTTCGATCACACAGGCGCCCAGTGCCACGGCCATCGCGCCGCCGAGGGCGGCGGTCGTGTGATCGGAGTAGCCCACCGGTACGTCGAACCGTCGGGCCAACTCTTCGATCCAACACAGGTTCGCCTGATTCGCGGGCGCGGGATAAGCACTGACGCAATGCAGCAGGGCAAACCGGCAGCCCCACTGCCGCAGCCATCCAACCGTCGTTTCCACCTCCTCCATTGTTGCCGCCCCGGTTGAGACCAGCAGCGGCTTGCCCAGCTTGGCCACGCGCTCGAGCAGCGGCTGGTTTACCAGGTCGGGCGAGGCGATCTTCACGCCCGGCAGCCTCATCGCCTCGATCGTCTCCACGTCCGTCGGCGAGAACGGGGTCGCCAGCGGGATCATTCCCAGCTCGCGCACCCGCTGCACTACCCGTCTCGCGTCCTCTGCCGACAGCTCATACCGCCGGAGCATGTCGATGGGCGAGTCGCCGCCGCCGCGCGACTTCTGATACTCGGCCAAGCCCGACGACGCGTGCACCAGTGCCGTGGCGCGGAAGACCTGGAGCTTGACCGCGTCGGCGCCGCTGGCCGCGGCCATTGCCGCCAGGTCCAGCGCACGCTGCACCGACCCATCGTGGTTCACCCCCAGTTCGGCAACGATTAGGGCAGGCTGGCCGGGGCCAAGGGTACGGGTTTCCAGTTGCAGTGAACTCATGATGCAAGTCTCCTTCCTTCGGGAAGAGTCGTGCGGAGGACGGCCTCCGCCCAGTACAGGTCACGCAAATGATCGATCTCGACGGTTTCTCCCATGCCGGTCGCAAATCCCCTGCGGTCGACGCCAAAGAAAGCATGGGGATCATCCGGATGCTGGCGGCCGCGAAGCATCGACTCCCGCGACATCGCGACGACGGCGCCATCGTGCAGGAAGAGCGGGGGCAGGTCCTGGCGGCGGTGAATGCTTCCGGCCTCGAGCGGCAGCACGCGGTCGCCGGCGAGCTGCGCCATCCAGGCCGGGTGCCACTTTCCCACCGGACAGAAGCTGCGGACGGAATCGCAGACGGTATCGCGAAGTATTCCGATGGCCCGGTCGATGGCGCCCGCCGGCCGCACCGGGACGTTCCCGTACAGCACGACCAGGGCATCGGCCCTGAAGCCCGGGCGCGCCTCCACTTGATCGAGGGCGTGGAGCATCACGTCCTGCACGGAAGCGTCGGCGGTCGCCAGGCCCGCCGGGCGGACGATGGTCTCAAATCCCGCTCCCGCCGCCAGCCGCAGCACGGCGGCGCAATCGCTCGAAACCACCACCCGAGTTAGCGCCTGGGCCTGCCGGGCGTGATCGAACGTGTAGCTGATGACCGCCCTTCCCAGCAGCGGTCGCACGTGCTTGTTCGCGAGGCCCGCGCTTTGAGCGCGGGCGAGGATGACTCCGAGGACGTTCATGTCGCTTGTCGTTGAGACAGGGCCTAGGGTCGATGCCATTCGCGGCATCCTTTGCACAAGTCATGCTGGCCCCATCGCGCCGCACGGTGCGCCGCCTGCAAGGACTCAAACCGCCCGTGCCAAATCTCCCGTAACGAGTCCGTCCCCAAATGACCCATCACCTGCCGGCCCAGCACGTCCTCCTCGCATGACACCACCGAGCCGTCGCACAGGATGGAGACGCGCGACGCGATTCGCGCGCACGGCTTTCTCCCGGGCGGAGCCATGTCGGCGACACCGACGTCCGGAATCTGTCCGGCGCAATCGCCTGGCCCACGGATCACCGCGCTGCCGACGGCCCTGATCCACTGGTCATACCATGTTTCCATCTCGCCGAGATTGTCCCGGCATTTGGTGAAGACCGGCGCGAGGATCGGCAGCAAGCTGCCTCGGGCGTGCCTCTCGGCGGCGAACCGCCGGATGTTGTCCACCACTTTAAGATAGCCATCGCATCCCATGACGGCGGAGTACGTCTGCGGCGACAGCGCCGGCAGGTGCACCGAAATGACGTCCACCGGGGCCGCCGCCAAGCGGGCGAGCTGCTCGGCGGAGACTTCGTGCAAATCGGTTTCGATGTGGACCGAGAGGTTTCCCTCACATTTGGCGGCCTCCATGATCGCAAACACGTCAGGATGCAGCAGCGGATCTCCCACGCCGGCCAGTGTCAGCCGGGTGTCGTCCAGCGCGGCCAGCTCGCCAAATAGGCGTCTGGCGAGATCGAGCCGAAGGTCTGGCCGCCGAATCGCCAGAGAGCGCGCGGGAGAGAAGATCGGCGTGGTCGAGCGGGCGGTGTTGAGTTCCAGCACGATCTCCCGCGGAAGCGCGTCCGGCCCGGCCGCGCCGCGGGCGCGGCGGACCAGCTCCTCGGTCCCGGTTGAGATGAGTTGCCCGTTGAGCGACTCGACCGCGGCTGCGATTCGCCGCAGTTGGCGATTCGAATCGAGGGTGAACCGATCGGTCGTGCGCGCCACCGGCGTCGGCACGGGCACGCAGCTCTCCGCCGCCAGCGGCTCGCGGCTCACCTGGTCGGGATGGTAATGCAGGAGCCGGCCGGGATGGACGTTGGCGTCAGCCAGTCGGGCCAAAAGAGCGGTCCGCAGCAGCACCGAATCCAGCCCCGGCGCCGCAGGCAGGAAGCAGAGTTCGAGCGCTGCATGCTGCTGGGCATGAGCGACCAGATCATCGATCAGCGCCGGGTCGATCAGGGCGGCCGAAGGGTCCACCAGCACAACCGCGTCGCTCTGGTGCTGGCGGGCCACCTCATGGTGCCATGGGCCGTGGAACCCGAGATCGAAATGACAGGTAGAGAGCAGTCCGCCCCGCCACCCGTCCGCCCATCGGCGTGCCGCGGCGACCGCCTCGACTGTCGCCAGCCGCGATCGCGCCCCCCGGGTGATCACATCCGCACGACCTTCGCTTGCTATCGGATTAACCGCGGCGAGTTGATCGTCCCAGCAAAGGACGGCGACCGCGCCGAGGCGGTGCGCACGGCCCAGCCGCTCGACAGTCCACCGGAGCACTGGCAGGCCCCGAAAGCGGCGCGTGGCGCTGTTCGGTTCGGCAGGCTCGTGCAGCATCGAGACAATGGCCGTGACACCGCTCACGCCGCCTCCTTCGTCAGCTCCGACAGCTCGGCAAGGATCCGCGCGGTCACGTCGTCCATGAGCCGCTGGAAGTCGGCCGCCGCCTCGGCCACGCCGCGAACGTTCTCGATGTCGCGGCAGACCTGCCGCCGCTGCCTTTCCAGCCCACCGAGCTTCGCCGCGGAGATCTTCCGGTCGTCCTGAAAACGCTTGAACTGTGTCGACTGGGTCAGTTCGGTAACCAGGTCATACGTGGCCCCTAGCTCGTTCATCCTGGCCCGCAGCCCGTCCACCTCGCCGATCGCGCGATTCACGCGCGGCTGGTCGTCGATGTGGTCGCGGATCTCCTCCAGCAGAGGTAATGTCTTGCCGCTGATCTGCTCGATGCGCTTCGCCTCGTCGCGACGCTTTTCCAGGCAATCGATGCACTCGGCGCCCCGCTCCCATTGCAAGCCGGGATGATCGTCGGCGGCTGGCGGCAGGGGGCTCGCGCAGAACTGTTCGATCGCGCCCGCCAGCGTCATTGCCGTCGTCCCACGTTTTGCCGCACCTCCTTCGGTGGCGTCGATGATCCGCACCTTGGACCTCAGGAAGTCCCGCTCGAATTGCTGGAGATAGGTGAACAGCCGTTCCTCGGTATACATTGGCCGGCCCTGGTAATCGGGGATGCGGCGGAGGATGAACCGCTCGCGGACGATCTGCTCCCACTGCTTCATCTCGACGGTGCAGAACCGCCCCAGCTCCGGCCGCCACACGTCTTCGTAGCTGGTGCCTGGGGCGTAGCACAGCCCGTCGCTGAAGCCCAGGTCCTGCCCGACGAAAATGATCGGATCGCAGCCGAGATGCTCGGCCAAGTAGAAGGCCAGGTGCGCCACCGTCGCCCCGCCGGTCAGTTCGGTCTTGCCGAGGTTCATTTCCCGCAGCAGCGACTGGGCGAACTTGTTGCCGAGCAACGAGACCGGCCCTGGGTACATCCGAAAGATGGCGCTGCTCGCCTTCGGTTCGGCCACCAGCTCGGTCTCCAACACCGGCGGCAGCTTCTCGAAGAACCGCGTGCAGATGTCGTGATAGTCGAGCGACGTGACGTAATGCGGCTCGACGCCCATCTCCAGCAGCGGCTGGAGCGTGGTCTGCACGGCGATGAGCACCGCACGGTCGCCCAGCCCTTTGAGGAGGTGCTTGTTCTTTCGCAGCGACGGCCCGGCGGAGACGATGACGGCCGGCCGGCCCTTGTGCCGCTCGTGCAGCCGGGACATGCTCGGCGATGCGACATACCACGCCAGATTTCGCGAGATGTTCTCCGCCGTCCGCTTGCTGTTCAGCACGACCGTGTTCAGGCTCGTGCGGGTAAAGGACTCGAACTCCTCGAGCCATCGCTGCATTTGCCGATGGAATTCGCCGGCTGTTTCCATGCTCGGCGGATGAATGACCTGCTGGGCGCCCAGTGAGATGAGCGCCGATTGCGGCGTGAGCCGGGTCAGCAGGTCCCCCTTGTCCAGGCGGGTGAAGAACATGGCCCGTCGGCTTTCGATAATTCGCGAAACGTCGCGGTGCTCGAACGCCGTGCGGAGGACCATCACGTCCGGCTCGAAGATGCAGAATACGGCCTCTTCGCCGGCCCGATCGAAGAGCAGTTCGACGTGATAGCCCAGGCCGAATCCGAACACGTAGAAGGTCGTGCGGTCCGCGATGTCGATCGGATGAATGAGTCGTTCAGCTTCTTCAAGGGGTTGGTAGCGGCTGTGCAAACAGACCGATCGCCCGTCGCGCGTCGGCACTGAAACCGTCGGCGGCCCTGCCTTCGACGGCTGCACCGGGTACCCAGGCCGCGGATGCAAGGCCTCGATCCTCTCCGCCAGTCCGGGATCCACCGTCCACAACGCCGCCAGGTTGGCCAGGAGCGGCGCGTCCGGGTCGAGCACGTAGCGGAACGCGTCGCCCAGGCCGACGCTGACTTGGGCAACCTCGGGACGAAGATTTGTTTGCTCCGCTGCGCGCATGGCAGTAGCGTTTGTGTGACGAGCCTCGTGTGTTATCGGACCCGTCCTCGCGAAAAGTTGAGCGGCAACGATGAACGACCTGCTGTTTGACGTCCCCTGGTGGATTCCGACGCTGCTCGGTCTGATCGGGGTCGCCCTGCTGGTGAGCGGCAACCGCCGCCAGCAGGCCCATACCCGCCGCGCGGGAGCGGCAGTCTTGCTGATTGCCGTCACATGGGCCGTCGTCAGCTATCTGGTCGACACGCCCAAGGAAAAGTGCGAAAAGCTCACCCGCCGCTTTGTGCAGTCGGTGGTAGACCGCGACTGGAAGACTTTCGACTCGGTGATGGAGCCTGAGGTCAGTTTTCAATTCACCGGCGGTTCGTGGCAGATCAGTGGTCGGGACGACCTGGACCAAAGCGTCCGATCCGCCGCCGACCGGGTCGGGCTCAAGAGCGCCACAATCACCAGTTCGGAGGCGTCGCAGACCGGTGACACGGTCACCATCGCTATCAAGGTCTGGACGCGGCAGGATTTTTCACTTGATGAGCCGATCAGCAGCCAGTGGGAGTTGGATTGGCGGCAGACTAACGGCCAATGGCTCCTGCACGAGATCAAGGCGGTCGAAGTCTCCGGCGCCACTCCCGAGCAGGTGCAGCAGGGTCTTCACTCCCGTCGGCCGGATATTCCGACCCGGGCCAGATGAGCCGCGAGCGGCAAGCAACCCCGGCCCACCCCATCGGCTCGTCGAGACCAACGCGCGATGGTCACCGGCCAAGCTGTTCCGTCACGTCCAGTACCTGGACCACCCTCTCCAGCAGGAGATAGTTGCGGGATCGGTATTCGGTGATGGTGCCGGTGACGCGGAACTTGAGGTCGCGGTTGGAGGCGGTGAGGGTGTCTTCCATCTGCATCAGCTTCAGGTTGGGCAGGAGGATCATCGGCGGGTCTCGAAGGGCCTTACCGTCGGATTCGAAGGTGAACTCGGCTTGGCCGTTGTCGGTGTGAGTGAGCCGGCCCACGCGGTCGATGATGAACGTGCCTTCGCGCAGCGTGTTGACCGGCGGCGCGTTCGGTTTGACCGCCCCGCCGCCGCTGGTCTTGTCCCTTACGGGCTTGTCGGAGACCGGCTCCAGCAGCCGCACCGGGTTCGTAGTCGGCTTGAGCGTCTGCTCCAGCATCTCATCCGCCGCGGCGGCGTTGCGCGAGTCGCCCGAACCCGTCGATGGCTGCGTCGTCGGCCGGATCGTCTGGGCCAGCGCCGCCGGGCTAACGGCCAGGAGAATGAGAACGCCGGTTGCGAGTTTCATAAGGCCTCTAAGTTTACCATGGATATCGGCCGATCTCAGCCGCGCAATGGAGAAGGAGCCGTCCTCGCGAGGTAGCGGACGGCCCCTTCGAACGGCGCTAAGAGATTGTGAAGCAGCCTCTAAACTTTGCCGCCGGCGCTATTTCGCCGACGCGACCGGCTGGGCGCTGGACTTCAATGGCTGATTGAGCAGCCGCTTGGGGATAATCATCAGCGGCTGTACGGTCGGCTCCGTGCTGGGCTGCGTGGTCGGCGCATGCGGCTTGATCTCGATCGTTCCCGGAAGCGGCGCGTTGGCGGGCACGACGAGCGTGCCGTCGGGCGCGACGTGCGCCGACGCCAGGAGCTGTCGCTTGGTGAAGTAACGCGGCATGCTCGCGTACGAGTCGTTGCGCGCATCGGTCGGACTGATCCCGTAGGGGTAGGCGTTGACGCCGGACGGCAGCAGGTCGCTGTACGTGACCGCCGGCGGACCTTCGATCAGGCGGCGGTGCAGCAGGTTGTACCCAAATCTCCCTTCGGTCACGAAGCTGGGCACGAGGTCCAGGTTGGCATCCAGGCCAATGTTGAACTGCCGCTGGAGGACCCTGGCCCTGTGCAGCACGAGCGGGTCATGGCCGCCATAGTAGAACGTGCCGGTGTCGCAGTACGGATCGCGGTACTGGTCCCGCACCGGCTCGTACACGATCGCGGCCAAGCACATCGGGCTGACAATCAGCAAAAGACACAACGCAAGGACGGGTCGGAACAACATGGCGCTCTCCCTTCAAAACGACGGGTACAACTGTACCACGTCCCATAAGGGGGGCGCTAATGTAATCTGTGCCCGCCGCGGCGTTCCGCCTCGGCATGACGGTCGAACGTAGCGGATATGCCGGATGGAGCGGGGCTGAACGCCGTCCCGTGACGCGGCGGAAAGGGATCGGTCCGCGAATGAACGCGAATCTCCGCCTCCGGGCGGGAAATGCAAACACGGAGGCGCGGAGACACGGAGGGGCGCACTGCCAGTGACGGCCACACTCTCACTAACCGGATACTCAAGGGCGCGGGCAATCGACGGGATCAATCTGGGCCTTTCTTCTCGGATGTCCATACGCTCTGCAGTTGGTTGAAGCAAAAACCGCCCGGCGCGCCTCCGTGTCTCCGTGCCTCCGTGGTTGCATAAGCGTTTTAGGTTGGTCAGCGCCTCGTGGTACCGCGAGAGGTCCTCCGCGCGCATCAGACCCGCGAATTCCTTCGCGTTTATTCGCGGACCGATTCGAAGGCCTCACGCAAACCATCGAGCGGCCAGGCGTGCCAATGCCCAGAGGTTGCCAAGGCGAGCGGCCTTGCAATAGCAGCGCTCGGCCTCGCTCACGTTTTGCGCCGCCCCCACTGCGGTCTCGTAGCGGCGGCCGAGCTTGTAGAGGGCGTTGCCGTACCCTTCCAGGATCAGCGACGGACCCCGCGGCGTAGCCGCCCGGATGCGCTGCCAGGAGCCGGTGAGCGGATCCAACTGCCGCCAGCGACCCTTCACGTAGATTGGCGGCATGTCGGTGTGTGGCACAGCCCCGGCGCGCCGGGGCTGTGTTCCGCCGCAGGCGGAAATCATCCGAATGACTTCCACGTCCGGAGGCGTGCCGAGATGTATTTCCACCCCGCAGCGCGGGCAATAGCGGGCCAGTGGCGGGAGCCGACTCAGGTCGGCCACACAACCCAGGCAGCGCTCGGCGTCAGCCGCTGAGGGCGCAGGCGTTACCGACATCGGTTCAGTCGTGCCCGTCGAGTTGGTGGGCGGGTCTGACATCTATACCTGGTCCCAAAGGTCGCGCGTCGCATTATACCATCCGGAGAGCCTGTTTAAGAAGTTATCCGGGCCGCGTTGCCTGGCAAAAGGCCCGGATGCTAGTGTAGTGTCTCATAATTAACCTATCGTATTTCTGACTGGCGTGTCTTGTCTTCCGTCGGGAGGATGAGACCTTGCGGATCGCACCCTCAATCACGTTGACCGGAGCAGAGCG
>Ga0073928_10005875_pt1 | contig 16882 bp, 11 predicted proteins | sample PaiPotPPA55metaG_FD_76969 | JGI IMG/M metagenome (GOLD analysis project Ga0073928, IMG submission 76969) | Iron sulfur acid spring bacterial and archeal communities from Banff, Canada, to study Microbial Dark Matter (Phase II) - Paint Pots PPA... ... | reverse complement strand
GTCGTAACGCATGTTGTCAGGGTCTTTGCCAAAATCAATGGTCTTGCGAAGCGTGTAAGTCGCGCCGTCATAAACTCTGACCTTGCCGTCTTCTGCGTTGGCCACATACAGCTTGTCGACAGCCGGCACATAAAGCGGTCCTTGCGGTTGCGCGAGACCTTTGATGCTGTGAACTACTCTGCCCGCGAACACGTCGATTACTTCCAGCGAGTTATTGCCAAGCGCGGAAACGAACAATCTTTTGCGCTTGGCGTCCGCGGAAAAATGGTCAATTCGCCCCGCCACGCTGGGAACGGGAATTTGTTCTTCCAGCTGCAGAGGAAGAATATCTCGCGCCGCATTCTGAGCTACCACGATTTTTGAGCTGCGATAGGAAACAAGTCCCAGTGATGCCAGCGCAATTGCGCCGATCAAAATGAACTTCTTCATCGTTCCTCCTAAGATTTTGTCGGCTCTTTGTGCAGCCCACTAACTCACACGTGGAAAATAAGACTCTAAGGCTGTGGCTCAAATACAAGAATCGCCGCTTCTTCCTTGTCGCTCGCCGGCGCCCCGATATAAAAGCGATTGAGTTCCGGCGACCAAAACGAGGTGCCGGCACCCGACTTCGTGGGTATTTTGCCGATGGCTTCGTAATGGTCCGCGTCTTTCTGCTGATATATAAAAATACAACCAACGTCGTTATCGCGCCCGCCCGAAACGTAAATTCGTTTCTGCGCGGCGTTGAAATAAACGCCATCCATGCCTTCTACCGTCGGGAGAGCTGCCACTTCTTTGCCCGTGCTGGAGTCAATGACGATCATTTGTGGAGGTGTGCGTGTGCCGATGAACAACCGGTGGTTTTTTTCATCGAACGCCCCGTCGCCGTTTCGCTGACTGCTCGTGGCCCACGTAGCTACGACCTCACGCTTTTTGGTATCGGCGACCTGAACTTTACTAGCCGACGAAACGAACACGTATAAAGTCTTTCCGGATTTGTCTAAGAGTAGCTCCGCGGGATGGGCGTCCACTTTGATGTCGCCCAGGCTCTTATCCGTTTTTGCATCGATAATTCCGACCATGCCATAGTCTTTGCCGGCATCTTTGCCACCGTATCCCACGTAGAGAATTTTAGTGTGCGGATCATAGGTCACACGATTGGGACCTAGCTCCAGCTTTAAGGAATCAATTAGTTCAAGAGTGTCGCCGCGGAATACGCGCAGCATTCCGTCGTCTCCGCTGGCGACGAACACCTTGTTGAGCGAGGGAATATAGGCAACTCCCTGCGTCTTCTTAAAACCGGGAATACTCTTCGACCATTTGCCTGCACCGAGGTCGACCACTTCGAGCGAACCGTTCTCCAGCCCGGCGACGAATAGCCGTTTGCCCTTTACGTCCACATCCATGTGATCGATACGCCCTTTGACGTTGGGCATCGGGATCGTTTGGACCAGGCGCAAAGGTTCTTTTTCCTGCTCTTCACTCTGGGAAACAGTTGTGCACAAAAAAAGTAATGAAGTCACACCAACCGGAAGAAACTTCCTCATCATCCTCACCTCGTGTGGACTGCTTCTATGACCCATTTGTTTCTTTACGGCTCTACTTCGTAAACTTCTATATACGCTTCTTCAACTTTTCCTCCTTGAATTCCCCTGATTACGTCCTGATGCTCGGAGACCGCGACATAATAGCGTTTGAGTTCGGGAACCAGGAGCGACGTCTTCCCGTGAACTCCGCCCTGAATTCTCCCAATCGATTCGTAATGGTCGGGATCGACTTCCTTCCACACATCTGCAATCCCTTCGTAACCCTGCATGTAGATTCGCTGGCTCGCCGCATCAAAAAACATTTCGTCCGCGCCGCCGCCTGCGTCGAAGACCGCTACCGGTTTACCTGAATCGGTATCCAATACCAGCATTTTTCCGGGCTGCCACCATTCCGCTTGCGTCGCGAACAAACGGCACCCTACAAAAAGCCGATGATGAGCGCTGTCAAGCGAAAGCGCGTATGGTCTTTGGCATTGAGGCGTTAATGACCAAGTCGTGACTACACTGCGTTTTTCTCGATCGATGACCGCTATTTTGCTTACGTCCGCCAAGTCCGCATACATTTTCGGTCCGGAAGATTCGAACGCCATCGCCTGGACGTTGGCGCTATCGACCGAAATGTCGCCCAGGTGTTGCCCGTTTTTCGCATTAACAACCGCAATCAGCGTGTTGGGCATGCCTGCGTGGCGCCCGCCCGCGGAAACATAAATATAGTGACTGGGCGCATCGTAAGCCGCGTTGTCCGCGCCCACCGCCAGTTTTATGGATTTCACCAGTTCGTAATTCTCGCCACTAAAAACTTTACATGTCCCATCGGCCCGATCAGACACGAAAAGTTCATTGGTTTCCGGGTGATAGATCGTCGTGCTTGGCCATTTTGCGGCACTGATCGTGCGAATCCTGTTGCCCGTCCGCAGATCCAAAACCTCGACGGTACCGTGCTGCTCCGAGGGGACAAACAGACGCTGCCGCTGGACGTCGATGGCCATGTGGTCCAAAGCCCCATCCACGCCAGAAAGTGGAATGGTTTGGAGCAATTTCAGAGGTAGTCGTCCCGCTTGGCCCGCCGGCGGCTCCGAGGCGTTTTGTTGCGCCTGCGCGGTTTGAATGCTAAAGGCCAATAAAACTCCGAATAGCGCACAGACTTTCATGAAAGCCCCTTTCAAGGACGATTTAACAATCTTGAGCGTGCCTTCTGAATTTTACCGAACCGGTTCGAATACCAGGACTGCCGCTTCCTGCTTCTCCAACCCGGGGATCGCGACATAGAAGCGATTCAACTGCGGTACCCAAAATGATGTCCCCGCTCCAGGTGCAGTAACAACCTTATCGACGAACTCATAGTGGTCGGCGTCTTTTTGTTGGTAAACGAAGGCATAACCGTTGGGCAGATCCCTCCCACAAGTCACGTAAATGCGCTGGTGCCAGCCATCGTAATAAACACCGTTCATGCGCCCCTCAGCGGGAAGACGAGCTACTTCCTGTCCGGAGTCCGAGTCGTACACGATCATCGCCTGGGGAGCATTTCCTGTGGCGATGAACAGCCGGTGATGGGCATGATCGATCGCCATGTCACCGCTTTGCCCTCCGGTCGTCCAGGTGTACAGCATCTGATGATCGATGGCGTCAAAGACATCGATTCGGCCCAACTCCCACACCGAAGCGAAAATCCGATGCTCTGCGGTATCCAAGAGAATCTGGCTGGGATGCGCTTCTACGATGAGGTCGCCAAGCAGCTTATTGCTCCGAGCATCAAGGATTCCCACGCGACCGTAATCGAACCCTGCGAGCTTCGCCCCATAGCCGAAGTAAAGATATTTTTTGGCGGCGTCATATACGATGCGGTTCACACCTAATTCAAGTTTGATGGAATCGATGAGTTCGAGCGAGTCTCCGCGAAAAACTCGGATCATGCCATCGTCCCGGCTGGCTACGAATAATTTATTGAGGTCGCGGACATAACACATTTCCGTAGGCGTCTTGAAGCCGGTTATGCTCCGCATCCATTTCCCGGCGTTTAAATCCAAAACTTCCATCGTTCCGTTTTCGATGCCGGCGACGAACAGGCGCTTGCCGTCCAGGTCCACATCCATGTGATCGATACGCCCTTTGACGTTGGGCATGGCGATCGTTTGCACCAGCCGAAGAGGTGGACTGTTTTGTGCCAGCGCACCCGGAGCAATCGAGAGCAACTGCGTAAGGGCAGCTGTGCAGATGATAAAAACGCGGTTCATACAGACCTCCGAAAAACGTTTGGCCTTGAAGCTCTCGGGCACGGCACGTTGTTGATTTGAAAATTTCCGGTTATTGGCATTAGGTTTTACGGCTCTAATCTTGGACGGTGTAGATTCTCAACTCAGCGCTCTGCCCGCCACGAGCTGGAACCGCCAGGAAGAAGCGATGAAAACCTTTGCCCTGCCTCCCAAAGTATCCGGCAGTTCGTCCGCCCAAAGATGTGGGGATTTTGGCGAGAAGTCGGAAATGGTCAGGGTCACTCATCTGAAAGATGGCGATTACACCTTCCCCGCCTGGGACATACACGCGTTTGTGTTCGGCATCGTAGTACAGATCATCGGTGTCTTCGGCGCCGGGCAGAGACGCAATCAGGTGGCCTGACGTAGTGTCAAACACGGCTAAACGGGCGGGTTCGCGTATACCGACGAATAGCCGGTGATCAGCCTCGTCAAGAGCCATCGGAAAATTCAATCGAAGGCCCGTCAGAGGCCAGCGCGTGATTTCTTTGGTGTTGCGATTAATCACCGCGATCTGTTTCAAGTCCGGAATATTTACGTAAATGTTAGGGCCTGAGGTTTCCAGCTGGAATGACTCGGGCTCGCCACCAAGCCTATATTCCTCAGCGAGGCGTTGATTGGTCGTCGCGTCGATAGTGGCGATGGCCGCATTTTTCTCGTCATCCCCGCAACCCACGTACACGCGCTTGTTAGCAGCGTCATAACGCAAATTATCTGCACCGCTTTCAAAATCCACGGTGCTAATAAGGTCGTAGGTTCCTGCGTCGTAGATGTACACCTTCCCTTTTGCGCTGGCGACGAAGAGTTTGTGGGTTTCCGGAGAAAAGGCCACGCCCTGTGGATTTGGCACCCCGGTTATGGTGTGCTCAACGATGCCCCCGAAGACGTTAATTACCTCAACGGTGTTATTCCCGAGTGCGGACACAAATACTCGGCCTTCACCGAAAGCAAAATGATCGAAACGCCCCTTCACCCCCTCCAGCGGGACCGAACCAGACAGAACGAGCGGCCTTTTACTCCCTGAAGCACTGCCTTTTTGCGCTTCCGTCGAACTTACTTTAGCGGGCTGGTTCTTTTGCGCGGTTTGTTCCGTCCCCCACGAGGTTGTGACCGAAAAAATTGCCAAGGTCGCTAGAGCAGCGGCCGCAGAAAATCTGATCATAATTCTCCTGTTGTCCTGCTGTTCCCGACTATTGATCGGAATTAGCCGCCCGACGCAAGCGACGCGTCGTAATCTCATACACCAAGTCTGCCGACTCCGCGACTGAAGTTTTGATGAAGAAATCGTAAGGATCCAAGGGCCTGCGGGTTAGCTTATATGGCTGGGAAAGTGATACACACCCTGCCCTCGCGACGCGTGGCCAGCCTCGGCGATTCGGACAGACAAACTTCCATGCGAAATAAGCCTTACATAGCCGGATACGTCGGTCTTAAGGAAGTATCGTAGTAGGAACCGATTCTTCTTTCGTTAGTGCCGCGCTGCCAAGGGCTATAAGGATCACAAAAATAGACTTTCGTATTGGCGGCCACTGTGAAGGTCTGATGTTTTGCCATCTGCAATCCTCAGTCCCACGTCAACGAGCGCCGGAGTGCGGCTGGGAGTTTACGAGCTTGCCGACTCAGTCCGGCAACAACCACAGCATTGTCTTTGCTGGGCACCTTTACCAGCGCGGTAAAACGTGAATTTCGTTCCACAAGGTCATAATGTGACTGTTCTTCGTGCCACCGATTAGATCACCCTCCCAAGCACTTGTCGTTATTGAATGTCGTAAACCTGCAACGCCAATTTTGCGCCGGCCTTGCCTTTGCCCGACACCGCGATGTACAGGCGATTCAGTTCGGGGACGAGGATGGATGTTTTCGCGCGGAAACCGGTTGGCACATCCGCAATTTTTTCATAGTGGTCGGCGTCTTTTTGTTCGAAAACGGTGGTGGTCGCGGTGCCGGTGGCGTAGATGCGCTTGTGGGCAGCGTCGTACCACGCGTCATCGTTGAGATCTGAAATCGGGAAGGAAGCGACCAAGGAACCGTTATCTGAGTTGAGGATGATTAATTTTGGCGGGGTGCGCGCGGTGATGAACAGGCGGTGGTTCGCTTCATCCAGGATCATCGCGTTGGTCTTTTTTGCTCCGGGGACTGGCCAAGTATTTTCCACTTTGCCGCTGGCGAGATCGACGACGCCGACTTTGTTTTCTCCGGTCAGGTTTACGTAGAGTTTTTTGCCTTCGTGATCGATGGCCATGCCTTCGGAATGATTGCCAGGGAAAGTAAGATCGCCGGTGTGCTCGAGCTTTTGCGTGTCAATCTTGCTGATAGCATGGGTTTTGACGCCTTCAGCGTCGCTGCCGGTTTCGATGTAGTAGGTGTGATTATTCGGATTGTAAACGGCACCGTCGGCACCGTTAGGTAATTTCAAAGTGTTAACGATTTTGTAGGTTTTGCCATCCACGATTTCGGCTTTTCCGAAATCGTCGTCACCATCGGCCACGATCAACCTATCGGACTCCGGAACATAGAGGGCGGCGTGCGGCGTGTCGAAGCCCGTGATGCTATGGAGGTGTTTGCCGTCTAGATCAAAAACTTCCACGGTTTTGTGGTCTTCAGCGGTAAGGAAAAGACGCTTGCCGTTGAGATCGAGGGCAAAGTGATCGAAGTCACCGGTGAATCCGGGCAGCGGAGTGGTAGTAACCAATTTCAGCGGCTGAGTCCCTTTCGCGGTCTGCGTCGATTTTTCGGATGATTTGGTCTGTGCGGATGTTTTCTTTTTCGCGGGCGTTTTCGTTTCGGTAGATTGATCCGTTTGCGCGCTGACGGTGAACGGCGTGACGGCCAAAAGCGTAGCCGCCAATATGATGACCTTCTTCATTTAATGCCTCCGACGAATTCTTGCGTGTGGAATTCTACTCGCGCATTTTTAGGGAGGCTCTGGCATTAGTCAAATTAACATTTATTTAGCTCGATCCGAATTAATTGGTTCTTTATAGAATGCGCGGGATCTAAACCGTCCAAAAGTCTAAATTGATGTTCGCAAAACTTCTGGCCGCATGGCGTATTTGGCCGGGTAGTTTGAATGTAAGTCGGCCGAGGGCGCTTTGTGTACAAAAAGCAGAACTCAGCGACCGCGCTGATTCAGAGACATCAAAGGGGGCTCCCCGAACTATCGCTCCTCAGGAGCCTGGATCGCTGCGAATTCTTTATACAGCAGGAGGTCGTAGAGAATCTTCAGCGCCCCGGCCAGAAAGAAAGGCACATTAATCCAGGACGGTCGGGCAAACATGAACCCCACGAATAATGGACTAATCGCGGCACCGGTGGTTCGCGCGACACCGGTTATTCCCGCCGCTGCTGACCGTTCTTCCTTGTTGACCACCGCCATGATGTAGGACTGCCTCGCGGGAACATCCATCTGGCTGATGCTGAAGCGAACGAGCAGCACCAGCACAGCCAATTTTAGATTTGGCATCAGCGGCACTAGAATCAGCAGAATGTTGGAAGGCAGGTGGGTAAAGACCATGGTATTGACGAGGCCCCATCTTGCAGCCAGCCGCGAGGCCACCAGGGCGGATATTCCAGCAAAGATGTTCGCCCAAAAGAAAATGACCCCAAGCGTTGCTGGATTGACGCCAAACCGAAGATAGAACCAATAGGCCGCGAAGCTCTGCACTACAAATCCTCCCGCGAAGGAGTCCAACGCGAACAGACTAGAAAGTTTGAGGACTACGCGATGCGACCGGCCGACGCCGAAGAAACTTTTTATCGAAGTAGCCGCGGCCGATTCTTCTCGCGGCACGTGCACTTCCGCCGCCGACGAAAGACCGATAAACAAACAGACCAGCACGACCCCTATGACCGCATAGAGAATAACGACCACACGGTAGGTCGCGACCGGGGTCATGGCGGTTTTCTGCAGCGCATTTGTTATCAGTCCGGCAAAGAGTGCCCCCAGCGCCGTGGCTAATGAACCCGCCAAGGTATACCAGGCGAAAACCTCAGTTCTCGATCGATCGGGAACGACGTGCGCGAGCGCGGCTTGCTCTATGGACAAAAATGGGCCCACTTCATTGCCACTCGGACTTATTACTCCGATGGTCCCGGCGATAATCAGGAAAAACAGATTCCTCGTAACAGCAAAAGCGAGACCCGCAGCCGCCATCAGAATGGCGCCGACGATCAGCATCCGGCGCCGCCCTATGCGATCCGCTCGTGTGGTGAGGTACAGAGAAATGACCGTATCGCCGAGCAACGTCAAGGTAAGGAGCAGGCCGGTCTGGGATTCGTTGAGACCCAGGCTAACGAGGTAGAAGACTAGAACAACCGATAACGAGCCGTATGCGAATAAACGCAGGAATCGGGTGAGGAATAGCAGATGCCCGTCACGCGTTAGAACTTTCAGAGCGGCGGGGACGAAGGCGGCCGTAGTCATTGCGGTAGGTCGCTCCCGCCTTTCAAGCTAGTCGCCCAACTCGTTTGATAGAGGAATGCCGAAAGTTCAGGGATTAGGTACGGCGTCATACACAACCATACGAGCCACCGGTTTCCCATCTTCTTCCTGTTCTGGCGTGTATACGCGGTGCGTCTCGACGTCCACCGCGAGTGTATGTACCGCGTGTTGCACCTTGAAATCCTCGATCTTTCGGTAGCGGTTGGGATCATCCTGATGAATAACCGAAATGGCTCCGCTGTAACAGGCCGCATAAATACGGCGTAGGCCCGGGTCAAACTTGATTACATCCACTCCGTCCGGCAATTCGAGGAATGCAATGGGTTCATGTTTGTCGAGGTCGAAAACCGCAAGCAAATTGTTTCCTTCGCAGGCCAGAAAGGCGCGGTGATCCTCTGGGTCAAGCGTCATGCCGTGGTTCCCCTTGCAGCGTCCGACTGGATATCGGCCCACAATCTCATCCGTCGCCGGCTCAATGACCGCAAAAATATTCTGGTCTTGCAGATTCACGTACACCTTGCGCGCTATAGGATCGTATTGCGGCATACCCGTCTCGCTAGCGAAATGCAAAGTTTTAATGATTTCGTCCTTGGTAACATCCACAATTGCTTCCGCTTTGCCCCGCTCGTCCGAGACATAGAGCTTATGGAAAGGCGCGGCATAAGCGCTGCCGTCGGGCTTCTTCTCCGTTCGCAATTTCTTGATGACTTTCATCTGTTGCAGGTCGACCACTCCGATCGTGTTGTCGCCTGCATTTGAGGTGTAGAACTTCTTCAGTTCCGGTACGTATTCAATGCCTTCTGCGCCAGGGGTATCGCGTACCGTCGCCACCACCTTGTTGCTGCGGATATCGATGACGTAGGTCTGCCCGGCCGCCAGATGTGCCGAGAGTAGATAGTGATCTTCGCTATCGATAGTCAGATAGTCGAAACGTTTACCTCCGGGCCCCGGCAGGTCGAACTCGGCCACCTTCTTCAGTGTTTGGCCGCCGCTCGTTTGAGAATTCGTTGGCCTGATAAAAATCACTCCGGCACACACAACGACTATCAGAACAATTTTTCGCATGAATCCTCCGAGTTGCGTGAACCTGTCTATTTAGTCGAAATCTTTTTCAATGCCGCAGCGATTCCCGCGCCGACCGAATCGGGGCTGCCGACCGCCCAGAAATGCATGAAAAACAATCGCGGTTGTTCCGTCAACATATGGCTGTGCAGCGCGGTCACAGAAATTTTGTGAGCCTGAAGTTCCGAGATGACCGGATTTACTTCTTCCGCCGTCAGCACAAAGTCACCGGTGGTCGCTACGTTCGATGCACCCGCTGCTTGAAAATTTATGGCTTCGGCAACGCCAGCCGCCGGCGGAATCGTCATGCTCGCCATGGTGACAGCGTCGCCTCGCGGCACTCCATACGACAACACGCCACCTTTCAAAGTTCCTTTTCGTCCTACGCTGTCCTCAACAGCCTTTACCCACGCAGGCGGAGTGGCTTCCTCGGCCGCGGCAGCGGGTTTTTCAAGAGGTGTCTTGGAGGCCGCCAAACCCTCTCGCAGGGCGGCCGCCAGGTGTGACGCCGATCCATGCCCCATGTAATGAACATACATAACATGCGGAGTTTCATCGATGAGATGGTTGTGCACTGCGGAAATCTCAAAGTCCGCAGAGCGCAATTTCTCGATTACTGGATTCACCTCGTCCTCAAGCAAAACCAGATCGCCCATGACCATGGCATTGTCGTCCGTGCCGAGGAACGCCGCCCATGAACCGAGGGCCAACCCTGGCTTGATCGCTAATCCATGAACGGAAACATGCAGATCCGTCCTTGGGAAACTCACTTTGTAGACATCTCCCGTCTTTTGGCCGGACCTTCCCAAGGCTTGATCGATGGGCGCCGTCGTTACTCCCTGCGCGCGAACCAGCAATGGAAATGACAAAACACAAATCAACGTGAAAAAACGCAATCTGGTAATCATGATGAGCTCCTTATCGATTATAAAATTTACGTGAGTATCCTTTGGCTGAGAAATTCATTTCGGTGAACCTTGCGAGCCCGAGGCTGGCTTAGTTTTCACCTGCTGCGCTGGGCGAATCGCATCCGTAGCGTTGCGTATGACTTCATCTCCAGGCTTGAGATCACCGAAGACCTCGATATTGCCGTTCACGCTCAGCCCGGTGACTACATCGACCCACTCCACCTTCCCGTTGCGCACTCGCTCGACGAACGTACGCTGCTGGTCATTAGTCACCGCCGAAACCGGAACAAACATGGTTGGAACGGCGCGACGCACTGGCCATTGCACACTGCTGAAACTGCCGGGTGCCAAGCTGTTATCGGAGTTATGGACATCCAGTTCTACGGGCATCGTCCGCGTATTCAGGCTGACGTCGTGCGAAACGCGTGTAATAGGCGCATGGAAGATCTGTCCCGGATTGCCAGGAACAGTAAAAGCGACTTGCTGACCTACCTGCATTTCTCCCACATACGCTTCCGGCACCGGCACCACTAACCGCAAGTGAGTCGCATCGACAATCTGCACGATAGGCATCGTTCCAGATGGACCGGAGGCGGGTCCGACCAATGCGCCCGGATGCAGATTTCTGGTGGTCACCACGCCATCAAACGGCGCATAGATGTTTAGATACGATTCGAGTTGCGTTACGCTGCGCAGCACTTCTCGCGCGGCGGCGACATTGTTCTCTGCGGACTGCACCTGCCCTTGATCAGCGGTAGCGGTCTGGCTCGCCACCATCACATCGTTCTCCGCAACAACGCCAGGCGTTTGGGCCGCTGAGGCCATGTGCAGATAGGTACCTTTATCTGAGGTGAGCTTGGCCTGTACGGTGGTCAGCTGCGATTGAGCGACGCGTAGAGCGGATTCTGCCTGTGCGCGCTGGGCGACGAGCTCCGGAGCGGAAAGCCGGATAAGGAGTTCGCCCTTGCGTACGCGAGAGCCACGATCCACGCGAATCACGTCCATAAACCCAGTCACTTTTGGATAGATGTCTACGGTTTGGAATGGAACCAGTTGTGCCGGCAGCGTGAATACTGTCGCAAGTTTCTGGGAGGCAACCGGGACAACTTCTACTGTCTGCGCTTCCGGTTCCGCGGGTTTGTTGGCTGCCTGCTTCGAATCGCCATTGCAGCCACACAGGAACACAGCAAGTGACAACGAAAGGATAACGGTTTTCATGCGTTCTCCGGCTTCAGGGCATAGGGACTATCGGAGTCTTCCGGATCGAGAGACAACGATTTGAGGGACGCATTTTTTTGAACAATGCCAAATACGGTTGGTAACAGGAACAACGTAGCCAGCGTGGCCGCCAACAAACCGCCGATGACCGCGCGGCCCAGAGGTGCTGTTTCTTCGCTCCCTCTGCCAATGGCAAGCGCCATGGGAATCATGCCCGCAATCATTGCCAGGCTGGTCATCAGCACCGGCCTCAGGCGCTCCGCCGCAGCCGAGCGCGCGGCCGAAATGGCGTCGGCCCCGTTGCGGCGATTTTGTTCCGCGAAGGTAATCAGCAGAATCGCGTTCGCCACCGCGACGCCAACCGCCATGATGGTGCCCATGAAACTTTCGAGGTTCAGCGTCGTGCCGGTGATTAAGAGCATCACAATGGCCCCAACGAGTACAGCCGGGACGCTGGAGATGACGATCAGAGCGAGGCGCAATGATTGGAAGTTCGCCGTGAGCAACAGCAGAATCACCACCACCGCCAACGCCAGGCCGACGGATAACTGAACAAAGATCTGCTTAAGCGCGCTGACTTGGCCGCGCACCTGTGTGCTAACGCCACGCGGCGCTTGCCCGGCGTTCGTAATAGCGCGATCAATCTCTTTGGCGGCTCGCGCAAAGTCGTTGTTGCCCACGTTGGCCGAGGCGATGATCATCCACATGCCGTTCTGCCGGTCCAACTCTCCGGGCACGGTCGTCGATTGAACATCGGCGACCTGGCTCAAGAGCGGGTGCGTTCCCGTACTGCTGTTCACCGGAATAGTTTGGATATCTTTCAGCGAAGTCATCGCCGGTTGAGGCACCTGTACCTGGACCTGGTAACTCACACCGGATTTGGGATCCCGCCAATAGTTCGGCGCAACGAAGCGGCTCGAAGCGGTAGAAGACACTACTGCTGCGCCAACATCATTCGCAGTTGCCCCGAGCTGGCCGGCTAGCACGCGGTCCACGTGAACGTTCACTGTTGGATAGCGCAGCGGCTCTTCGAATTCGACGTCGCGCAATTCTTTTACTTTTGCGAGTTCTTGCTGAACTCGATTCGCATAGCTCTGCACGTCGGCATACTGCGGCCCAGTGATGGCCACTTCCGCGGATGAAGGCGCACCGAAGTTCAGGATTTGACTGATGAGATCGCCAGGATCAAAAGAAAAATGCGTGTCTGGAAATTCTTGCGGTAATTTTTGTCTAAGGTTCTCTTCGAGGTTGCGCAACGAAATCTTCGAACCAGAATTTAGTCCGATGTTCATGATGGCCTGCTGCGGCCCGCTGGTCCAAAGGAACACCGTATTGATCGGGTACGAAGAAGGTTGTGTGCCGATATAGCCAAGGGTCAGATCGAGATTGCTGGCGCCTGCCTCGCGGGTAATCGCTGCCAACACTTTCTGAACCAAGGCCTCGGTCACAGCCACTCGTGTGCCATCGGGCGCATCGATGCGTAAGCGGAATTGCGTCGACGCGGAGGACGGGAAGATCTCTTCGGCCAATCTCGGCCCGAGCAATACGATAATCAGCAAAGCGACGAGGGCGTACGCGCCCAGCAGCAACTTGGGGAATGCCATGATGCGCTCCAGAGCTCCCTGGAAGCGTTTGCGAAAACGATCAAACCGGGTTTCTTTGGGATGTTCTGCGTCGTTCTTTTCCTGCTTGAGGATCCAATTGGCCAGCACTGGCACTAGAGAGCTCGAAAGCAAATACGATGCACCCATCGAGAAACCAACCGCCAGAGACAACGGAACAAACAGCGATTGCGAAGGCCCGGTCATAAAAAAGGACGGAAGAAAAACGGCCAGCACACTGAGCATCGCTAGTAATCTGGGGATCGCAACTTCGCGGCTCGCCGCCAGAACCGCTTGCGCTTTTTTCTTTCCCTGCGCCAAGTGCACGTGGATGTTTTCCATCAGCACCGTGCCTTCATCGACCAGGACGCCTACGGCAAGTGCCAGTCCACCGAGAGTCATAATGTTGATCGTCTGCCCGGTTAGCCGCAGCAACACCACCGCCATCAACAGCGCAAATGGAATGGTGATCACCACGATCAGCGAACTGCGCCAGTCGCCGAGAAAAAACAAGATCATCAGTCCGGTGAGCGCTGCCCCGATAAGGCCTTCGCGCAACACCGAAAGCAGCGCAGCGCGCACATACTGCGATTGGTCAAATTCATAGGTGATCTTGATGTCTTGCGGGATGAGTGACTGAAAACGCTCGATATTCTGACGCACTTCATCGACAACCGTGATCGTGGAAGCATCCGGCCGCTTGGTGACTGGAATGTAGACGGTGCGCTGACCGTTCAGCAGGGCGTAACCGGCAAGAACGTCGGCGGTGTCCTTCACACTGCCGATGTCGCGCAAGTAGATAGAGGCTCCCGAACCCGAATGCAGCGGAATATCCAGAAGATCATCGATTTGAGTCACCGTAGAATCGGTTGTGACCATCGCATTCGTTGAGCCCAGGTCGACATTTCCGGCCGGCTGAATACTATTTCCGGTCGAGAGCGCCTGGACGACGTTGTCCGGGGATAGGCCATAAGCGTGAAGTTTCTGCGGGTCGACGTTGATCACGATGGTGCGTTGATTGCCACCAAAGGGCGGCGGCGACGAAACTCCTGGCAACGTTGCGAATACCGGACGTACGCGGTTCAGCGCCAGGTCCTGTAATTCCGATAGCGTGCGTGATGGACTTGAAAAAACCAAATAGCCTACCGGGAGAGTCCCAGCGTCGAAACGAATGACAAATGGAGATACCGTTCCCGGAGGCATGAAAGCACGCGCACGATTGACATACGAAACCGTCTGCGCCAGCGCTTCGCTCATGTTTGTTCCGGGATGAAAGCTAAGCCGCAGCAAAGCCGTGCTCTGAATGGACTTTGCCTCGACGCTTTCAATCCCATTGATGTACAGGAAGTGATACTCATAATAATAGGAAAGAAATCCTTCCATTTGCTGTGGGCTCATGCCGCCGTAAGGTTGCGCGACATAGATAACCGGCAGGTCTAACGTGGGAAAAATATCGATCCGCGTACGTATAACCGCCAGGATCGACGAGAGCGCTATGGCCGCCACGATGACCATGATCGTGATTGGACGCCGCAGCGCTAAACGAATGAGCCACACAGCTACGGGCCTCCTTGCGTCTTCTGGTGTAGAAACTCCAAAAATGGCGCGAGATCACCTTGCGCCGCGGCCACCGAAGCTAAGTTTTGCCACACGGCGAGCCACGCAAGCGCATCGTCAGTTTCTGCTTGCACCAGGAGGCTTTGCGCGTCTGCAACGTCCACCAACGTTGCCAACCCTGCTTGGTAACGAGAGCGTTGCTGATTCTCGGTAGTCCGCGCAGCGTCCAGTTCAACAGGAGTATTCTCGGCAACCTCGCGAGCGCCCTCGAGAGAAGCCTGCGCCTTGCGGAATTGCCCGGTCAGGTCTTGTACGGTTTGATCGTAGCGTGCGGCTTCCGCACGTTCATTCGCCGATTCAACCGCCTTTCGAGATCGAATCGCGAAGATGTCCAATACGGGGAAAGTTACCGTCAAGCCGACTGCCCAGTTCGCACGATCCGGGCCTAGCCCTGACGCAGCACCCTCGAACTTGCCCGCCGGATCCCAGCCGCTTCCGCGTCCGTACACCGACGATTGAAGATAAAACTTCGGATAGTAGGAACGGTCTAGGATATGAACTTGAGCTTGGGCTTCCTTCACGCGTGCTTGTTGCAATTGCGCAGCGGGATTGTTCGTAAGTGCAGTGGTCTGCGGAGATCCGTCCGGAGGTGGCCCGAGGACGGGACCTTCACTGACTTCCACCGAAGCGTCCGGCCATCCGAGAATATCGGCTAAAGCGGCCTTGCTGATTTTTTCTTGCTGTCGCGCACGAGCTAAATTGACTCTGGCGCGGGCAAATTCCGCATCCGCGCGAGAACCATCCGCTCCGGCACGCAGCTGATTATCGACCAGCACCCGGACAGCTTTGTTGAACGTTTCGCGCCGCTGCACATCCGCTTCGGCCGCGCGCACGGTTCGCTGTGCTGCCAACACCGTTAAGTAGGCATTCACGGTGCCTACCGCCACATCGAGGCGCGTCAAAGAAGCTTCCGCAGTGGCTCGATCCCGGCCGGTACGCGCCGCGTCTACCTTCGCCCCACGGTAACCAAAATCAAGAGGCTCCCACGAGAACAGCAATCCAGCCGCGCTTCCCCAAGCGCTTCGATTCGATGTTGTCAACGGAACCGGTCCGGAAATTGGAGCGATGATCGATTGCGGCAATACAAGACCCGTAATGTTGTTATCTGTCGCGCGATTTATCTGCCCAACCATGTCCGCACGAGGAAGATAATTTGTTCGCGCTAGACCAATACCGGCCTTCGCCGCATTGACGCGTTCCAACGTCGCACGCACCGCCGGATAATTCTTTAATGCGAAATCAACCGCCTCTTCAAGCGTAAGCGTCTTTCTTTCACCTGTGGGAGACTGCGCAATGGTGGGCCGGCCGAGGCTTATCGAGAGAAGCATGATCGTAATCCATCTGAGCCCGGCGCGATGATTCACTAGCACGGTTGTCTGCTCCTGTTTCAGTAACTTCACGCCCCAACGGTACTTAGGACGGCGAATGATAAAGTCCCTCGATCAACTGCGTTCCGCGATCAAGCAGCTCCTGGTCCGGAATTCCTTGACGCGCCCAGCCTTTCAGTACCTCGTCGATTCCATAACCCTCTTTGCGGCCAAATTTTTCGTCGGCGAGGTCTGCGTCATGAATAATTTCGGAAATGACCTTCACCCGTCGGTCGCGAATCTTGAATTCCTTTTGTAATGTCTCGAAGGTGCAGTCCTCGCCGCGATGTCCAAAACCGCTCTCATGAAACATATCGAAGGGTACGGAATCCTTTGGCACCTGTTCTGCGGGCGCGAAAGTAAACCGCGCCTTGGAATCGATGAACCGTCGAATTAGCCACGCAGACGCGGATCGGTCCACGCCGGGTCGAGGTCGGGTGACCCAAACTCTGTTCTTGTAGTCTCGCGGGTTAATTTTCCGTCTTTCTGATACACGCGTCGTTACGCGTGCTGCATCTGCCTGCGCGAGCAGTTCCGCGGCGCGCCTCTGCAAAGGGCTGTCGAAGAAATCCACTTCGACGATCTCTTGAAAACGGCTGCGCAAACGACTGAGGCGGCCTACGGCCCGATCCGCTCGTGGCATCGCAGAAAATTCTTGCAGTTGGGCGATCAACTCCTGGTAGTCCCGAGCGCGGGCCTCGGCGAAACGGGCTATCAATTGGGGAGTCGAGATATTGTCGATCCTCTGTACGTGAACAATCGAGGCATCTCCCCCATATTTGCGAACTGACGCGGCCAGCCACTGAAAGCGTTCTTCGTTAGCCGGAGTGTTGGGTAATAAATATCCGGAATTGCCCAGTGGGACGGTTCCGTAGCGTTGCAGTTTTCGC